>ERZ772921.2323-NODE-2323-length-10340-cov-2.866602_pt1 | contig 10340 bp, 10 predicted proteins | sample MGYA00512117_ERZ772921 | MGnify/ENA primary metagenome ERZ772921 (study PRJEB29015, sample SAMEA2737944) | human oral metagenome | biome: human oral; feature: human-associated habitat; material: dental | place: China | collected 2150 ... | reverse complement strand
ATTCCCGAGGCTTCCAACCCTTTTACAATGCGTTTAGTTTGTTGACGTAACACCACCGGATACCAAATGGCATACACACCGGTTGCAAAACGTTTATAACCCTCTTCAATGGTTTTCACCACCAAATCATAGTCTTCTTTCAGTTCATAAGGCGGATCAATTAGCACCAAGCCACGACGCTCTTTCGGCGGTAATGTGGCTTTGACTTGCTGAAAGCCATCACCGATTTTCACCGTCACATTTTCAAATTCTTTGAAATTATTGCGTAACAAAGGAAACTCGCTTGGGTGCAATTCCATCATCAATGCGCGATCCTGTGGGCGCAATAAATTGGCGGCTAATAACGGGGAACCGGCGTAATAGCGCAATTCTTTCCCGCCATAATTCAGCTTTTTAATCAGTGCCACATAGCGCGCCACTTCTTGCGGTAAATCCTCTCGCTCCCACAAACGCCCAATGCCGTCCACATATTCAGCGGTTTTCTCCGCTTCTGCACTAAATAAACGATAACGCCCTGCGCCTGCATGGGTATCTAAATAATAAAAACCTTTTTCTTTTTGCTGTAGGCTTTCAATAATCAGCATTAACACGATATGTTTCAACACATCCGCATGGTTGCCGGCATGAAAACTATGGCGATAACTTAGCATAAATCCTACTTATAACCGTTTCAAAAAACGTTGTAAAAAACCACCGCACTTTTGTGCAGAAAAAAGAAGCCCAACAGCTGTCGGGCCTCCTATAATACACTAGAATAATTCTTCCGGTTGACCACCGGCAGGATTGTTTAATAACTCACTTGGTACATAATAGCCACGCTCTTCAACATAAACACGGGTTGGTTCGGTGCCTTTAATAAAATATTCCACACGCCCACCGTTGGCTAGCAAACCAGAACGCACATCAATGCGTTTTTCCACAATATTCGCCGGTGTCGGTAAATTACGCTCAGGTATATCTTTCAAAATAGCCTTCATATAACTTATCCATGCCGGCATCGCACTTTTCGCACCGGCTTCGCCACGGCCTAAATTAAATTTATTATCATCGAAACCAATATACACAGCCGTCGTTAAGTTCGCACCAAAACCGGCATACCATGCGACCTTGGAGTTATTGGTCGTTCCGGTTTTACCGCCAATGTCTTTACGTTTAATTTCGTTTGCCATACGCCAACTGGTGCCTTTCCAACCCAATCCTTGTTCACCATAGATAGCGGTATTTAATGCGCTGCGAATTAAGAAGGCTAATTCACCGCTAATAACCCGTGGGGCATATTGTGTGGCGGATGAGCTTGTTTTCGCGTCTGCCATAAAATTCAAATTCTCTTCTTTTATTGCATCGGCACGCGGTTGTAATTCCGGAATATCGGGCACATTTTCCCCTTGCTCGATTTCTTCTTCTCCGTTGGTCGCCTCATCACTGCGTTTTAAATTGTCCGCAACCGTCAAATCCGTATTTTTAAAGCCATCTAGCTTCTCCGTTTCACCATAAATAACCGGCACATTATCACAAGTTGGGCAAGCTAATTTCGGATTTGCCACAAAAATTTCCTTGCCGGTGTTATCTAAGATTTTATTGATAATATAAGGGTCGATTAAATAACCGCCATTATCGAACACCGCATAACCGCGCGCCATTTCAAGTGGCGTAAAGGAGGCCGCACCTAATGCAAGGGCTTCACTGGCAAAATATTGATCCCGCTTGAAACCGAAACGTTGTAAGAAATCCGCCACGAAATCAACGCTGGTCATTTGCATGGCACGGATCGCAATCATGTTTTTAGATTGCCCCAATCCTACTCGTAAACGTAATGGGCCATCATAACGATCCGGGGAGTTTTTCGGGCGCCATTCTTTTTGTCCCGGTTTTTTCAATACAATCGGCGTATCTTGCAACACACTGGATAGGGTTAAGCCTTTTTCCAAGGCAGCAGCATAAATAAACGGTTTAATGGAAGAGCCTACTTGCACTAAAGATTGTGTTGCACGGTTAAATTTACTTTGTTCAAAACTAAATCCACCCACAATGGCTTCAATCGCACCGTTGTCACTGTTTAATGACACTAACGCAGAGTTAGCTTGCGGAATCTGGCCTAAGACCCATTCACCTTTGTCATTTTTACGAATCCAAATTTGATCCCCGGTTTTTACTGGATTGGCTTGTCCGGTCCAACGCATGGCACTACTCGGCAATGTCATCTTTTCCTCAGATGCTAACAGCAATTCTGCGCCGGATTTGGAAACGCTGATGACGGCGGCGGGAATAAACGGTTCAGAATTCGGTAGTTTTTTCAAGAAGCCAATAATGGTGTCGTTATCCCAAGGGGTTTCGCCTTTTTTCCACAATGGCGCACCGCCACGGTAGCCATGACGCATATCATAAGCGATTAGATTATCACGCACGGCTTTTTGTGCGACTTCTTGGTCGTTAGAAAGCACGGTGGTATAGACTTGGTAACCTTTGGTGTAGGCATTTTCTTCACCAAAGCGTTTTACCATTTCCTGACGCACCATTTCTGTCACATAATCCGCTCGAAAATCTAATTTCGCACCATGATAGCTGGCGACAATCGGCTCTTTTAGGGCAGCATCGTATTCTTGTTGTGTGATGTATTTTTGATCCAACATACGCCACAACACAACATTGCGACGTTCCAGAGCACGTTTTGGTGAGGAAAGCGGATTCATTGTGGAAGGAGCTTTTGGCAAACCGGCAATGACAGCCATTTCAGATAAGGTTAATTGATTTAATTCCTTACCAAAATAGGTTTTTGCCGCGGCCGCAACGCCGTAAGAACGGTAGCCGAGATAAATTTTATTGAGATACAGCTCTAAAATTTCTTGTTTGTTTAACGCATTTTCAATTTCAATCGCCAAAATCGCTTCTTTGGCTTTACGCGTGAAGGTTTTTTCTGATGTTAAAAAGAAGTTTCGCGCTAATTGTTGTGTAATGGTACTTGCTCCTTGAGAGGTGCCACCTTTATTGATCGTCACCATTAATGCTCGCGCGATCCCGATAGGATCCAACCCATGATGTTCATAAAAACGGCTATCTTCTGTTGCCAATACGGCTTGAATTAATTTTTCAGGAATATTTTCCAATTTTACCGGAATACGACGTTGTTCACCGACTTCACCAATTAACTTACCGTCTGAGGTGTAAATTTGCATCGGCTGTTGCAACTCCACCGTTTTCAAACTTTCTACATCGGGTAACTCTGACTTGAACTGGACATAGACTATGCCGACAGCAATACAGCCCAGAATAAATAAGGTTAACAAGGTGCTTAATATTAATTTTGCGATCCGCATCGAAAATTTCTCGCTTACTTAAAGGGGGTTAAGAAAATTAAAATAAAGTTAGCCAATAAGTATAAAGACTACGCGCCTAAAGAAAAAGCGAAAACTGTTGGAAATCGGGGGAATCAGGATAAATTTATGTTCATAAAACGTACACCTTCAATTCAAGTCGGCCTCTGGTTGCGTCATCACGCTATTGATGTGGTTTGGTTCGATAAGGACAATCGTCCGCATAGTGAGTGTTTGGAAAAATTAGATTTACTGGAACTTCCCGCCACCCTTAATCGCCGACTTGCTATGCCTGCACGCAGAAAATCGCCTTATAAATTTATTACCGCCATCATGCCGCATCATATCTGGCAAAAAACACTGATTTTGCCGCACAATCTCACCCCGCTGGAATGTGAGCAACAATGTCATTTTACACTTTCCAACGAGTTGCCGTTGCCGCTTGAGGAGATTTGGTATGACTATGCCGCCACTCCATTAAAACAGGGTTTCCGTTTGGAAATCTTCGCGATTCGCCAACAAATTGCAACGGATTACTTACAGCAATTTATGCCGCTACAGATTGAGGTGTTAGACAACATGGCGAAAGCCTTGTTACGTGGCGCAGAATATGTGTTAGGCAAGCCCTTGCCGGCAGCGGCCATTTTCTTATATCAAGATGAACAAGGCGGATTAGCCGTACAATCCAAACTGCAACAAAATCAAACCTTATTCCAAACAGAGACAAATTTGACCGCACTTTTTGAGCAATATTGCCATCGTTATGACGAAAAACCGGAAGCCGTTTTTTACTTGCAAACGGAAGACACTGAAACGGCAGTGCCGGATCATTGGCATTGTCTCTCAACGGAATTGCCGCTTATCGCCCTGGGTAATGCGTTATGGCAACAAGATACGTACGCCAAATCCACCGCACTTTTTGATGCACCGATAGGTTAAGGAAAGGTGATGAAAAAAGACATTAATCTGTTGCCGTGGCGATTACAGCAACGTCGCCAACAAGCCAAAGCCTTAGTGACGAAATGCGTGGCAGGTGCGGTGCTTTGTACGGCGATTAGCGTGGGGTTATACCGTGCTGCCGAACAGTACGCAAAACAGACGGAAAAATTACAACATGAATACGTTGCATTGCAACGTGAGCTACAACTTACACAACAACACATTCAGCAGATCAGACATCATCAACGTCATGACCAAGAGACCCAAGCAATCACCAAAGAAACGGTTTTTTTATTGCTAAATCAATTAGCTGAGTTACCACTTACACAAGGAGAGCTATCCGCGTTGGCGCTTTCGGAGCATCATTTAACGCTTACCGGCCAAAGTGTTAGCCAAGAGGAGTTCGATCGCCTTAACTATTTTCTGACCGAACAAGCGTTATTTAGCGAAGTAAAACTCACGGAATTTAAACCGCAAGCGCAAGAAATGCGGTTTCAGTTTGATCTCAAGTTGCAGGTAACCCCATGAAATGGATAGATAAAATGGCGACGACACCTCTGTTAACGCATTGGTATCAGCTTGCTGCTTGGCAACAGACGACCTTGTTATGTGCGCTGGGTGTTGCCTCACTTTCTTTGCCGGCACAACATTATTGGCAGCAATGGACACAATTAGCACAACTGACAGAACAACAGGAAATGCAACAGGCGACATTAGCACATCAACAAAAAATTTTGGCAGCACTAAAAGAAAAAGCTGATAAGCATTTACTTACACCGAAATTGGCAGGCAAACTTTCGGCAGTTAATCAGCAAATTCAACAGCTTGCCCAATCATTACACATCGAACATAGTCAGTGGGACTTTCATCAAACAGCGTTGTTAACACTGCACGTTCAAGGCTATTTTGATGAGTTAAGTGCATTTTTGACCGCACTTTTAACAGAAAATGCGGGGTTGGCGTTAGTAGAATGGCAGGTGCAAAAACGTACTGAATCGAATAATGACAGTGTCCTTTTCAGTGAACTGTTATTCCAATTCAATCCTGAGGAAAAATAATGGTAAGACAAATGTTATGGTTATTCATCAGCGTGATGATCAGCCACGCCGGTTGGGCGAATGATCCTTTTGATAAAAACCGCCGTCAGGGAATGACGCAAGCTACATCGGAAAAACAAAACAGCACGCTAAATTCAACCTGCCACACTACGCCGTCAACCATTTTCCCGCAAACGGCATTTGAGCAGATTCAAGTAATCGGCGTATTACAACATCACACCGATTGGCAAGTCATCTTGCTTGCTGACAATCAAGTCAGCTTTGCCCATCCCGGCGATTTGATTGCTTCCGAGCATATTCAAATTAGCAAAATCGACAAACAATACATTGATTTCTTACGTTGGAGCAATAGCGCAAACTGTGAGAAAACCACGCCGTTTCAGCTTAGATTTTAAGGATAATAGATGAAATTAGCGCTTTTCCACCGCTTAAAGTGCGGTCTATTTTTCGGATGTTTTGTGAGTCTGGTGATGAGCTTTTCCGTGCATGCGGAACAACCTCGCGTGTTTTCAATTCGATTGAAGCAAGCACCATTAGTGCCAACGCTGCAACAGCTGGCATTAGCACAAAACGTCAATTTAATTATTGACGATGAATTGCAAGGCACCCTTTCACTTCAACTGGATAATGTGGACTTGGATCAGCTCTTTCGATCTGTTGCCAAAATCAAGCAGTTGGATTTGTGGCAAGAAAACGGTATTTATTATTTAAGCAAACTTGAGACCGCCGCCAAATTTGCCACCCAAATGGAAACGCCTTTTACGTTGCCTGCCGAGATGACGGAACAACCCACGCAACTCACTACTGCCACCATTAAACTGCACTTTGCGAAAGCCTCGGAAGTGATGAAATCGCTCACCGGCGGTAGTGGTTCGCTCCTTTCTCCCAACGGCAGTTTAAGTTTTGACGATCGCAGTAATTTACTGTTAATTCAAGATGAACCGAAAGCCATTGCGAACCTCAAAAAGCTCATTAAAGAATTAGATAAGCCTATTGAACAAATCGCTATTGAAGCCCGAATTGTGACGATTAACGGTGAAAGCCTCAAAGAATTGGGGGTTCGTTGGGGAATTTTTAATCCAACAGAAAATGCCCATCACTTCAGTGGAAGTCTGGCTGGTAACGGCTTCGACAATATCACTCCCCAATTAAACGTTAACTTGCCGACAGCGACCACGCCGGTCGGTTCTGTTGCGCTGCAAGTGGCGAAAATCAATGTTACAGGTAGCCAAAATTAACGGGCGACTTTTAGACTTAGAATTGACCGCACTTGAGCGGGAAAACAATGTGGAGATTATCGCCAGCCCTCGTTTGCTCACCACCAATAAGAAAAGCGCTAGTATCAAGCAAGGGACGGAATTGCCTTACATTATGGTGAATGAAAAAAGTGGGACACAAAGTGTAGAATTTCGCGAAGCTGTATTAGGCTTAGAAGTGACACCGCATATTTCACAGGATAAACAAATTTTGTTGGATTTAGTGGTCAGTCAAAATGCGCCGGGTGGACGTGTTTCATACGGTTTGGGTGAAGTGGTTTCTATTGATAAACAAGAAATTAATACACAAGTTTTCGCCAAGGACGGCGAAACCATCGTGTTGGGCGGTGTTTTTCACGATACCATCACCAAAGGCGTGGACAAAGTGCCTTTGTTGGGGGATATTCCGGGCATTAAACGCTTATTTAGCAAAGAAAGTGAACGCCATCAAAAACGCGAACTGGTGATTTTCGTCACGCCGCATATTTTACGCCCTGGTGAGACATTGGAAAACTTAAAAGGCAAACAGTCAACAGAGAGAAAGAACAAGAATAAAGAAAAATCTAAGACGGCACAAAACACATCTAAAAAGACGATAAGGCCATAGTTCATTTTGTTTTAACGCGGTATACACGAAATAAATCGTCTGTTTAGGTTGAAAAGAATGGCGATTTATTGAGATAATCTCGTGCAATTTTGGGGTGATCTTTTCCACTTATTCAAAACTTTCACACGGCCACATGAATCATCACTTGCGGTCGTTTCTTATTTTCTAAAAGATCACATTTTTTCCGATGACATAAATTTAAGATGAATAACAATGGCAGAAAAACGTAATATTTTCCTTGTGGGGCCTATGGGGGCAGGTAAAAGCACCATCGGTCGCCAACTCGCACAACTACTTAACATGGACTTTGTCGATACCGATGCAGAAATTGAAGAACGCGCCGGTGCCGACATCGGTTGGATTTTTGATGTTGAGGGCGAAGAAGGATTCCGCAAAAGAGAAGAACGCCTTATTAATGAATTAACACAACGTCAAGGCATCGTATTATCTACCGGTGGTGGTGCAGTGTTATCAAAAGACAACCGCAATCATCTTTCTGCGCGCGGTATCGTAGTTTATTTGGAAACGACCGTAGAGAAACAATATCAACGCACCCAACGAGATAAAAAACGTCCACTCTTGCAAGATGTTGACGATCCGCGCCAAGTGTTGGAAGACTTAGCTAAAGTACGCAATCCGCTCTATGAAGAAGTGGCGGACATCACCCTACCAACTGACGAGCAAAGTGCCAAAGTCATGGCGACACAAATTATCGACCTGATTGACAACTACAACGGTTAATACGAACGGTTAAATACTTCAAAGGCAAAGTAAATGTTGTGTGTAAATGTTGAATTAAAAGAAAGAAGCTACCCGATTTATATCGGCGCCGGATTACTCACGAATACCGATTGCTATCCGCTGCAATCCGGCAATAAAGTCATGATCGTGACCAATCCAACCGTTGCACAACATTATCTTTCCACCGTGACGAACACCTTAGAAAAAATCGGTTGTCTTGTTGAGCACGTGTTATTGCCGGACGGCGAACAATATAAAACCCTGGATTCTTTGAACCTGATTTTCACCGCACTTTTAAAAGCCAACCACGGACGCGATACCACGATAGTGGCATTAGGCGGCGGTGTCATCGGTGATGTGGCAGGCTATGCCGCAGCAAGCTATCAACGTGGCGTACGTTTTATTCAAATTCCGACCACGTTATTAGCCCAAGTGGATTCTTCCGTGGGCGGCAAAACGGCAGTAAATCACGAATTAGGCAAAAACATGATCGGCGCGTTTTATCAACCCACCGCCGTGATTGTCGATACACTCACCTTAAATACCTTACCCAAACGTGAAGTCAATGCAGGCTTAGCCGAAGTCATAAAATATGGGGCGATTTTAGATTTCCCCTTTTTCCAATGGCTAGAACAACACATTGATGACTTAGTCTCCCTTGACCAAAACGCATTACAACAATGTATCGCCCGTTGTTGCCAATTAAAAGCGGATATTGTGGCGCGCGATGAAACGGAAAAAGGTGATCGTGCACTATTAAATCTTGGCCACACCTTCGGTCACGCCATCGAAACCTATTTAGGTTACGGCAACTGGTTACACGGCGAAGCGGTATCCGCCGGCTGTATGATGGCCGCGGCGTTATCAGAAAAATTAGGCGATTTAACACCACATGATGTCGCACGGTTAGAAAAACTGTTAGCGCGCGCCAATTTGCCAACCGTTTCACCGGATGGCATGACCGCACAAGATTACTTGCCACTAATGATGCGTGATAAAAAAGTGCTAAATGGCAAATTGCGTTTGGTACTCCTCAAAGCGCTTGGACAGGCTTATGTGGCGACGGATGTCCCACAAGAACAGGTGATTGAAGCCATCAATCGTTGTACGCAAGTTGACTAACCCCATGCCGAAACCTGCTAAATCCACAACAAAAACCAAAAGCCGCCCTTTTCTCAAATGGGCGGGCGGTAAATATCGTCTGACAGACGAAATCAACCGCTTATTGCCAAAACGCAAACACTGTTTAGTCGAACCTTTTGTTGGCGCCGGTGCGGTATTTCTCAACAGCCATTTCGAACGCTACATTCTGGCAGACATCAACCCTGATTTAATCCACTTATTCAATATCGTCAAACAGGACGTTGAGGGTTACATCCAAGCGTGCAAACCGGTTTTCTTTCACCCCGATGCCAACACAGAAAGTTACTACTACACCAAGCGTAAAGAATTTAATCAAAGTACCGATGTATTCCAACGAGCCGTATTATTCCTGTATTTAAATCGTTTTGGCTTTAACGGCTTGTGTCGCTACAACGCCAAAAATGAATTTAATGTGCCTTTCGGCGCTTACAAAACCCATTATTTCCCGGAAGAAGAACTCCGTTTTTTTGCCGCTAAAGCACAAAGTGCGGTCTTTATTTGCGCCGATTTTCAACAAACCTTCCAAATGGCGGATGAAGACTGCGTCATTTACTGCGACCCACCCTATGCTCCCATTTTACAAAACAGCAATTTCACCAATTATTCCGGCAATGAATTTTCCATCGCCCACCAGCGTGATCTTGCCAATCTAGCCAAAGACACTGTGAAACAACGCAACATCCAAGTAGTGATTTCCAACCACGACACGTCATTCACCCGAGAAATCTACCAAGGCGCGAAAATCCGCCGTTTAAAAGTACAACGCTCCATCAGCCAAGCACCGCATAAACGCGTCAAAGTAAGAGAGTTGATTGCGGTCTTTAACGCCTAAAAAATAACTTAAAAACTTACCGCACTTTTACAAATCAAACACATCCGCATCGCGCAATACGTGAATATTACCCTTGCGGCGTAGGAAACCACAGCGGTCGAAATATTCTACCAATTGCACGGTCATTTTACGTCCGAATTGTAACGCATCACGCAATTCGTTCACCGATATACCTTCTTTGTCGGCGACAAGCTGTTTGATTAAGCGAGCGGTAGCATAAATGTTCTCAGTCAGGAAGAAACGGTCTTTTACCACAGCGGTGAGATAGCCTAATTTACCGGCTTTGTAGAGGAAGTTGCGCATGGCGCTTTCTTCCTGTCCTAATAAGCCCGCAAGATCACGCACCCACAATGCTTGTCCGTTATGTTGCTCAAATTGCTCAAGAACTTGTTGCCATAATGCACGTTCTTGTTCGTTAAATTGAATTTTATGATCGGCGGTGTGTAGCCAACC
>ERZ772921.2322-NODE-2322-length-10343-cov-22.541505_pt1 | contig 10343 bp, 7 predicted proteins | sample MGYA00512117_ERZ772921 | MGnify/ENA primary metagenome ERZ772921 (study PRJEB29015, sample SAMEA2737944) | human oral metagenome | biome: human oral; feature: human-associated habitat; material: dental | place: China | collected 2150 ... | reverse complement strand
GTTGGGGGAGGAGCAGTCCATGCGGATCTTGCCGTCCCAGTCCAGGGTCATGAAGGGCCAGGCCGGGTCCACCTTCGGGTTGACCACCGTCAGGTTCAGCCCGTAGCGCTCGCCGATCGCGCCCCAGTAGTCCACGGAGGCCCCGCCCAGCGGGTCGGCGCCGATGCGCACGCCGGCGTCGCGGATGGCGTCGAGGTCGACGACGTTCTCCAGGTCGGAGACGTAGGTGTCGAGGTAGTCGTGCTTGACGACGTGGGGGCCGTCGAGCGCCTCGGCGACCGGGACCCGCTTGACGTCCCTCCAGCCGCCGGCGAGGAGCTCGTTGGCGCGGTTCGCGATCCAGCCGGTGGCGTCGGAGCCGGCGGGGCCGCCGTGGGGCGGGTTGTACTTGAAGCCGCCGTCGCGCGGCGGGTTGTGGGAGGGGGTGATGACGATGCCGTCGGCCAGGCCCGGGCCGGTGGTGCGCACGCCGGCCTCGGTACCGGCGCCGTTGGCCCGCAGGATGGAGTGCGAGACGGCCGGGGTGGGCGTGTAGGAGCCGCGGGCGTCGATGGCGGTCATGACCTTGGCGGCCGAGAGCACCTCGATGGCGGTGCGCCAGGCGGGCTCGGACAGGCCGTGGGTGTCACGGCCGATGTAGAGGGTGCCGTCGGTGCCCTGGGAGCGTCGGTACTCCACGATCGCGGCGGTGATCGCCACGATGTGGGCCTCGTTGAAGGCGGTGTCCAAGGAGGCGCCGCGGTGGCCGGAGGTGCCGAAGACCACCTTCTGAGCGGGGACCGCGGGGTCGGGGACGAGGTCGTAGTAGGCGGAGATGACCTCATCGATGTTGACGAGGTCTTCGGGATGTGCTGGCTGTCCTGCTCGTGGATGCATGGGCCCTAGTGTGTCACGAGCCACTCGCGATTGTCCCGGGGTTCCCGCTCAGCGGACGGATATGTTCCGGAGCGCGCATTGACGACGGCGCCCGGGCCTGTTCCGCGGTGCGCTCCGCCGTTGCCCGCCGCCCGTCCGGCCCCGCTCGCCGATCCTCCGCCGTCGGCGCCTCAGAAGAATGGGGCGACGACCTCGCCGATCTCGCCGAGGAAGCCGAGGAACTTGCCGAGGCAATCGAGGGTGTTGAAGATGCTGGACACGAGACTGTCGCGGTTCGAAATCCACAGCTCGGCCCGTGTCGCCCGGCCCGATGTCATCACGAGGGATCCGCGCATGGCGTGGGGGACGCCCTCGTACAGGCGGAAGCGGGCCCCGTCGTCGACGCCGACCCGGTCCTCGCCCAGCAGGTGCAGGCGGACGGTGGGCCGGTCCGGGCGCGCCACGAGGGCCTGGGCGGCCCGGGGCGGGAGCCACTCCGGCAGGAGGAGGCTCATGTCGGCGGCGTACTCGGCCCCGTCCCGCCCGATCGGCGCGACGAGGACGTCGACGTGCTGGTTGTCGTCGATCCTGTCGGAGCTGGTGTCCATGCACAGGCGGTCCCAGTCCACCGCGCCGCGCCGGCGGTCGGCCTCGGAGACGGTCACCCGGCGCAGGGAGCCAGTGGCGGAGCCGCCGTCCATCGGCCGGAGCTCCTCGTCCTGCTGCCGTTTCTTATTGCTCATGATGCGCGGCAGCCGGCGCCCGTGGATGTGGATGAGCTCGTCGGCATCGAGGACCCCTCCCGGCGCAACGGTGGTGTCGAAGCCCTCGCGCTCCAGGGTGCGCTTCCTGCGCCAGCCGAGGGACAGGCCCGTGCGCAGCAGGGACGCCCCGAGGACGTTCGTCCCCAGGCTGCGCGCATGCGGCCGGGTCGCCAGGGCCGTGGCCAGCCGGCGCTGGAAGAGCGTGCCCTCGAACTCCTGCCCGGATCGGATCCCGCCCGGCAGGACGGAGCGCGCCGCGTCGGCGGCCCGGGCGGCCTGCCCCGCCACCTGCCCCGCCACCTGACTGGCCGCCTGCCCCGTCGGCTGGTTCCAGGCGCCCGCCTGCCCCGTCGCCCGACCGGCGACCTGCGCGTGACGGAGGCGCTCGGCGCCCTGACGTGCTCGCTCATCCATGATCGTTGTCTCCGTTCGGTCGACGGGCCGGCGACGCGGGGCCGGCGATAGGCTGGATGGAACCGACCCTATCCGCTCCGGCGCACCGCGCACACCGTGAGGAGTCCCCATTGCCCGCCGCCCGCCCGACCGCATCTTCCACCGCCGTCTCCACGCCCGACGCCCCGGCCGCCGTCGGCCCCTACTCCCAGGCCGTGTCCACCGGGGAGGGCCGCGGCGCCCTCGTCTACGTCTCCGGGCAGATCCCGCTCGACCCGGCCACCGGGGCGCTCGTTGACGGCGGTATCGAGGCCCAGGCCGAGCGGGTCCTGACCAATATCGGCGCCATCCTCGCCGCCGCCGGCCTGGGCTGGGCCGACGTCGTCAAAACCACCGTCCTGCTGGCCGATATCGCCGACTTCAAGGCCGTCAACGCGGTCTACGCCCGCCACGTCACCGGTCCCGTCCTGCCCGCCCGGGCCGCCTTCGGCGTGGCCGCCCTGCCGCTGGGGGCGGGCGTGGAGATCGAGGCCATCGCCGTGCGGCCCTGATCATCTGCTACGCCTCTTTCCGTCTGCTACGCCCTTTTACCCTCCGCTGTACGAGAAAAAGGAGCGTAGCGGAGGGCTGAGGAGCGTAGCAGACGGAAAGGGGCGCAGCAGACGTCAAGACGCCTTCGGGGGCGGGCCGGGGGTCGTAGGCTGACCCACATGCCCGAACCTCTCATCGTCCGAGCGGGCGGTTCCCGCGCCGTCATCTCGCTGACCGCCAAGCTCGTGATCGCGCTCGCCCTCATCGTCGTCGCACCCCTCGTGGCGTTCTGGCCCTTCGGGCGCACGCACGCCCCCCAGGTCACCGTCCACGACGAGGTCGACATCGTCCAGGACGAGGCCACCGCGCGGGACCTGAGCGCCCTGCGCTTCCGCGAGGACGTCCGCCTCGCCGTCGTCGCTCTCGACGTCGACTACAACGATAACTTCAACGCCGCCGTCCTGGAGTACGCCAGGGCGCACGAGCCCGGCTGGATCGACGGCAACTACTGGGCCGACGGCATGCTGATCCTGGCGGTCTCGCCCAGGGGGCGGTGGGTCGGCTGCTACTTCGGCGAGGACATCAAGGTCGACCTCGCCGTTCAGCAGAACATCCAGGACGCCGCCAAGTCCTCCTTCCAGGCGGACAGGTGGGACACCGGCATCCAGCAGATGGCCGCGCGCGCCGCCACCGTCATGGGCCGGCCCATCGGCTCGGAGGTGGGCGTGCTCCTCGTGTCGGGGCTGGGCGTGGGCGGCGGCCTGGCCCTCCTGGGCTGGATGCTGAGGGCGCGCGGTCGGGCCCGGGCCTACTTCGGGCAGGCCCGCCGCCACTACACGCAGGTCACCGGGGACTACGAGGCCACCGAGCTCAAGGCCGGCCTCATCCCCCTCAGCGACGCCCACGGCGCCCAGGTCCTGGCCCGCTTCGCCTGGTTCGAGGACCGCTACGGCGAGCTGACCCGCAATTTCCACGCATTCGGGGAGCCTCGCGGCGCCCAGTGGTTCGAGGTCGGGCGCCGCTCCAAGGCCAAGAGGCTGCTCGACCTCGCCGGCGAGCTCGACTCGCTCGACGACGCCATCTCCAACGCCGCCGCCCTGCTGACCCTGTCCGAGGGCTGGCAGGACGCCTGGCGCAACGAGCAGGGGCCCGTCCAGGAGGACCTCGCCTCGCTCCAGAGCCTGTGCTCGCAGACGGCGGCGAACAGCCATATCGACGTCGCCCGGGACCGCAACTGGACGCGCGAGCGCAGCAACCGCCTGGCCGAGATGACCACCGAGCTCGCCCAGGGGCGCCTGACGCCCTCGGCGGCGCTCGACGAGCTCGACTCCACGTCGAAGGAGGTGCGCTCGCGGGCCGACGCCCTGGCGCAGCGCGCGCTGAAGGCGGACTCCTCCTCGCACCGCCAGCAGCGGATGCGCCAGTACGAGGACTCCCGGAGCAACTGGGGCTGGGGGTCGGGCACGTTCTACACGGGCTCGTGGACGCTGGATAACCACCACTCCTCCTACAACCCCGCCTCGACCATCCGCATCAACCCGGCCTCGCCGGGCGCTCAGGCCGCCGGCGTGCGCTGGTCCGGGTCCGGCTCGTCCGCCCAGTTCTCCTCCCCGATCTCCGGGCTGGTCACCGGTTACAGTTCAGCGGCGACCTGGACGCCGCCGTCGAACTCGGGGGGCTCGGGGTCCTCCGGGGGCGGCTACTCGGGCGGCGGCTTCTCCGGGGCGGGGTCGAGCTCGCACTTCTGAGCGGGTAAGCGGTCCGACGGCGCTGCGGCACTGACTGCCGCCCGAGGCCGCTGGCGGCCGCCAGCGGCTGACAACCTACTGACAACTACTGTTAAATTCTTGACAGTAAGCCTTTACAGTAGGTCCGTGGACCGGATCGATCTCGACTTGCTGCTCGGCCTCGCGCCTGACGAGCGGGGCGCGGGTGACTCGACGCTGACCCTGAGCCGTACCGCCTGGCAGGAGCTCGTCTACGACCGAGAGGCCGACAGTTACGAGGCACAACGCGCTCCGGTCGGGATGGAGGCGGTTTCCGCCGGGCTGCGGATGCAGCTGACCGTCGAGCTGCTGCCGACCGGGTTGGTGAGGTCCCGCGCCACTTTGACCAACGCGGGGAAGGACGTCTTCGAACTGACGGAGCTGACCCTGCGGATGCCGGTGCCCGGCCAGGCCCGCGATCTCATGGACTTCGGGGGACGCTGGGCGGCCGAGCGGATGCCGCAGCGCCGCCCGTTCGCGATGGGGGCGCACCGCAGGGAGGGCCGCCACGGCAGGACCGGTGCTGATGCGGCCTTCGTGCTCAGCCTGGGTGAGGAGGGGTTCGGATACCGGGACGGCGAGATCTGGGCCTGCCACGTGGCTTGGAGCGGCAATCACATCCACATCGCCGAGCGGGATTTCGTGGGGACCCAGCTCATCGGGGGAGGCGAACTGCTCCTGCCCGGGGAGGGACGCCTGGATTCGGGGGAGGAGTACACCTCGCCCTGGGTCTACTTCAACCACGCCGTCGGTCTGGACGCCCAGGCCGACCGTTTCCACCGGCACCTGCGCTCGTTGCCAGTGCACCCCGGCCCCGAGCGCCCGGTGAGCCTGAACGTCTGGGAGGCGGTCTACTTCGACCACGACCCGGCACGCCTGATCGACCTGGCGGAGCGCGCCGCCGCTCTCGGGGTGGAACGTTACGTGCTCGACGACGGCTGGTTCGGCGCCCGCCGCGACGATCACGCCGGACTCGGCGACTGGGTGGTCAGCCCCGAGGTGTGGCCGGACGGTTTGCATCCGCTGGTGAACCGGGTGACGGAGCTCGGCATGCAGTTCGGCCTCTGGTTCGAACCCGAGATGGTCAACCCTGACTCCGATGTGGCCCGGGCGCACCCGGAATGGCTGATGCAGCTCGACGACCGCCTGCCCCTGGAGGGCCGGTTCCAGCAGGTGCTCAACCTGTCGATTCCCGGCGCCTACGGGCACGTTCTGGGGCAGATGTCGGCCATCCTGGAGGAGTACGCCATCTCCTACGTCAAGTGGGATCACAACCGCGACCTCAATGACGCGGGCACCGCTCCCGACGGGCGCCCGGCCGTCGCGGCGCAGACGCGCGCCTTCTACGCGCTGCTCGACGAACTGCGCCGTCACTTCCCGCAGGTCGAGTTCGAGTCCTGCTCATCGGGTGGTTCCCGGATCGACCTGGAGGTGATGGAACGCGCGGAACGCGTGTGGGTCTCCGACAACATAGACCCCGATGACCGGCAACGGATGTTGTGGTGGACCTCCCAGCTGCTGCCCGCAGAGCTGCTGGGATCGCACATCGCATCAGGGCGCTCCCACGTCACGGGGCGTTGGCACGATCTCAACCACCGCGCCGCCACGGCGGTTTTCGGGCACCTCGGGATCGAATGGGACCTGGCCCGGGCCTCGGAGGAAGAGCTTGCCGGGCTGGCCTGGTGGATCGCCTGGTACAAGGAACACCGCGGGCGACTGCTGACGGGGCGGCTGGTGCGGGTAGCCATGCCGGACCCCGGGGTCTGGTTCAAGGGTGTGGTCAACGAGATGGGTGGCATCTACTCTCTCTCGATGCTCGAGGCGACGCCCGCGGTGAACCTCGGCGTGCTGAGATTCCCGGGCCTGGAACCCGGGCCGCGCTACCGGGTCCGGGTCATTGAACGCCCCGCGCTGGCGCCGGCCCACCAGGTGCCCTGGCTCAACGCCGGGCATCCCCTTGAACTGACAGGGGCGCAGCTGATGCATGTCGGTCTGCGGGCTCCGGTGCTCCGACCGGCCACAACCGTCCTGTTCGTCGTCACGAAGGTCTGAAAATCTGGCTCAGAGGGCTTGCGCCACGGCATATCTCTGTTGCAGAATTAAGTCATTCGTACCAACGGAGGTATGTCATGACCAGTCCAGGATTACCAGTGTCCGGCCGGGTGGGCACTGGCAAGAAGGGTAGGAGCGATCTGCTCCTCGCCGTGGCGATGATTGCGCCCGCGTTCGTCGGGTTCATCGTTTTCCTGCTGTGGCCGACGCTGAACGGCATCTGGCTCAGCTTCACCAACTACAACCTGCTTACGCAACCCGAGTTCGTCGGGTTCAAGAACTATCTCCGCATGCTGGAGGACCCAGTTTTCTGGAACGCGGCGGGCGTCACCATCTACTACGTGGTGGTCAACATCGGAGTCCAGACCGTGCTGGCCCTGCTCATCGCGGTGTTGATGCACAGGCTCACCCAGTCCACCTGGGTGCGCTCCATCGTGCTGACCCCGTACCTGGTCTCCAACGTGGTGGCGGCGCTCGTGTTCATGTGGATCCTCGACACCCAGCTGGGAATCGGGAACCAGGTTCTCGCCTCGATGGGATTGAACACGATCCCCTTCCTGTCCCAGGAGTCGACGGTCATTCCCACGATCGCGCTGATCAACGTGTGGCGGCACATGGGATACACGGCGCTGCTGATCTTCGCGGGACTGCAGACCATCCCCGAATCCGCCTACGAGGCCGCGCGGGTGGACGGCGCCTCGGAATGGCAGATGTTCTGGCGCATCACAATACCGCTGCTGCGCCCGATCCTGGCCCTGGTGCTGATCATGACGATCATCGGCTCGTTCCAGGTTTTCGACACGGTGGCGATCGCCACCCGGGGCGGGCCCGTCAACTCGTCGCGGGTGCTCCAACTCTACATCTACGACATGGCCTTCGGGAGGTTCCAGTTCGGCTACGCGTCCGCGCTGTCCGTGGCGTTGCTGCTGATCCTCGTGGTGATCACCTTCTTCCAGTACCGGCTGACCCGCGCCGGTGAGACCGACCTGAACTGAGGAGCACGAGATGTCAACAGCAGCAATCGCCGGCCCGGTCCGGGCCAATGAGCACCGTCGTCTCGCATGGGGAAGGATCCTCGCCTGGGTGGTGATGGGGGCCATCATGCTGATCACCCTGTTCCCTCTCTACTGGATCCTGCGCACCGCACTGTCCTCGAACTCCTCCCTCTACGGTGGCGCCACCTCGTGGTTGCCGACCGACTGGAACACCGGAAGCTTCGCCCGGGTCTTCGGGATCCAGGCCGGGAAGGAGGCGCTGGCGGAGGGAGGTTCCGGCCAGTCCATCGACTTCTGGCGCTACCTGGGCAACAGCATCGTCGTCGCGACCCTGGTCACGGTCGGGCAGGTGTTCTTCTCCGCCTGCGCCGCCTACGCTTTCTCGAGACTGAAGTGGAAGGGCAGGGACCTGGTTTACGGCCTCTTCCTGGGAGGCCTGATGGTGCCGGCCATCTTCACCTTCCTGCCGAACTTCGTGCTCATCAAACAACTCGGTCTGATCGACACCCTGCTCGGCATCTCCTTGCCGACCATGCTCATGACACCGTTCGCGGTGTTCTTCCTGAGGCAGTTCTTCATGAACGTGCCCGTCGAGCTGGAGGAGGCCGCCCTGCTCGACGGTTCCAGCAAGATCGGCAACTTCTTCCGGCTCATCCTCCCGATGTCGGCGGCGCCGATAGCGACCATCTCCCTGCTGACCTTCATCAGTTCGTGGAACGACTATTTCTGGCCGTTGATGGTCTCCTACTCCGAGAACTCGCGGGTCCTCACCGTCGGCCTGGGTGTTTTCCGCTCCCAGACCCCGAGTACCGGACCCGACTGGTCAGGTCTCATGGCTGCCGCCCTCGTGGCGGCGGTCCCGATGCTCGTGCTCTTCGCCCTGAGTGCCAAGCGCATCGTCAATTCCATCGGTTTCAGCGGCATCAAGTGAGGATCACCATGAAGAAACGAACCGCAGCGGTCCTGTCCCTGCTGACCGCGGGAACACTGCTCACCGGCGGCTGCGTCGCGAAGGACGGTGGCCCTGACGGGGTCATCGACTACTGGTTGTGGGACGCCACCCAGCAACCCGGCTACCAGGCCTGCGCCGACGCCTTCGAGGAGGCGAACCCGGGACTGAAGGTCAGGATCACCCAGTACGGTTGGGATGACTACTGGGGCAAGCTGACCGCCGGGTTCATCGCGGACCAGGCGCCCGATGTTTTCACCAACCACCTGACCAAGTACGCACAGTTCATCGACCTTGAGGTCCTGGTCCCGCTCGACGACCTCGAAGCAACCCGCGACGTCAGCGACTCCGACTACGTAGGGGGCCTGGCGGGTCTCTGGAAGGGACGTGACGGCAAACGCTACGGAATCCCCAAGGACTGGGACACCGTCGCCTACTTCTACGACCAGAGGGTCACCGATGCCGCCGGCGTAACCCGGGAACAGCTGACGAACATGGACTGGAATCCCGACGACGGGGGCAGTTTCGAGAAGGTCATCGCCCACCTGAGTGTGGACGTCAATGGTGTCCGCGGCGATGAGCCGGGGTTCGACAGGGACAACGTCGCGGTCTACGGACTCGCATCGGAGGGGGCCGGGGGTGAGAACCTCGGGCAGACCCAGTGGGGTGCCTACACCGGCTCCATCGGCTGGGAACCCCTCGACAAGAACCCCTGGGGCACCCACTTCAACCTGGACGACCCCAGCTTCCAGAAGACCATGGCCTGGTACTTCGGCCTGGTGGAGAAGGGCTACATGCCCTCCTACGAAACCTTCGGCAAACAGTCGGGTTCCTACCAGCAGGTGGCCCAGGGCAAAGCCGTGCTCGGCATGACCGGCTCCTGGATGATCTCCAGTTTCGCGTCGATCCCCGGGATCGACCTGAAGATCGCCCCCACCCCCGTCGGCCCCACCGGACATCGCTCGAGCCCCTTCAACGGCCTGGCTGACTCCGTCACCAGATTCGCCGACGACAAGGAGGCTGCGGGGAAATGGGCGGCCTACCTGGGCTCCTCCGAATGCCAGATGAAGATCGCCGACACCGGGGTGGTCTTCCCCGCTAGGTTCGAGGCGATGGAGCGTTCCATCCAGGTACGCGACGCATCCGGGCTGGATGTCACGGCCTTCACATCGCACGTCAAGGATGGCACCACCCAGAATCCCGCGGTGACCATGAACGCGGCCGACGTGGCGGCCCTGACCTCTCCCGGATTCGAGGCGGTGTTCATCGGTCAGAAGGACGTGAGCTACCTGAGTGAGGTGAACCACCAAGTCAACCGGCTGTTGTCGCTAACATCGTAGTGACTACCACCAGAAGGAAAAACCAGTGATTCTCAACTCCATCGATCCCACGTCGCGACTAGTGGTGCAGACGGTTCTGCGTCACGGTCCCATCGCCCGAGTCGGCGTCGCCCAGCGCACCGGCCTGAGCTCAGGTTCCATGACCAGGCTGACCACCCCACTCGTCGCGGCGGGGATCCTCAAGGAGCAGAGGCCCGTGCCGGTCAAACAGCTCGGACGACCCGCGCTTCCTCTGGTGGTGGTCGATGACGCCGCGAGATTCGTCGGGATCAAGGTGATACCGGGGGAGCTGCACGCCGTGGTCACCGGGCTTGCCGGTCACGTGCGGGCCACGGATGTCCGCTCCGCCGACACTTCCACCCTCGAATCGACCGCGAGAGCAGTCGCCCGGGTCGTCGAGGACTTCGCCGATCACGAACCCAGCGCGGTCGGTGTGGCCTTGGCGGCCGCGGTGGATCCGTTCGGTGAGGTGCGGGCCTCGCCTCTGCTCGGTTGGGAGAACGGGAATCTTGCGGCACTCGTGACCGAGGCCTGCGGGCTTCCCTGCAAGGCCGCCAACGACGTCGATGCCCTGACACTCGCCGAGCACTGGGTGGGGCACGGGCGTGGCACACACAATTTCGCCGTCATCACGGTTGGCGCAGGGGTTGGTGCCGGCGCGGTGATCGCCGACGAGCTGCTCGTCGGGCACCAGGGGT
>ERZ772921.2321-NODE-2321-length-10344-cov-2.245894_pt1 | contig 10344 bp, 3 predicted proteins | sample MGYA00512117_ERZ772921 | MGnify/ENA primary metagenome ERZ772921 (study PRJEB29015, sample SAMEA2737944) | human oral metagenome | biome: human oral; feature: human-associated habitat; material: dental | place: China | collected 2150 ... | reverse complement strand
CCGAAAATGGGTGAGCCGATCGTGACCGCGTCGCCGGGAGCGAGTTCCTTCACCGTGGTGGTGACGGTGGTCTCTGTCGGGCCGTACATGTTGAAGATCCGTGCATCGGTGTTGTCGTGCAGCAGCTCGGCCAGGTTCTCGGAGAAGTGCTCACCGCCACACACGATGACACGGAGGCGGGGGAGCTGGTCGCGGAACCGGCGGTTGCCGCACAACGCCGTCATCTTCGAGACGGGAACCTGGATGTGGGTCACCCGATGGGCGGCGATCCGCCGGGCGATGGCGGAGGCGTCCTTCTGGTCCTCGGAGGGGCACAGGTGGACGGTGGCGCCGGCTGCCAGGGGAATCAGGCTTTCGAAGGCGAAGATGTCGAAGGTGGGATCGGCCAGGCTGATGATGACGTCACCCGGTGCGAAGATGTTCCGTCGCAGGTGATCCTGGAACAGGTTCGCCAGTCCGCGATGTTTCACGGCTATGCCTTTCGGGCGTCCCGTGGAGCCGGAGGTGTAGACGACGTAGACGGGGCTGTCCGCCGATACCTCGGGGCCATTGAAGTGCTTCGTTCCTGCCTGGGTGCACGTGGCCAGATCGATCACGGTGGGGATTGTTGCGGTACTGGTGACCCCGGCCGGGGCGAGGGCCACGCGGGGCCGGGCGTCATCGAGGATGCTGGCGTGACGATCGACGGGCTGGGTGGGGTCCAGCGGAACATAGGCCCCTCCGGCCTTGCAGATGGCGAGTTGCGCGATGAGCAGGGAAGCATCGCGCACCGTGACCAGGGCCACGGGATCGCCGGTTCTCACCCCTGCTTCCAGAAGACGGGTGGCCACGGCGTTGGCGTAGGCATCGAGCTGGGCGAAGCTGTAGGACCGGCCGGTGCCGTCGATCACGGCAGTGGCCCGGGGACGTTCAACGGCCTGCCGGGCCACCAGGTCGTGAATGGCTGTGAAGGGGGCGCCGATGATCCGGGACAACCAGGCGTCGTGATCGGCCCCGGTGTAGATGCTGATGGTACCGATGGGTGCGGTGGAGTCAGCGCAGACGTGTTCCAGGAAGGCGTCGAGATGGTGTGCCAGACCCGTGATGGTGCTGGCGTCGAACAGGTCGGAGGAGTAGTCCAGCAGGAACTGGATGCCGTCGGCGGTCTCGGTTGCCGTGATGACCAGGTCCATACCCACTGCGAGGGGATCGGTTTCGATCTGCTGGCCTTTCAGGCCGCCGATGCGGAGCTGGTGGTGTTCCATGTTGTGGTAGTCGAAGGACACGTCGAACAGGGGGTGGCGTCCTGCCGTTCTCGGCTGGCCGAGTTTCTCCACGATCCGGTCGAAGGGCACGTCCTGGGCGGACAGGGCATCCAGCACGGTGGTGCGGGTGCCTGCCAGGTAGTCGTCGAAACTCGTGTCGGAACGCGGTTTCAGACGAATGGGAAGCATGTTGACGAACATGCCGATCATTTCCCGGGTCTCGGTCAGTGTACGCCCGCTGACCGGGGTGCCGATCACCAGGTCCTCGGTCCCGTTGTAGCGGGACAGAACTGCGCCCCAGGCCGCCAGCAGCACCATGGAGAGGGTGGCCTGACGGGCCTCGGCGAGTTCGGTCAGTTCCGCGGTTCGTTCGGAACTGAGCGTCCAGGCGACGCGACCCGCAGCGGCACGTTCTGCCCGGGGACGGTCGGGAGGGAGCACGTCTGCGGTGGGCGGATCGGTCAGCTGTGTGAGCAGGGCGTTCTCCGCCTCCGCGAGATTCTCATCCTGTCCCGCGGCTCGAACGTGGTGGACGTAGTCGGTGTACTGGTGGGTCAGTGGTGCCAGTTCCATGTCGTACAACTCGCCGAAGTCGCGTGCGAGGATTTCTGCCGAGGTGGCATCACCGATGATGTGGTGAAGGTCGAACAGCAGCAGGCTCGTGTCCGTGTCCTCGACGATCTCCATGCGGAACAGGGGACCCGTCTCAAGGTTGAACGGGCGGACGAACCGGGCCAGGTGCTCCCCGGCCGATTCGGGGGTGGCGTGGCCGTGGATGAAGTTCAGTGGAAGATCGTTCCGATCGATGCGGGTCAGGCCTTGGCGGATCTCGCCGTCCCGTGTCGTGAACGTGGTGCGCAGCGGCTCGTGGCGTTCCACCAGCCGTGCCAGCGCGGAACGCAACCGGTCGCGGTCCAGGAGGCCGTTCAGCCAAGTGGCCGATGCCATGTTGTAGGTGAGGGATCCCGGGTCGAGCCGGGCGGCCAGGTACATGCGTTCCTGTGCGGGGCTGAGGGGATGATCGGCCGCCTCGGGTGCCTTGGCCATGTGGGTGACGGCGGTTTCCGTGAGAAGACGTGCCTCGAGGGCCGCCGGGGTGGGGGCAGCGAACACGTCTGCCACGGTGGCGTCCACGCCGAGCAGGGCCTTGAGCTGGGCTGTCAGACCGGTTGCCTTGAGGGAATCGCCGCCGAGGGTGAAGAAGTTGTCGTCGGCCGACACGTCGGCGTGGCCCAACACCTGACGGAAGGCATCCCGGAACGCGTCGAGTCGGGTGGCGTGGACGGGCTTCGGTGTTTCCCGGACCGGCGCGGCGACGGGCGTGGCGGTGACGGAACCACCGGGAACGGGGTGTGGATGGGCGTCAAAGCTGTATCCGGGCAGCGACCTGCGACGGCCGGTGTCGTGCTCGGACCAGTCCAGGGGCAGACCCGCGATCCACAGGTCGCCCAGCGCAGCCAGCAGATGGGCCTCGTCGGCCACGTCGGTGGCAGCATGACGCAGCAGACCCACCACCTGCTGATCGGCGCCACCGACGTGGGTGACGAAGGTGGCCAGGCTGTTGCCCGGGCCGGTTTCGATCCCCAGCAGCGGCCCGTCGGCCAGCAGCGTGGTGAGGCCGTCGGTGAAGCGCACCGTACCCGTGATGTGGTCGCCCCAGTAGCCGGGATCGGTCATGTCACCGGGACGCACGAGCTGTCCGGAACGGTTCGAGATGATCGGGAGCCGGGGGTCCCGTGAGGTCACCTTCGCCACCGCAGCGGTGAAAGCGGTGGCCGCAGCATCCATCATCGGGGTGTGGAAGGCCTGGGACGTGTGCAGCCGGGTGCCGATGATGTCCGCGGCGTCCAGCTTCGCCAGCACGGGGTCAACGGCGTGTGGCGCCATGCCGACAACGGAACGTTCGGGCGAGTTGTCGAGACAGACCCAGACGTCCGGTGTTCCGGCGATCACCTCGGCGACACGTGCCGCAGGGGCAAGCGTGGCAATCATGATCCCGGGAGGTTGGGACTGCATGAGAAGGCCGCGTTCGCGTACCAGGAGGGCCGCGTCCTCCGGGCTCCACACCCCGGCCAGGGCGGCTGCGGTCAGTTCGCCGACGCTGTGCCCGAGGAGAACATCAGGGACGATCCCGAAGGATTCGAGGACCTTCGCCAGCGCGAACTGGGTACTGAACAGAGCGAACTGCGACCATTCGGTGCGATGGATACGGCCGTCATCGGAGCCCGCATAGAGCACGTCGCGGAAGTCGCGGGCATCGTCCCGGGGCAGCATGTCGATCAGATCGTCCATCCAGCCACGGAACATCTCCCCGATGGAGCTGTCACTGGTGTAGAGACCGTGGCCCATCCGGTGGTACTGGTTGCCCTGACCGGAGAAGAGAAGGGCGAGCCGGGGCCGTGACGCTCCGGCGGGCAGTTCACCGTGACGCAGACGTTCGATCCACGCATCGGTGTCGCGGGGCTCATCCGGGGAGACCACCAAGGTGCCGCGGTAGGGCAGTTCGGCGCGCGAACGAAGGGTGACGGCGGCGTCGGCAAGTTTCACCGAATCGTCAGCTGCCACGTGCTCCACGATGCGTTTCGCGGTGCGGATCATGGCCTCCCGGCTGGCCCCGGAGAACTGCAGCAACGCGTGTGGCTGGTCGTCCGTCTCCGGGAGGACGGGTGCCTCGTCGAGAATCATGTGCACGTTCGTGCCTCCTACTCCGAAGGAATTGATGCCTGCACGGATCTGGTCGCCATCCAGGGAACGGTTCGTCGACGACACCTCGAACGGTGTGGCCTCGAAGTCGATGTGAGGGTTGGGGCGGGAGAAGTTGAGGGTGCCCGGGAACGGTGCTTGAGACTGAGCGCCACCTTGCTCAGCCCGACAGCACCTGCGGCGGAGTCCGTGTGCCCGATGTTGCCCTTGACCGAGCCGAGCAGGCAGCTCCCCATCGGTGCTGTCGAGAAGGCCCGTGCCAACGAGGCCACCTCGATGGGATCACCCAGCAGCGTCCCGGTCCCGTGGGCCTCGACGAAACTCACCGTGGCGGGATCGATGCCCGCAGTGCTGTAGGCGGCGGAGATGGTTTCGTACTGCCCGTCCTCGCTGGGGGCGGTGTAGGACTGTTTGCGTCGGCCATCGTTGCCGCTTGCAGAGCCCTTGATGACGGCGTAGACGGGGTCGCCATCGCGTCGAGCGCTCGTCAACGGTTTGAGTACCAGAAGGGCGGCGCCGTTGGAGAACACCGTGCCGCTTGCGTCGGCGTCGAACGGCCGGCAGTGGCCGTCGCGAGACAGCATCATGCCGTCAGTCCACTGATAGCCACCCCCGTTGGGCAGCTCCACGGTGACGCCACCGGCCACTGCCAGGTCGCATTCCCCGGAACGCAGCGCCTGAACCGCCAGGTGCACCGTCAGCAGCGACGAGGAACAGCCGGACAGGGCCGACAGCGAGGGGCCGGTGAGGTCGAAGTGGTAGGACAACCGGGTGCTGAGGAAATGGTTGGTGGCCAGGGTGAAGTTCTGATACGCATCCCCGAACGAGGCGGGGTTCATGACGGTGCGCCGATACCATTCGAAGTCGTCGCTGCCCGCCGCGAAGACTCCCACTCGTCCCGGCAGCTTCCGGGGGTCGTAGCCCGCGTCCTCACAGGCCAACCAGAAACATTTGTACAGCAGGCGCAGCTGGGGGGACGTGACGTCCACCTCCGCTGGCGCGATCCGGAACAGATGGTCGTCGAACTCGTCGATTCCCTCGATGCGACCGGAGGCCTTGACGTAGGTGGGATCGCGCAGCTGGTGCTCGGGAACTCCGAGGCGGCGGAGTTCATCGTCGTCATGGAAGGTGATGGTTTCCTCGCCGGCGACCAGAATTTTCCAGAAATCGTGCACGTCCTGGGCCTTCTGCACCTGCAGGCCGATCCCGATGATGGCGATGTCGTCGCCGAGGGTGTGAGCGGGACCGGTGGATTTCTCGGACGAAACCCGCTGGGGCTCCACCAGCTCGCTCTGGGCCGCGATGGTGGGGTGGCTGAGCAGATCGGTGATGCCGATCTGGGTTCCGAAGGTTTCCTGGAGCCGCAGCTGCAACCGCATCAGGCTCAGTGACGTGCCTCCGGCCTCGAAGAACGTGCGGTGGTGGTCGGTTACCGGACGACCGAGTACGTCCTGCCACAGGTCCGCGAGCCGGGCGGCAACCGTGGTGGTGACGGAAGCATCTGTGTGGTCATTCTGCTGATCGAGCAGTGTGCGCAGGGCGGCGCGATCCAGCTTCCCGGCGGCGGATGTCGGCAGGGCATCGACCTGCATGAGCACCGATGGGATGAACTGGGAGATCAGCACCTTGCCCAGGGAAGCGCGAATCCGGTCCGCCGGGATTGGGGATTCGGACGCGTAGAAGCCTGCGAGGCGCGGCTCAGCCGAATCATCGACCAGGACCGCGGCCTCGACGACCCCGTCGATGCGATGCAGGGCCTGCTCGATCTCGCCGAGCTCCACGCGGAGACCCCCGACCTTGACCTGGCGGTCGATGCGGCGCGAGAACGCGAAACGACCGTCGGGACGCAGGAATCCCAGATCGCCGGTGCGGTACATGCGTCGCATGTGTTCGGGATCGATGTCCGCGTCGAAGAGGGGATTCTCCACGAACTGCCGGGCGGTGAGTTCCTCGCGGTTCAGGTAACCCACACCGACACCCGCTCCAGCGATGCAGACCTCGCCGGGCAGGTCGGCGCCGCACGGCTCGCCCCGGCGATTCAGGATGTAGATCCGGTAATCGTTCAAGGGGGTGCCGATGGGAGCGTTCGCCACTGAGTCCTCAGGATGGATACGCGTGTGGGTGGCCCACATGGTGGCCTCGGTGGGGCCGTAGACGTTCTCCAGGGTGCACGGGAGTCCCAGGGCGTGGAAACGTTCGATGATGTCCGGGGTCAGTGCTTCTCCGCCAGAGAACAGATGGGTCAGGCCATCGAGATCGTGACGCCGACCGGTGCTCTCGATGGTCGCGAGCAGGACGCGCAGCATGGTGGGGGACGAATTCAGGTGGGTCACGCCGTAGGTGCGGACAGCCCTTGCCAAGGCCTGGGGGTCACCCTCCTGGCCGACGGGGAGAATGGCCAGACGCCCATCGCCGACGAGCCAGCCATAGAGCTCGGTTCCGAAGATGTCGAAGGTGAACGAGGTCTTGAGCAGGAACACGTCGTCGCGTCCCAGGGGGAATCGTCGTTCCAGGTCCAGCGCCGTGTTCTGAACGTTCGCATGTGTGATCGCCACGCCCTTGGGGCGGCCGGTGGAGCCCGATGTGTACTCGATGTACAGCAGATCCTCGGGTGCCCTGTCGACGGGGGCCGGGGTCTCGGCGATGGTGTCACGGTGATCGCCGGTCAGTGCGACGATGTCGTCACAGGTGTCCAGGTCGAGTCGCGTCACATGGTCCGGAAGCTCCAGGTCCAGGTCCGAGAAGGTGATGACGGCTGCCGCATCGGCGTCGCTCAGCATGTCCAGGATGCGAGCGGCAGGCATGTGCTCGGACAGGGGAACGTACGGATGTCCAGACAACACCGTTCCCAGTACGGCCGCGAGCAGGGTTGCCCCGCGCGGCAGAAGCACGGCGACAGGACGCTTGTCCGAGCCGATGGCATCGAGGACGTGACGCTGTACCAGTACGGCCGCGTCATGGGCCCAGGCATTCGTGTACCCACGGGTCTCGTCGAGCCACGTCTCGCGTGCCGGATCGGCACTCGTGCGGTCGAGGAAGAGGGTCCCCAGATCGGTCGGGTCCCAGTCGAAGTAGTGGGTTTCGCGTGAGGCGGCCAGCAGGTCGCTGCGTTCGGACGCGGACATGGGCTGCAGCTCCGTCACGGGCGCGTCGAGGTGTGTGGGGATCTGCCGGACCAGGGCCAGGAAGCGTTCGGCGAACCGTGTCGCACGCTCGGTGGTGAGCGCGGATTCCTTGTACCAGATCACGATGTCGGTGTTGCTGCCGAGCTGTTCGATGGTCACGGTGAGCCGGCCGGGGAAGTGAACCTCGCCGGGATGTGTGGCCGCGAGGACGCCCTCGGGTAGCTCGGGGTAGGCGTCGTGGATGAAGGTGATGTCGAACAGGCCTGCGCTCGACAGCCCCGACAGTTTGCGGGCGACCGGGAAGTCGAGGTTTCGCCACAGGCCCATCACCTCGGAACGCGTACGCTTCAGCAGGTCGCGGACCCTCAGACCGGGTGAGACATCAACCAGTACCGGGAGTGTTCGGATGAAACAACCAATGCTGTTCTCCATCTCCAGGTGAGGGCGATCCATGAAGGGACTTGCGAAGGAGACCTGGTCCTCACCGGCGTAGTGTGCGAGCAGTGTCCCGAAGGCCGCCAGATACACGGTGAACTCGGAAACCTCGGCCTCCTGCGCGGTTTCGCGGACGGCTTCGGCGGTGTCGTGGGGCACGGTCAGGCGGAACTCCCGGGCCGCATCCTCGTGTGGGGAGGCAAGCAACCAGTGATCGAGTTGCGGGACCCGGTGGCGGGGTAGGTTCTCGGACCAGAAACTCTCGCGCCGGGCCAGTGCCTCGGGCGATGGGTGGCTGAGCTGACCGTTCTGATAGGTGAACAGCCCTTGGTCGGTGTGTGATGCGGTGATCTCCCGGGTTCCCCGGGCCATGTCGATGATGCGGTCGGTGAGGATGCTCACCGACTGTCCGTCGGCGATGAGGTGGTGGCACACGACCAGCAGACGGTCTCCGTCGGGCAGACGAGCTGCCACCACTCGGAACAGGGGGGCGGTGTTCAGCTGGAAAGGTGTGTTCCGGGCCGTGTGGAAGATCTTGTCCAGCTTCTCCTCCGCACCTGTCAGGTCGTGGTGACGCACAGGTGCCTCGACCGATTCGGCGATCATGTACACGGGCCCGGATTCGTTTCTGGTCACTGACGCGCGCAATGCCGGTTGCTCCGCCATGACTGCGCTGACCGCCTGGGTCAGACGTGAACGGGAAAGATGCTCCGTGCGCAGCTCAATCGCGATGTGGTAGTCGGCGGACTGCCGAAGCTGGCTGTCGAAATACATGCCTTGCTGGGCAGGGGACATGGGAAGGGTGGGTTCGGTCATGGGAGAAAGGCTCCTAAAACGGCGTCTGCGACATTCAATGACTAAATCGCTGGGTGTGTGTTTGATCGAAGGATGAGGTATGGCGCTGTGGCCAGACCGAGGAAACCATCAAACAATTTGTATTGTGATCGATTTTCAGGTGCGGCAATTACGGATGAGGCGTTGCCTGACAACTTCTCGAGCGTGTGAAGGCTTCCGTCGCCAGATATACGGTCGAGAGGGGAGTGTTCCTGTCCGATCGACTTCTGAACGGCAAATTTTTTCTTTTCCTGTCGAGGAGTTGATCCGGCAGGAGAGTGGGTGTCACTCGGGTTTGCGCATGACTCGCTCGAGGTGTGTCGGGTTGTCTTCCGGGTTCATTTGAATTTGTATTTCTTGACCATGAGATTACGGAGCTGTCCGGACGGCGTCAAAGCAAATACTCCGAAAGTTGACGGCCTCGCGGACGGCGGTGAGGGGCGTGTGCCCTGGGGGCGGGGTGCCTCGGGATGACGAAGGGCGGCCCGGCGGTTGGTGGCGTGCAATCCCGTGGTGGAGCAGGGGTGCGAAGCGGGGGCGGCCGGGGTGGCTTCCCGGGGTGGACGATCGTGCCCGGTTCAACTCGGCAAGGGAGGAGCAATTGAAATTGTGATCATTTCCCGGCTCGGGTTTCTGTGCCGAGGGTCCCGCCGAGCGGTGTTTCCCGCGTGCTCGACCTATTCGTCGGTTCTGACGGTCAGCGGTATCCTGACCTCGGCATGCCACTGATGTCCCTTGGGGGCGAAGGAATGTGTGCCGTTCAGCAGATCGACCCTTTCCTTGACGCCGAGCAGCCCATGGCCTCCGTTGCTCTTCGCTGGAGTTGCGGTGCCGATGTCGTTGATCACCCGCAGCATGACGCAACCGTCGTCTTCGCGGGCTTCGATGGTGCACGTTCCGGGAGCTCCGTGCCACACGACGTTGGCGACAAGCTCTCCCAAAATCTTGGACATGCCGTATTCGAGGTCGGGGGAGAGCTTGTCGCCAGGGATGTCGAAATGAGTTTCTGTATTGAATCCGTTGTCCTGAAGGGCGCTCAATGCCTGGGTCAACTGTGTGTCGAGGGAGTGAGTCGACTGGCGTCCGAAAGAACTGAAGTCCTGATCTACGTTTCGAAGAGCCGCCATGGCGGCGCGGAGCTCAGTGGTGGCGCGGCGCGACAACTCGAGTGTGTCGAGTAGGTCGGGGATCAGTTCCCCGGGAAGCCGCGGGTCCTCCGCGAGGTCCTCGAGGTTCATCACCACCAAGGTCTGGGTTTGGGCGACGCTGTCATGGAGCTCGCTCGCGACGAGGAGACGGGTCGAACGCAGTGCTTCTTCGCTTTCCCGATGAGCCTTCTCCTCGGCCCGGCGTCGCTGATTCGAGATTGCGCCGGTCGTGGCGCTGAACAGAGTGATGCCGGTAAACAGAATGAGGTTTGCCAAGACGTCATTCCACGAATCGTGAACCTCCCATGCGACCACCATGATAATGGGGCATGCCACAGCTATTGTCCAGCGTCCGGGTCGGTGATGTTTGAACCAGTTATATGCGAATAATCCTGCACATAGTCCCATGCCAACTCCGGTTATGTCGAGAAGGATCCAGGCACCGAAGTAGCATAATGCCAAAGTCAAGGCCGCCCAAGGCTGCCAAGGGAGCAGGAAAGAGGCCGCGAGCATCACCAAGGCGACAGTTAGCGAAGGTGCTGCCGCTGTTCCCCTTGAAACTCCCAGAGTCATTACGAACAGCGCCGCACCAACCACGGGTTCGACGGGAATCCGCTTGATGGAGTTGAAAGTCGATGAAGCAAGTCGCTGCCGCATTTGCAAATGATACACCCTTGGTGTAGAGACGTGCTACCTTCCGCGCAAGCCCGGGATGAAGGAACAGATGGAGAATCCGGAGGTGTTGGTGCTGGATGTGGTGGCGGAGTTGGCCTCGGTCGGCAGAGCGAGTAGGGGCGTTGAGAGAGCGAACATGGCTGCGAGGGTGATTATGATCTTGTGCTTCATGGTATGCTT
>ERZ772921.2320-NODE-2320-length-10348-cov-7.444477_pt1 | contig 10348 bp, 13 predicted proteins | sample MGYA00512117_ERZ772921 | MGnify/ENA primary metagenome ERZ772921 (study PRJEB29015, sample SAMEA2737944) | human oral metagenome | biome: human oral; feature: human-associated habitat; material: dental | place: China | collected 2150 ... | reverse complement strand
GGCTTTATTTGTCATAAGTGCTCTTTCTTTATTGCTTATATTGACATTATTTGTTTCTCTTATCATAAAGACAGGATATCCTTTGCTTTTCAATCTGTCTCTCAATTTAAGCCCCACTTCTAGAGTAAGCTGGTATTCAGGTTTTTTTGTAACTACTCCTGCTGTTCCATCTGCGACCTTTATTTTTTTTGTTGAAGAACCAGGAGCAATTTCTTCCAGTCCTCTATTTCCTTTAGCTTGATGTCCTGGATCTATACATACTTTGTTATTTCCAGGATTTAAAGCTTCAGCATGAAGTTTTATAGGCGCATTCAATGCAACCGCTGAGAGGGCAACTATTATTGCTCTTTTAAAAAATAAATTTAACATAATTTTTTACATAGTTGGCTAAAATATAGTAACCATATCTCCTTTCATTTTATAATCTGATTTTGCTGACATCCTGACAGAATTATTTAAATTTTAAAATTAAAAAATTTTATAAAAATTTAATATAAATATCTATATCCTGTCAAATATAGATTCTTATATCCGCTACCATTAAAGTACATTTTGTAAACACTTCCAACATACAAATTATTTCTTGTTGAATAGTTAACACCTGTAAAATTAAAATGTTTTCCAGATTCTAAACTTACACAGTTTACATATCCTACTCCATTTCTATAAGTTCCTTTGGAAGTAATTTCACATTGTTCGATAAATCTTGAAAAACTTAAAGCACTAAATAATAAAAACATAGAAATTAAAATCTTTTTCATAATAAATCGCTCCTAAAATATAATTATTATTAATATTATAATGTAAACAATTTATTGTTTTAAATTTAATTTTTTATTATATTGGCTTGTTTAATAGTATAAGAGTATTTTTATTTTTATTTTTTTCTTCTTTTTTATTAATTTTTATTTTTAATTTTTTTCTAATTTTTATTTTATTTTTTTTAAGTAAAAAGTTATAAAAAATAAAAAAAAGATTTCATTTTATGAAATCTTTTTTCATATATTTATTTTATTTCTATTATATTTCCTTTAGAACTACTATGTATTAATGTTATAAATAATAAACTAGCTGTTGCTATTAAAATATATATTGCCACATCCCAATTTAATATATCTCTTATATATCCTAATAATGGAGGGAATATAGCAGCTAGCCAATAACCACCAGCTTGAGCCAGACCAGATACATCCGCCGCTTCTTCTTCATTTTTAGATTTTGCTGAAAATAGGTACATTACATAAGAGAATGAACCTCCTCCGGCTAACGCAAATAATACAATATAAACTATCATCAATGCAAAATTTCCTTGGATATAAACCATTCCTATTAAAGAAGTAACATAACCTAATGTTATAAAAATAGGTATTATAAGTTTGTTTTTTATTTTTTCTGCTAAAACAGGTACTAAAAATGTTGAAGGAAATTGGGCAAATTGACTAATAGATAATAATAAGCCTGCTTCACTTGGTGTAAAACCTTTACTAATCATTATTTCTGCAAACCATGAAACACTACAGTAAAATAAAGCTGATTGAAGTCCCATACTTAACATTATCGACCACATTTTTAGACTTTTCAAATATCCTGTTACTCCAGTTTTTTTATCTTCTACTATACGTTCACTTTTACTATTTTTTGTTATAATCGCATAGATAACTATATTTAATATAGAAATTATTAACCAAATATTAACAGCTAACCCTGTTGAGAATTTTTCCCCGCCAACATTAGAACTTAATATTGGATAACTTATCCCTGCTGCTACAGATGCACTTATGTTCATAACTACTGCATAAAAACCTGTCATAACTCCTAGATTTTCTGGAAAATATTTTTTAGCTAAACCTGGCAATAAAACATTACCTACCGTTATTCCAACACCAATTATAAATGTTGTTACAAAAAATACAGAAGTATTTATATAAAATCTTAATAATAATCCTATACTAGCTACTATTGTTGCAAGAAAAATAGTTTTTTCTAATCCTATTTTATTAGAAATTTTCGCAACAAGAGGACTAAAAATAGCAAAAGCTATAAGAGGAATAGTTGTTATTAATCCTGCTACTGTATTATTTATTTCTAATAAATTTTTAAGAGGACCTATTATCGCTCCGACTGAAGTGATTGGTGTTCTTAGTATCATCCCTAAAAAAATAATACCTAATAATATAATCACTTTATTTGTTTGTTTTGTCATTATTATTCCTTTCTTTCCTTTAATGTTTTTTTACAACAAAAAGAAATGTAGTCTGATAAAAATATTTTTCAGTCTACATGTCCTTTTTGTTAAAATTAATAAGTTCTTACAGGTAAAATTAATTCTATAATATCACGGTGATAATCAGCAGGTTGAACTATAAATGCAGTAAGTTCTCCAGAAAATTTCACGATAATTTTTTCAGATGCTATAGCATATATAGCTTCTTTTAAATATCTACCAGATACAGAAATCTCAAATACGTCGTCTTCTAAAGTAGAATCTACTTTTATTTCTTCTACAGCACTTCCTAAATCTTTAGATTGAGATGAAATTTCTAAAACATTATCTTTTACTATTAATTTTATAATATCATCTTTATCCTCACGACTCATTAAAGAAACCCTATCTACTGCATCGAACAACTCTCTTCCATTAGAAACAAATGTACATTCAAAGACAGTAGGTATAAGCTTGTTAGTATTAGGATAATTCCCACTAATTAGTAAAACAGTATATACTACATTTTGATAGTAAAGAACTATTCTATTGTTTTCATAAAAAATTTCTACTTGATCTCTTCCTTCTTCTATCATACGTTGGAAGTATGTCAGAGCTTTTCTCGGTATAATCAAATTAAATTCTTTATCGTCAGCTACTTCTTCAAGAGTTATTTGTCTTCTACTTAAACGATAAGAGTCAGTAGCCGTAGCTGTTAAAACTTTATTATTTAAAGTGAAATTAACCCCTTCTAATATAGGTCTTTGGTCATTTGGAGCTGTACAAAATACAGTTTCTTTTATAATATCATTAAATACTTTTCCATCTAAAGTTAAACTATGTTCTTTTGATATAACTGGAAATTCTGGATATTCATTAGCATCATATCCTTTTACATTAAATTCACTTTTTCCAGATTTAACTAAAATATTGTTATTTATAGTTTCTATTTCAATAAGATTAGTAGGAGCTTTTCTAATAATTTCTATAAAATTACGAGATGGTAAAACTACTTGACCTTCTTCTTCTATAGTTATAATTTCTTTATCATCATCATAAGCATCTATACTAAATTCGACAGAAACTAAAGAATCACTTGCTTTTAAAACAAGTACATTTTCATTTAATTCTAATTTAATCCCTTTTAATATTTCAAAAAGAGAATTAGGAGCTATAACTCTAGCTACATGATTTAAACCTGCTAAAAATTTAGATTTTTCTATTGTAAATTTCATTTTGTCTCCTTATATAATATATATATATTTAATATAATAGTAATAATAAGTCTTGTTAAAACTGTTGAAAACTTATAAAAATAAAATAATTTTAAAACTTTTCTTGTTAATAACTTGTTAATAACTAGAATAAAAACTTTTTATTTTATTAACATACTACTAAATCTTTCCGATACGCTCTTTTATTACCTCTATATCTTCAAAAAGTTCTGGTTCTTCATCTTTACTTAATTTCGCTATTTTGTTTACTGAGTAAATAATAGAAGTATGATCTTTATTAAAATAATCTCCTATAGCAGGAAAAGATAAAGTAGTTAACTCTCTGCATAAATAGATAGCTATATTTCTAACTTTAACAACCTCTTTTTTACGAGAAGAAGAAAGTAAATCATCAAGTTTTATACGATAAAAATCCGCACAAACGTTAAGGATATTTTCAGGTAAAATGTTTTTACGAGGAGAAGTACGCGTATCCCTTAAGATTTCTTCAGCAATAGCTAAAGAAGGTTGTTGATTTTTTGAAGTAGCTGTAAATTTAATACGTTTTAAAACACCTTCTAATTCTCTAATATTAGAAGAAATATTATTAGAAATATAAGTAAGTGTTTCTTCACTTAATTGAATATCAAATTGTTCGCATTTATATTTTAAAATAGCCATACGAGTTTCAAAGTCAGGTGGAGTAATATCCGCCGTTATACCTTGACTAAAACGTGTAACAAGTCTATCTTCTAACTCATTAAGTTGAGAAGGAGAACGATCACTTATTAGAACTATTTGTTTTTGATTCATCTGAAGTTCGTTAAAAGTATGGAAAAAAGCATTTTGTGTTTCTGTTTTTCCAGATAAAAATTGAATATCATCGATAAGAAGAGCATCAACATCGCGATACTTACGTCTGAAATCTTCATCTGCACCTACATTTTTATTTTTCATAGGTTTAATAGAAGCAAGAAATTCATTTAAAAACTTCTCAGAAGAAATACACTCAATCTTGAAATCAGGAAAATTGTTTTCCATTTCATTACCGATAGCATGAAGAAGATGTGTTTTTCCTAATCCAACACCACCATAGATAAACAATGGATTATAAATTCCACCAGGCTCTACAGCAACATTCCATGCGATATTATGAGTAAAAGCATTACCTTCACCTACAACAAAATTTTCAAATGTATAATTTTTATTCAATGTAGGATTTTTCTTACTGTTCGTAATATTTTTATTAGGAATAGGTTGTTTATAATCATCAAAAGTAAAAGTTTGTTTTTGATAAAAATGCTGAGCCCCAGAAGGTTTATCCCCTTGTAGAAAATTTTGTTTAATAATATTTTCTGCAGGAATTTTATTGTCGAAAGAACTTGTAGAATCTTGAATAGGAACATGATTATCTAAAGAATCATAGTCTATATGTAAATCAAGACCAGTATTTATTTTTAAGATTTCTTTTAATTTAGCATCATAAGTACCTTGAATGTACTGAGAAACCAAAAGTTCTTTACTAGTAATAACAACGCGCTTTTTAACAAAATCTACATTATCAATAGATGCACGAGAAAACCAAGTTTCAAAAACCTGAGGAGTTACTTCATTTTTAATTTCACGAAGAATAATCTCCCATAAAAAATTGGAATTACTCAAAATAATCCCTCCTTAATAAAATGTCTAATAAATTATATCATAAAAAGAAGATAAAAAAAAGAAAAAGATAAAGTTATTAACAGATTGTGAAAAAACTATTAATAACTATGAAAAACTACTAACTTATATCTGTGGAAAAAGATAAAAAATAAAGAAAATAAAAATAAATGGGGAATAATTAACAAAGTTATTAACAAAAATAAAAACAGTAATAAAAAGGATTAGAAAGTTTTTCACACATAATTAACATCTGTGGAAAACTTTTGTTTGTTAAATTGTTAAAAACGTTATAAATTTGTTAAAAACTATATAAAAAGTAAAATATTTTTAGAAGTATTCACCTGTTTTTCACAACATATAGAAGAAAAACTGTTAAAAACAGTTAATGCTTTTTTTATAAAAAAAGAATGGGAGTTAAAAATTTTTTATAATTTTTTTTCTCAAATAAATAAGGTTTTTCCTTGATTAAAAGAAAAAGTTGTGATAAAATATACCAGTTATTACATCTATCTAAGAAGAAAACTCGAGGAGGAAAAAATGAAACGTACGTATCAACCAAACAAAAGAAAACATTCAAAAGTACACGGATTTAGAGCTAGAATGAGCACTAAAAACGGAAGAAACGTATTAGCAAGACGTAGAGCAAAAGGAAGAAAAGTTCTTTCTGCTTAATAATTGCAACAAAGCATCACTTAGGTGGTGCTTTTTTATTTTGTAGTAATAGTGGTATAATTATTTTTAAAAGAGTAATGGAAGATAAAGTTATAAAAATGGAGGAGGAATAACATGGATATACTTACAATAGTTGCAGGTATAATAATAGGATTTATCGTTGCAAAAAATGTTATTTTTCACAAAAAGAATAATAGAGAAAGAAATAGACAAATAATAACAATATCAGCAGTTTTAACGATAGTTTTTAACATAGTTTCATATATTATTTATAAAAAAATAGATATAATTACCATACTCCTTCCTTTGATAATAATAGCGTTTATCTTGCAGTTGAAAGATTATAAAAAAATATATAATAAAAATGATACGGAAGATATATAAAAATAAGAAAAATTTTATAGAATACACCGATAATTGTAAAAGAAAAAAAACTCTTAAACCTTAACAATAAAGATAGTTGTAAAAAATGAAAGAAACTGTTAAAATATTAGTGTTAAGAAAGGTTTTGAAATGAAAAAAGAATATAGAATAAAAAGAAGTCAAGATTTTGATAATATTATTAGAAAAAAGCAAAGTTTTGCCAACAGGCAGTTTGTAATTTATTATCAAAAAAATAAACTAGAACACATGCGTTTAGGGATTTCTGTTAGTAAAAAATTAGGAAAAGCCCACGAACGTAATAAAATCAAAAGATATATAAGAGAAACGTTTAAAACAAGAAAAAATCATATAAAAAATTATGATATAATAATTATAGCGCGTGCAGGAGTAAAAGAACTACCCTTTTTAGAAGTTGGTAGTAGCATAGATCACGTATTAAAAAAATCAAAATTAATAGAAAAAGAGAAGAGGGTTAAATAATGGAAAAAGAATATATTTACGAAGCAAGTAGTGTAGAAGAGGCTTTACAAAAAGGATTAAAAGACTTAGCATTATCAGAAGATAAAGTGAAAATAGATGTTATCGAGGGAGGAAGTGCTGGTATTTTTGGTCTATTCAAAAAAGAAGCAAAAGTAAAATTAACACCACTTGATAGTGAATTTATAAAAGATGAAAAACAAGAAGAAGTTAAAGAAGTTGAAGTAGAAGAACTTGTTGAAGAAAAACAAGAAGAAAAAGTAGTAGAAATTGAAACTGTTAAAGAAGAAGTAGTTGTAGAAAACGAAGAAGCAGTAGAAGAAAAAACACAAGAAGTAATTGAGAAAAAAGAAAAAAGAGAAGATTACATAGTAAAAAATAAAGATAGTATAGTAAGTTATTTACAAAATATTGTTATCGCTATGGGATATCCTGATGCTACTGTAGATTTTACAGAAGATGGAAACAGACACTTTACTTTAAATATAAAAACAGAAGAAAATACTAGTTTAATAATTGGAAAACGTGGAGTAACTCTTAATAGTTTACAATTTTTAGTAAATAATTATGCTAAAAAATTCAGTTCTCATTTCTTCAGAATAGAAGTAGATTGTGATGATTATAGAGAAAGTCGTAAAAAAACTTTAGAAGAATTAGCGTTAAACTTAGCTAAAAAATCTAAAAAAATAGGAAAACCAGTCGAATTAGAGCCTATGACAAGTGTTGAACGTAAAATTATTCATAATGCTCTAACAGGTATAAAAAATGTTGAAACAGAATCTTGTGGTGAAGAACCATATAGATATTTAGTTATTACAGCAAAATAGGAGAAAAGATGAAAAAATCTATACTTATTGTGGATGATAGTTCTTATTATAGAAGTCGCGGGGCAGAAATAGTAGAACGAGCAGGATATAACTATTATTTTGCAGAAGATGGAAAAAAAGCTCTTCAAATGTATAGTAAAATAAGACCAGACTATGTAACAATGGATATATGTATGCCTATTATGGATGGTTTAGAGGCTACAAAAGCTATTTGTACAAAATTTCCAAAGGCTAAAATATTAATTTGCAGCAGTGTAGGTCATATTCCTGTCTATCGTCGACAAGCTTTTGCTAATGGTGCTTGTGGAATACTTCCAAAGAGTTATGATTTAGATGACCTGGAGCAAGCTATAGAAGAAGCTGATATGATAAAATAAAAAAAGTATCGAGAGTAAATTCTTTCGATACTTTTTATATTACAACAAAACTTTTTATATTACAACAAAGGAGAAAGGCTCATCTAAAGATGAGCCGTATATCATGAAAAAAATATATTAATAAGTGTTGTTATATTTATAATTATATAGTAATAACTTAAGATAAAATTAAAGCTATAATTAAAGTTAAATTAAAATTATAAATATAAAAACAAAGAAAAAAACACTTATAAAAAGGAGAAAAGCTTGCAAAGTAGCAAGCTTGAATCATGAAAAAAATATTATTAACTATCTATAAGTATATATTACCTACTTTATATGAAGTTAAAGAATTAGTTAAAATTTAGTTAAATTAGAAAAAAAATAAGAATTATGTCGATATAGATATAGGAGGAAAAAAAGATGTTTTGTAAAAAAAGATTTTTTTAAAATTTTATAATATTATTGATTGAAATCGTTTTTTTATAGATGTTATAATAAAAGTAAGAGGAGTAAGTTGTCTTCGCTGTTCCAGTAGAATTTGTTAGTTGTGGACTCATGTTATACACTTTTATTTTTTCAGCTTTAGCGTATGTAGGGGTAGCTGTTAAAACTTATGTAGCTATACAAGATGGCAAAGTTATTAACAAAGAAATAAGATTATTACAAAAAATATTCCCAGAATTAAAAGATATTTTAGATTTTATTTATGAGGATAAAGGGATTTCATATTCAAAAAATCATTTGAATATATGATAAAATCAAGTTTAGATAAAGTTTCATCTAACATTAAGGAAAAAATTTTTAAAAAATATAATATAGTATTAGTATAATAATATAGTTGCTTTCTCTTATTTATAATTTTAAGGAGGTAATAGCTATGTCAAAATTACAAATTTTAATTTTTCAGGGATTTCTATTTTATTGATAGTTATAGGAAGAATTATAGAAAATAGTTATTCGTTAAAATCAGGGGTAGCTATATTAGCTATAATGTCATTTATAACAGGATATAATATGGTATTCCAAAATCGAATAGATTTATTTGCGGGTTCAGGTTTGAAGAAAAAAGATTTAGATAATTTATCAGAAGAAGTAAAAATTAAATATAGACCAGCAACCCTAAGTTGTGGACTATTCTCATTTATTGTTGGAATATATCTAATATATACTATTTTTTATAAATAATATGGAATGATGGTTGAGAGAAAACTATAAAATTTTAGGATATTTCAACCTTCTATAGTTAATATATCAGTTCATAAGGAGAATAATTATGCCAAAGAAAACAATATTATTATCTTTGTTAACGGTAGGAGTAGGTTTAATAATAATATCAAATAATACAATAGTGATGAAAAGCGGAGGAATAATAGCAACAGTAGGTATGTTGTATGGAGCGATTGAATTACTATTTAGGAATAGTGTCGAATTACTTTCTGGATCTAAAATTACAAGAAAAGACTTAAAAAAGTTACCTTTAGAAATACAAAAAAAATACAGAAAAGCGACAATATTAGCTGGTATTCTGTGTTTATTAGGAAGTATATTATCTATGTATGCTGCGATTTATAGGTTATAGAGACACATCTAAATAAAAAAAGAGAAAGATTAATAAAGCCCCCTCCCTAATTCTTTAAGCGAGTTTGGGGTAAAGTCTAAACGTATGACTTGATAACCACCATAGGTTGATAATTGGAAGAAAATTAGATTAATACTATCCTCATTTATCATTTTATAAAGTGTAAAATAATCTTCTTTTAGATTTACTTGAATGCTAAATTCTTGAATAATAGAGTCAATAGAATTTATTAATTCCCAAAATATACGTCTTAGTGAACAGTTATCACTATCAAAGATTACTGTTAATCGGTCAATGCTGATAGAAATAGATTTTTCTAGTTTTGATAAATCTACTTGACTTTGATATTCTCGTAGAGATTGAATGGTATTTTTCAACGGTAACGCCTCCTTTCTATACTTAAAATCTGCGTAATTCGTTGCTACTATTGATTTTTGCCAATGACTCGTTACTTAGGATGTTGTCTTAAGTGTATCGGTTTGCTGGCTGTTAGAATAGCTAGCTTTTGCTTGGCTAGAAATTGTCTGGACGGGACTTCGCCTGACTTCCCGTCAGGCTCATCCCTTGTCCTTGTCCACATAATTTCTAGCTCCAAGGCTTCGAATAGTCATAATTTATAGTCTCGTTCTCAACTTCCTCCTCACTCACTGTCCCTAAACTTATGAACTATTTTTTATCGTTTATAACTTATTTTTAAGTTATAAACGATAAAAAATAGTTGAGTAAGTCAACTAAAAACTTGATTTGTAAGTTTATAGGTGATAAAATAAATTAAAAATAAAAACAGGAGTTTCTCATGACCTTTATTATTCAAAATTTTGGACCCAATTTGGCACGACTACGCATAGAAAAAGGAGTAAGCCAAACTCAACTAGCTGAAGATTTAGGAATCGGTAAACAGTCCATCTCTGATTACGAAAAACAAAAAAGCTATCCTACCTTTGCAAATTTGGATAAGATAGCAGAATATT
>ERZ772921.2316-NODE-2316-length-10362-cov-3.267294_pt1 | contig 10362 bp, 10 predicted proteins | sample MGYA00512117_ERZ772921 | MGnify/ENA primary metagenome ERZ772921 (study PRJEB29015, sample SAMEA2737944) | human oral metagenome | biome: human oral; feature: human-associated habitat; material: dental | place: China | collected 2150 ... | reverse complement strand
CAACAGAAATGAAAAATATAGAGAAAGTTTATATAGAAGATGAAATAAAGTCTTCATATCTTGACTATTCAATGTCAGTAATAGTTTCGAGAGCATTACCTGACGCAAGGGACGGTTTGAAGCCGGTGCATAGGAGAATACTTTATGCCATGGACGAAATGGGGTTGTCTTCAAAAGCACCTTTTAAAAAATCCGCAAGAGTTGTTGGAGATGTGCTTGGTAAATATCATCCTCACGGAGACAGTTCGATTTATGGAGCAATGGTAAGATTGGCTCAAGATTTTAATATGAGATACCCGCTTGTTGATGGACATGGAAACTTTGGTTCGGTGGATGGAGATGAACCGGCTGCCTTAAGATATACGGAAACGCGTATGACGAAACTTTCAGAAGAATTGTTAGAAGATATAAAAAAAGATACAATCAGTTACCGTAAAAATTTTGATGAAACTTTAGATGAACCTACTGTACTTCCTGCAAAACTGCCAAACCTTCTTTTGAACGGATCAAATGGGATAGCAGTAGGAATGGCTACAAATATTCCGCCACATAACCTTGCTGAATTATCAAAAGCGATAATCACTACAATAGATAAGCCAGAAATAACTTCAGAACAGCTTATGAAATACATTCCTGGACCTGATTTCCCAACAGGCGGAATAATTAATGGGAGAAAAGGAATACATGATGCCTATACCACTGGACGTGGTAAAATCAAGGTGCGTGGAAAAGTTGAAATTGAAAAGACTAAAACTGGAAGGGAATATATAATCATAACTGAACTTCCATATCAGGTAAACAAGGCCCGTCTTGTAGAAAAAATTGCAATGCTTGTACGCGAGAAAAAGCTTGACGGAATTGTCGATTTAAGAGATGAGTCGGACAGGGAAGGAATAAGGGTTGTCATAAAGCTTAGAAAAGACGTTCCTTCTGAACTGATGACAAATATGCTGTACAAATATACGGAACTTCAGTCAACTTTTGGAATAATAATGCTCGCCCTTGTCAATAATGTTCCTAAAGTCTTAAATCTTAAAGAAATTATAGAAATCTATTTAAAGCATAGATTTGAAATTGTTACAAGAAGGACTGAATTTGAGTTAAGAAAAGCAAAGAACAGACAGCATATTCTTGAAGGATTTTTAAAAGCTCTTGACAATATCAGTGAAGTTATCCAGCTTATAAGGGGTTCAAAAAGTTCCGAAACTGCCAGAGCTTCTCTTCAGGAAAAATTTGAGTTTAGCGAGCTTCAAGCAAGAGCAATACTTGACATGAAACTTCAAAGGCTTACTGGACTTGAAAGGGAAAAGCTTGAAGATGAATATTCTGAAATATTAAAGAATATAGAATATTACGAGCTTCTTCTTTCGGATGAGAAAGAAATTTATAAAGTAATCCGTTCAGAAGTCAAGGAACTTAAGTCCAAATACAAGGATGAAAGAAGGACTGAAATAATTGACGAGCAGCTGGAAATAGGACTTGAAGACTTAATAAAGGACGAAGAAAGCATAATAAGCGTTACCCATAAAGGTTATATGAAACGTGTTCCTGCCGACACTTATAAAACTCAGAACAGGAAAGGCGTTGGAGTCAACGCGGCTCAGATAACTGAAGATGATTTTATAGAAAGCATGTATAACGCAAGAAATCACAACACAATTCTTTTCTTTACTACGCTTGGAAGAGTATATGCCAAGAAAGTGTATGAAATTCCTCAGGCTGGAAGAAATGCCCGTGGAAAACTTATTGAAAACATCATAAAATTATCCGAAGGCGAAAAAATCAGCTCAATGATGCCTGTAAGAGATTTTGATGAAAATTCAAAAATAATGTTCCTTACAAAAAAAGGAATAATTTCAAGAGTTAATCTCGATAACTTCAAAAATGTCCTTTCTAACGGTAAGAAAGCAATAAAAATCAGGAAAGATGACAGCCTTCTTTTTGCCAAGAGTTATGACGGGTCAGAAGAAAGCCAGGTATTCATAGCAACATATAATGGAATTGCCACAAGATTTTCAGCAGATCTTGTGAGAACTTCTACAACATATTCGTCAGGAGTTAAAGGCATCAGCTTGAAAGATGGAGATAAGATAGTTTCCCTTGAGATTGTGAAACCTGAAGACATAATACTGACTGTAAGTGAAAATGGATATGGAAAACGTATTGCCGTTGAGGAATACAGGGAAACGTCAAGGGGAAATATTGGAGTCACAAACGCCAAGACTGATGAAGAGACAGGGAATGTGCTTGGAAGTTTCAAGGTTGATGAAAATGATGAGGTTGCCCTTATTTCAAATGTAGGTAAAATAATTAAAATAAAGGCATCAGACGTAAGCATTTTCAAAGGCAGAGGAACTAAGGGAATAAAGCTCATGAAGCTCGAAAAAAATGAAAAAGTTGCAGATGCGGTGAAAATTGCTCCTGAAACCGCAGAATAATCAAGGCGGATTTTTCCGCCTTCTGAAAGGAAAAACATGAAACCTTCTAAAGAATATAAAGAAAATCTGAAAAATAACATAATAACTTCAGATATGTTATATGACTGCATTTATTCAGTGAATAAACGTGCAAAGAATTATAGGGATTTGAAAAATTTTTATAACAGATATTATTATAGTAATTTTGAGAAAATGAACGAATACTATGATATGAAAGATTTCCTGATAAAAAGCCTTTTAAAGCCCAAATTAATTCATAAACAGAATATTAAAACATGGAATGGAACGATTGTTCTTTATTTTCTTTATTACGAAATGGAACAGGGATCGTTTCACTGCCCTATTGAAGAAGACGAGTTGAAATCTTATAAAGATTTGGAAGTTAAAAGAATTAGCGATGATTTCTACACTCAAGGCAAGGAAATACAGGATTTGATTTCTATACAGTTTGTAAAAAAAGTAATAGATAAAATCAAGGAAGGAAATTATATCTATAAAAATGAATAAAAGGAAGTGAAAAAATGCTGAAAAAGTTTTTTGAATTTTTTATAAAAAATAAGAATGGAACAATTGTTTCGTCAAAAGGAAATAATAATATCGTAATCACAAATAACAGTGAAGTGTGGGTTGATGGAAAAAAGATCAAAGGAATTGAAAATGAAAAGGAAATAAATGTTTTTGTAACTGGAGATGTTGAGAAACTTGAAGTTGCATATTGCGAAAAATTAGAAATTAAAGGAAACTGTGAAAACGTTTCTTCTCAGAGCGGTGACATTAATTGCTTAGATATAAAAGGAAATGCCAGCACAATGTCCGGAGATATAATTTCAAATTCAATTTCAGGTAACGTAAGAACAATGTCGGGAGATGTTATAACTAAAAAATAAAAAAAGAAAGAGCGGTTTCGCTCTTTTTTATTAATAAAAAAATCGGCATATTTAATATGCCGATAAAACCCTTTAATAAGGTTCCATGGGATATTGGGTTAATGGTCTAATATAATTATATCACTTTTTCTAAAAAAATCAATTGCTATTTTTTGTTAAGTTCAGAAAAAGCTGTTACAAGTCCGCCTAAATTTTGAAGCTCGCTTGGTATAATAATTTTTGTAGCCTGTCCATTGGCAACCTTTTCAAAAGTTTCCATACTTTTAAGGGAAAGAACTTCTTTTGTAGGCTGAGCCTCATTTAACAGCTTAAGGGCTTCGGCTTGGGCCTTCTTGACTGAAATTATTGCTTCAGCCCGTCCTTCCGCTTCCTTAATCTGAGTTTCTTTTTTAGCTTCGGCTCTTAGGATTGCTGACTGTTTTTCACCTTCAGCCACTAGAATAGCGGCTTCTCTTTTAGCCTGAGCTTCAAGAATGTTGGCTCTTTTTTCACGTTCAGCCTTCATTTCCTTTTCCATTGCCACTCTGATGTCAGCAGGCGGAAGTATGCTCTTAAGTTCCACACGGTTCACCTTTATTCCCCAAGGGTCTGTCGCATCATCAAGCTCCTGACGCATTTTTGTATTAATAATGTCTCTTGAAGTTAATGTCTGGTCTACAGTCATGTCTCCTATTATGTTTCTTAAAGTTGTCGCCGAAAGATTTTCAATCGCTGTGAGCGGTCGTTCAACTCCATAAGTGTAAAGCTTAGGATCAGTTATCTGAAAATATACCACAGTATCTATCTGCATTGTCGCATTGTCCTTTGTGATTACTGGCTGTGGTGGAAAATCTACAACCTGCTCCTTCAATGAAACAATTCTTGCAACCCTGTCAAAGAATGGATTGAGAAATGAAAGGCCCGCATTAAGAGACTTGTCATACTTCCCTAACTTCTCTACTACATAAACTCTTGACTCTGGCACTATTTTTACTGCTTTCAGTATGTAGATAAGTGCCACAACTACTATAACAATTGCTATTGAGTAAGCAAACATAAAAAATACCTCCTATAATTTTTCTAAAATGGCTCTGTTGCCATCAAATTTCTGAATTTTAGCAATCTCTCCTAACTTCAGGATGTCCTTGCATTCCGCCATATAAACTGTTCCCTTGAATTTTACAAGATATTCCCTTCTTTCAGCATTTACAACTCTAGTTATTTCCACTTTTGAACCTAGATTGCCCGAATGAAAGTTTTCCTTCTTAAAATTCTTTAAATATTCAGCAAGCAGGGGGCGAGTGAATATAAGCAGAATGCAGCTTGCGGCAGCAAAAATTAGAAGCTCAATTGCTGAATTTTTTATAAAAAATGCAAAAATCATTGTAATTGCAGCGGCTACTGAAAACCATATTGTCACAAGTCCCGGTATAATAATTTCCAGGAAAGCCATTACTGCTGACATTACAGCCCAGAAAAAAGTTCCCATTTTTTACCTCCTTTCAACAATATTTTAAATTATAGCATATTAGCTTTAAAAAAAGAAGTTTTGACATTTTCAAAATGCTTGAATTGTATCGGTTTATATGTTATAATAAAATCATCAAAACATAAGGAGATAAAAAAATGAACAACAAACTTATTGAAAAAGCCCTTAACTTTATTTCTAAGGAAAGCAATTTAAAAATTATGGAAGAAAGTGAGAAATTAATAACATTTGGAACTGAAAATAATTTATTGAAAATTACTGAGAATAATGTTGAATATCATTCAAAAAAACAAGATGATGTTCAGTCAATTATTTCACTTTTCTTTTTGAAAAGCATTATAGAAAAAATCCAAAAACTAGATGAAAATTTACCAGACACAAGCAAGGAATACTTTTTATTCAATGCAGTTACAATCTGGGAACAGCTGGAACATGATGCAAAATTATCTGATGTAAGAATAAATGAAATTTTTAAGAAGGTTCAAGGTGAAAATGATGACAGTGAATTATAAATTCTGGAAACAGTTGAAAAAAATTATGATGTATGGCTCTGAAAAAGAAACAAGAGCCAGATGGAGTAACGGAAACGTTGCAAAGACTGTTGGACTTTTTCAGCAGTTTAATGAATATTCCAACATTCAGGAAAAATTTCCAATTCTTTCATTAAGAAATATCAATTACAGGGCCGCAATAGATGAAATATTGTGGATATGGCAGAAAAGAAGCAACAGGCTTTCGGACTTGAACAGCAAAATATGGGACGAGTGGGAATATAAAGGGACTGGGACAATAGGACACAGCTATGGTTTCATATTGAACAAAGAGTACGAAGGGTTGCCTAACAAAAACCCTGAAATTTTTGGAAACAAGGAATTTCTAAATCCAGTTGAATATCTTTTCCAGCAGATAACACAAAATCCAAATGACAGAAGAATAATTGTGAACATGTTTGACTTCAATGAGATAGGTAACGCAGGACTGCCCCCTTGCGCTTATGAAACTCTATGGAGTGTTGAAAAAGGAAAACTGCACATGACATTAATACAAAGATCTGGAGACTTCTTTGTGGCGGCTGGTGCAGGATGCTGGAACGAAGTACAGTACGCCTTCCTTCAATGTCTTGTTGCAAGGTGCTGTGGACTTGAGCCTGGAAACTTCACACATTTTGTTCAGGATCTGCATATATATGACAGGCATTTGGTAGACAACAGGGATATTATTGATGAATGGAGCTTTATGACTTCTCATGAATACCAGGATAATTTTTCACGAGGTGGAAGACCTTTAAAATATAATTCGAAATTAAACTTTGTCGATTTTGAAAGTCCCCAGCTAGTTTTTTCTGAAAAAATAACTAATAAATCAGGAGACTTAGAAACTGCATGGAAACTTTTCAATGAATTTAAGGAAACAGATTACGAATTAAAGAACTACAGTCCTGAAAAAACAAAACTTAAGCTAGAGGTTGCAATATGACAAAAGGAAGAACCTGGACCAAGGAAGAAATATTGTACCTTGATGACGCATGGGGAACAAAGCCTATAAAATCAATTGCTGAAAAATTGAACCGTTCTGAAAGTGCAATTGTTCAAAAAGCTGGAAAAAGAAATTTAGGGCCTTTCCTTGAAAGCGGAAACTATATAACTTTCAATCAGTTCATGAAATATATTGGCTATGACAGCATAAGCTACAAACTTAAAAGCTGGATTGAAAACCGTAATTTAAGAATTAAAAACAAGACTGTAGGAAAAAATAAATTTAAAGTTATTTATGTTGAAGATTTTTGGAAATGGGCAGACAAGAATAGGCAATTTGTTGATTGGAACAAAGTGAAAAAAAATTCCATAGAAAATGAGCCGGAATGGGTAGAAAAGTTAAGAAAAAATCAAAAAAGTAAATTCTCTTCAGTTAAATGGACAAAAAAAGAAGAAAATGAACTTCTGAAACTTATTTTTCAATATAAATATACATATAAACAAATATCTGAAAAATTAAACAGAAGCGAAGGCGCCGTTTTAAGGAAACTTATAGATTTAAAAATAAAGGCTCGTCCTTTAAGGGAGCCGGCTCATTCGAGAAATTATAATGATAAAGATTTGGAATATATAAAAAAATCTATTCTTGAAGGAAAAATTTATCGTCAAATGACAGAACAGGTTGGAAAATCTGAAAAAGCAATAAGAGGATTTCTTTACAGAAAATATGGAACTGAAAATTTAGACAAGTTAAGAAATAAAATAATCGAAGAAAAAAAAGAAGAGGTTTGATCTCTTCTCTTTTTATTTGGTTTGGTGACTATGATTAATTATGTGTTATTCGCTCCAAGTAATTTTAGAACCTTCAATCATTCCTGTAATTTCCAATCTTTCGTCAAGATCTGGAATGTTTTCAAAAGTTTCTTTTGCTGCTCCATATTTCTGAAAAGCTTCTATTATAATTGCTTTTCTTTCAGAAGAAGTTTTTCCTTTAAGATTTACTGTTACAAATTCTTTGCTTTCTGCAAATGCAAACGCTGATACAGCTAAAACTGCTGTTAAAATGATTTTTTTCATAGACATTTTTTCCTTTCATTTTTTTATTTTTTTTATTATAGCACAAAAAAATTTATTTTTTAAGCCTTTTCTGTTAAAATTTTTGGAATTATTATTAATTTTTTGTTCTTTATTTCAAAAATTGACATTTTTAATCCAAAACAGATGCCAGTATCTAAATTATAACAGTTATTTATTACTGAAATGTCCTTTTGTGGCGTATGCCCATAAAAAACTTGCTTTCCTGTATTATTTTTCAAGTACCATTCATCTCTTCGCCAAAGAACTTCTTCCTTGTCCTGATTTTTAATTTTTTTATTAAAGTCAATTCCGGCATGAACAAATATATTTTCATTTCCTTCAATTATATGTGGAAAATTTGAAACATATTCATAAATTTCAGGAAATTTTTCTTTAAAGTTGTAGTTTTCACTTAAAACTTCTTGAAATATTTTTGAAATATTATTAATAAAATTATTATTATATTTCTTTTGCAATTGCTTGTCAAAACAGAATATTGTTTCAAGTCCGCCATTGCTGATCCAGTTATTAAGATAATTTCTTCCATATATTGAATTTAAAAGCATTTGCTCATGATTTCCCAAAAGGTGCATAAGTTTTATATTTCTTGTTTTATTAATTTCAATATATTTTAAAAAAAGTTTTTCTGTTCCTTCTCCACGGTCGCAGCTGTCTCCAAGAATAATAATAAGAATTTTATCTTTAGAACCATGTTTGTCCTGAAGATAATAATAAAAATAGTTAAATTCATTATATGAACCGTGAATATCAGTCAAAACATATATATAATCATAATCTTTTTCATCAATTTTTTGAACTTTAAGATTAAGTTTATCTTCTAAAAGAATATCATAATATTCCATATTTTCCTCCTAAAAAAAGCAGAATTTGCTAAAAAATTCTGCCTAAAAAAATATATATATAAAGAGTTTGTTACTATTATTGGTGGAGATGACGGGACTCGAACCCGTGTCCAGAAAAACTTTCAGCAAAAGTTTCTTCAGGCTTAGAAAAACTGCTCCAATTTCGCTTCCATTAATCAGTTTTTCAAAAAGCATGGAAGCCAGATTATGAAATTTCCTCAACATGTTATAATCATTAATATGAGCAAGTCGTTTTTTAATGAACACAGTTTATAAGAAACGACACTTGAAAAACTGTGTGCGCCTTTTTACTAGGCAGCGATTAAAGTTTTGTTTGCATTTATTGCTTTTTTGGCTTTTAAGGTGTTCCCAACCTGCCTGCTTGTTTCACCTATCATAATCCTGTCGAAACCAAGGCATCCCCAGAAAAGTCCTTTTAAAAAAGGACTAAAATGACTTAAAAGAACATTACTACTTTTTTCAAATTAATTATATCAAACTTTCTGTTATATGTCAAGAAAATTTTTTTCAGTCCTCTGAATTTTAATAAAATTTCTAAAAAAATGACAGCATATCTAATTTTTCCATTTACAATCATTAAAAGAAATGATAAAATGATTTTAGTTTTATTAGAAAGGAAGTGAAATTTAAAAAATGAATTTGTTGGAATGGCTGCAACAGTCAATTGAAGGTTATTTGCTGGTTCGTAATATATTCTGGGGAATAGCGGGATTTTTCTTTGCTCTTGCATTAATTTCTTTTATAGGAAAGAAAAAAATTATTTTCAAGTTTATAAATTTTTTAATATTATCTGCAATAGGTGCAGTTCCAGTTTATTTTTCGAGCATGATAAAAACTGATGATATAGCAAGAGTTTATAATGAAAACTTAGAAACTTTGGAAACGGGAAAATTAACAAGTCCTGAAAGAATGCTTGAAGCAGTAAAAATAAAGAAGGAAAAATTTAACAGTAGCGAAGCAGTATCAATAGTTGCAGTAAGAAACGCAGTAAAAGGAACTAGAATAAGTTTTTCTGAAAGACAGATAAGGTATGTCGCCAGAGGAATGACTGTTGAAAAAATGAATATTCCTATGATTTTTCCTTATTCCTGTGATGACAGCATGAAATTTGGAAGAAAAACGGCAAAAAAACTTTTTCCAAAACTGGGCATAACTAGATGGGAAGAAATATTTGGAATTCCAGAAAAATAAAAAAGCAGAATTTTTATCTGCTTTTTTTATTATAAAAAATATTTTAAAAAAGTGTCATCTGGTCTGTCTCTTCCATTTTGTCAAAACAGTCAAACATATCCATAATTGAAATAACAGTCTTGGTAATTTTAGTTCTTCTTTTAAGATCTTCAATCGAAGAAAATTCATGAACTGAACGCTCCTTTTCAATAGCTATAGCAACATTTTCTCCTAATCCGTCAACTGCTGAAAGAGGCATTCTTATTTTCCCATTATCTATTATAAATTTCTGTGCGTCTGACTTATATATGTCAACCATTTCAAGTTCAATTCCCCTGTAATACATTTCAATAAGTATTTCATATAAGAAAAGCTCCTGTTTTTCTTTAACATTTAGCGACTGCTTTGTTTCAAGCTGAATTTTTGCCTTTTTAAGTTCAGCAACTGGTCGAAACATTGTTGATATTTTAAATGCATCCGTTTTCCTGTTAAGAAATGCAGTATAGAATTCTAAAGGATAATATACCTTGAAATAGGCAATTCTGACTCCCATTATTACGTATGCAGTTGCATGGGCCTTTGGAAACATATATTTAATTTTTTCACAGGAGTCGATATACCATTGCTTAACTCCTTTTTCCTTCATTAAAGCTGAATATTCTTTCCATTTTTCAGGATTTTTGGTAGGCTGTCCTTTTCGGACAAATTCCATTATGGAAAAAGCTGACGATTTGTCAAGCCCATCATCAATCAGCCTGTTCATAATATCGTCCCTTACCGATATTATTTCGCTTAAGGTAGCTGTTCCTTCCCTTACATAGTCCTGGGCATTGTTAAGCCATACGTCAGTTCCGTGTGAAAGGCCCGAAATACGTACAAGTTCAGCAAATGTTTTGGGTCTTGTGTCAATAAGCATCTGTTTTACAAATGTAGTACCAAATTCCGGTATTCCAGATGTTCCTA
>ERZ772921.2315-NODE-2315-length-10363-cov-4.189756_pt1 | contig 10363 bp, 8 predicted proteins | sample MGYA00512117_ERZ772921 | MGnify/ENA primary metagenome ERZ772921 (study PRJEB29015, sample SAMEA2737944) | human oral metagenome | biome: human oral; feature: human-associated habitat; material: dental | place: China | collected 2150 ... | reverse complement strand
TGAACGGCCCGATCCTGCCGACTTTTCCCATGATCAAGCCCACGATCAGGATGCCCAGTTGCGGCAGCTGGATGGCGATTGAGCCGAGCGCCGCCGCCGAGAGCGTTTGTGGCGCAATCACGGCGAACAGTGCGGCGGTTGCACCAAGAAAGAGGAGCATCAGCCAGGCGGGGTTTTTCTGGAGTCGGTTCATGCGTGGCCTCTCAGTTTGCGTTGCAGCGTTTGCCATTGGGTTGCGGCGATAGCGGCGAGGATGACTGCGCCGGAGACGGCGTTAAAGGCATAAGGCGAGAAATGGAGCAGGATCATCGCGTTTTTCAGCAGGGCGAGGAAGAAGACGCCGAGCAGCGCGCCTGCGACGGTGCCGCGTCCGCCGCCCAAGGTCGCGCCGCCGAGGACGACCGCGACCAGAACGTCAAATTCCCAGCCGTAGAGCGCTTTCGGCACGACTTCCTGGACGATGTTGACTTGCATCATCCCCGCGACCGCGGCGCAGACGCCGAGCCAGCCGTAGGCGAACAGATGCACTTTCCAGCCGCTGACGCCGGCGCGCCGTGCGCCTTCCGGGTTGGAGCCGTAGCCGTAGAGCTGGCGGCCAAAGCCGGTGTGTTTCAGGATGTACCAGGTGATGAGCGCCATCGCCAGCATCACCGCCACCGGCAGATAGAGCATGGTGGTGTCGTCCAGTTTGCAAAAGGCGATGCGGTCGCTAATCCAGTCGGGCAGGCGGTAGATGCTTTTGCCGTTTTTGGTGAAGTAGATGAGCAGGCCGAAGAAGAGGTTAAAGGTGGCGATGGTGATGATGATGTTTACCTACGCTTTCCGCTTCGCTTACGAGCCGTTTATTTTTGCTAAAAAAGAGCATAAAGACAATAAACAGGCTTACTCGCAGACTATGACCTATTTCGTCATTACTCTTGCACTGATATATCTACTGCTGGTAGCCTTCCTCGACGTACTAAAACTGATATTGAAAGAAGAGTATCGCGAGGCTATGGATATAGTGCCTTTTGTGCTTATAACATACTCATTACAAGGAGTCTATTATAATCTATCGCTTTGGTACAAGCTTACCGACCGCACTATATGGGGTACATACATTTCTTTTATAGGGTTTGTCGTTACCCTCGTGTTCAATGTGCTTTTTATACCGAAACTGAGCTATTGGGCTTGTGTCTACGCCTCGCTCATAAGCTTCGCTCTGATGGTGATAATCTGCTACTTCTTGGGGCAAAAATACTATCCTATCAACTACAATCTACGTAAGACAGGCATATATTTTGTCGTTGCCATATTGCTGAGTGTGGCGATGCTCATGGTCAATTTCGATAATCTGTATATGAATACCGCTTGGCGTCTGCTGTGGTTCGTGCCGTTTGTGTTGTATGTATTTACTCGCGAGCTGCCCGTAAAGCAAATTATCGATTTGTATCTACGAAAAAACGCCACATCGAAGCCGACGTAGCGTTTGTCTATTGCTGCCGTATGTCGCTTAGAGAGTAGCCATATCGATAACGAAGCGGTATTTTACATCGCCTTTTGCCAATCGGTCGAGAGCGGTATTGACGTATTTTATATCTATCACCTCGCAGTCTGCCGTTATATTGTGGCGAAAACAGAAGTCGAGCATCTCTTGTGTCTCGGCGATGCCTCCTATATTGGAGCCCGAGAGGCTTCGCCGCCCGTGTACTACGTTGAATGCCGCTACCTTGAGAGGTTCGGCGGGCAAACCTACTATTACCAGAGAGCCGTCGACACGTAGGAGGTTGAGGTAACCGTTTACGTTGTGTTCGGCAGAGACGGTATCGAGTATTATGTCTTGTTTGGGGCATGCTCTCATCTGCTCCTTGTCTGCCGATAATACGGCGAGGTCGGCTCCGAGCCGCTTGGCATCGGCTATCTTCGACGGCGACGAGGTGAATACCGTTACGTGTGCTCCCATCGCTTTGGCTATCTTTACTGCCAAGTGTCCGAGTCCGCCTATACCGAGTATTCCAACGTTTTTTCCTGCGGCTGCTCCCCAATGTTTTAGCGGCGAGTAGACTGTTATTCCCGCACACAATAGAGGTGCCGCCGAAGCCAAGTTTTTGAAATCGGGCATCTTTAGCACGTACTTATCTTCGCATACATATCGCTTCGAAAAACCGCCGTAGGTCATACCGCCCGATACTTTGTCGGGGCTGTTGAACGAAAAGGTTACGCCTTGCTCGCAATACTGCTCTTCGCCTTTACGGCAAGATTGGCAACACTGGCAACTCTCTACAATACAGCCCACAGCGGCGAGGTCGCCTACGCGGAACTTCTCTACTTCTGAGCCGATGCGTGTCACTCGCCCAACTATCTCGTGTCCCGGTACTTGTGGGTAGACGGCATTGCCCCAGTCGTTGCGTACGCTGTGTAAATCGGAGTGGCATATACCGCAATACAATACTTCAAATTCTACGTCTTGCGGACGTAATTCTCTGCGATAGATATTCATCTCGTGTAGCGGAGCGGTAGCCGACTCGGCTCCATAAGCCTTTACTTGTGTTTTTTCCATAAAATGATTTATTGATTTTATACCTTTAGATAACTTTCGAGCAAAGTTAGATATAAATTTCGATTCTTGCAATCGGTGCCTTAGTCTATAAAAATGCCGTTTCGCTACATCTCAATTATTTTGTATCTTTGTAAACTTTTTGGAGGCATACGGAAACGCTATAATCGAGAATAATAAATACAATTCTAAATACAATAAATTATGTCAGAAATCGATTGGAAAAATCTTGTATTTGGCTACGTGCCAACAGATTACAATGTTCGCTGTTCATACTCGGACGGCAAGTGGGGTGAGCTTCGCGTGCATAGCGAGGCTACTATGAATATTCACATCTCGGCTGCTGTGCTGCACTATGCACAGGAGTGTTTCGAGGGGCTCAAGGCTTTCAGAGGCAAAGACGGCAAAGTCCGTATCTTCCGTATGCGAGAAAATGCGAAACGTATGCAGTCGTCGTGCGAAGGTATCAAGATGCCTAAATTGCCGATAGAAACGTTCGAAGCAGCAGTGCTTAAAGCGGTAGAGCTCAATGCTAAGTTTGTGCCGCCGTACGAAAGTGGTGCTTCGCTGTATATCCGTCCGGTATTGTTCGGTACTACACCTTTGGTAGGTGTTCGTCCTGCTAAGGATTACGAGTTTGTAGTATTTGTTACTCCCGTAGGTCCGTACTTCAAAGGCGGTTTCCAGACTACTCCGTTTATGTTGAGCCGTAAGTACGACCGTGCCGCTCCGCTTGGTACGGGACACATCAAAGTCGGTGGTAACTATGCTGCCGGTCTGATGGCTTCCGAAGCTGCTCACGACCTCGGATATTCGGCTCCGTTCTATCTCGACTCGAAAGAGAAAAAATATATCGACGAATGTTCGGCTGCCAACTTCTTCGCTATCAGAGGCAACTCGTACATCACACCCGACTCGCACTCGGTGTTGCCGTCGATTACCAATATGTCGTTGGCACAGATTGCAGAGAAACAGTTCGGTATGACTGTCGAAAGACGTCAAATCCCTGTCGAAGAGCTCTCTACGTTCGAAGAAGCGGGTGCTTGCGGTACTGCTGCCGTTATTTCGCCTATCGATAAAATTGTCGATATCGACAACAATATCACTTACCAGATATCGAAAGACGGTAAGCCGGGCGAAAAATCGACCAAATTGTACAACTATCTACGTGGTATACAATACGGCGAACATCCCGACGTATTCGGCTGGACAACTATCGTCGAAGGCATATAATATTTAAATATTAATATTTTAATAATCTATTTTCGAAACAAAGGAGTCTGATATAATTTTTTGGTATAAAATAAATTATGAGGCTTCTTTGTTTTTCTGCTAATAAAGCTAAAATTTAAATCTAAGAAAAACTAAAAATAAATATCGCTATGAATGAAAATAAGATGGAAAAACTTGACAGCGTTGTAATACGCTTTTCGGGCGACTCCGGCGATGGAATGCAGCTTACGGGCACACTTTTCTCGAGCCTGTCGGCTATACTCGGCAACGAGATTGCTACCTTCCCCGATTATCCTGCAGAGATACGTGCTCCACAAGGTACGGTGTCGGGTGTGTCGGGATTTCAGGTGAATGTCGGTTCGGGTATCAATACCCCCGGCGACCACGCAGATGTGCTGGTGGTGATGAACCCCGCTGCCTTGCAGGTGAATAAAAACATTCTAAAACCGCTGGGTGTCGTCATATACGATGCCGACTCTTTCGGTAAAAAAGATCTCGAAAAAGCGGGATTCTCTACCGACAATCCTTTTGTGGAATTGGGCTTCAAAGACACGGTACAGATTATCCCCGTGCCTCTTACATCGCTTACAGTGAAGAGTCTGGAGGGCTTCGGTATGGATATGAAATCGATGACGCGGAGCAAAAATATGTTTGCCTTGGGGCTTATCTGTTGGCTTTTCAACCGCGAGTTGGACAAAGCACAGCATTTCCTCGCAAACAAGTTTGCCAAGAAACCCGACCTGCTTAAAGCAAACGCCAAAGTCCTCGAAGACGGCTTCAACTACGGACACAACCTACATTTGAATATTTCTACCTTTATGGTCGCTAAATCAGACCAACTCGAAAAAGGTAAATACACTATAATCTCGGGTAATAAGGCTACTGCCTTCGGACTTATTGCCGCTGCCGAAAAGTCGGGTTTACAGCTCTTCCTCGGTAGTTATCCGATTACACCAGCTACCGACATATTGCAAGAACTTGCAGCTCGTCACGATTTGGGTGTCAAGACATTCCAAGCCGAAGACGAGATAGGCGGTATCTGTACCGCTTTGGGTGCCTCCTATGCAGGCTCTTTGGCTGCTACAAGCACATCGGGTCCCGGTCTGGCTCTGAAGTCCGAAGCTCTCGGACTGGCTGTAATTGCCGAGTTGCCGCTGGTACTCATCGATGTAATGCGAGGCGGTCCCTCCACAGGACTACCAACCAAGACCGAGCAGACAGACCTCTTGCAGGCTCTATACGGCAGGAACGGCGAAAGCCCGCTTGTGGTAATGGCGGCATCGTCGCCCGACGACTGCTTCTACTATGCTTATATGGCGTCGAAGATAGCGTTGGAAAATCTTACGCCCGTCATCCTGCTTACCGATGCCTTTATCGGTAACGGAGCGTCGCTATGGAAATTACCGAAACTGTCTGATATGCCCGAAATAAAGCCGCATTATGCCCCCGAAAGCCTGAAAGGTAACTTTAACGGGCTTTCCCGCGATGAGCAGACAAAAATCAGATATTGGGCAATACCGTCCACAGAGGGTTTCGAACATCGTGTAGGCGGTCTGGAACGTAATTACAATACCGGAGTTATATCTACCGAAGGTGCAAACCACGCCAAGATGGTGGCTACACGTGCATTCAAGGTACAGAATATAGCAAAACAGCTGCCATTGCTCGAAGTAGAGGGCGATGCCTCGGCAGATACCCTTGTAATAGGGTGGGGCAGTACTCGCGGACATTTGCAAAGTGCTGTTGCAGAGCTTAATAAACGCGGTAAACGCACGGCTCATCTGCATTTTAATTATATCAATCCGCTACCAAGCAATGCAGATGAATTGATACGGCGATATAAAAAGGTAATTGTCTGCGAACTCAATAGCGGACAGTTTGCCGGCTATCTACGCTCCAAAATACACGGGGTGGATTTCTTACAAGTAAATAAAATAGAAGGACAACCATTCTCTATCGAAGAATTGGTAGAGCATATCGAAAAACTTTAAAACCCGTAGAAATTATTATGTATACAAATAAAGATTATAAGAGTAACTTGACAGTCAAATGGTGTCCCGGTTGTGGCGACCACGCCGTATTGGCATCTCTTCATAAGTCGTTGGCAGATATAGGCGTAGCACCGAAAGATATAGTCGTGGTATCGGGTATCGGTTGTTCTTCGCGTTTGACGTATTATATGAATACCTACGGTTTCCACTCTATTCACGGACGCGGAGCCGTTATCGCCTCAGGCGTCAAGGCTGCCAATCCGCGTTTGAGCGTTTGGCAGGCGACGGGCGACGGCGACTGCCTCGCTATCGGCGGCAACCACTTTATACACAGCGTCAGACGTAATATCGACATCAATGTATTGCTGTTCAACAACAGGATTTACGGTCTTACCAAAGGGCAATATTCGCCGACGTCGCCTAAGGGCTTCGTCTCCAAGTCGTCGCCTTTCGGTACTGTCGAAAAGGCTTTCGAGCCTGCGGCAATCACTATGGGTGCGGGCGGAACGTTCTTTGCACGTATGCTCGATGTCGATTTCGAGGCTGCACGTGTGGTGCTCCCCGCCGCTCATAGCCACAAAGGTGCTTCGGTAGTGGAATGTCTGGTAAATTGTGTGATATTCAATAATGGTACTCATTCTGCCATATCGTCGAAAGAGGCAAGAGCCGAACACACCATATTCCTCGAACACGGCAAACCGATGATTTTCGGTGCCGACAAAGACAAAGGACTTGTGCTCGACGGACTTGATCTGAAAGTAGTGAAAATAGGAGAAAACGGTGTAAAAGAGAGTGATATCCTTGTACACGACGCAAAAAATCCTGACTATACACTGCAGCTGAAACTCGCAAAGATGCGTTTCCCCGATATGCCTGTGGCAATGGGTGTCATACGCGACGTCGAGGAAGACCATTACGACGAACTGCTCGAACGCCAGATAGCCGATGTACAAGCAAAGTCGCGGATAAAATGCTTCGACGACCTTATCGGCACGCTCGAACAGTGGGATATGTAGAACAAAAAATTAAAATTATACAAAGGGAGAGAGCTGTCCTCGACAAAGGGGGCACTCTCTTATTTTATTCATATAGTGTCTCCATTGCCTTTAAGCTATTAGCAATCCATATTCGTATGCTTAGGGTACTTTTTGTAGTGCGAGACTTTTCGCTTTTTACACAAATGGACGATAAAACTTGTATCTGAATAGTATATTTTTGTTTATTTGTTTTTAGACTTTGAGTCTTTAGTTTTAGTAAATTTGATGAATATGTGGTTGAAATTAAATTATTGATAATTAGCCTATAAAAAATATTTTAAGAAAATTTAACTGCGAATTAACTTCTATATTGTTGTTTGTTTGAGAAAACATACTTACCTTTGTCGTCGCAAAAGGTTTTACTTTTTAGTCGATTTCGGTCGGACTAAAAAGCAATAGGGAAAACCGTGAAATTCGGTTACAGTACCCGCTGCTGTGAGTTCTTGCCCGTTTGTTGTTAGAAGCATTCGTATAGGGCAGTCTCCGAGCCAACGAAGCCACTGTTCGATGAATGGGAAGGCGACTCGGGGGAGAGAGGACAAGTCAGAAGACCTGCCTTTTGTGAGTATAGTTTTTTTGAATCTTTCGGGAATAAAAGAGCAAGAGACAAAGACATTGCGGATAGAATAAATATGTGTCGTAAGCCCTATGGTCGGCAACCGCACGTTTTATCGCCGACAGTATGCCGTCCCTGAGCCTCTGACGAAATATTCATACAATATTAATTGTTTGTATATAAAACCAATAAAATAAACAACACAATGGGTAACAAAGAAATTTATATCGTTAAACGCGACGGCAAATCGGTGCCTTTTTCTCTGGACAAAATAAAATCGGCTATTGCCAAGGCATTCCTTTCGGTCGATACCTTCGCTACCGAAGATGATTTTGTGGCAATCTTATCACGCATACACGTTGCCAATGGTATGAGTGTGGAAGAGATTCAGAACCAAGTAGAAACAGCTCTTATGGCAGAGAAATATTTTGCTGTGGCAAAATCGTATATGCTTTACCGTCAGAAGCATACCGAGACTCGCGAGACCCGCGACAAACTCAACTTTCTCATCAGCTACTGCGATGCCTCGAATGCCGCCACAGGCAGCAAATTCGATGCCAATGCCAACGTGGAGAAGAAAAACATTGCCACGCTAATAGGCGAGCTTCCCAAGAAAAACTTCATCAACCTGAACCGTAAGATGATAACCGACCGAATGAAAGAACTTTACGGTAAGGAGACTGCCGACAAATATATAGGTATGCTCAACGAGCATTTTATCTACAAAAACGACGAGACAAGCCTTGCCAACTATTGTGCAAGTATCACGATGTATCCGTGGCTGCTCCATGGCACCACCACAATCGGTGGCAACTCGACGCCTCCTACCAATCTGAAATCGTTTGCAGGCGGCTTTGTCAATATGGTATTCATCGTATCGAGTATGCTTAGCGGAGCGTGTGCCACTCCCGAATTTTTGATGTATATGGACTACTTCATACGTATGGAGTATGGCGATGATTATTACAGAGATATAGATAGAGTCGTCGACTTGTCAAAACGTCAGCGGACGCTCGATAAGGTTATATGCGACTTTTTCGAACAGGTGGTTTACTCCATCAATCAACCGACGGGAGCCAGAAACTTCCAGGCAGTGTTCTGGAACATAGCTTATTACGACCGTCCATATTTCGAAAATCTTTTCGGCGAGTTTGTGTTCCCCGACGGCACTCGTCCTATCTGGGAGTCGCTTAGCTGGCTGCAAAAACGTTTTATGAAGTGGTTCAACAAAGAACGCACCAAGACCGTACTCACATTCCCTGTAGAGACAATGGCTCTACTGTCGGCAGACGGCGATGTTATCGACAAAGAATATGCCGACTTCACAGCCGAGATGTATGCCGAAGGACACTCGTTTTTCACCTATATGAGCGACAATGCCGATTCGCTGTCGAGTTGCTGCCGACTTCGCAACGAGATAACCGACAACGGATTCAGCTATACGCTTGGTGCGGGCGGAGTATCGACCGGCTCCAAGAGTGTGCTGACAATCAATATCAACCGCTGTGTGCAGTATGCCGTCCGAAACGGCAGGTCGCATACCGACTTCCTCGAAGAGGTCATCGACCTCGTGCATAAGGCTCAGACCGCATACAACGAGAATCTGAAAGTGTTGCAGGCAAAGGGTATGTTGCCGCTTTTCGATGCAGGCTACATAGATATTAAGCGTCAGTACCTTACCGTCGGGGTTAATGGTCTGGTAGAGGCGGCAGAGTTTATGGGCATATCTATCGACGACAATCCTCAGTATGCGGCTTTTGTACAAGAGATACTGGGACTTGTAGAGAAATACAACAAAAAATATCGCTCCAAAGAGTTGATGTTCAATTGCGAGATGATACCTGCCGAGAACGTCGGCGTAAAACACGCAAAATGGGACAAAGAAGACGGTTATACCGTCAGACGCGACTGCTACAACAGCTACTTCTATATAGTAGAAGACGATACGCTCAATGTAATAGACAAGTTCAAGCTGCACGGCGAAAAATACATACGTAACCTTACGGGCGGCTCTGCTCTGCACGCCAACCTGGCGGAACATCTGTCGCAGGCACAGTATCGCCACCTGCTGCGTGTAGCTGCACGCGAGGGCTGCAACTATTTTACGTTCAATATCCCCAATACCGTCTGCAACGACTGTGGCACAATCGATAAGCGGTATCTGAAGAAATGCCCCAAATGCAACTCCGAAAACGTCGATTATCTGACGCGAATCATCGGTTATATGAAGCGGGTGAGCAACTTCTCGGCACCGCGTCAGGTGGAGGCAGGCATACGATATTACTACGCCGAAAAATGATAATCTTTTTTGAGTAAGGCAATTAATCGCCGTATTGGGAAAAATGCTGAAATTCACCGACTACGATATAGTCTTCCGCGAGATACCCGACGAGGTAACTCTTGCCATCAATCTATCGAACTGCCCGCACCGTTGCCCCGGCTGCCACAGCAGGCAGTTGCAGCAAGATATTGGTGCGGAGCTTAGCTGCGATGTGTTGATGTCGCTGATAAATCGCTACAAAGACGATATAACCTGTGTCTGCTTTATGGGCGGCGACGCGTCTCCCGACGATGTTTGCCGCCTGGCAGCTATGGTCAAAAGCGATTGTGGGCTCAAAACCGGTTGGTATTCGGGCAATAGCCATCTGTACGACGATAAATGCAAAGCCGTCTTCGACTTCATAAAACTCGGCGACTATCGGCAAGCCCTCGGAGGACTCGATAAGCCGACTACCAATCAGCGACTCTATCGTATCGAAGCGGAGACCTTGCACGATATTACCCATCTGTTTTTAAAAAAGTGAGTGAGCCGATACGCCAAACGATACCTATGCTTGTCTTAAAAGCCTTATTTTTGATGTAATAATATATATATATATATAAGTGTGTGTGCGGTGGTACTAAACGGTTGTTTATTTGTTTTAGTCCCGAAAAATGATGTACATTTGCACCCTAAGACAAAATGGATTTCGAATAATGAGCAATATAGTAGCAATAGTAGGACGTCCTA
>ERZ772921.2308-NODE-2308-length-10389-cov-2.701955_pt1 | contig 10389 bp, 11 predicted proteins | sample MGYA00512117_ERZ772921 | MGnify/ENA primary metagenome ERZ772921 (study PRJEB29015, sample SAMEA2737944) | human oral metagenome | biome: human oral; feature: human-associated habitat; material: dental | place: China | collected 2150 ... | reverse complement strand
GCTGATGACCCCAACGGTAACGCTGCCCTGAAACTCAAGCCCGAGCGGGTTGCCGATTGCAATCGCAGGCTCACCGACCACAACCGTATCCGAGTTGCCAAAGGTCGCCGTCGGCAGATTACTTTCATCCACCTTCACAACGGCGAGGTCGGTGAACTCATCCTTTCCGATGAGTTTCCCCTTGAGACTGCGCCCATCGGAGAGCGAGACAATGATCTCCTTCGCTCCGTCGACCACATGGTTATTCGTCACAATGTAGCCGTCGCTGCGGAAGATCACGCCGGAGCCGACGCCCTCCGTCTCGACAGGGTTGTTGAACCAGTCACGGGCAACCGCCTTGTTTGTAATGCCGACGACAGCAGGGCCGACCGCCTTTGCCGCACGGACGACGGGGGTATTGCGTGCCTCCGATAGTCCCGAGACATCGACTGTCTGTGCGGGCTTCAGACCGCCGACAGAGTTGTCGGCAGCGGTTCCCATCGAGCAGCCGCCGAATATGACAAAAGATGCAAAAACTGCCGCCGCAGCGAGTGCAGCCCCTTTTTTCTTTTGGAATCGGATGTTCATCATGACATCTCCTTTATAGAATGATCTCTGCTCCGCCCTCCGGCAGACAGCTCTCCACATCGAGCGTCATCCCTCGTGAGGAAAGGATGTCCTGCACGGTATCACACGCGAGCGCGGGGCGGTTGTTCTCCTCCGAGAGGTGAGCGAGGTAGACCTTGCGCGGGTGTTTCTTCATGCGCGTGAGTGCCCATGCCGCCTCTCCGTTTGCGAGATGCCCGCGATTCGAGAGAATGCGCCGCTTGAGCGGCCACGGGTAGCTGCCCCGCCGCAGGAGATCGGCATCGTGGTTTGCCTCAAGTACGAGGACATCCGCCCCCTCCATCGCCTCCTGCACCGTATTGGTGACAACGCCGAGATCGGTCGCGAATGTGCAGCAATGTGAGCCCTCGAGGCGAAAGCCGCACGGCTCTGCCGCATCATGTGAGATAGCAAAAGGGCGCACCGTCACTTCGCCGATTTTGAAATCGTCCGCAATGCCCCGCATATCCTCCTCAAACACCGCACCGCCGTCGATACCTGCAAATGTTCCGTGCGTCGCAAAGATCGGCAGATGATATTGTTTCGCGAGTGTCTTGAGTCCGCGCACATGGTCGATGTGCTCATGCGTGATGAGCACAGCATCCAGACTTTGCGGTTCAACGCCGCGCGCACGCAGACTCTTCGTAATACGCGCCGCACTGATGCCCGCATCGATCAGGAGACGCGTACCGTCCATCTCCACATAAACCGAATTTCCCTTACTGCCGCTTGCCAATATGGATACCTGCAACGGACAGCCTCCTCTCTTCCCCTTCATAATATTCCAGTTATCTGTAAATTTCCTGCATAATTCCTTACGAAATCATGATGACGATGCGTCCCACAACATGACTTTCTGTCCCATCCACTTGCCCTCATGCAGCATGATAGGGATGAGCTCATGCCATACCGAACCCCCTCTCTTTTAAGAAGGCTTGAGAGACGTTTGCGCTGTGCAGGTTTCAGATCCTGCGCGTACAGCAGATATGTGAGAAAACTCTCTGCATCCATGCGGTATGGTTCGAGTTTTGAAAAGAAATGTCTGCGCAGATACTCAAAGATGCGAATTTAGCCATAGTCCAGATCCCCCCAGTGGCACACGATGGTCGTGAAATATGTTGCCGCGACTTTAGCAAGAAGCGCCTGTACGGTACGGTTGGGAAATCCTGCTGTGTAGATGAGGAGTCGATCCATGTCATCATCTCGTGCCAAGACTTCTGCATTTGTCAGATTTTCAACCGTCAGGATGGAGGATGGCAGAACGTCAATCTCCATTTTTTCAGCAGAAGCGTCAGAATTTTCTTCTCATAGTAGAGCCCGCCCGCAATCTCCCAATCCACCGACATCACGGCATCGTAAAACGGCTTGTACTTCGCGCTGGGCGTGATGAGGAAGCTGTACTTATCCTTGTGAAACTGAAATTGATCGAGTGAATAATTCAGTTCACGAAATTCGTGGCCTGCGCTTTCAATCGCCTCGCACATACGAAAGATAAAATGCGTCTTGAACTCCATCTCCGACTGTGCCAGTGCATCCTTCGCCTTCTCCTCGAAGGATGGAATATCCGTTGCAATATCTGTGCAGGGGCTCATGAAAAATCGATGCAATCCGCTTCTTCAGCAAGCGCGGCAAGGCGCTGCTGCACTTCCGTGAGTTCCCGTTGCCGAATTTCAAGCTGGCGCTCGATGGCACCTGCGCCGATGTATGGAATCTCATAGACGTGGCGCGGAATCTGACGTGCAACCGGTCCATTATACGACATGCAGGTCTTTGTCGCGGCACTCTTATACGCAAGTATCTCCTGATCATCTGTCGCCTGCATGGCAGTTCCAAGCAGATGATCGATACGTGCCTGTGCGAGTGGATTCTTTTCCTCTAAAAGGGAGGCAAGAGACCTGTTTTCCCGACGATCCGGATACTTCTTCTCCGCTCCTGTTTCTCTTCTCCCTGCGCCTGAGTGTGCAGTTCGTGTATTGGATCGTATCCTGTTCCTCGATTTCCTTGTTTTTTCCTAACTGATGCTTCGCCAGATCGTCATACCCATGGAGATAGACGTAGAGCAGCTGCAGGAGTGTAAGAAGTTCCCTTATCTCCATCGAACTTCGCTGCCCCAGCACATCCAAAATCCACGTATCGATCTTCTGCCGAGAGATGCCGCGCGCAACCCGCTCCGCACTTTCACGTCGCACACGCGCCCGCAGTTCCTTGTCAACTTCACTTACAAGCGTAGCTGTATCAGGTTGCAGTTTCCGTCCGCGCGTTCTCCGCCTGCTGCAAACAGAGTGCACGCCCATAGGACGCACGCACATACTGATTGTGGCGGCGGTCAATCTGAGCAAACATATCGTCAAGCCCCCGATAGATCTCCTCGATCGTCTGCAGCGATGCGTTCATGCGGTATTCTGCCGCCTCCATTGTGTCGGCAAGCTGACGGCGCATGCATCCTCACAGAGCACACGAAAACGCACCTTATTCTGCCGGATCTCCTGTACCTCCTGCAGGATGCGAATGCGATAGTGCGAGACATGATTCGATGTCTTGAGGCGGTGATAGCTGCGATCCACAATATCCGCGCGATATTCGACGAAATGGTGGGACAGTACCTCCTGAAGACTCATTTGGGCGGACACCTGCTCCATCTTTTTCTTGATATTGTTGTCGGTGTCCTTCCCCGAAAAGTCCTCGTCCTCATACGCAATGCCGGCATCTGCCCAGCTCTCGATGAGCTCCTGAAATTTATCGCGCAGAATCTCCTGCTCGATCCCAAATTGGGCAAGGCGATACTGCTCATAGAGACAAAGGCCTGCCTCCGCATAGATCCGCCGACATTTCCCCGCCTGGAGCCCAAAGAAACGTTCCGGCAAAACATCAAACAGTTCCATGATCCCGTCTCACTCTCTTATTTTTGCGCAAGTTCTTCCTTCATCCGCGCAATATGTCCCATGATCTCCTCGGAGAACGCATCGAGCGACTCCTTGCTCTTACGATCGCCGTGAAATGTGATCGGCTCGCCGTACATGATGCGCAGCTGCGGGATGAGTCCGCCGTTCGCAAAGATGCGGTGCGTGTTCAGGATGGCGACGGGCACGATCGGCGCCCCCGTCATGGCGGCAATGAGAGCGATGCCCGCCTCCGCCTTTTGGAGCTCGCCCGTCTTGCTGCGTGTCCCCTCGGGGAAGAGTCCCAAGATACGCCCCTCTTTGAGTACCGCGACCGCCGCCTTGATGGCACCGCGGTCGGACGCGCCGCGCTTCACGGGAAAGGCATGACAGCGGCGAATCGCCGCGCCGAAGATCGGATTCTCGAACAGCTCGATCTTCGCCATATAGCTGACGGGGCGCTCGATGAGACTCGCCATCAGCGGCGGATCGATATTGCTCGCATGGTTCGCCGCAAGGATCACCGCGCCCTCTGCGGGGATGTTCTCACGTCCATAGACGCGCGTGCGAAATACCGTATAGAAAAATAGCCGAAATACAATCTGTATAAATCCGTACAACATGACCGTCCCCGCCTATTCCGAAAGTTCCATAACGCGGGCAACAACCGCGTCGATGGAGAGCGCGGTCGAGTCGAGCAGAATCGCATCCTCTGCCTGACGCAGCGGTGAGATTTCCCGCTCACTGTCCTGCTTGTCGCGCGATGCAATCTCCTTTTTCAGGTCATCGAAGTCCACCGCATAGCCCTTTTCCTTCATCTCATCATAGCGACGCCGCGCACGTTCCTCAACGGAGGCCGTAAGGAAGATCTTTACATCGGCGTTCGGCAGCACGTTCGTCCCGATGTCACGCCCATCCATCACGACTGCACCATCCGCCGCCATTGCGCGCTGCAGCTCCACCATCTTCTCACGCACAGGACCAAGTGCAGCGACACGAGAGACGATGTGTGTGACCTCGGGCGTGCGGATCTCTCCCGTCACATCCGTGCCGTCGACCGTGACGCGTGTGCCGCTGTCCGTGCAGGCAAGGCGCACGTCAATGCCCTCGACAGCGCGCAGGATCGCCTCATCCGTCGCCTCCGACGACTGCTGCAGCGTCTTCCACGCGACAGCGCGGTACATTGCACCTGTGTCGATGTATGTATAGCCCAACTTCTCTGCAACGATCTTTGCAACGGTACTCTTGCCTGCACCCGCAGGGCCATCAATCGCTATCACACGCTTCATATCACAATCCTCCTAGCTCAGCCGTTCCATCTCGGAAAAAAATGTCGGGTAGGAAATATTCACACTGTCCGGGTCTTCAATTAGGACGCCCTCTGCCGCTGCACCGAGTACGGCAAGCGACATCGCCATGCGATGATCGCCGTAACTTCTGACCTGCGCCCTTTGCGGCTTCGCTTTCCCGTGGATCAGGAGACCGTCCTCCCGCTCCTCGATGCTGCCGGGCGCAAGTTTTTGGAACTCCGTTGCAACGGCGTGGAGTCGGTCGGTCTCCTTGACGCGAAGCTCGCCCGCGCCCGTGATGACCGTATCTCCCTCGGCAAAGAGTGCAGCGACGGCGAGAATCGGAATCTCATCGATGAGGCGCGGCATAATCTCCGCACCAAAAGATACTCCACGCAAATTTGCCGCCGCCACAACAATGTCCGCGACGCGTTCACCGCCGCTCGTTCGCTCATTCTGCACCGAGATATGCGCGCCCATCTCCGTGAGCACATCCAGAACCCCCGTGCGCGTCGGATTGATGCCGACATTCTTGAGCAGCAAACGGCTGCCCTCGATGATACTGCCCGCGACGAGGAAGTACGCCGCCGAGCTGATATCACCGGGTACCGTAATCTCCTCCGGCGCACGATAGCCGTCGTCCGCCACAGGGAAAACAGTGACACTCGTCCCGCTGCGCTCGAGACGAACGCCGAAGCCCGCAAGCATCTGCTCCGTGTGGTCGCGTGAAACGTACGGCTCCGTGACGGTCGTCGGTCTATCTGCATAGAGTCCTGCGAGCAGGATCGCAGATTTGACCTGTGCGCTCGCAACGGGGCTCTCGTAATGAATGCCGTGCAGCTTTTCCCCCGTTGGTACGATGGTGAGCGGGAGGTTATTGTTTCCGCTGCGCCCGTAAATCCGCGCGCCCATCTGCGAGAGCGGCAGGAGCACGCGCCCCATCGGGCGGCGCGTCAGCGAAGCGTCACCGCTGAACACGGAGAGAAACGGCTGCGGCGCAAGGAGCCCCATCATGAGGCGCAGTGTCGTTCCCGAGTTTCCCGCATTGAGTACGGTCATCGGCTCGGACAGCCCATGCAGACATTTTCCCGTAACAATCAGTTCATTCTCATTCAAAAATTCGATTGCTGTGCCAAGCGCACGCATCACGCCAACAGTTGACAGGCAGTCCTCTGCATGGAGAAAGTTTTTGATATGCACGGGTGTATCGCCAAGCCCCGCAAACATAACGCTGCGATGTGAGATGGATTTGTCCCCCGGAATCGTCAGTTCGCCCTGCCATCCGGACTGTGCCGCCTCTACGATTCTCAGCTCCGCCATTCTGTTCAAGCCCCTTCCAAGTTCCATACGCTGTGGACACCTGCGGCATGCCCCATCGAAAACGCCGCCTGCAAGTTATAGCCGCCTGTGTACGCGTCGACATCGACCAACTCTCCGGCAAAGTATAGATTGCGCACAATCTTCGATTCCATCGTGCGCGGGTTGATCTCACGCGTTGCGACCCCACCCGCCGTCACAATTGCCTCCGCGATGGGACGCGTCCCCACGATCGTCAGCGGGAGCGCCTGCAAGGTATGCACAAGGCGTTCACGTTCCTTTGATGAAATCTGTCCGACGATGCGCTCGGGTGCAAGCCCCGCCGCATTCAGCACAATGTCGATCAGACGCTTGGGCAGGAGATCGATCATTCCGTTGTGGAGGTGTTTCTGCTCGTATGCTGCAAAATCCCGATCCACACGCTCTCGCAATTTTTCATGCGTCAACGCCGGTTTGAGGTTCAACCGCAGTTCGATATCTTTTTGCCCATCCGTTAGAAGTTCCGATGCGCGGCGGCTCAGCTGGAGGATGATCGGACCCGTCACCCCGAAATGCGTAAAGAGCATTTCTCCGAAAAAGTCCTGTTCTTTTTTTCCCGCATGATACAGTGTTGCGCGCACGTTCCGCAGCGACAGCCCTTGCACATCCCTGACCCACGTTTCCTGCGTCACAAGGGGAACAAGCGCAGGAAAGATCGGTGTGACCGTGTGTCCTGCCGCGCGTGCAAGCGCATAGCCGTCCCCCGTGGATCCCGTCGCAGGATAGGAGGCGCCGCCCGTTGCAAGAATTACGGCTACCGCCTCGATGCACGTTCCGTCCGCAAGACGGACGCCACGCACGGTATTGGCGTCGAAGATAAGTTCACGTACGGTCGCATTCGTACGAATCTCCACGTTGTGATCATGCAGATATTTCAGCATTGCGTCCACCACATCGAGGGCGCGGTCACTCTGCGGAAAGACGCGTTTTCCACGCTCCGTCTTAAGCGGAACGCCCAGCCCCTCAAAGAATGCGACGACATCGGCATTGTCAAAGGCACGGAGACTGCTGTTGAGAAATCTGCCGTTTCCCACGACATTTTTGATGATATCAGGAATCTCGTCGGCGCTCGTGACGTTACAGCGCCCCTTTCCCGTGATCATCATCTTGCGCCCGACGCGCGGCATTTTCTCGAGGAGCAGAACGTTTCCCCCGTTTTCTGCCGCTGCTGCCGCCGCCATCATGCCTGCCGGTCCCGCGCCCGCCACGATGATCCGCTTCACTCTCCCGCACCCCCGCAACCACACGTAGTTTCTGAATCTCCTCTGCCGTCAGATGCCGATAGGCACCGCAGGAAAGCCCGCGTAAGGTCAGCTGCGCAAATCGGACGCGCCGGAGCGTCATAACGCGACAGCCAATCGCGGCGAACATACGGCGCACCTGTCGGTTGCGCCCCTCATGGATGATTGTCTCGACCACGGTACGCCCATCCTCTGCGCGCAATACGCGCAGACGTGCGGGGGCGGTTCTGCCGTCTTCGAGCAGGATTCCACGGCGCAGCTGTTCCAGCCCCTCTGCCGTGACCTCTCCCACCACCTCTGCATGGTAGACCTTGTCGATCTCATAGCGTGGATGGAGCAGCCCCTGCGTCAGTGCTCCATCGTTCGTGATGAGGAGCAGCCCCTCCGTATCGGCATCGAGCCGTCCCACGGGATAGAGCCGCACGGGAAAATCGGGCAGGAGATCGATCACCGTTTTGCGCCCACGATCATCCCGCACGGTCGAGAGATAGCCGCAAGGCTTATTGAGGAGAATATAATATCGCTTTTCATGTCCCTGAATGCGTTTGCCGTCAACGGTAATGACATGCCGCATCGCCTCATACTTCGAGCCGAGTTCTGTCACCACAACACCATCTACCGCAACACGTCCCGCACGGATCATCTCCTCCGCCGCACGGCGCGACGCGACGCCCGCACTGCTGAGGATTTTCTGCAATCGTTCTTCCATTTCGTTTCCTACCGCATCTTGACAGAGCCTTCACCCATAAGCTGCGTAAGTTCCTGCCGCACCTCCGGCGAGCCGTCAATCCAATAGGACTCATCCAGCCGCCGCCATCGCCCGTCACTGCGAACGTAGACGGGATGCTCCCCTGCATGAGCGGCGAAGAGTTCCTGCATCCCGCTCCACAGCGTACGACGGTCAACATCGGTCGGCGGCATCAGGTAGAAGGAAGCACGATACTCATTCATCCGCCAGATCTCATCGGCGAGCAGCTTCGGTTCCTCGCCGGTTGTATCGACACGCCCCTCCACAACAATGACCGCATCCGACTCCAAATCGGAAACATGTGCGTAGAATACGCGCGGGAACACGGTGACCTCGATCTTGCCGCTGAAATCCTCAAGCTCGGCAAAGAGCATCGTGTCGCCCTTCTTCGTCGTAAAGCGCTTCGTGTTCGTAAGGATCCCGCCGATGCGTACGAGCTGCCGATCCTTATGTACGGTATGCGGAATCTCACCGATGGACAGCAACGCAGAGAGTGTATCGCGGTAATCATCGAGTGGATGCCCCGTAATGTAGAAGCCCGTCGCCTCCTTTTCCCACATCAGACGCTCGCGCGCCGTACTTGGTGGAACATCCGCCGCGCCCCGGATCTGCTGAGCCTCCTCCATCGTTTCCTCGGCAAAGAGCCCCCCCTGTCCACTCATGAGGTCACGTTGGCGCCGTGCCGCGTCCTGCATTGCGGCATCAAGGGAGGCAAGCAGCTGATTGCGCTCCACTCCGATGCTGTCGAATGCTCCGCATTTGATGAGGCTCTCAATCGCGCGCTTGTTGACCGCGCGCATATCGACGCGCGCGCAGAAATCCACGAGCGAGCGGAACTTCCCACCCTCCGCACGAACACGCTCCATGCTCACGATCGCATTCTCACCGACGTTGCGTACAGCAGCGAGCCCGAAGCGGATCGCACCGCCTTCGATTCCAAAGCTCGCTGCACTCGAATTTATATCGGGCGGCAGGATCCTGATCCCCATACGGCGGCAAAGCTGGATGTAGACGGGAATCTTCTCCGTCTTGTCCATAATGCTCGTCAGTACACCCGCCATAAACTCCACGGGGTAATGCGCCTTGAGGTATGCCGTCTGCCATGCGAGGAGTCCATATGCGGCACTGTGGGACTTGTTGAAGCCATAGTCTGCAAAATGCGTCAGCAGGTCGAAGATATGATTGGCAAGTGATGCCTCAAGCCCATTCTTCTCACAGCCCTGCAGAAAAATTTCCTTCTGTGCCATCAGCAGGTCATGCTTCTTCTTCCCCATTGCACGGCGCAGAAGGTCCGCCTGCCCGAGACTGAACCCCGCGAGTACCTGCACAATCTGCATGACTTGCTCCTGATAGAGTACGACGCCGAATGTTTCCTTCAAAATCGGCTCGAGCATCGGATGCATATAGACGACCTCTTTTTTTCCATGCAGACCGTCGATGAAGTCGGTCACCATACCGCTCCCAAGAGGACCCGGACGATAGAGTGCTACCGTCGGAATCAGATCGACAAAGCCCTTCGGCTGGAGATCTTTGACGAGATTCGTCATGCCTGTAGACTCCATCTGAAACACAGCGCCTGTATCGCCATCGCACAGCATTTGTGATGTTTTCTCGTCCACCAGCGGAATTGCATCGACATCCACGTCAATCCCACACGTTGCATGTACGTGCTGCACCGTATCCGCGATGATCGTCAGTGTACGCAGTCCCAGAAAGTCCATCTTGAGGAGTCCCAATGCCTCCACATCGTCCTTGTCGAACTCCGTAACGAGTGTCCCCTCGGAGACCCAGACCGGCACCTGACTTGCGAGCGGATTCTTTGCGATCACAACACCGGCCGCATGGATGGAGGTATTGCGCGGCAGACCTTCGATTTTGCGCGCGAGATCGATGACCCTGCGGACATTCTCATCTGCATCGTAGATATTCCTAAAGTCGGACGATTCCTTAAGCGCGCGATCCAATGTGATGTTGAGTTCCGCAGGAACGAGCTTTGTGATGCTCGAAACCTCACCGAACGACATCTCGAGCACACGTCCGACATCGCGAATCGCGCCCTTTGCCCCCATCGTACCAAACGTGGCGATCTGCGCGACATGATCCTCGCCGTAGCGCTCCTTGACATACGAAATCACCCGACCGCGATTAACATCGTCAAAGTCGATATCAATATCCGGCATGGATACGCGTTCGGGATTGAGGAATCGCTCAAAGAGGAGCACATAGCGCAGCGGGTCAATATTCGTGATCCCCAACAGATAGGCGACAATACTGCCCGCCGCAGAACCGCG
>ERZ772921.2305-NODE-2305-length-10396-cov-4.344261_pt1 | contig 10396 bp, 8 predicted proteins | sample MGYA00512117_ERZ772921 | MGnify/ENA primary metagenome ERZ772921 (study PRJEB29015, sample SAMEA2737944) | human oral metagenome | biome: human oral; feature: human-associated habitat; material: dental | place: China | collected 2150 ... | reverse complement strand
GTATGCTTGTGTGCGGGCGAGATAAATACATGGCTGTTACCTGCATCTGACCACACGTGCAACCAAGCATCATAAAAAAGCGGGGACATCATGGCTAGTGCATGATGTCCCCGTTAGGTTTTAAAAGCGTGGGCTACAATGACCACAACACAGGCCGGAACCTGCATTAGAGGGTTTAGGATGCAACCACTTCTTTTACCAAAAGTTCTTCTTTGTCGGGGCACTTGTCTATAACGATGGTGCCACCAAGGGCCAATTCGTCTGAGAGAATGCGCTCTGCCAGCAAGTCTTCGATGTATGTTTGAATGGCTCGCTTTAAGGGACGCGCACCAAACTGCACGTCGTAGCCCTTCGATGCAACGAAAGTTTTGGCCTCGGAGGTTATTTCCAGGTGGTAGCCCAGGTCTTCAACGCGCTTGTAAAGCCCCTTCAACTCGATGTCGACAATACGATTGATGGCGTTGAGGTCAAGCTGGTCGAAGGTGATAATCTCGTCAAGACGGTTTAAGAACTCAGGCGCGAACTGCTTGCTAAGGCTCTTTTGGATAATCGAGCGGGCATATTCCTTGTCTTTCTCGTTCATGTTAAGCCCCAACGCGCCACCCGTGTTAAAGCCTACGCCACGTCCAAACTCTTTCAGCTGGCGTGTTCCGGCGTTCGAAGTCATGATGATAACCGTATTGCGGAAGTCTACCAAGCGGCCGTTTCCATCGGTAAGGCGCCCCTCGTCTAGCACTTGCAGCAACAGGTTGAACACATTTCCATGCGCCTTCTCAATTTCATCGAGCAGCACAATGGAGTAAGGCTTGCGGCGAACACGCTCTGTTAGCTGTCCGCCCTCTTCGTAACCCACGTATCCCGGAGGCGCACCCACCAAGCGCGACACGTTAAAGCTTTCGGTGTACTCGCTCATATCTACGCGTATAAGGGCATCATCACTGCCGAACATAAACTGCGCCAACTTCTTGGCCAGATAGGTTTTGCCCACACCCGTGGGGCCGAGGAACATGAAAACGCCAATGGGATGGTTGGGCTCTTTTAGTCCAACGCGGTTGCGAAGAATGGCCTTAGTCATCTTTTCGATAGCAGCATCTTGCGCCACAACCGCCTGTTTCAGTTCGTTGGCCATGCCTTTGAGCCTTACGCCTTCGGTTTCTGCCATCCGTTGCACGGGCACACCCGTCATGATCGACACAACTTCGGCCACCTCTTTCTCGGTTACGGGCTGGCGATTGTCGTTGTCGCCAAACGCCCAATCGTAGTTCAGTGCCTCCAATTCCTTTTCCAGTCGCAGTTGCATGTCGCGGTAGTTGGCGGCCAATTCGTAGTTTTGGTTCACCACGGCGTTTTGCTTTTTCAGCTTAGCCTCGTCCAATTCCTTCTCCTTTTCGATGATGGCCGGCGGCACTTCCACGTGTTGCAGATGCACTTTTGCACCCACTTCGTCGAGCGCATCAATGGCCTTGTCGGGGAAAGCCCTATCAGTGACATAACGTTCTGTCAGTTTGACACAGGCGCGCAAAGCGTCTTCGGTGTATGCCACATGATGATGACGCTCGTACCTATCCTTAATGTTCTCTAAGATCTGCAAGGTTTCGTCGGCCGTTGTGGGCTCAACAATCACCTTTTGGAAACGTCTTTCCAGCGCGCCGTCTTTCTCGATGCTGTTGCGATACTCGTCTAACGTGGTGGCTCCAACGCATTGTATGGTGCCACGGGCCAACGCCGGTTTCATGATGTTGGCGGCATCCATGCTGCCAGGCGTGCTTCCTGCGCCGATGATGGTGTGTATCTCGTCGATGAAAACGATGATGTCGGGGTTGTTCTCTATTTCTTTGAGCAATCCGCGAATACGCTCTTCAAACTGTCCGCGATACTTCGTTCCGGCCACCATACCCGCCATATCCAGGCTCACAATGCGCTTATTAAAGAGCACGGGCGACGTTTTGCGCTTGGCGATGAGCTGCGCAAGCCCCTCGACGATGGCACTTTTGCCCACACCCGGTTCGCCAATGATGATGGGATTGTTCTTTTTTCGGCGACTGAGAATTTCGGTAACGCGCAAAATTTCCTGCTCCCGACCCACCACGGGGTCGAGTTTATCCTCCATTGCGGCCTGGGTAAGGTCGGTAGAAAAGCTGTCGAGGATGGGCGTTTTGCCATTCCCCTTAGCCGTTTGCGTGGCTTGCGCACGTTCGTTGCGTTGTGCGCCGCTGTTGCCCGGCATGGGTTCGTCTTCCTCGTCGTCGGAAAGTCCGAGGCTATCTTGCGATGGCATGGCCCGCTTTTGCAGGTAAGCCAAGGTGTCTTCGTAGTTCAAGTTGTTGCTTTCGAGCACCTGTTTGGCGGCATTGTCCACGCGGTCGTGCAGCATAGCCAACAAAAGGTGCTGCACATCCACGGTTTGCGTGTTTTGTATGCGTGCCTCCAACACGGCCAATTTCAGGATGTTGTTTGCCATTTCGTTAAGGGCCACCTCGTTGTTGGGCATGGGTACATGCTGTGCATGCGCCTTAGCCAACTCTTCCAGTTGCAAGCGCATGGCTTCGATGTCGGTGTTCTGCCGTTCGAAGAGTTCGTTTACAGGGCCGCCACTTCCTCTTAAGATGCCCAGCAGCAAATGTTCGGGCCCCACAACGTTGCTGGCCAGCCGCGTTGCCTCTTGGCGACTGAAGGCCAGAACCTCTGAAACCCTGGGTGAAAATTGGCTTTTCATATACTTTATTCCTCCTGTATTTTCGTTTAATAATTACTTAGTTGCCGTTAAGGCGCATTGGTTGATGCCTTATCGGACAACCCTATTGTAGAATGGCAAACACCGTGCCAAAATGCGATTGCGGCCTATGTGGCTTGCCATTGCCCACGGGGCGCATCCTCTCTCATGCAAATATAGTGAAAAAAGCGCAATTTACAACACGCCGAACAAATAAAAAACACAAACAGGGGCAAACTTGCCCACGTCAAGTTTTATTATTATATTTGCACGCAATTACAGAAACAATCAACACAAATGAAAGCAATCAACACAGAAAAAGCACCCAAGGCCATCGGCCCTTACAGTCAAGCCATCGAGGCTAACGGCTTTGTTTTCGCCTCAGGCCAACTCCCCGTAGACGTAACGACGGGCGAATTTGTGCCAGGCGGCGTGAAAGAACAAACGCGCCAATCGCTTACCAATGCGCGAAACGTGCTGCAAGCGGCAGGCGCCGACCTGAACAACGTGGTTAAAACCACCGTTTTCCTTTCGGACATGGCCAACTTCGTCGAGATGAACGAAGTGTATGCCGAGTTTTTCTCGCAGCCTTTCCCCGCCCGTTCGGCCGTGGCCGTGAAGGCATTGCCGAAGGGTGCCTTGGTAGAAGTAGAGTGCATAGCCGCCAAATAAAGGGCAAAACGTAAAAGCGCACACAAACAAAACCTTTCACAACATACCGCAAAATGACAGCTGTAAACCAAAAAGCCATATATCGGGAACTTACCGACTACGTGATGATTGGCATCGGCATGGCTTTCTATAGCTTGGGTTGGGTGGCCTTTTACCTGCCCAACCACATCACCACAGGTGGTGTGGCCGGCCTTTCGTCCATCATCTTTTGGGGTACGCACACCCCCGTGCAGTTCACCTACTTTGGCATGAACCTGATACTTCTTGCCATTGCCCTGAAAGTTTTGGGCTTTAAGTTTTGCTTGAAAACCATCTACGGCGTGACGATGATGACGATGTTCGTTGGGTTGTTCCGCCAACTCTTCCCCCATCCCACCATCCTTCGCGACGAGCCCTTCATGGCCTGCATCATCGGGTCGTGTTTCTGCGGTATCGGTTTGGGCTTTGGGCTGTCTTATCATGGCAGTTCGGGTGGGTCGGACATCGTTGCGGCCATCATCAACAAGTATCGCGACATCTCTCTTGGGCGCGTTATCTTGCTGGTAGACATGATTATCGTAAGCCTTAGCTACTTGGTTTTGAAGAGTTGGGAGCAGGTTATCTATGGCTATGTGGGACTTATCGTGGTGTCGTTTGTGCTCGACCAAGTGGTGAATATGGGCAAACGCTCGGTGCAGTTCCTCATTATTTCCGAACGTTACGAAGAGATTTGCCAACGCATAACAAGCACCCCACCCCACCGCGGATGCACCATCATCGATGCCACGGGCTATTATTCGGGTAATCATCTCAAGCTGGTGGTTCTTGTAACCAAACAACGTGAGGCATCTCAAGTGTACAGTATGATTGACGAAATAGACCCGCACGCCTTTGTTACGCAATCGTCGGTGAGCGGCGTTTATGGAAATGGATTTGACAAGTTCAAGGTTAAGCGTAGCAAAAAACGGGTGGACGGTGCGCCAAAGACCAACGCCACGCCTGCCGTGTAATACAACTGCATTACACAAGCAAGCCACAACGCATAAGCAAAGAAAGTATATCATTTGAGAGATTTCTCACCCGCGACGACCGCATTATATAAAAGGTGTGGTGCGCCATGAGTGAAAAATCTCTCAATTTTGTTTGCTGGCGAGAGGACAAAGTGACGAGAGGGCTGCCCTGCGACAAAGAAGAAATGCGACAAAGCCGATACAATAAGCCCCCCGAAAACAGCGGTTGGTGGCCAACCGCCTAATCTTTACCACGCATTTAAAACGAAATACAAAACGCCGTTCCAACACTTAGTTGCAACAGTTTCTTCTTAATACGCTCGGTAATCACCTCGTTGGGCAGGTTCTTTGCATCGGGAAACTCGTATTGTTTCCATTCCGAAGGGTTCAACGTCAAGGTAAACGTGTTGAACGAATAATTCAGATTGAGGAACGCGCGCCAGCTGTAAGCCTGCTTGTAGGCCACGGTGAACGACATGCCTGTGCCTAAACGCAGGGCCTTGTTGCCTTGAATGGTTAGGAAGTCCCACTCGGCGGCGTACTTTTGCTGCGTATCGGTGTAACTTTCAGGTGTTCCGCTCTTCACCGTCCCTTCCTTCATGGCGCGCACCGAGATGCCCTTAAAAATGTTGCGCCCAACGGTAAACTGTCCTCCCAAAGACATGCGAGGCGCAAAAGGCCATGCCAAATAAAGTCCCAAAGAGGAACAAAGTTCGTTTAGGCCTGTGCGTAAGAAGTCGAACGTAACGCCTTCGGGGAGGTTTGCCGTGGCAGAAGGTCGCCTAAACGGCTTGTCGAGGTGCTTAACATGATGTCCAACCAGTTGCCACGAGGTACCAACACCGATATAGGGATTAAAGAAATAGGCGGCCTCCACGCCCACCATCGCCCCCGTTCCAAACTGCATAAGGAACGGAACATCGCCCAAGGTGGCCTTAAAGCTATCTGGCGTGCGAAGGCGTTGCTGCCCTAGAATGCCGCTCATGCGTATGGAGAAAAACGAAGGGTGCGTGCTTAGGTCCACCAGGTTATGCTTTTCGGGAGCAACCAACCCTTTTTTCTTAAACAACAAGTCGCTCAGGGCATAGGCCAACTCGGTAGACATGATGCCGATACCCGCCCCACAGAACACGTCGCTCATCCAATGGCGGTTGTTAAGCATGCGCATCACCCCCGTGGCAGTGGCCACGCCATATCCTGCAAAGCTGTACCAGGGGCTAACCGTGAGCCCATACTCCTTGTGAAGGATGGTTGCAGCCACGAAAGCCGTTGCCGTGTGTCCCGAGGGAAACGAGTTTCGCGTGCTGTTGTCGGGGCGCATTTGGTTGACGGTGAACTTAATGGTGTTCACGATGGCAGCCATGATGGCAAACGACATGGCACTACTAGCCAAATAACGAACGGCGGAACTTTTGCCCCGAACACCCATTACCTGCAAGCCCGTGGCTAAGGCAAAGGGTGCGAACTGCACATAATCGTCGACCGAGGACTTGAATTCGGGGACGAACTCTTTGTGCAAGTAGTACACGCGGTGGCGTTCGCCCCTGCCCAACACGCCTGCAAGGATGAGCGGAAGGCCCACATAGGTTAAGCTTCGGTCGAACCGAGGGTAGTCTTGGCGATACAAGGCCGTGTCCGTAGGGTTTGTTTCGGGTTGCATGGCAGGCAGGGGCTGTACCCAAAGGGTCGAGTCCGCCACCTCGTTCTTTACGCTTACGCTATCTTCGGACATGGCAACTCGTTCCACCTCGCCGTCTTCGGCGGCAACGCGGATGGCGAACAACAAAAAGAGGGCAACCAAAACGCATTGGACAATGCGCCAATGCCAAGCAGAGAAAGGCTCCGCTTGCTTGTTTTGCTGTGTTCGGCTATGGTTGTTTACATGTAGAGTTGAACTGTTTTTTGATGTCAGCATAGTGATTACGTGGTGATTGTTGGTACGGCCTTCTCAACCTGCGGCACGCAAAGTTAGCAAAAAATCCATTATCGGCAAAGCCTTTATTGCAAAAAGATGGCGGCAACGAACAAGCCAACGGCTCGCCCTCAACGGGCGCAAGGCACTTTTTTACCAAAAAAGTTCACTACAAGACACATTTTAATATATAAAACATGGAAGTGTCAATTTATTGTGGTAAATTTGCAATTCAATTAGTACGATAAAGTTATATGAGTCTTGACATGCTTACAGCCATCTCGCCTATCGATGGCCGTTATCGCGGTAAAACCGAACCGTTAGCCAACTACTTCTCGGAATATGCCCTTATTCGTTATCGTGTAAGGGTTGAAATAGAATATTTTATCGCCCTTTGCGAACTGCCTTTGCCGCAATTGGCCGGTGTGGGCAGCGAGCGTTTCGACCAACTACGCGACATATACCGCACTTTCGACGAGGCTAAGGCACAGCGTGTTAAAGACATCGAGAAGGTTACGAACCACGACGTGAAGGCCGTGGAGTATTTCATCAAGGAAGCGTTCGATGCCATTGGCGGTTTAGAACCTTATAAGGAGTTCATCCACTTTGGGCTGACTTCGCAAGACATCAATAACACCAGCGTGCCACTTTCGCTGAAAGAGGCTCTCGAAGAATGTTATTACCCATTGTTGGAACAGCTGATTGGACAGTTGAGACAATATGCCGACGCGTGGAAAGACGTGCCCATGCTGGCCAAAACGCACGGCCAGCCTGCATCGCCAACACGTCTTGGCAAAGAGATTGGCGTGTTTGCCTATCGCTTGGAAGAGCAGTTGGCGCAGCTTAAAGCCTGCAAGATGTCGGCTAAGTTTGGCGGAGCCACGGGCAACTACAACGCCCACCACGTGGCTTACCCACAAATAGACTGGCGCGAGTTTGGCAACCGTTTCGTCAGCGACAAGCTAGGACTGGTGCGCGAGCAACTAACCACGCAGATAAGCAATTACGACAACATGGGCGCAGCATTCGATGCCATGCGCCGCATCAACACAATCGTGCTCGATTTGGACCGCGACTTCTGGATGTACATATCTATGGACTACTTCAAACAGAAGATAAAGGCGGGCGAAGTGGGTTCGAGCGCTATGCCGCACAAGGTTAATCCCATCGACTTTGAGAACAGTGAGGGCAACCTAGGGCTGGCAAACGCCGTGTTACAGTTCTTGGCACAGAAACTGCCCGTTAGTCGTTTGCAACGCGATCTCACCGATTCTACCGTGCTACGCAACGTGGGCGTGCCTATGGGACATGCGCTCATCGCCTTCCAAAGCACGCTCAAAGGATTAGGAAAGCTCATCCTTAACGAGGAGAAACTGGCCGAAGACTTGGAGAACACATGGGCGGTGGTGGCCGAGGCCATACAAACCATTTTGCGTAGGGAGGCATATCCCAACCCCTACGAGGCGTTGAAAGCCCTAACACGCACGAACGAGAAGATGACGGAGCGCACTATCCACGACTTTGTTAATCAACTGAACGTAAGCCAGGACGTGAAGAAAGAACTGCTCGCGATTAAACCTTGGAACTATACCGGGGTGTAAAGCAGGGGCTGATAGGAAACAAGAGAACAAGAGAAATATAAAAGAAAACCAGTTAACTGGCCAACTTGTCTACTGGTTAACTGGCCAACTTGTCAACTCGTTAACTAAGTAACATAAACTAACTAAACTATAAATTAAAGGAATTAAAAGTAAAGTATTAACGCAACCGTGAGGTTAAAAAAGAATTAAAATTATGGAATCAGAAATGGAAAAGACCCCTCAAGACACGTCGAAAGGACAGCAAGAGGAAAGCCGTGAAGGCTACAACGCAGGTGGAAGCTATTCCCGAACCTATGGAAATGCTGGTGCAAGAACGCAAAGGCCACGAATTCACACCCAACGCGCTTACAGTACCGACCGCAGAAACAGCGGCGGAGAAGACGAAGGAGCATTCCGCCCCGAAGGATTTGGAGCCAACTTGCAAAGCGGTGCAGCACCCCAACAAAGGCAATATCGCCCTCGTTACAACAACTACAACAACGAAGGTGGCGGCTATCAGCAACGCAGCGGTTACAACAACAACAACAACCGCAGCGGATACCAACAGCGACAAGAGGGCGGTTATCGTCCACGTTACAACAACGCACAAGAGGGCGAAGGCGGCTACCAACAGCGCGCCAATTACCAACCTAGGCAAGAGGGCGGCTACCGTCCACGCCAAGAAGGCGGCTACCAAGCCAACCAAGAAGGTGGTTACCAGCAGCGTTCCAACTACCAGCCACGTCAAGAAGGCGGCTATCGTGCACGTTACAACAACGAGGAAGGCGGCTATCAGCAACGCGGCGGCTACCAACAACGCTCGTACAACAACAATAACAATCGCGGCGGATATCAACAACGCGGCGGATATCAGCAACGTGGTGGCTACCAACAAGGCGGTTATCAACAACGCGGCGGCTATCAGCAACGTGGCGGTTACCAACAAGGCAACTATCGCCAACGCACGCCCGACTACGATCCAAACGCAAAATACAGCTTGAAAAAGCGTATAGAATATAAGGAAGAGAACATCGACCCCAACGAGCCACTGCGCTTGAACAAGTTCTTAGCCAACGCCGGCGTATGCAGCAGACGCGAAGCCGACCAATTCATACAGTCGGGTATGGTGAAGGTTAACGGCAATGTGGTTACAGAATTGGGTACGAAGGTACTTCGTTCAGACGAGATTATCTTCCACGACCAGCCCGTAACGCTCGAAAAGAAAGTGTACGTGCTGATTAACAAGCCCAAGGATTACGTTACAACCAGCGACGATCCACAACAACGCAAGACGGTGATGGACCTCGTTAAGGGCGTTTGTCCTGAGCGCATCTACCCCGTTGGCCGACTCGACCGCAACACTACGGGTGTGTTGCTGCTCACCAACGACGGCGACTTGGCCAGCAAGTTGGCTCATCCCAAGTTCTTGAAGAAGAAGGTGTACCACGTGTTCCTCGACAAGGAAGTTACCGAACACGACTTGCAACAGATTGCAACGGGCGTTACACTCGACGACGGCGAAGTGCATGCAGATGCCATCGAATATGCCAACGACAAGGACAAGACACAAGTGGGAATTGAAATCCACAGCGGAAAGAACCGCATTGTGCGCCGTATCTTTGAAAGCTTAGGCTATCGCGTGGTGCGCCTTGACCGCGTTCAATTCGCCGGACTCACCAAGAAGAACCTCAAACGAGGCGACTGGCGTTTCCTTACCGAGAAGGAAGTAGACATGCTGAGAATGGGGGCTTTTGAATAATAAACATAGGAGTTATGGAGTTAAGGAGTTAAGGAGTTAAGCCAAATGCTTTTGTGGTGCTGGCTAAACTCTTTATCGCCTGGCTTCTTAACAACGTAGCTTATGATATTAAGGCGTTAAGTCGTATGCAAACGAAACGCTTCCAAGATCTTGTCGCTTGGCAGAAGGCACATGCGTTTGTACTTGCCGTCTATCAACTGAGCGGCCTTTTCCCTGCCCATGAACGCTTCGGACTTTGCTCACAGTTTCAACGGGCAGCGGTTTCCATACCCGCTAATATAGCTGAGGGGTATAGGAAATTGGGAATAGCCGATAAATTGCGGTTCTTGAATATTGCGCAAGGTAGTTTGGAGGAATGCAGGTACTACGTTCTTTTGTCAAAAGACTTGGGCTACATCGACAGCAACACGTACGAAACAATCGCTATACAGATAGAGGAAGTGAGCAAAGTACTTAATGGATATTGTCGAGGAATACTGAATAACTCCCATAGCAATGAACTGTAAAAGCTTTATTCAGTTCGCCTTTTCCATGGTAATATGTGTAAGGCCTAACTCAATATCTTAGTTAATAAAAGGATTATAGACAGATAAAGGAGTGAGAAATGAAAAGCTGAGAATAAGACGGAGTGAAAAAAGGCTAACGCCCTCTAAAAGTGAAAGACTGAAAAGGTGAAAGGGTGAAAAAATGGCTAACGCCCTTTAAAGGTGAAAGAGTGAAAAGGTGAAAAGCTGAAGAATGCAGCTCCTTATGTCTATTACGCTAACGTTA
>ERZ772921.2294-NODE-2294-length-10412-cov-2.992565_pt1 | contig 10412 bp, 11 predicted proteins | sample MGYA00512117_ERZ772921 | MGnify/ENA primary metagenome ERZ772921 (study PRJEB29015, sample SAMEA2737944) | human oral metagenome | biome: human oral; feature: human-associated habitat; material: dental | place: China | collected 2150 ... | reverse complement strand
TAAAAAACCGCCCATTATATTGGTGGATAAGCCTTGGGGCAAAAAAAATTATCCCGTGCTGCGGATATTTTGGGCCGGCAGTTTGTTTGCGGGACAAAATGCAACAATCCCATACATTGTTTCTTTTGGCCCGATATAACTAAGCCGATGATTGGTCTTTGAAAAATATCCTTTTTCTGCCCTTTTGCTTCTTGATTTAGGAATAATAAATCGACTGTAAGCCCTGATAACGCCGCCTTGTCTGATTATATAAATATTTAACAATATGTTTTTTATTGGGTATTCCATAATGTAATCGAGACATATGCGGCTTGCAGTCGTTTATTTTTCAGATGGCCTTTTGGCTTTCCAAATATTCCGCCAACCCGCGCTCGCGCAACACGCAGCTCGGGCATTCGTGGCAGCCGCCGACGATGCCGTTGTAGCAGGTGTGGGTCTGCTCGCGGATGTAGTCCAGCGCGCCCATTTCGTCCGCCAACGCCCAAGTTTGCGCTTTGGTCAGGTACATCAGCGGGGTGTGGATTTGGAAGGCGTAGTCCATCGCCAGATTGAGGGTGACGTTCATGGATTTGACGAACACGTCGCGGCAGTCGGGGTAACCGGAGAAGTCGGTTTCGCACACGCCCGCGATGATGTGCCTGATGCCTTGTCCTTTGGCGTAGATGGCGGCGTAGAGCAGGAACAGGGCGTTGCGTCCGTCCACGAAGGTATTGGGCAGGCCGTCTGAAGCGGTTTCGATGGCGGCAGTGTCGTCCATCAGGGCGTTGTGCGTAATCTGCTGCATCAGGCTCAAGTCGAGTACGGTTTGTTTGACGCCCAAATCCTGCGCGATCCAGCGGGCGCGTTCCAGCTCGACGGCGTGGCGTTGTCCGTATTGGAAGGTGATGGCTTGGACGTTTTCGCGCCCGTAGGTTTGAATCGCCTGAATCAGGCAGGTGGTGGAATCCTGTCCGCCGGAGAAGATGACCAAGGCTTGTTGGTTTTGCATGGTGAATCCTAGTTTTGGTAACGCGGGAGGTTTGCGAACCGCGTGGTTGGTGTAAATCGATGGATTATAGCGGATTTGGTACATCGCCGTTAATCGGCGTAGAATGTCGGCCTTCCAATAACGAAATCGAGAGTGAAAAATGTTTTGGGCGATTATTTCTGTATTTTCAATTATCGTGGCCGTTTTAGTGATTTGGGTGAATGCAAGTGCCTTCGGCATGGAAGAGCGCGATCATAAAGAGGCCTCGGATTATGAAAAGCGTTTCGGCTTGGGCCCTCAACCTGTATCCAAAAAAGACAGTGAGCCATCCGAATAACGGCAAACAAAGGTTTCAGGCCGTCTGAAAAGGGCAAAACGGGGCTGTCGCATCGGATGCTGCCGCTTCTGCCTTGAGTTTTTCCACTTTCCCAACAGCCCGATACTATGGCGGACAAATAAAAGTTTAATTGGTTTCCGATGCCGAAGCGGGTAAAATCCGCGCAGCCTCTATTTTTCAGACGGCCTTTTCCGGCCGGGACGAATCGGCCGCCACAATCAATCAAATAAAAATATCAGGAGTATCACCATGGAACACAAACTGCCAGAACTGCCTTATGCCTTGGATGCTTTGGAACCGCACTTGTCCAAAGAAACCTTGGAATACCACTACGGCAAACACCATCAAACCTACATCACCAATCTGAACAACCAAATCAAAGGCACTGAATTTGAGAATGCCCCTTTGGAAGAAATCGTTAAAAAATCTTCCGGCGGCGTATTCAACAATGCGGCACAAACTTGGAACCATACTTTCTACTGGCTGGGCTTTACCCCCAAAGGCCAAGGTAAGCCTTCCGGCGAACTGGCCGCTGCCATTGATGCGAAATGGGGCAGCTTCGAAGCCTTCCAAAAAGCGTTCGACGCTTGTGCCGCCGGTACTTTCGGTTCCGGCTGGGCATGGTTGGTTAAAACGCCAGCCGGCGAATTGGATTTGGTATCCACCTCTAACGCCGCCACCCCCCTCAACAGCGACAACATCCCCTTGCTGACTTGCGACGTATGGGAACATGCCTACTACATCGACTACCGCAACAGCCGTCCGAACTATCTGAACGGCTTCTGGGAAATCGTAAACTGGGACGAAGTTGCCCGCCGTTTTGCCGCCTAAGCTTGATTTGAAGTGCACAGGCCGTCTGAAAACATATTTCAGACGGCCTTTTCCTTATTACCGTTTATCCAGTCAAGCAAGGCTTGCAACAGGTGGCAAAGTCAAAATATTCGGCGGCATCTCGGCCACAAAATCGGCAGGCCAGGTATCCGTCCGATCGCTTTCGGCAATGTATCCCCACGAGGCTAAGACGGTTTTCATTCCCGCATTCCTGCCCGCCTCCATATCGCGCTCCGCATCACCGACATAAAGGCACTCTTGCGGGTGCACATTGATTTGTTCGCAGGCGTAAAGCATGGGTTTGACCGAAGGTTTGGCTTTGTCGCAGGAATCTCCGCTGACCACTGTCTGCGGCGGGATAGAAAAGCCGAGTTTCGGTACCAAACGGTCGGTAAACTTTTTCGGCTTGTTGGTGATAATGCCCCATTTCAGGCCGCGTCGGTTCAATTCGCCAATCAGTTTATTGACTCCGTCGAACAAAACCGTGTCGCGGTCAAAACAACGCTCGTATTCGGCCAGATATTCCTCGCGCCACCGGCCGTACTCAGGATTTTCCTTGCCTATGCCCGCACCGAAGCCGATCAAACCGCCTGCGCCGTGACTGGCAACAGGGCGGATATCTTCTATACTTTTCTCCGGCAGGCCGTGCCTGCGCAACAAAGCATTCAATGCACCGCCCAAATCCAAAGCGGTATCGGCCAACGTGCCGTCGAGATCGAATAAAACAGCCTTAATCATATTCATCAACCTAATAAAACCGCCGCCCGGCAATCGCGGCCGGTACGGCAAACATTACCGCCCGTCGTGCAGTACCGTTATTTTCTTTACCAATATATTCAGCATCAACCCGTATGCCGGAAGGAAAAACAGCGTACAGATAACCAGTTTGAACAAATAATCCACAACCGCAATCTGAGGCCAATTTTCCGCCATAAAGGCATCCGTACCGGCATGGAAGGCAATCGCAAAGAAGAGTAGGGTATCGACCGCATTGCCGACAAAAGTGGAAGCTGTCGGTGCCACCCACCATCTTTTCAGACGGCGTAAACGGTCGAAGACAAAAATATCGAGCAACTGCCCCACAGCGTAGGCGGCAAAACTGGCGGCGGCAATGCGGAATACCAAACCGTCAAATGCAGCCAATGCCGCAGTCCCTTGCCAGATGCCTTGGTGGAAAGTCACGGATATGGCATACGACAGCAGGAGTGCGGGAAACATGGAGAAAAAAACCACCCGCCGCGCAGGCCTGCGGCCGAATATGCGGACGGTCAAATCGGTGGCCAGAAAAATAAACGGGAAACTCAATGCACCCCAAGTGGAATGCACCTCATAGCCGTTGGGCAAGGTAACGGTAAAGGGAAACTGCACCAGGTAATTGCTTGCGGCAATTACGGCGATATGAAAGAAAACCAGCCGGAACAACGCCTTTCGTTGTTGCAAAACGCTGAATCCGAGTATATCCGCATTCATAGCATATCGTGCTTGAACAGGCGTTCGCGCGCCAATTGTTCGAATTCCGTCCCCTCCTTGCCGTAATTGGCAAACGGATGGATGGCAATACCGCCGCGCGGGGTAAATTCGCCGAACACTTCAATATACTTCGGCTGCATCAGTCCGATTAAATCCTTCATGATGATATTGACGCAGTCTTCGTGGAAATCACCGTGATTGCGGAAGCTGAACAAATACAGCTTGAGGGATTTGCTTTCCACCATTTTTTCCCCGGGAATATAGCGTATGTGTATGGTGGCAAAATCCGGCTGGCCGGTCATCGGGCACAGGCTGGTAAATTCGGGGCAGATGAATTTGACGAAATAATCGTTGTCGGGATGCTTATTGTCGAATGCTTCCAAAACTTCCGGTGCATATTCGGTTTTGTATTGTGTGTGCCGATTGCCGAGCAGCGTAATGCCCTGCAATTCTTCAGAAGAACGCGTCATAGAAAATTCCTTAGTTTTTTATTGTGGGAGGATTGCGAACCACAGTTTGCAAAGCGGCGGATTGTAAACCATAGCGGATTAAATTCAAACCGGCAAAATGTTGCCCGACTTTACAGAATTGCTTGAGCCGCCTCAGCTTTTCGGCTTTCTGCAATGCAAATTTGATTCCCCGGAAAATATTGGATTTTTTCAACGAAACCTGTTTACGGGAAATATCCTGAATCATATTTTTCATTCCGATATGGTTGGATAATATAAAACTACAATTCATTACACATAAGGCGATATTTAATTACCTGAAACACATGGGTTTATAAAATAAAAACCTTCTTTGATAACATTAAAATAACAAAAAACTGCCTAAATTTTAGAAAACGAGGCCATAAAATGCACGTTTGCCTCTGAGTTTGGTGGGAAAATATCAAATATCTGCTTAAACGCACTGCCAAAAAAGGAAAAATTTCCAATCAAATCAAAAAAACATGCTTGGCAAGTATAAAATTTGCAGGTAAATTCACGCTAAGCCGCTCGACTACACGCTATTACAAAAGCGTTGCGGTGTTTTATCAGAACCAAATTGAAGAGAATAAATAAAGGAGCATCACAATGGCTGATTATCAGGAAGAAATCAAAGCAGCGGAACAAGTTAAAGAGGCGCACGGCCAAAGTTGGGCAGCCATCACGCCCGAATATGTTGCCCGCATGCGTTTGCAAAACCGCTTCAAAACCGGCTTGGATATTGCCAAATACACCGCCGCCATCATGCGCCGCGACATGGCCGAATATGATGCCAATCCTGCCAACTACACCCAATCTTTGGGCTGCTGGCACGGTTTTATCGGACAGCAGAAACTGATTGCGGTGAAAAAACACCATCAAACCCCGAACAAACGCTACCTTTACCTTTCCGGTTGGATGGTTGCCGGTATGCGTTCCGAATTCGGCCCGCTGCCCGACCAATCCATGCACGAAAAAACCTCTGTCCCCGCATTGATTGAAGAGCTGTACACCTTCCTGAAACAAGCAGATGCCCGCGAACTCGATTTGCTGTTTACCGCCTTGGACAAAGCCCGTGCAGCAGGCGACAATGCCAAAGCTGCCGAAATCCAAGGCCAAATCGACAACTTCCAAACCCACGTCGTACCGATTATCGCCGACATCGATGCCGGTTTCGGCAATGCGGAAGCCACCTACCTGCTGGCGAAAAAAATGATTGAAGCCGGTGCCTGCTGTATCCAGATTGAAAACCAGGTATCCGACGAAAAACAATGCGGCCACCAAGATGGCAAAGTAACCGTTCCCCATGTGGACTTCCTGGCCAAAATCAATGCCGTGCGCTATGCCTTCCTCGAATTGGGCGTGGACGACGGCGTGATTGTCGCCCGTACCGACTCCTTGGGCGCAGGCCTGACCAAACAAATCGCCTTCTCCACACGGCCGGGCGACTTGGGCGACCAATACAACAGCTTCTTGGAAGGCGAAGAAATCACCGACCTGAGCCAAATCAAAGCCGGCGATGTGATTGTGAACACCAACGGTAAAACCATCAAACCGACCCGCCTGCCGAGCAACCTTTTCCAATTCAAAAAAGGCACGGGCGTAGACCGCGTGGTGCTGGACTGCATCACCTCGCTGCAAAACGGTGCGGACTTGCTGTGGATTGAAACCGAAAAACCGCATGTCGGCCAAATCAAAGAAATGATCGACCGCGTGCGCGAAGTGATTCCGAACGCCAAGCTGGTATACAACAACAGCCCGTCGTTCAACTGGACGCTGAACTTCCGCCAGCAAGTATTCGATGCTTGGAAAGATGCAGGCAAAGACTTGTCCGCTTACGACCGCGCCAAACTGATGAGTGCCGAATACGACGAAACCGAATTGGCGAAAGAAGCCGACGAACGCATCCGCACCTTCCAGCGCGACGCGTCCGCACAGGCCGGTATTTTCCACCACCTGATTACCCTGCCGACCTACCACACCGCCGCACTGTCCACCGACAATCTGGCGAAAGGTTACTTCGGCGACGAAGCTATGCTGGCTTATGTGAAAGGCGTTCAGCGTCAGGAAATCCGTCAGGGCATCGCCACCGTGAAACACCAAAACATGGCCGGATCGGACATCGGCGACAACCACAAAGAATACTTTGCCGGTGAAGCCGCGCTGAAAGCGGGCGGTAAAGACAACACCATGAACCAGTTCCACTGACCCATGGTTAAACAATAAGGTTTTCAGACGGCCTGCGGTCTTCTTCCATCCCTTCGCCGTCAGGCCGTCTGAAAAGCCTTTATCCTCTTTGTCTGCGCAGAGTTGAGCTGTGCGGATGAAGTACAGGCTGTAGCCTGTATTGTTTGTGAAGCGTAAATCTCTGATTTGAGGTATTGCGGCAGCCTTTTAGGTTGCCGCCTTTTTGTTTGCAGGCATATTTTGAAGCATCAAGGCCGTCTGAAACCCTCCGACCGCCTTTTCTTTTCAGACGGCCTCTCCGTCCAAATGACGGCGCAGTTTTTCCTCATCCAAATGCCAATGGCAGATTTCCTTATCGCCGTCCAACAACACGGGAACCAGCTCGTTATATTTTTCCTCCAGCAGCGGATCGTCGTCCACATCCACCACTTCCAATTCGAAAGGCCGCTCCTGCTGCAATGCCGTCAAACGGTCGCGCATGGCGTGGCACAAGCTGCAATATTCGCGGAACATCAAAGTCAGTTTCATATCTTTTCCAATTTTTCAGACGGCTCGATTATAGCGGAAAGGCCGTCTGAAAGATGGCGCAAGCTGGCGATAGAACCTATAATGCCGCGTTTCCAACCTTTTTCTTTCCGGGCATTTTATGCTGAAAATCTCCACCCGATTCGACGGCGGCGCGGTCATCGTGCACGACCTGGCCGACCCTCAGAACATCCGCCTTTCCATCCGTCCCGACAATGCTTCGGATTTCGCCCAATGGTTTTATTTCCGCCTTCAGGGCGCGGCTTATCAAAACTGCGTCATGCACTTTGAAAACGCCGCCTCGTCCGCCTATCCGTCGGGTTGGGAAGATTATCAGGCACGCGCCTCCTACGACCGACAAAACTGGTTCTGCGTGCCCACCCGTTATGAAAACGGCGTGCTGACCATCGAACACACGCCCCTGTCCAACAGCGTGTACTACGCCTATTTCGAACCCTATTCCTCCGAGCAGCACCTCAACCTGCTGGGCGACGCGCAAGGCAGCGGCCTGTGCCAGATAGACGACTTGGGCAGCACCGTCGAAGGGCGCGACATCAACCTGCTGACCATAGGCAACCAAGTCGAAAGCGATTTGAAAATCTGGGTTATCGCCCGCCAGCATCCCGGGGAAACGATGGCCGAATGGTTTATCGAAGGCCTGCTCGCCCGCCTGCTCGACCCCCAAGACCCGACTGCGCGCGCCTTGCTCGACAGTGCCACATTCTACGTCGTGCCGAATATGAACCCCGACGGCTCGGCTTTGGGCAACCTGCGAACCAACGCCGCCGGCGCAAACCTCAACCGCGAATGGCTGTCGCCGAGCGAAGAGCGCAGCCCGGAAGTGTTTTATGTCCGCGAAAAAATGCGTGAAACCGGTGTCGATTTATTCCTCGACATTCACGGCGACGAACGAGGGGCTTCCTTATATTTTCGTGGCGGGAACCGAAGGCGTGCCCGGCTACGGCCCGCGTATTGCGGCATTGGAAAGCCGCTTCAAAGCCGCCTTTACCGCCGCCAGCCCCGATTTCCAAGACGAGCACGGCTACGAAAAAGACCGGCCCGGCCAAGCCGACCTCTCCATGGCGACAAACTGGGTGGGCAACACCTTCGACTGCCTGGCCTATACGTTGGAAATGCCGTTTAAGGACAACCACAACCTGCCCGACGACGATTTCGGCTGGAACGGCCAGCGATCCCTGCGGCTCGGCGAGGCCGTCCTATCGGCCATATTGAACGTCCTGCCCGAACTGCGCCCTTAAACAAACGCTTTTCAGACGGCCTGAACGCACCATCGTCAGGCCGTCTGAAAATTTAGCGGAAGCGGAAAGAAAAAGCGGATTATGTATTACCTCATCATCAGCATCTGTTGCAGCGTGGCGGTCTCCGTCCTGCTGAAAATCTCCAAAAAGAAAAAAATCGACCTCGAACAAGCGGTAGGCGTGAACTACATCGCCGCCGTCGGCCTCACCGTACTGTTTTTGCAGCCGGACACCGCAAACTGGCGGCAATACCTGCCCACCTGGTGGCTGTTTGCCGCCTTGGGCGTGCTGCTGCCGACGGTGTTCGTCGTCATGGGCAGGGCGGTGGATGCGGCAGGCATCGTCAAATCTGACGCCGCGCAACGGTTGTCGCTCTTCATCCCCGTTTTGGCCTCGTTCCTGCTGTTCGGCGAACAGCTGTCACGCGGCCGCCTCATCGGCCTCGTCCTCGCATTTACCGCGCTGTTTTGCCTGCTGTGGAAACATGAAGGCGGGAAAAAAAGCGGCGGCTGGCAGAGTGCCGGCTTGCTGCTGGCTGTTTGGGCGGGTTACGGCGTGATTGATGTCCTGTTCAAACAAGTGGCCAAAAGCGGTACGGCCGTACCCGGCAACCTCCTCGTGGCCTTTTGCCTGGCCGGCATCCTGATGTTCGGCCGCCTGTTTGCCAAAGGCAGCAAATGGACGGCCTCCGGCATCTTGGGCGGCCTGCTGCTCGGCTGCCTGAACTTCGGCAACATCCTCTCCTATATCCGCGCCCATCAGGCCATGTCTGACAATCCCACGCTGGTGTTTGCCGGAATGAACATCGGCGTCATCGTCTGCGGCACGCTCGTCGGCGCGGCCGCCTTCAAAGAAAAAATCAGCACCGTCAATGCGGCGGGCATCGCCATCGCCGTCTGCGCCATCGCCTGCCTGTTTTACTGGCCGCAACTGGCCGGGTTATTGGGTATTGCCGCCTGAGCAGGATAGATATGGGAAGGGTAGAGGCCGTCTGAAAAACACAATTTCAGACGGCTTCCCTTATTTAAACTGCCTCAACGGCGGCAAAACAGCAATCCAATCAAACGCAACATTATCAACCGTATTTCAGCCTTGTTCGGTAGAAATTTGTTTTTTGTCAGGCCGGGTAAACAGGAAGATAAGCAAGGAAGTCAGCGCGCCCAGCGTATCGGCGAGCATGTCTTTTTGCGCATCCCAAATATCGCCTTGCGAACCAAGTACCTCCAGCCCCGCTTCGCCGCCGTCAATCACGGCATACTGCCATTCGATGACTTCATAAGCCGCCGCCACGCTCATGATGAAAAACAAAGAGAAAAACAAGGCAAGGGTAGGGCGGCAGAGTTTGCGGCGCAACAGCCATTCCGCCATCGGATAGGCGTAGAAACCGATAATGTAGTGGCCGACGCGGTCAAAGTGGTTGCGGTTTTCGCCTAAAAACGGTGCAAGCAGGCGGTTTGCCCAATCGAAGGGCACGTCGGCGAAGGTGTAGTGTGCGCCAATGGTGTGCATAATCAGCCAAAAGCTCATGAATACATAAGCCAAATTGCTGAAACGGAAGCGGCGGTAAGTGGCGATAAGCGCGACAAATACGGTGGAAACGGGGATGATTTCGGCATACCAAACGGCGCGGTCGGACGGGTTGATGCCCGACCAGACGATAAGTGCGGCAATAAAAACCGTGAGCAGCAAAGGGAGGATGTGCGAAGTTTTTTGCATAAAATTTGTCGTTTTATCAATGGAATGGAAGAGGGGGGCTATTTCAGACGGCCTTCAAACCATTGGCGACGCGCTTATAGCAGGTGTAAACCAATGCCGCGCAAGCCAGCCACATGACGGCGTGGAAAACCGCATGGAAGCTGCCCGCCACCGCGTACCACACCGCCAGTACGCCGATGAAGAACGCGCGGTCGCTCTTGCCGAACGGCCCGTCATAACGCCGCCCGTTGCCGTGTACCTGACCCAACACGCCGCAAAATTCCGTCATCGCCGCAAGCCAGACAAACAGGCCGATTTGTGCGCCGTCAAACGGGGCGATAAAGGCGAAAGGCAGATACAGCGCGGCATCGGCGGCGACATCGGTGATTTCGTTCAGATAGCCGCCCAATGCCGACTGCTGACCGAACTCGCGCGCCAGCATTCCGTCCACGGCGTTCAACGCCATGCGGACAAACAGCCACACGGGCAACAGCCAAAACAAGGTAGGAACCTGCGCACCGAGCGACAACAGCAGCCCGACCGCGACCGACACCGCGCAAGCCGCCAGCGTAACCTGATTGGCGGTTACACCGCGGTTATAAAGCCGACGCACCAGCGGGCGCAGCAGGTTTTGGAATTTGGGTTTGAGGGCGTAAATACTCATGATAGAGGCC
>ERZ772921.2292-NODE-2292-length-10417-cov-20.753619_pt1 | contig 10417 bp, 8 predicted proteins | sample MGYA00512117_ERZ772921 | MGnify/ENA primary metagenome ERZ772921 (study PRJEB29015, sample SAMEA2737944) | human oral metagenome | biome: human oral; feature: human-associated habitat; material: dental | place: China | collected 2150 ... | reverse complement strand
GAGAGCATCTGCCTTACAAGCAGAGGGTCAGCGGTTCGATCCCGTTAACTCCCATAGGTCCCGTAGTGTAGCGGTTATCACGTCGCCCTGTCACGGCGAAGATCGCGGGTTCGATTCCCGTCGGGACCGTTTAAGATAACGGAAGTTATTTTAGACTCGTTAGCTCAGTTGGTAGAGCAATTGACTTTTAATCAATGGGTCACTGGTTCGAGCCCAGTACGGGTCATATTAGCGGGTTTGGCGGAATTGGCAGACGCACCAGATTTAGGATCTGGCGCTTAACGGCGTGGGGGTTCAAGTCCCTTAACCCGCATAATAGAGATTAGCCGGCTTAGCTCAGTTGGTAGAGCATCTGATTTGTAATCAGAGGGTCGCGTGTTCAAGTCATGTAGCCGGCATTTTTTTATATAAGAGGTCGATGCGAACGTAGTTCAGTGGTAGAACACCACCTTGCCAAGGTGGGGGTCGCGGGTTCGAATCCCGTCGTTCGCTTAGAGAGGCCGGGGTGGCGGAACTGGCAGACGCACAGGACTTAAAATCCTGCGATTGGTAACGATCGTACCGGTTCGATTCCGGTCCTCGGCATATACTAATGGGCACCCTTAGCTCAACTGGATAGAGTACCTGACTACGAATCAGGCGGTTAGAGGTTCGACTCCTCTAGGGTGCATTTTTCTATAAAACGGGAAGTAGCTCAGCTTGGTAGAGTACTTGGTTTGGGACCAAGGTGTCGCAGGTTCGAATCCTGTCTTCCCGATATGCTAATTCATAAAAGACAACGGCTATATGCTGTTGTTTTTTATATTTTATGGGTTCTGTTTTTTTGCTTTTCTATAATGTCTTTATAATTTATAAGTTTTCGTAAATTAGATAGTATCCATATAGGATGTGGTCTTTTTGCTTTTTGATTAGAGTATTTGGCTTACTTTATATTTTTTGGTGTTTATGCGTGCCTATTGACTTGATTGAATTTTCACTCGATTTTTTGTATACTAATATGAGGATAATCATTTATAGATGGGAGATTGTTATATGTTAAAGTAAGATTGGCTCGAATATTTTGAAGCTGTGAATGGCCGTTCAGCGACGGATGCAGAAATTGCTCAAGCTTTCCTAGCTGGTGAGTTTGTGGAACCTGAGTTGGCAAGTGCACATCAAGTTGGAAATGAGACTGCTTCAACCATGGCAGGAACTACACAAGCACAAGGAGTGGCTTCGAACGGAGAATACTATGCACAGCAGCAAAATGTTTTTCAGGAACAGAATGTACAAGCCCCGTTCACTCAGCCAACTGGGCAGTAATATCAAGAGCTTCCCCAGCAACAGCAAAACATAAATCAATTTGCTAATCAACCACAATCGTTTGCTCAGCAGGGCTATCCGTATCAACAGCCAAATGGTGGACAACCTAACCAGTTTGTTGGTCGGCCTCAATCTTCTGGTCCGCAAGGCTTCAATCAGCAAGCTTATCAAAACAATCCGCAAGGCCAGTTCAATGCGCAGAATTTCCAGCAAGGTCCACAGGCCTACTATAGTCAGCAACAGCCTGCGCAATCAAGTGAATTTTCTAAAACGATGAAAGGTTTCTGGGCTTGGCTTATTTCTGCTTGGAAGTCGCCAACTTCAGAAGTAGAAAGTAGTAAATTAAATGGCTATCTTTCTCTAGGATTGACTGTTTTCTTTGCAGCTATTGTGGTGAATTATAACTTTTATAATATTATTCATTCGGTGAGTTTTGGCTTTTACAGTGGTCCGACTTTTGATTTTAGACTTTTCTTGGTCTCACTGATAGCGGCAGCCCTCGTTCTTTTCTCCATTATTTTAGGAGGCTTTGCTGTAAAACGCATGGTCTATAAGGATGGAAGCTTTAGCTTTAATAAGGCATTTGACTGGTATGGACGACTATATGCGATTGTCTTACCTTTTGTGGCTTTTTCTGCTTTATTTAGTTTACTTGGGATTATGTCTGTTTCCCTCTTTCTAGTATGGATTGGCCTAGTGTTAATTGGGGTTGGTGCAACCTTTGCTTTGATTTATTCATAATCTAGCACGTCAATGGATCCTTTTTATAAATATTTACTGGCAATCATTGTCAATGGTGTGATTACATTTATCTTTACTTTCATCGCTTTCTCATTGCTGATGAGTCTTATGATGATGTAAAGTTTTAGGAGGTGATTTATGACAACGAAAGAAAAGTGGGTTGAGCTTTTTGAGCAAGTTATTGGTAGAAAGCCAACCGCAGATGAATTTTTAGAAGGAAAGCGTTCTGATTTTGATCCCAGAAAGATTATTTCTATTGCGGCTCCGGCAGGACAAAGTAACGATGGGGTAGCTGAAGAGAAGCAAAGCTCGGTGAATCAAGAACAAAATTTGGGACAAGAGGAGCCAGCCCTAGAGTTTTTCAAAGAAGAAACTGTTGTGGATTCTCCTAAAGAAGAGAAGCAAGAAATTCCAGAGTCTGATCAATACCAAGAGCAACGGGAAAATTGGCTGCAAGCTTTCGAGATGAATATTGGTAGAAAGCCGACTAAAGAGGAATTTTTAGAAGCACGAAATCAAGGTTTTATTAATTTGCCTGTTCGCTCTGAATTACTGGATTCGGAATTACCACAGAAAGCGATAAAAAAGCAGAAAAAAGAATGTCAAAGAAGAAAGTCATGTTACTTGCTTTTCCTTTGATTTTGCTTTCTGTTTTGGTGGCAGCTTTTCTTTATTTGAGCTCAGTGACAGGTGTTAAAGTTGTTACGGATGATTTTGCAAAAGCGGTTACTAAAAAGGATTATGATGGAATCGCAAACTTACTTTCTTCTAACTCAGATAAGTGGACACGTGCAGACGCGAGGGCTTTGGTCGAGCACTTAGAGAGTCAAGAAATCAATATTGAGACCGAGCTGGACAACATTGCTAAGTCAAAGGGAAAATCAGCCTATATTGATGACAATCAGAATAAACTTTTAGGTGTGACTGAAAAAAGCAAGAAATTTGGGATTTTTCAGGAATATCAAATAGTGGCCTATCCAGTAGAGGTGAAGGTTAACACGAACTTAGACAATGCGAGCATTAAAGCAGGAGATAAGAAAAGCCTTCCTTTGAGTAAGAATGCTGAGACGAATATTGGCAAATATCATTTTATCAAGCAGGAATTTACCCTGAAAGGGAAGACGGAAGTCGGAGAAATTGAGAGTAAGATTCAGCTTGATTTAGCAACTGCTAAGAATAATGAAATTAAATTGGATCTTAAATCTGAAAAGAAACGATTGAAGGTTACTATGCCAGCAGAAGCTTCAAATGCAACAGACCTTAAAATTGTTGTAAATGGCAAAGAAATTGGTAGTAGCTTGGAAACAGATATTCAAGTTGTACCACATCAAGAACTGGAAGTTTATGCTAAGTTTGTTGTTGCTGATAACACTTTTGTGACCAACAAGGAGAGCATTGTTGTCAAAGGAGACACGCTTGATGTTGCTTTATCTTTACCTAAAGAAGTGATAGATAAGATCAAAGAAAAGGATGAAGAAGCTAAAAAGCTAGAAGCTAACAAGGCAAAAATTACCAATTTCCTTAGTGAATATCGTACAGCTGTTTTCAGATCGGTCTCTAATCGTTCTAATTATTATGCTCAATATTATGACACTTCTAGTCCATCATACAAAGAGATGGTTGAATGGACTACAGGTGGTGGTGTCAAGAAGGCGAAAATTGATTATTACGATCCAGGAGCTTTGGATATCCGTGAAGTGAGAGAGGAGAACGGCTCTTATATTGTGACGACTTATGAGGACTATACAGTTCACTATATTGATAGTACTCCAAATAGTGTCAATCGAAAAAATAAAACTTACTATTTGAAGCCTACTGGAAATTCCTTTGCAATCTACAATATTGAAGTTTCAGAAAGTTAGTGGAATACAATGAAATATAATAAACTTATTTTTCTAGCAATGTCAGTCTTGGTTTTAAGTGCTTGCTCAGCAGCTAAAGACAAGACTGAAAGTAGTACAAACAAGCAAGCAAGTAGCTCAAAGGTATCTGTTGAAAAGAAAGAGAATGAAAAAGACCAGGCATCTAGTCAAGATACAAGGAGTGAATCGGAGAGCGCAGAGTCTAAGAAGGAGCAAAAGCAGGACGTAACTGTCGATAAAAATGTTTCTTACAATGGAAGCTATTATAGCGTTCAAGGGAAATATGACGAAATAGTCATCGCCAATAAACACTATCCATTATCAGCTGATTATAATCCAGGTGAGGATCCGACTGCTAAAGCAGAATTACTTAAGTTAATCGCAGATATGCAGTCCAAAGGTTATCCTATCAGCAACCAATATAGCGGTTTTCGTAGCTATCAAACTCAGGTCGGCCTTTATCAAAGTTATGTGAATCGAGATGGACAAGCTGCGGCTGATCGTTATTCGGCAAGACCAGGCTACAGCGAGCACCAAACTGGTTTAGCATTTGATCTGATTGATAGTAGCGGCAATCTGGTTGAAGAAGCTGGAGCTAGCCAATGGCTCTTGGACAATGCCTACAAATATGGTTTTGTAGTACGCTATCCTATTGGCAAGGAGGGTTCTACTGGCTATGTGCCCGAAAGTTGGCATCTACGCTATGTAGGAAAAGAGGCCAAGGAAATTTCCGAATCTGGTCTCACACTGGAAGAATATTATCATTTTACAGGTGGTAATTATGTCCAATAAAATCTAATTGCAGACTTAGCGTCTACCTTATTCTCAAAAGTTAGAAGCTACATACCTCACTTTAAAAGTGGAGTTGAGCTGCTGTATGATTAGAAAAATGCATAGTAAAACCAGTCCTCGTTTTTTGGGGACTGGTTTTTTATTTTGTTGACACTAAGACCTAACTCATAAGATGAGCAGAGCTCGAGTTGACTTTATCTTATTTTTTTATAATTTCAATCTTTTCGATTTTAATATCTGTTTTGGGTTTATCTTTATCGCCAGTTTCTGTGGCAGCGATTTTGTCTACCACGTCCATTCCTTCAATGACTTGACCAAAGACAGTATAGCCACCGTCAAGACTTGGATTTCCACCATTTTTGTAAGCTTCAATGATTTTAGCTGGGAAGGTGTCAGTCGGTAATTGTTTAGATAAGTCTTTCTTGCTTTGGTTGATGAAAAATTGACTGCCGTTAGTATCTTTTCCAGCATTAGCCATGGCTAGTGCGCCGCGCAAGTTGTAGAGGTAAGGAGAATATTCATTCTTGAAGCCATTTCCTGAGTCAATAGCCTCATTCTTGCCTTTCCAAATGGATTCGCCACCCGTGCCATCTCCTTTAGGATCGCCGGTCTGAATCATGAAATCATTGATAACGCGGTGGAAAATCACACCGTTATAATAGCCTTCCTTTGCATGTGTCAGAAAATTTTCGACAGCTAAAGGAGCATATTTAGGAAACAGCTTGAGGCGAATGTCTCCCTGTGTTGTGATAATCTTGACTTCAGCCTCGTCTTCAGCAACTTCTGTAGATAGTTGTGGGAAGTTGGCATTTTCATTGGTCATAGCATCCTTGTACTGTTCACGGAGTTTTTGAGCTTCAGCTGCCTCAGAGCTAGTATCGGTAGCAGAAGACTGCTTAGGAGCGCTGGAGGACTTGGTAGTAGAATCTTCTTTAGTGGAGCAGCCTGTCAGAGCAAGTGCAGATAAAAGACTAAAAAGAATGATTTTTTTCATAAATAACCTTTCTATGCATAAGTTTATGAACTATTGCTATTTTACTATAAGTGCCTTAGTTTTTCAAACTTTCCTGCGTCAGAAATTCCAAGAGTAGCGATTTAAGGATTTCAGGACGCAGATTGTAGTTGTAAAGTTCTTGCAAGCTGACCCATTTGGGCTGGTAAATGTTTTGGAGACTACTGCGCTGGGCTTCCTCGCCCTGCATGAGGGGTGTATCAGCCGTAGATAGTTCGGTGTAGAAATAATACTCCTCTTTTCCCTGATTGTTCAGGGAAAAAGCTGTGTGCAGCTGGTCAGCAGAAAAATTAAGATTGACTTCTTCTTTCATTTCCCGTAAGGCGGCTTCTAGAGGTCCTTCTCCAAGTTCGATAGTCCCACCGGGAATTACCAAATACTCTTGCCCATTCTTCCAGCGGTGAATCAGCAAAACCTTATCCAAGAAAGGATTGTAGACAATCACACCTGCTCGCATACTATTCTCCTTTCCGATGTTTTCTTCTAAATAGTCTAGCAAAAATAGCTAAGGATTACCAATCTGAGTGATAAAAACATTTTCTTGAAATTTCCGATTACGAAAAAAATATAGATGCTAGATTGAATGTGATACATCAGAAATGGAACGTTTATGCCTAGAGATTTGAAGGAAGCTATATTGTTCATCTGCTTTTATAACGGCTTTTTTAGTAGAGCCATTGGTCAAAGAACTGGCCGTTCGTTTTTTGAAAGATCATCATAAGCGCTGGCAAAATATTGGGGTGCATCCTTGTTAGTGGAACGTTATTTGGGAGCTTGGGGAATAAATTTTGTAATGGCTGTTTCCCTCAACTTTCTCTTGGTTGGTCCGCTCTCGCCTTTTATACTAGGCCGTATACAAAAGCCTTTCCTTGGTTAAGACAAATCGAAGATTTTGAGTACGATAGTGAAGTTCCGACAATTTTTTTAGGGAAAATTATGGTAGAATAAGAAAAGAATCATTTGTTTCGTTTGATAAAAATTTGTCGTTCGTTTGAAGGAGGCTTGATTATGGCAAGACGTTTAACAAGAAGTGCTGATGATAAAATCATTGCGGGAGTTTGCTCCGGCCTAGCTCGGTATTTTAATATAGATCCGGTTATCATCCGTGTCATCTAGGGAGTTTCCTTTTTTGCTTATGGGATTGGACTTCTTCCCTACCTCATTTTCTGGGTAATTTTGCCAGAAGAATAAGGCAGAAACTAGTTGCAAAAGGCAGCTAGTTTTCTTTTTAGAAGATCTTAAAATATGGTATAATAAAAGTTATGGCAAATAAGAAAAATACAAAAAACGGTCGGACTACGAGAAGGCCGACAAAAGCAGAATTAGAAAGACAGAAAGCGATTCGACGGATGATAGTCACCTTTGTTTTGGCTATCGCTTTGTTGTTTGCTGCATTGAAGCTGGGCGCTTTCGGAGTCACCATCTATAATTTAATTCGGGTTCTGGTAGGGAGTCTGGCTTATGTGGCGATTCTAGCTGCCTTGTTTTATCTCTTTTTCTTTAAGTGGCTGCATAAACATGAAGGGAAGATTTCAGGCTTTATCAGCTTTTTCTTAGGACTCAGCTTGATTTTTCAAGCCTATTTTGTTCATGTTTTGCATTTGAAAGGACAGGTTTTATCCACAACGCTTACGCGAGTCTTGACAGATTTGATGGCCTTTAAAGTGTCCTCATTTGCTGGCGGTGGGCTGATTGGGGCGGCTCTTTATGCTCCGATTTCTTTTCTCTTTTCAAATATCGGCTCTTATTTTATCGGGCTGCTCCTAATTTTGCTGGGTGCTCTGCTCATGAGTCCATGGTCGCTTTATGATCTTGCCGAAAAATTTAGCGTGGCTTTCCAAAACTGGAGAGAAAAAGAGGAAGAAAAACGTCAGCTTCGTTTTCTTGAGCAGGAGGAGAAAGCTGCACAGGCAGCTATGCAAGCCATTGAGGTAGAGCAGGCAGAAGCTGAAGTGGATCCTGAAACGGGGGAGATTTTAGATGATGAGGATTTGTCTTACTCGCCTATGGACTTTGATGAGGCGGACTATGCTGAATCGGGAGAGTATGATCCTCATGAGCAACTAGACTTTGGCCGAGAAGAGGAAATAGAAGAAGCAGAGGCAGATACAGATGTAGAAGTGGATTTTACAGCTAAAGAAAATCTAGACTATAAACTACCGACTATCAATCTCTTTGCTCCTGACAAGCCTAAAAATCAGTCCAAGGAAAAGAGGATTGTCCGAGAGAATATCAAAATTTTGGAAGAAACCTTTGCTAGCTTTGGGATTAAGGTTACTGTTGAGCGAGCTGAAATCGGACCTTCTGTCACCAAGTACGAGGTTAAGCCAGCTGTCGGTGTTCGGGTCAATCGGATTTCCAATCTGGCTGATGATTTGGCTCTTGCCCTAGCTGCTAAGGATGTGCGGATCGAGGCACCCATTCCTGGGAAATCCCTGGTCGGGATTGAGGTACCTAACTCTGAAATTGCGACTGTGACTTTCCGAGAACTCTGGGAGCAGTCCAAGACAGATGCTAGCAAGCTCTTAGAAATCCCACTTGGCAAGGCTGTCAACGGCTCGGTCCGTTCCTTTGACTTGGCTAAGATGCCTCACCTCTTGGTGGCTGGCTCTACTGGATCTGGTAAATCTGTGGCCGTCAACGGCATTATCGCCAGCATTCTCATGAAAGCCAGACCGGATGAAGTCAAGTTTATGATGGTGGACCCTAAGATGGTGGAGCTATCTGTTTATAATGACATCCCCCACTTGCTTATCCCCGTTGTGACCAATCCTCGCAAGGCCAGCCGCGCTCTGCAGAAGGTCGTGGACGAGATGGAAAACCGCTATGAACTCTTCTCCAAGGTCGGTGCCCGTAACATTGCTGGCTACAATGCTAAAGTAGCTGAGTACAATGCCCAGTCAGAGTACAAGCAGGTTCCCCTGCCTTTAATCGTCGTCATCGTGGACGAGCTGGCTGACCTTATGATGGTGGCCAGCAAGGAAGTGGAAGACGCCATTATCCGTCTGGGACAGAAAGCGCGTGCGGCTGGAATTCACATGATTCTGGCTACCCAGCGGCCATCTGTAGATGTAATCTCGGGCTTAATCAAGGCCAATGTCCCCTCTCGGATTGCCTTTGCTGTGTCTAGTGGGACAGATAGCCGGACCATTCTGGATGAGAATGGAGCGGAAAAGCTTTTGGGACGTGGCGATATGCTCTTTAAGCCGATTGATGAAAATCATCCAGTCCGTCTGCAGGGCTCCTTCATTTCAGATGAAGATGTGGAGCGAATCGTAGCTTTTGTTAAGAATCAAGCTGAAGCTGACTATGATGATAGTTTTGATCCAGGCGAAGTATCTGAAAGTGATTTGGATACTGGCGGGGGCGATGATGAAGGCGATCCTCTCTTTGAGGAAGCCAAGGCCTTGGTTATCGAGACTCAGAAAGCCAGCGCTTCGATGATTCAGCGGCGACTCTCGGTCGGCTTTAATCGGGCCACTCGTCTCATGGAAGAATTGGAAGCAGCAGGCGTTATCGGACCAGCCGAAGGAACGAAGCCGAGAAAAGTGTTGCAGACAAGTTAAACATTTTCCCGAGCAGTTGGTTAACAAGAATAATGTCCTGTAATACAAATCTGCCAGCAGTTAGCCGACAGATTTTCTCTACTGAAGAATGAAAGGAAAAAGCTATGAAACTAGATAGCATTCACCATATTGCGATTATTGGCCATGATTATGACAAGACTAAGGATTTTTATGTGGAAAAGCTGGGCTTTGACATGCTGGATGAGCACCATCGACCCGACAAGCAGGACATTCTCTTTAACGTTCGCAAGGGAAATCTAACTCTGGAAATTTTTATCAAGGAAGAAGCTCCCAAGCGGCCAGCCCTGCCTGCTCCAGAGCATACTGGCCTGCGGCATCTGGCTTTCCGAGTGACAGATGTCGAAGAAATGCTAGCGGAATTGGACCGATTGGAGATTCCCCATACCGAGCTGCGCTATGACGACTTTGACGGCCGTAAGATGGCTTTCTTCTTTGATCCAGATGGCCAGCCTCTAGAGATTCATGAATAAAAGAAAGAGAATCGGAGGGGCTTTGTTTCTCAACAGAAGAATGACTCATAAGATTTGCATATGAAAACCCATCGGCTTTGCCCGATGGATTTTGTTTTACATTTATAAAAAGAGAGCGATGACCATGGCTAGGTACATAAAGAAGGTCAAGATAAAACCAGCCCGCCAGAAGAATTTAAAGAACTTGGGATAATAGAAAGTCCGTTTTCTTCTGAGAAAATAAGCTGTGATGGCGATAGCTAGGCCAGACAAGACGAATAATAGGTGGGGTAACAGACTATGATAGAAGGCCTTGTCTGAAATGATATACAACTCTATAGCAAAAAAAGGGAAAGCCAAATCTGCAAAATTCAAGCCAAATTTTTTTAGCCTGAAGACCTTCACCGCGATAATCGATAAGATAAGTGTTAAAAAGATAAATAATACAGAAGCAATTTTTAATAATACCATGTAACCATTTTACCATAAAAATGAGAAAATATAAGAATTTTTCTTGCATTTTGAAAAGATTAGTGTATAATAGAAAAGTATGCAAAAAGCATACTTGTGGGAGGTAAAAATCTCTAATTACCGCCAAAACCACAAAGGAGGATTTAAAAATGGCTAAAAAAGTCGAAAAACTTGTAAAATTGCAAATCCCTGCTGGTAAAG
>ERZ772921.2287-NODE-2287-length-10431-cov-6.489302_pt1 | contig 10431 bp, 10 predicted proteins | sample MGYA00512117_ERZ772921 | MGnify/ENA primary metagenome ERZ772921 (study PRJEB29015, sample SAMEA2737944) | human oral metagenome | biome: human oral; feature: human-associated habitat; material: dental | place: China | collected 2150 ... | reverse complement strand
AAGATAAGGTTGTTTTAATTTCGGTTAATAAACATAAATCTGATCATATTTTTGTGGCAGGGCATAGCGACTGTGCTGGATGTCCTACTGATGATGAAACGCAAAAAGGGTATATTCGTCAGGCTGCCGAGAAAATGCACAAGGATTTGCCTCATGAGGCTGTTACTGGGCTTTTCGTCTATGAAAATGGAGAAATTGAGGTTTTAGCTGATTATGATATAAGTGATAACTAATTTAATTAATAAAAAAAATAAAGGAACTGTCTTTAATTGATAGTTCCTGTTTTAATTTATACTAAACCTCATTTAAACAACGGATAAAAGCCTAATATTGCTAAATAATTAAAATATAATTTTCGCTTTTTAAACGGGGAGTAGTATTAAATAGTTATAGATATATTTTATAAAATTTCGGACTGTCTCATAATGGTAATTTTATGAAACAGTCTCCTTTTGATTATAAAAGAAATTTATGGCTTTAATAAAAATATTTATTTACTTGTATTTTTTTTCTGAAAATGGTATTATACTGTTGAAATATACGAGAAGGGAAGTTCAAAATTGAAAAGTAGGGCTGAAGAAAAAAATAATAGATTAAGGATGGAAAGTGTAAATGGAAAAAAAGAAGAAACATTGAAAAAAATGCTGAAGGATGTGGATGATGATAAAAAAAGGGAAGAAATCATTCATATGCTTTTGGAACAGAAAGTTTCAAAAATTGTAAAGGAAGAGGAAAAAGATAAAAAAAATTTTTCAAATAAACTTTCTGATTTTATAGGAAGTAAAAAAATTATTTATTCAATGGGCATATTTATTTTAATATGGGGCATAATAAATATATTTTTTCTTGTAGCTAAAAAATTCAATCCATATTCATTTGTAGTGTTAAATGTCATTTTATCATTCTTTATGTTTATTTTTTGCTCATTGATAATTTTTAATCAGAACAAAATGAAAAAACTTGATGAAAAAAAATCAGAAAATGATTATAAGGTAAATTTAAAAAATGAAATTATAATAGAAGATTTACATTATAAATTAGATGATTTGATTGAAAAGCAGAATGAAATGGCAAAACGAGTTCTAGAATTGGAAACAAAGAAAAAAGGCTCGACAGTAAAGGAAAAGAGGAAATACAAGTTTATTGATATTTCAGAAAATGACAGAAAAGGAACATAATCGAGTTTGTGAATTTGTAAATTTAGGAGAGAAAAGGGAAAAATGAATATTTTTGATTTAAGAGATTTATCAGAAAATGAAGAAATTATCAAAATTTTGGCAGAAAATGAAAATATAAAAATTGAAAAAATTATTTCAACTGGACAGATAACAGATTGGCAAGTTTCTGAAAAAAATGAATTTGTAATTTTAATTCAAGGGGAAGCTGAAATTGAATTTTTTGAGAAAAAGAATCTAAAAAAAAATGAAAAAATAATTGAAAACAAAAGTAGAACTAAGAATAAAAAATTAAAATTATTAAAAGGAGATACAGTTTTAATCAACAGAATGGAAAAGCATAGAGTCAGTTACACAAGTAAGAATCCTTGTTGTATATGGGTTTGTATCTTTTTTGATTAATAGCCAGATGTTACTAATAATAGTGATTTCTAGAAATGAAAAGTGGAATAGGAAGGTGATTAATATGTTATTGTTTTTAATATTTTCATTAGTTGTTGTAATTGCAACTGGAATACCTTTTGTAAAAAAGAGTATTGAAAATAGAAAAGTATTAAAAGAATATATTGAAGAAGGACTTGGAAAAAATGAAGCTATAGGAAAAATAAAGGATACCAAGACAACTAATGATAAGGTAATAGAAGGACTGTTTTATGGGTCATTAATAGCTTTATTTGCTGGAGGATTTTATAATCTTTATTTATACGAAAACAATAATTCTGATAATATGAGAGTTCAGCAGCAGTCAACAGGAACAATGGCACAAGTTACAACGGATCAGGGTCAGAATCAAAACTATCAAAATCAGCAGGATCAAGAGAAACAGACTCCATTCGTTCAAAATAACATAATTTCTGGTTCAAACGATGCACAAGTTCAGGAAAATGTAAGAAGAGAACGAGAAAGACTTGATAGTTTTTTCGCTGAAAGTACGAGAAATACAGAAAGTTTAATAGATGCTATGAAAAAAAGCTTTGACAAGAAAGATGCTGATGAAGGAATTAAAAATGGTGAAAAAGTATTGGAAAGTGTCAAAAAATCAAATAAATCTGTAAAAAATATAAAATGTACAACAACTGGAGATGCAAACTTTGATAAGGAATGTCCAAAACAGCTTGAAAAGAGAAAAGAACAGCATATATTGCAGCAAATTAATGCAGAAAAGAGAGTGGAACAAGCATTAGGAGTGTTAAAAGATATAGAAAAAGGCATAAAAGATTTTCCATCAAGTGAAGTTGGACAACAAGTAGTACAAGAAGGAAATAAATTATGGGATAACATTATGAAAAAAATTGATGAATATCAACAAAGTAAATCAAAATAGTTTCATAATTTAAATAAAAAATTAGAGTCCAAGTTAATTTTAATAGACTCTAATTTTTTTTTGAAAAATTGTTTAAAATATTCTCTAATTTCAATTTTTATTTAGTTGGCTTCCAAGTTTCAATAACTTTTGCCATTTCCATTAATGTTTGTCTATTTTGAAGTCCTTCCATAGAGATAAAATAAACTTTACCATCGTAATCAATACAATTTACGATCATTATAGTACCATCTTTATACTTTATTGTTAAACTTGTACCTTGATATCCATTTACATCAACAGGATCTAAAGTAATATTTTCTTTAGGAATTCCTTCATTAAGATATTTTTGCATAAGCACATAGGCAGCTTTTTCTGAATTTGCTTTCCCATCTTTAGAAATTATATCTAAAGTTACAATGTTTACAGGATCGATACTTAACTGAACCGCAGTTGGAGACGAGTTTGGATCTGTAAATTCAAGCCAATTCTCAGGCTTTGTTACGTAACCAACAGTATCACTTCCATATCTGGTACCTTGTACTGTATTTTCAGCTTTATCTTTAGTTTCTGTATTGCCAGAATTACTTTTTTGTTTTGTAGTAGTAGTATTAGCAGTATCTCCATTTTTGCTGTTATTATCTCCACAAGAAAATAATAATGACATTAAAAATAAAAGTACAATAATTTTTTTTGAAATATTCAATTTCATCACTCCTTATAATTACCATTTATATTCAAGGTAATTTGTTTTCTGTTTTTTGTATAATAATTATACAATATAAAATTTTAAAAGTCAATGATTTTAATTTTCAACTACTTCAAATTTTTCTCTTTTCCACAGAACAACAATAAGAACCCCAGCAAAAGTACCTAAATGACTGGCTTCAACTTCTGAAAGTAAAAATAATTTTACAATAGACCTGTTCGATAACCTATAATTCAAAATTATAAATTGCACAAATTAATGAAAATCTCATAAAAAATTTCTTCCTTTTATTTCTGTAACGTCCAGATACTATTTTAAATTTCTTAATACATCTGTTCACATGCTCTATGTAAATTCTTCGCTTTGAAATAATTGAATTGTATTTCTTTTCCTCTTTCGTTAATTTGTGCTTCTTTGTCGACTTTTTCGGTATCAGGCTATTACTGTGTATCTTGTTGATTCCAAGATATCCTTTATCTGCAATTAAAACTACATCCTTTAAAAAATGTAGGCTGCTTTCACATAAAAGCTTGAAATCATGCACGCTCCCATATGAAAATGAAACATTAAGGATTTTCAAGTCCTTCTCGTTCACAGCTATCTGAGCCTTTACAGTGTGTTTTTTCTTTTTCCCCGAATAGTATTTCTGCTGTTTTTTTTAGGACGCTCAATTTCACATTCTGTAGCATCAACCAATACCGCCTCAATGTCTACATCATTAGCAAGCTCCCTTTTTTTAGGCAAGGAAAAAGCCTCGCTCTTTATTTTACTTCAATATATTAAGTTTACTTATCTTTTAAAAAGTTTCCTTTGAAATTTCAATTTCATCATATAATTTATCTACTAAATCCTTTTCTGCAAGCCCATAAGAATAAGCTGTAGCACTTCCTGAAGCAACTGCCAGTCTAAATGAATCTTCTGGAGAAAGACCCTTTACAAATCCTGCAGTAAACCCTGCAACCATAGAATCTCCAGCACCAATTGAGTTAATTAATTGCCCTTTTGGAACAGATGCTTCCAGCACAAAGTCCTTGTTTACAAGCAATGCACCTTCGCCACCTCTAGATAAAATGACATTTTTAACTTCTCTGTCTAAAAAGAATTTACATTTTTCTACGATTTCAGCCTTTGTTTCCAATTTTTCGTTAAACATTTCTCTTAGTTCATGAATATTCGGCTTAACAAAAAGATTATTGTGAATATTGTCTTGCAGTAAATTTCCTCTTGTATCAAGCACAATTTCCACATTTGCTTTTACATTTTCAGATAATTGCTTATAAATTTTGCTGCTGATTGAAGATGGGATGCTTCCAGATAAAACAAGTATATCTCCATCTTTTAAATCAGAAATTTTGTTAGTTAGTTCCTGCAATTTTTCCTCTGTAATTTCTGGTGAAACTCCGGTAAGTTCAGTTTCCTTGTCATTCCCATTAACCTTTACATTAATTCTAGTGTTTCCTTCAAGTTCCACAAATTCAGATTTAATGTTATCCTTTTTCAAATCTCTGACAATAAAATCTCCAACAAATCCAGCAACAAATCCAATCGCTATAGATTCCACATCCAGATTTTTCAATACTTTAGAAACATTAATCCCTTTTCCGCCAGCTCTATAATTTACTTTGTGAGCAAGATTCAAATGTTCTGCCCGCAAATCATCCTTTAGATACATATCATAATCCAACGCTGGATTTAATGTCAATGTGTAAATCATCTTTTTCTCCTCCTAAATTTAAATATATTTTAAAACTATTTTTCAAACCATTTAATAGATATGTTTTAAAATTTGATTTTTTTATTTTAGCAAAGGTTCCAGATTTTTTGCTTCATAATATCTGTTTTATTATAATTCTAATATAATTTCAAAACAAGTCTAATATGGTTTTACTACATTATTTGCCACTATATATTTATAACATTTGAAAATTAAAAAGTCAAATAATTTACGCTATTAAATTTATTTTCTCATTTTTCTTTAATGTTAATATATTATAATTAAATTAAATCAAGTCAAGATTCAAATCAAATTATAACGGGAGTGGTCTATATGAAAAGTAAAATAAAAAAGATATTTATTTATGCCTTGCTTTTATCCCTAATAAGCTGTGGAAGTAGTGGTGGAAATGGCAGTACAGGAAAAACACCAACACCAGCCCCAAAGCCAAAACCAGCAGATCCAAAGCCAAAAGGACCAAGTGCCTCAGATGTTTATTATAACGGTGAAATTGTGATCCGAAATGGAGGATATTCGTCACAATATCCAAATGGTACAATACTTACAACGACAACAAGTGATATAGTTAAAATTCCAAGTACAGGTGGGATACCAATAAGAAAACAAGATTATCAAACATCTTCAGGAATTCCAATGAATGGAAAGATATTTTTGCACAGTACAGGAACTGCACAGCAAGTTACAGATTTTAGTTCAGATTTAACTGCTGCAAATAGTTATCGAACGACAATTGGCGGAGATTTAATAGACGAGTATACTGCAAGGGTAAATTCAGCTTCAGGTGGAGATAATTTATATATTTGGCCAGCGGGGGACATCAGAGGAAATAAAAATCCGTCACTTGAAGGAGGACTTCCTTATTTTGAAAAAACTTTGGAAAAATCTTGGATAAATGTAGTTGCACTTGTGAATAAATCTGGAACTGCAGGATTGGAATGGAAGGATTTAGAGCCATTGTCAAATGCAGGGGTAGCTAGTAAATGGACTATAACTGCGGTAAGTGAAGATGGAACATCAGCAAAAGCGGCGGAAAATGTCGCAAAAGCAGTAGATCAGGTACGTGAAAAATTTCCTGGAATGAAAATGGATATGATTAGAGACATAATTCTTTCAACAGCTACTGATATCGGAGCAGCAGGAGTGGATGATGTATTTGGATATGGACTTTTAAATGCTACTACTGCTTTAAATGGACCAAGAAACTTGAATTACAGGTTAAGCAAGTTTCATGTTCCAGATACAAAAACTTGGGTTTTTAGAAATAATATTTATGGTTCGTATACAGATTTAGAAAAAAACGGAAAAGGGACATTAGTTTTAGAAGGAAAAAATTCTTTTTATAAAATAAAAGTAGATGGTGGAACACTAGTTTTGAAAGGAGACAATACTTCTGAATATGAAACAATAATAAAAGATGGAATACTCGATGTCAAGAAAAAATTTACTCCCGAAAATATTGAAATAGAAACAAATGGAACATTGATTACAAATCCTGAAACTGTGATAGGAGAAATTTCTAAAAATTATCATACTGAGGAGATAACTGTTAATAAGGCAGTTGATGTTGTAAATAAAGGAACATTAAAGAATATTGGAACAGGAGCGATTATAACTGGAAATTATACAGCGAAATATGGTTCAGTGACAGAAGCAGAAATTGGATCAAAATTAATAGTAAAAGGAACAATAAAAATTGATGGAAGAGAAAGAAATCAAACTTTGGGAAGCACAGTAAAACTTTTGAGTAATGGATACGTTACTGCAACACCAACAACATCGGCAGTTATTGAAGCTGAAAAAGGAATAGAAGGACAATTTGCAAAAGTGGAAACTGATGAATTGATTAATGGAAAAGTCGAAAATAAAGGAAATTCAATTGAAGCTACAATTAGTAGAAAAAATGTGGAAGATTATGTAAATAGTTTGAAAAATAGTGATGAAATGCAGAAGAATACTGCTAAAAATATAGAGGTTTCCTTTAAAGAATTAGATAAAAAAATAGCTGAAGGAAATGCAAATGTTTCTAATTTTGCTTTAGGTGCGGCAAAACTTCAAAAAAATTCCCTATCTCTAAGTTCAAGTATATTAGATAGTTTATCAGGACAAATTTATGCTTCAGCTCAAGCTTTAACATTTCAACAATCGCAAACAATAAATAAGGATTTATCAAATAGACTTGTAATGCTCGGAACGCTTGATAATGCTAGTGATAAATTTGGATTATGGATTTCTTCCATTGGAGCTAATGGGAAATTAAAACAAAATGGGTATGCTGAAGGAAAAACTAAAGTTTATGGAGGACAGGTTGGAATTGATAAGCAATTTGGAGAAAATTTGATTTTAGGAACGGCTTTAGCTTATTCAAAGGGAAATGTGAAATTTGATAGACATGGTGGAAAATCAGATGCAGATAATTTTGGAATTTCATTGTATGGAAGAGTTGGAAATAAAGATAATCCGATGTATTTGCAAGGAAGAATTGGACTTGGATTTGTAAATAGTGAAGTTAAAAGGGATATTATTTTATCTGAAAATGATATTTCACGAGGAAAAATTGAGCATAATGATAAAGTAATTTCAGGATATTTAGAAACAGGGTATGATGTGAAAAAAGGTGATTTTGTATTGACACCATTTGCTGGAATCTCGCATGATACAGTTCAAAGAGGAGCATTTCATGAGGAAAATAGCCAATTTGGATTAAAGGCGGATAAAAAGACTTACAAGCAAACAAGTGGACTTGCTGGAGTTAGAGTTAGTCAGAAATTTAATTTTGAAAATGGTTCAAAAACTACATTACAAGGATACATAACACATCAAAGGGCGTTTAATAATGAAGATTTGAATTTTAAAGCATCGTATTCAGGACTACCAGATGCAAAATTTAAAGTAAAGGGAATAGGACTTTCAAAGAGCCAAACATGGATAGGAGCTGGAGTTTTAAATGAAGTTAGTTCAAAATTTGCCTGGTATTTGAATTATGATGGAAAAATTGATAAAAAGGCTAAAAATAATGTGTTTACAGCTGGTATGAGAGTTAAATTTTGATAGACTTTTTTAAATGATAAATTTATAAATTTTTTATGAATTTTAAACTATATATGTTCACTTATCATTGGTAAGATATTTTTAAATAAAAGTTTGGTTTAAAAATTAAAAATAAGTTTTAGGAGATGATTTTTATGAAAAAGAAAAAAGTTTTAATGTTAATTCTATTGGCCTTTATGATGGTAACACCGGCAACGAAAGCAGATTTTTGGTCGAAATTAAGAGATGCTCTTATAGGTGGTAATAATTATTCAAATTCAAATTCAGAGGATAAAAATATTGTAGATGGTAAAATTTATAATCCAAAGGATAATAGAGAATATAGACTAGTTGAAAAAATGAAAGATGAAAGAGAAAATTCCCAAAGTGACTATAGAAAATTTGAAAATTCATCAAGTAAAACTTTTTATTATGAATGTACAATAAATTCAAAAGATTTTTTATCAATAATAGGATTTAGGACTTTTTATGGATATGCTGATTTTCCTGTATATGAAATTAGTTCAGGAGTGGAAAAGTGTTATGAAAAGAAGGAAAATGAATATAAAAAGGAAGTTTCTAAAAGGAAAATTTATATAGATGGTAAATTGGCAAAACATATTTTAAAAAATGAAATTGATGTTCAAAAAATAGCAGTTTATGATGCAAAATTAAATGATAGAGGCTATCCTTTGTTTAGTTCAAAAAATCCAAGAGTTTTGATAAATGATAAATTAGTATCTTATTAAAAATAATAAAAAATAAGAAAAAATGTAACTAACAATTTAAGTTAATTACATTTTTTTATTTATATAAATAAGTTAAAATTATAAATTAAGTTTAAGTAAATTAATGTTTATGTCCACAACCACAAGAATGTGAATGCATATCAATTACCATACGTCCTTGAATTGTTCCTTCTTCCATTTCCTTAAAGATTTCAGGGGCTTCTTCGATATTTCTAGTTTGAACTACTGGCACAACTAATCCTTCTGCTCCAAATTGGAATGCTTCTCTCAAGTCTTCTCTTGTTCCAACAAGCGATCCAATTACTTCAATTCCGTCCAATACAGTTTTCACGATTGGCAAGTCCATAGTTTCTGATGGAAGTCCAACTGCAACAACTTTTCCTGCAGCTCTTACCGAATCAACAGCTTGGTTAAATGCAACTTTTGATACAGCAGTAACTACAGCAATATGAGCTCCAATTCCGCTTAATTCTTTAATTTTTGCAACTGGATCTTCTTTTTTGCCATTTATAACATAATCTGCTCCAACTTCTTTAGCAAGTGCCAATTTATCATCATTAATATCAACAGCAATTACGTGAGTGTTAAACACTTTTTTAGCATATTGAACTGCCAAATTTCCCAATCCTCCTGCACCGTAAATTACTACCCATTGTCCTGGTTGAGGTTTTCCAACTTTTATTGCTTTATAAGTTGTAACTCCTGCACAAGTGATGCTGCTGGCTTGAGCTGGATCCAGTCCTTCAGGTACCTTTACTGCATAATCAGCTGTAACAATACATTGTTCAGCCATTCCGCCATCTGCAGAATATCCAGCATTTATTACATCTCTACATAGTGTTTCCTGTCCATTAATACAGTATTCACATCTTCCACATCCTTCAAAGAACCAAGCAATACTTACTCTATCTCCTGGTTTGAGTGATGTCACACCTTCAGCAACTTCTCTTACAATCCCAATTCCTTCATGCCCTAAAACTCTTCCTGGAACTTTTCCAAAATCACCATGAGCCACATGCAAATCAGTATGGCAGACACCGCAATATTCCACATCAACTAATGCTTCTCCAGCTTTTAATCCTCTTAATTCTTTTTCTACAACTTCTATTCCTGTTCCTTCTTTATTAACTACTACTGCTTTCATTTAAATTCCCTTCCTTTTTACTTATTTTTATTTCTAAGTTCCTAAATTTTTAAATTTAGTTATATGAATATTTAATCATATGATATATTTATACCCTAAAAAATTTAAAAAGTCAAATTATTTTTTCAATAAAATAGTTTGTCTTGCTTACTATTTAGATAAAAAATTTATTTTAATAAAATGTTATTAAAAAGATTTTTCAAATTTTTTAAAATTTATTGACAATAGGTAGTTTGTCTGGTAGAATTTTTACAGGCATAAATTTATCAGTTATTTATATTAATTTTTACTTTGGTTTTAGATATAATTAAATATTTGAAATTTATGCTAAGTTATTGTTTTGTGGAGGTGGATGTTTTGAACGAGGAAGTCCCGGAAGAGAGATTTGAAAATTTAAATAATTTAAAATTTATGAATTTATGCAAATATGGATAAAGGGAATATCTTCGTATTGTTATTCTCCTGATTTTTATTTGCATATAAAGTTAAAAAAATGCAAAAGAGAAAGAAGATTGGAGATTAATGATGGAAAACAACATTATTCAAAAACTTATAGATGAAAAAAAATATTTTGAAATTAGAAAATATT
>ERZ772921.2283-NODE-2283-length-10452-cov-2.673944_pt1 | contig 10452 bp, 8 predicted proteins | sample MGYA00512117_ERZ772921 | MGnify/ENA primary metagenome ERZ772921 (study PRJEB29015, sample SAMEA2737944) | human oral metagenome | biome: human oral; feature: human-associated habitat; material: dental | place: China | collected 2150 ... | reverse complement strand
ACCCATATATTTTTCATAATTTTTTCTGATTTGATATAGTTCTTTCATATCGGATAAACGCTATACCTTAATTTTCGGCGGTCTTGCAGTCGTGAATCCCACTGCATCAATTGCCTTTTATCGCTTTCCATATCCTGAATATTTGAAAGGAAACAATACATGAAAATCGGTATCCCAAAAGAGTCCCTTGCCGGTGAAACCCGTGTGGCCTGCACCCCCGCCACCGTTGCCCAATTGCAGAAACTGGGCTTCGACGTGGTGGTGGAAAACGGCGCAGGCTTGGGCGCGAGTTTTGACGATGCAGCCTATGAAGAAGCGGGGGCAACGGTTGCCGCAGCCGCCGAAGTGTGGAAATGCCCGCTGATTTACAAGCTGAACACGCCGAACGGCAATGAATGCCGCCGTCTGAAAGAAGGCCAGACTTTGGTCGGCTTCCTTTATCCGAACCAAAACGAAGAACTGGTTAAAAAACTGGCCGATAAAAAGGTCAATGTATTGGCGATGGACATGGTTCCCCGCATTTCCCGCGCGCAGGCTTTGGACGCTTTGTCTTCGATGGCAAACATCAGCGGCTACCGCGCCGTAATTGAAGCCGCTAACGCATTCGGCCGTTTCTTCACCGGTCAAATTACTGCCGCCGGCAAAGTGCCGCCCGCGCAGGTTTTGGTGATTGGTGCAGGTGTGGCGGGTTTGGCGGCAATCGGTACGGCAAATTCGCTCGGCGCAGTGGTGCGCGCGTTCGATACCCGCTTGGAAGTGGCGGAACAAATCGAATCGATGGGCGGTAAGTTCCTGAAACTCGACTTCCCGCAAGAATCCGGCGGCAGCGGCGACGGCTACGCCAAAGTGATGAGCGACGAATTTATCGCCGCCGAGATGAAGCTCTTTGCCGAACAGGCGAAAGAAGTGGACATCATCATCACTACCGCCGCCATTCCGGGCAAACCCGCGCCCAAGCTGATTACCAAAGAAATGGTGGAAAGCATGAAATCCGGCTCCGTCATCGTCGATTTGGCGGCGGCGACGGGCGGCAACTGCGAACTCACCAAACCGGGCGAATTGTTCGTGACCGACAACGGCGTGAAAATCATCGGCTACACCGACATGGCAAACCGCCTTGCCGGACAGTCTTCCCAGCTTTACGCCACCAATTTGGTGAACCTGACCAAGCTGTTAAGCCCGAACAAAGACGGCGAAATCACGCTGGACTTCGAAGACGTGATTATCCGCAACATGACCGTTACCCGCGACGGCGAAATCACCTTCCCGCCTCCGCCGATTCAAGTTTCCGCCCAGCCGCAGCAAACGCCGTCTGAAAAAGCCGCGCCTGCCGCCAAGCCCGAGCCGAAACCCGTTCCCCTGTGGAAAAAACTTGCGCCCGCCGTCATCGCCGCCGTGTTGGTACTGTGGGTCGGCGCGGTCGCACCCGAAGCGTTTTTGAACCACTTTATCGTGTTCGTCCTCGCCTGCATCATCGGCTACTACGTCGTCTGGAACGTCAGCCACTCGCTGCATACTCCGCTGATGTCCGTGACCAACGCCATTTCCGGCATCATCGTCGTCGGCGCGCTGCTGCAAATCAGCCAAGGCAACGGTTTCGTGTCCCTGCTTGCATTCATCGCCATCCTGATTGCCAGCGTCAACATCTTCGGCGGCTTCTTTGTAACGCGACGGATGCTGAATATGTTTAGGAAAGGGTAAAACGGGTTTTCAGACTGTCAAAGCCGTCTGAATCAAGTTTTCAGACGGCCTCCGAGTTTCAAAATACATTTACTTTCACAAATAATTGGAGAATCACCATGTCTTCAGGACTCGTTACGGCGGCGTACATCGTAGCCGCGATACTGTTCATCTTCTCGCTGGCGGGGCTGTCCAAGCAGGAAACCGCCAAGCAGGGCTGTTATTCCGGCGTAGCGGGGATGGCGGTCACCTTGTTCGTTACCGTGTTTTCCGAAAACACCAACGGACTGGGCTGGATCATCATCGCCATGCTCATCGGCGCCGCCGTCGGCATCTACAAAGCCAAAAAAGTAGAAATGACCGAAATGCCTGAACTGATTGCACTTCTGCACAGCTTCGTCGGCTTGGCGGCGGTTTTGGTCGGCTTCAACAGCTATATCGAGCCAGGCAACGTTTCACACGATATGCACACCATCCATCTGGTCGAAGTGTATTTAGGCATCTTCATCGGTGCCGTAACCTTTACCGGCTCTCTGGTCGCGTTCGGCAAGCTCAACGGCAAAATCAGCAGCGCGCCGCTGCAACTGCCCGCCAAACACAAGCTCAACCTCGCCGCATTGGTTTTATCCTTTATCCTGATGCTGGTGTTCGTGTCCGTTGACGGCAGCGGCTTCATCCTGATCCTGATGACCCTGATCGCGCTCGCATTCGGCTGGCACTTGGTCGCCTCCATCGGCGGCGCGGATATGCCCGTGGTCGTGTCCATGCTGAACTCCTACTCCGGCTGGGCTGCCGCAGCGGCAGGCTTCATGCTCTCCAACGACCTGCTCATCGTAACCGGCGCACTCGTCGGCTCCAGCGGCGCGATTCTGTCCTACATCATGTGTAAAGCCATGAACCGCTCCTTCATCTCCGTCATCGCAGGCGGTTTCGGTACCGACGGCTCCGCCGCAGCCTCAGGCAGCGAAGAAATCGGCGAATACCGCGAAGCCAAACCCGCCGAAGTCGCCGAAATGCTGCGCAACGCCGGCAGCGTCATCATCACCCCAGGCTACGGCATGGCAGTGGCGCAGGCGCAATACCCCGTTGCCGAAATCACCGAGCTTTTGCGTAAAAACGGTACCGAAGTGCGCTTCGGTATCCACCCCGTCGCCGGCCGCCTGCCCGGTCATATGAACGTACTGCTAGCCGAAGCCAAAGTCCCCTACGACATCGTGTTGGAAATGGATGAAATCAACGATGATTTCGCTGACACCGACACCGTTTTGGTTATCGGTGCGAACGACACCGTCAACCCTGCAGCAATGGACGATCCGCACAGCCCAATTGCCGGTATGCCGGTATTGGAAGTGTGGAAAGCGGCTAACGTAGTGGTATTCAAACGTTCTATGAATACCGGTTACGCCGGCGTACAAAATCCATTGTTCTTCAAAGAAAACACCCAAATGCTGTTTGGTGATGCGAAAGAACGTGTGGATGACATCTTAAAAGCGTTGTAACGCGCTTTGGATGACAAGCTAAAAAATAAAAGTGCGGTTAATTTTGACCGCACTTTATGTTTGTGAGGAACGAAAATATGTCGCAATTATCTGCATTGCCTTTTGAGGAATATGTTCAGCAAGTGCTTGCCGAGCATAAAGGTGAGCGCGTATATCATTTTACTTATAACGATAAAGATTTTTGGTTGAAACAACCGGAACAATTACACGGTGTGTGGCATTTTTTGAAACCAAAACCGAAACAAGCCTTTAAAAACGAAATTCAAAGTTTACAATATCTTGAGGAACATCAAGCGCCGGTGCCGCACCTTGAAATGTTTGGTGAGGATTTCTTAGTGTTGGAGGACGGCGGAAACAGTGTGGCCTATTGGATGGGGCTTCATCTTTCCGAACAACAAAAACGCGCTATTTTATTAGATGCGGCGGTGGCATTGGCGACTTTGCATCAACAAGGGTTGGTGCACGGACGTCCGGCAATTCGCGATATTCTATGGCGTGATGGTCAAGTGTTGTTTATTGATTTTGAAGTGAATGCGACCAAGCGGGCTTTAAGTAAGCAAAAAGCGCGTGATTTGTTGCTGTTTATCTATAATTTATGTCGTGAAGATGAATTGTCCGATGAGATCATTTGCGATGTTATGCGAAAATACCGTGAATGTTGCGAGCCACAGGAATGGCTGGATATGCTGGCATCCGTAGAACATTATCGTTGTATTTACTATTTATTACTGCCCTTTAAAGCTATCGCCAAGCGAGATCTTATTGGAATTTATCGGCTATATCAGAATATTGAAAAAGTGAAAAGAGAGGACTAAATGAAAAAAATCATCATGACATTATTTATTGTTTTGAGTCTCAGCGCCTGTTCCGTTGGTGTAGGTGTTGGTGGCGGTTCTAATAGTGTCGGCGTAGGCGTTGGCACTGGCGTTCGATTCTAAAAAAATGCCCGATAATATTTCTTATCGGGTATTTTATTTTTTTACTGTTTAACATACGACTTTAATGTCTGTTCCACTTCATAAATCCAATCTAATTCATGTTGCGTGAACCCAGCCTGTAAACGGGCATCTGTATTGATTACCCCTTTAAAAATTACAATACGATATTTATGTAGCAGTTCGGTAAAACATTTCATAGCATCTAATCCGCGTTTGGCGGAAAGTGCGTGATACCAATGATTGCCGATATAAACGTGCCCGATCTCATCCGTTAAAATCACATCTAAAATCTTGACGGCAGCCATATCTTTTCGTTGTGCAATCTTTTCTTGCAATATAGGCGTGGCATCCAGTCCTCGCGCTTCCAGTACACGCGGCACTAATGCCATTCGTTCCCAAATATCATGCGCGGTTGCCTGTGCCATTTCCCATAAACCGGCGTGGGCTTCAAAATCGCCATATTGATATCCAAGCGTATGCAAATGCGCGTTGACTAAGGAAAAATGGGTACTTTCTTCACATGCGACACGTAGCCAATCCTTGACAAATGCCATGCCTTCGCCTAATTCTTGTTGCGCATTTCGGCCAAAACGCCAAGCAGCATCCAAGCCTAAATTAATGGCATTAAATTCAATATGGGCAATAGCGTGCAACGTTGCTGCATAACCTTCTTCTGTGGCGAAAGAACGTTTCGGCACATCTTTCGGTGCAACGAGCCGTGGCTTATGCGGAATACCGGCAAGATCCATTTCTGGCGTCACTTCCGGAAAATCGGATAATTCCGTCAATTTAATCTGCGGTAATAGCACATCATAAAGATGATTCACTAAGCGGCATTTTTCTAACGGATCCTTGGTTTGCAGTGCCGTGGTAACGGCATGCCAAAAATCTTGAGCGGCATAAAGTGCGGTCATTTTTTTCCTCGTTTTTTATTGTTCTTCCGGAACGTAACGAATTAACCCTTCTTGTTGGGTGGTCGCAATTAATCTGCCATCTGCTGCAAAAAATTGACCACGAGCAAGCCCACGGGCGGCATAGGCGTTGTTACTTTCAATGGCATAGAGCAACCAATCATTCATATCAAACGGGCGATGGAACCAAATAGAATGGTCGATGGTAGCAACTTTCATGCCTTTTTGTAAAAAGCCTTTTTCATGGGGATGAAGTGCGGTCAAAATACAATGAAAATCGGAGAAATAGGCAAGCAGACATTGTTGAATGCGATAGTCTGTCGGTGCTTCGCCATTGGTGCGCACCCAAGAGTATTGTTGTGGTGGCAGTTTATGTCCGCGGAACGGATTATTTAAATATTTGGTGCGAATATCAAAGGGACGCTCTGCTGTAAATTTATCGCGCACGGCTTCCGGAATGGTTTGTGCCATTTGCTGAATGACCGAGCTTTCAGACATGAAGGCATCAGGTGCTTCTACCTTTGGCATCTCGCTTTGGTGTTCAAAGCCTTGTTCCAGTGTTTGGAAAGAGGCGGTAATGTGACAAATCGGTGATTTATGTTGAATGGCTTTTACCCGCATCGCCGTGAAATTTCTGCCTTCGCGTAAAATTTCGACATCATAAATAATCGGATATTGACTGTCGCCCGGTGAGAGAAAATAGGCGTGGCAAGAATGTAAAAAACGATCTTGAGGGGCAACTTGAATCGCAGCAGAAAGCGCCTGCGCCACGACTTGACCACCGAACACTTGGCGAAACCCGAGATCTTGGCTTGCGCCGCGAAAAAGTAAATCGTCGATTTTTTCCAGTTTTAACAGTTCGATCAGTTGGTTAAGTGCGGTCATGATTTTCCTCATTTGTTTAAAGTTCAGGCTGTTCTGATGTGATCCGGAGATAACGTTTGCAATTCAATAGGGCTTATTGCATAATGCGAAGCCTTAATCGCGCTATCAAATCTTGCGGTTAATTCAATGGAAACCTTTTCGGTCCCTCGCAATGAAGTCTGGTTTACCAGGTCAGGTTCGGAAGAAAGCAGCCAGAGTCAGAATTTTCGTGTGCCGAGACTAAGCCGGAAAGGTTTCCACCTTTCCAGCCTCTTCCTTTTAAATACGTTGTGTCAGTTGCTTGAAAAAGCCATTTTCTTTATTGATCAATTCGCTGTACGAACCTTGTTCAATTAATCGACTGTTATCGATCACCACAAGTTGATCAAATTGCTCAATGGCGGTTAAACGGTGCGTCACCATAATCAAGGTTTTACCGACACTGTGAGCCAAAATCGCTTGCAGAATATGGCGTTCGGTTTCGCGATCCAAACCTTCTGTTGGTTCATCTAAGAGTAAAATAGGCGCATCATTTAATAACACGCGTGCCAAGCCTAAACGACGTTGTTCACCGCCCGATAACGGACGACCGCCGTCTCCCAGCCATAAATCTAATCCTTGTTCTTGATTCACCAATTTTTCCAAGCCCACTTGTTGTAGCACGGCAATCATTCTTTCATCGCTCAACGGTGCATGGGTAGCCAGTTGCAAGTTGTTACGCAGAGTGTCGCTAAACACATGCACGCGTTGCGTTAAGAAACAAAATTGTTGGCGTAAACTGCTTTCGCTATAGCCTTGAATGCGATTGCCGGCGAATAAGATTTCTCCTTGGTTAGCATCATAATTACGTACCAATAATTGAAGTAGCGTCGATTTGCCACTGCCGGTTTTCCCTAAAATGGCAAGTTTTTCACCGGCTTGAATAGAGAGATTTAAGTCCACTAATGCTGGGTTATCGCGTTGCGGATAAGTGAAATGAACGTGATTAATTTGCAATAACGGCACTTGAGTTTGGCTTTCAACAAGTTGCATGCCGGAAAAATCCACCAATGGTTGCTGTTCGATAATATCCGTCACCCGTTCAGCCGACGCCACCATTTGCCCGATGTGCAAGAATGCGGCGCCGATCGGCATTAAAATTTCAAAAGAAGCGAGGGCGGCAAAAGCAAACAAGCCAATTAATGCAGCACGGTATTCATCGCTACCTAAATCTACTTGCGCAGCAAACCACATCACAATACATAACACCAAGCCATTGGCAAACAATAAAAGTGCGGTGGAAAATCCTGATAAATTCGCTTCCTGTTGTTGATAGGCTTGCCATTGCTGTTTGGTTTGGCTCAATTTCCCTTTTAGTTTTTCTTCCCCGTTAAACAGCAACAATTCCGCTTGAGCCTGAATAAATTCCACAAATTGTGTACGGTACAGGGCGCGGGATTTGGTTAATTTTGCGCCAAATTTGTTGCCCAGATGGTAAAAGATTGTTGGGATCACCAGTAATAACGTCAGTAACGTGAGGCCAAGAAACAGTGCAAGTGGCACATGAACAAAACTTAATCCAAGGGTAATAAATGTAATCACCACAATGGCGCTGATAAACGGTGCGATCAGGCGAAGATAAAGTCCGTCCAAGGTATCTACATCGGCAACCAAACGGTTTAATAAATCACTGTTACGATAGCGATTGAGCACGCCCGGGCTTAACGGAATAATTTTGCTAAACACTTGCACGCGTAATTTGGCTAACACGCGGAAAGTGGCATCGTGGGTGACGACTTTTTCAAAATAGCGTGCCACAGTACGTCCGATAGCTAAACCGCGTACGCTGGCAGACGGATAGAAAAAGTTAAATAGCGAGCCTAAGCCGGCAATGGCGGTCGCTGCGAGGAACCAACCGGAAAGGGTAAGCAACCCGATGCTGGAGGCAAGTCCTAAAATCATTAACAAACCACCGAAAATTAATGGCAGTTTGGCAAATTTAAATAAACGAATAAAAGGCAATAAAGCACGCATTAGTTAATATCCTGTTGTCGTTGTGCCAATAATTCGGCGAAGAAACCTTGATGTTGCAGTTGGTCAAAATGCCCCTGCTGAATAATTTGTCCGTGGCGCATCACTAAAATGGTGTCGCATTGTTTCAGATCTTCAATGCGGTGGGTGATCATCACGGTCGTTTGTTGGCGACTGATGTGCTGTAAGGCTTGTAACACTTGATTTTCCGATTGCGCATCAAGGCTGGCAGTCGGTTCATCCAGTAATAACAAATTACCTTTGCGCAGTAGCGCACGAGCAACGGCCAAACGTTGTGCTTGACCCACGGACACGCCAATACCACCTTCTTTAATTTCTGCCTCTAAGCCGAGACGGTCTGTAAATTCTTTCGCTTGCGCTAATGCCAACGCGTGATCAATTTCTTGCGTGGAAGCTTGAATGTCACCCAATAATAAATTCTCTTTAATCGTACCTTGCAACAACAACGGGTTTTGTCCAACCCACGCAATATGTTTGCGCCATTGGGCTAAATCGACATTGCGCAATTCTTGCCCGTTGATTTTCAGGCTGCCTTCATAAGGTAAAAAGCCCAAAATGGCATTAATTAGCGAGGTTTTTCCGGCACCGCTTTGTCCCACAATCGCGATGTGGCTCTGCGCCGGAATATGGAAATTCAGCGCCTCTGTCAGCGGTTTGCCTTGCGGCGACAAGACCACCACATTTTCACCTGAAATTTCCACCGCACTTTGGCTTTCAAATGCCGCTTTGCTGTCCCCTTGGGCGATTAAATAATCTTCTTCCAAGAAATCTACAATGGCATCTGCCGCACCGATACCGGCGGCACGGTCATGATAATAGGTGCCGAGGTCGCGTAATGGTTGATAAAACTCCGGTGCAAGAATGAGACAGAAGAAACCAATAAAGAGAGTAATTGGCGTGCCGTAACTGCCGAATTCCACTTGTCCTAAATAACTGAAACCGAAATACACTGCCATTAATGCAATAGAAATCGAAGTGAAAAACTCGAGGACAGCAGAGGAGAGGAATGCCATTTTCAAGACATCCATGGTGGTTTCGCGGAAATCTTCCGTGCTGTTTTCAATATGGCGGGTTTGCTCGGAAGTGCGGTCGAATAAACGCAAGGTTTCCAAACCGCGCAGACGATCGAGGAATTGACCGCTTAACCGCGCAAGGGTATCCATGTTCTTTTGGCTGCTGTCTGCTGCCGCTTTGCCCACCAAAATCATGAAGATAGGAATCAGCGGTGCAGTGCCCATTAAAATCAAACCGGCCGCCCAGTTCAACGGGAATACGGCAATCAGAATAATCATCGGCACAATGGCGGAAAGCGCTTGTTGCGGTAAATAGCGGGCGTAGAAATTGTGCAAGTTTTCCACCTGTTCCAACATGATGGTTGCCCAGCTTCCGGCAGGTTTATTGTTAATTGTTGCCGGGCCAACTTGATGGATTTTATCCAAAATTTGCTGACGAATAATATTCCGTAATAATTGACCGCACTTGAAGCCGATTTTTTCTCGGAGCCACAAAATCAGTGCACGTAGCGCAAAGCCGACGACTAAGCCGATAAAGTAAGGCGCTAAGCCGGTGACCGGTTCGCCCAGAATAATGAGCTTATGCAGCAAAGAGGCCAAGAGATAAGTTTGCCCTACTAAAATCACTGAGGAGAACGTGGCGAGCAGAATATTGAGATTCAAATATTTTTTAATCGGCTTTTGCTGTATGCGAAGCCATTGTTGCAAATATTTTTGACGAGATTTATCCATAAGTTATGTTGTATCAGAAACAGAAAAACGGAAGGTGGGCGTTATTGCCCACCTTATATTGCATAATGTGTTATCTTGGTGCACCTACCGAACAGTTATGCTTTTTGCGCATCCAAATAACGCTCGGCATCTAATGCCGCCATGCAGCCGGTGCCGGCAGAGGTAATGGCTTGACGATAGTTGTGATCCATCACATCGCCTGCGGCAAAAACGCCTTCCACGGAAGTTGCAGTTGCATTGCCGTTTAAACCGGATTTCACCACGATATACCCGTTATTTAATTCCAATTGACCTTGGAAAATGTCCGTATTCGGCGCATGACCGATAGCCACGAAGACACCGTCTAGTGCGACCTCTTCCGTTGCTTCGGATTGCACGTCTTTCAAACGCACGCCGGTCACGCCCATGTTATCGCCCAAGACTTCATCTAAAGTGCGGTTGGTATGCAGCACGATTTTGCCTTCTTCCACTTTTTTGTATAAGCGGTCGATGAGAATTTTTTCTGCACGGAAGCTATCGCGGCGGTGGATCAAATGTACGCAACTTGCGATGTTGGCTAAATAAAGCGCTTCTTCAACGGCCGTGTTACCGCCACCGATCACGGCGACCGGTTTGTTGCGATAAAAGAAACCGTCACAGGTCGCACAAGCGGAAACGCCGCGGCCTTTATAGTTCTCTTCGGAGGGAAGGCCAATATAACGCGCAGAAGCGCCGGTTGCGATGATTAAGGCATCACAGGTGAAATTTTGTACATCACCATAAAGTTTGAATGGACGGGAAGACA
>ERZ772921.2282-NODE-2282-length-10452-cov-3.438300_pt1 | contig 10452 bp, 10 predicted proteins | sample MGYA00512117_ERZ772921 | MGnify/ENA primary metagenome ERZ772921 (study PRJEB29015, sample SAMEA2737944) | human oral metagenome | biome: human oral; feature: human-associated habitat; material: dental | place: China | collected 2150 ... | reverse complement strand
GCTGTCCGCAGCCAACGCCAAACTCTGAGCTTCTGCAAGAGCTTGTTGGAATTTGGCGGTTAATTTGTCGAATCTCATGATGACTCCTTACTCGGTTTGATTTTTCATACCACGCTATATAGAGCCTCCTGTGGATAAGTCAAGCGTTAAAATAGGTAAACTGTGGATAAGTGGCCGTCTGAAAAAGAAGATGTGCCTTCCAAGCCTTGCCTATTGTTTTCAGACAGCCTACCATCGCGCTTTTTCAGGAGTGCGAAATGCCGTATCAATTTACTTTGCCGTCATCGTCCGGCAGCGATTTCGATTCTGCCGGCCATCTGCCGCTGGTGGTTTATTTCTATCCCAAAGACAGCACGCCCGGCTGTACCACAGAGGGCTTGGATTTCAACCGCCTGCTGCCGGAATTTCAGGCTTTGGGTTATACAGTGGTGGGTATTTCGCGCGACGGCGTGAAATCGCATCAGAATTTTTGTGCCAAACAGGGCTTTCGATTTGAATTATTGAGCGACAAAGATGAGGCCGTCTGTAAGCAGTTTGACGTTATCAAGCTGAAAAAACTCTACGGCAAGGAATCGCTGGGTATCGAGCGCAGCACGTTCGTGCTAGACGAAAACAGCGAAATTTCCCACGAATGGCGCAAAGTCAAAGTGGCCGGACATGCGCAGGAAGTGTTGGATGCTTTGAAGGCCGTCTGAAAACCATGAGTGATTTGACCGACCGTTTTCTCGACCACCTTTGGCTTCAGGAACGTTTGAGCGCGAATACGCTGGCGGCCTACCGGCGCGATTTGAACAAAATTGCCGTCCGTTTGGCGGGGCAGGGCGAAGACTGGCTGTCGGCCGACGGCAGCGGTTTGGCCGCCGCCGTTTACCATCCCGACGAAAAAACACGTTCGCAGGCGCGGGCATTGTCGGCCTGCAAACGGTTTTACGGCTGGCTGCTGGAAACGGAACAGCTTTCCAACGACCCGACCGAATATCTGACCGCGCCCAAGCAGGAACGCACCCTGCCCGCCATCGTGAGCGAAAGCCAAATCGAAATGCTGCTGGCCGCCCCCGATACCGACAGCCCGCACGGCCTGCGCGACAAGGCTTTGTTGGAACTGATGTATGCCTCCGGGCTGCGCGTCAGCGAGGCGGTCAGGCTGACGTTGGGTGAAATCGATTTGCAGCGCGGCCTGGTCGTTACCATCGGCAAAGGCGGCAAACAGCGTTTGGTGCCGATGGGCGAGGAAGCCTCATATTGGATAGAACGTTATCTGGCGCAGGCTCGTCCCGTTTTGCTGAAAAACGCCCGCTGCGACGAATTGTTCGTCGGACAGAAGCGCAACGGCATCAGCCGCCAGCTGGCATGGATGATTGTCGACAAGTATGCCGAAGCGGCCGGCATCCGCCACCTCAGCCCGCACAGCCTGCGCCATGCCTTTGCCACCCATCTCGTCAATCACGGCGCGGATTTGCGCGTCGTTCAAAGCCTGCTCGGCCATGCCGATATCAGCACCACCCAAATCTACACCCATGTCGCCAACGAACGGCTGAAAAATATCGTCTCCGAGCACCATCCGCGAGGATGAGGCCGTCTGAAAAACGTTTTTCCGACTGCAAATGGGTAAAATGTTTACTTGACGGTAAATAAAGGCATACAATGCCGCTTCCATACTATTCAGTAAACTTTCATGAACATCACCGAACTGCGCCGCGCCAACCTGCGGCAGTGGATAGACGAACGCTGCGGCGGCAGGCAGGCACTCTTCGCCCAAACCGCCGCCGTCAATCCCGGCGAACTTTCCGCCCTGTTGAAAAACAAATCTTTCGGCGAAAAGAAGGCCCGCAAAATCGAACAGGCCGCCGCGATGCCCGCCATGTGGCTTGATACCGTCCACGCCCCGTCCCAAAATTTACAAGAAGGTAAATACACCATGACAGCCGTTTCCACCATTCCCGAAATCCTGGCCGACATCAAGGCCGGCAAAATGGTCATCATCACCGACGCCGAAGACCGAGAAAACGAAGGCGATTTGGTGATGGCCGCACAATTCGTTACCCCGCAGGCGATTAACTTTATGATTAAACACGCGCGCGGGCTGGTTTGCCTGCCGATGAACGACGAATTGGTGGACCGCCTGCGCCTGCCGCAGATGACGCAGAAAAACGGTGCGCAATACGGCACCAATTTCACCGTTTCCATCGAAGCCGCAGAAGGCATCAGCACGGGTATTTCCGCCGCCGACCGCGCGCACACCATTCAGACGGCCGTTTCGCCCGAAGTGCGGCCGGAAGACATCGTCCAGCCCGGACATATTTTCCCGCTGCGTTCGCAAAAAGGCGGCGTGTTGGTGCGCGCCGGGCACACCGAGGCGGCGGTGGATTTGGCACAGATGAGCGGCCTGATGCCCGCCGGCGTGATTTGCGAGATTCTGAACGACGACGGCACGATGGCGCGCATGCCCGAACTGATGAAGTTTGCCGAAGAACACGGCATCAAAATCGGCACGATTGCCGACTTAATCGAATACCGCAGCCGCACGGAAAGCCTGTTGGAGGAGATGGGCGATACACTGGTTCATACGCCTTGGGGCGAGTTCCGACAGCACGTTTATGTGGACAAGCTGTCGGGCGAAACCCATCTGGCATTGGTGAAAGGCGAAATTTCCGCCGACAGGGAAACGCTGGTGCGCGTGCACGAGCCGTTCAGCGCGATGGACTTCCTGCAAATCGACCCCAACCATTCTTGGCCGCTGCCCACGGCACTGTCGCACCTCAGCCAGGCAGAAAGCGGGGTGGCCATCCTGCTGCACCGCACGGAGGATGGTTCCGCGCTGCTGGAGCGCACCCTGCCGAAAAACAGTTTCCAAGTGAAGAAATGGGACAGGAAAACCTACGGCATCGGTGCGCAGATTCTGGCCGGACTGGGCGTGCAGAAAATGCGCGTGATGGGCAAGCCTTCCTCGATGAACGGTTTGAACGGTTTCGGGCTGCAGGTAACGGGCTTTGAGGAGGCGGAATAGGGCAGGGGTTTCAGACGGCCCGGATAATGTTTTCAGGCCGTCTGAAAACATTACATTCGCCTGAATGCGACAAACCCGACCATGATACCGTTGATGCGGCAACCGGTCGGGTTTGATATTTTTTGCGGCGGTTCAATACAGGCACTTTTGCAGCCAAATCCGCTGCTGGGCGGGTGTCAGCGAATGATAAAACTTATGCTGAACGGACAATTCGTCCACCGCGAATTGCAGGCCGTAGCCGTACCGTTCGCTGACATAACGCTGAGCCTGCCTTTCGTCGAAGTGCGGATTGGACAATACGCGCAGCAGGTTGTCCCGAAGCGGGCGTTCGCTTCCTCTGTTTTGCAGGTTCAGCTTTTCCACAGCCTGCTTGTATTCGCCGCGCAGGCCGCGCAAGGATTCGTATTGATCGCGGCTCAGGTTCAGTTGGCGGATGTCGCAGTTCGGATGAAAATCCTGAATGGTCAGGGCCGAAGCGGGGAGGGACAGGCAGCTTAAGGGCGCGCTGACGGCGAGGATGCCCAGGATTCGGCGTTCGGATGGAGTAAGCACGGTATGACCTTCTTATCTTCTGTTCGGGCTTCGAAATTAAGGCGGAAATATACGGGGACGACATGTCAAACACGGTATAATAGCCGTAAACTTGGGTAAAACAAATAACGATTGATTAAATATTATGCGCTCTGCCTGTTTTAACGGTTTGCCGCGCCGTTTTTTGTTGTGAAAATACAATTTCAAAAAATTTTATGTTGAATGAAAATTCAGACGGCCGTTGATACGCAGCGGCCCGTCAGGCAAAAAGAACGAACCGGTTGTGCGCCATTTTCAGGAAAAGGAAGCCGCTATGCAGAAATTCCGTATTGCCCCCAGCATTTTATCTGCCGATTTTGCCAGATTGGGCGAGGAAGTCGGCAGCGTTGTCCAGGCTGGGGCGGATTTGATTCATTTCGATGTGATGGATAATCATTATGTGCCCAATCTGACTTTCGGCCCTATGGTGTGCGCCGCGCTGAAACCTTATGCTTCGGTGCCGGTAGACGTTCACCTGATGGTGGAGCCGGTGGACGATTTGATTGTTGCCTTTGCCAAAGCGGGGGCGGACATCATTACCTTCCATCCCGAAGCCAGCCGCCATGTGGACCGCAGTTTGAGCCTGATTCGCGAACACGGCTGTCAGGCCGGATTGGTGTTGAATCCGGCGACTTCGGTGTCGGTTTTGGAAAACGTGCTCGACCGTTTGGACATGGTGCTGTTGATGTCGGTCAATCCGGGATTCGGCGGTCAGGGCTTTATTCCGCATACTTTGGAAAAAATCCGCCGTACCCGCGCTTTATTGGACGAATATCAGGCGGTTGCGGGCAGACGGATTGCTTTAGAGGTGGACGGCGGCATCAAAGTCGGCAATATTGCCGAAGTGGCGGCTGCCGGAGCGGATACCTTCGTGGCAGGATCGGCGATTTTCGGGCAGCCCGATTACAAAGCGGTTATCGAGCAGATGCGTGCCGAATTGGCCAAATCCGCCGGATAAGGAATTGAGGCCGTCTGAAAGCCGCCGTGCGACGCAAAAACAGGTTTTCAGACGGCCTCCTATATCAAACAGCAAACAGAAGGCAAACAAATGAAATCTCTTGGCGAATGGCTTTCCCATCTGGAAACGGCACACAGCAACGGCGTAATCGACATGGGTTTGGAACGCGTCGGCGAAGTGCGCCGGCGGATGGCATTGCAGCCGGAATACCCCGTCATCGTGGTGGGCGGCACCAACGGCAAAGGTTCGGTCTGCGCCTTCCTGACCCATATCTATAAAGAGGCCGGTTTCAAAACCGGCACGCTGACCAGCCCGCACCTTCTGCGCTACAACGAACGGATTGCCGTAAACGGCAGGCCTGTGCCGGACGAAGCCATAACCGCCTCATTCGAGCGCATCGAAGCGGCGCGCGGCGATATTTCGCTGACTTATTTCGAGTTCAATACCTTGGCCGCAGTGGATATTTTCCTACGCGAACGTGTGGACGTGATGATATTAGAAGTCGGCCTCGGCGGGCGTTTGGATGCGGTAAACGTATTTGACGGCGACGTCGCGGCGGTAACCAGCATCGATTTGGATCATCAGGCGTTTTTGGGCGATACGGTCGAACAGGTTGGTTTTGAAAAGGCCGGGATTTTCCGCGCGGGCAAACCGGCCGTCTGCGGGCAAAATCCGCCGCCGCAGTCGTTGGCCGCACATGCCGCCGACATCGGCGCACAGCTGCTGCTGGCCAAACGCGATTTCAGTTTCGGCAAATTGGAAAACCAACAATGGTCGTTCCGTTTCCATCCCGAACACGGCACGCTTTTTTCAGACGGCCTCAAACGCAACCGCAACGCCCTGCCCATGCCGGCCTTGCGCGGCGGCTATCAATTGGGTAATGCCTCAGTCGCCCTGGCCGTTGTCGAATGCCTAGGCGACCGCCTGCCGATTGACGTGGGGGCAATCAAACGCGGCCTGCTGTCGGCTGAAAACCCCGGCCGCTTCCAAGTGCTGCCCGGACGGCCGCTGACCGTTTGGGATGTCGGCCACAACCCGCACGCCGCCCGCGCCATGCGCCAAAGCCTCATCGGCCTGCCTTTCGCGCAAAAACGGACGGCCGTATTCAGCATGTTGGCCGACAAAGACATAGACGGCGTATTGGAAATCGTGAAAGACCAGTTTGACGTTTGGTACGTCGCCCCGCTCCATCTGCCGCGGGGCATGGATGCCGCCGCACTACAGGCCAAACTGGAAGCGCACGGAATCGCCAATATCCGAATGTTCGGCGACATTGCCTCGGCGTATCACGCCGCTTTTGCCGACAGTACGGAAAATGATAGAATTGTGGCCTTCGGTTCCTTCCATACCGTAGCGGAAGTGATGGAACATCAAGACAAACCCACCGGACACCACGCCGCCGGGTAAGACAGACAAGGTTCAAAATGGCAGACAAACGATTGGATTCGATGAACGAATACGAGCAATTAAAACGGAAAAACCGCCGCCGCCTGGTAGGGGCTTCGGCCATGGTACTGGTGGCGGGCATCGTATTCGGCGTCGCTGTAAACGGCGGCGACGAGGGCGGCAATGCCGCCCAGGACATCAGCATCAATAAAGACGGCGGGCAGCCCGAAATATTGACCCCCAAGCCAATCGAGCCTGCGGGCGGCAAAACCAGACAAGACGAATTGGAAAATCCGCTGCTTGCCGGCGGCGGTTCGGCTCAGGATGAAGCCGCCAACGACACCTTCGAGATGCCGTCTGAAAAGGCCAAGGAAGTGCCGCCCGTATATGAATTGAAGGAAGGCCAGGAAACAGTAGAAGCGCAAGGCGACGACGGCAACGTGCGCACCGTGGTAAAAAAAGCCGAACCCAACAATGATTACGACCGGCAGCCGCTTCCCGCCATAACCATCAACAACAGCAACAAACAGGCAGCGGAAAAAGCCGAGCGCAAAGCAGCGCAAAAAGCAGCCGAGGCCAAACGCCAGGCTGAAGAAAAAGCCAGGGAAGTAGCGGAACGGAAAGCCGAAGCTGATCGTTTGGCGGCAGAAGAGGAAGCAGTCGAACGCGCCAAACGGGAAGAAGAAGCCCGCTTGGCCAAACAAAAACAGGAAGCCGAGGAAAAACGCCTCGCCGAAAGACAGGCTAAAGAACAAAAAAGGCTGGAAGCGAAACAGCGCGCGGAAGAAAAGCATTTGAAAGAAGAAGAACGCCTGGCCGAATTGAAACAACAGCGTGAAGAACGCAAGCAGGCCGAAGCGAAAAAGGCCGAAGAAGAAAAACGCCTGGCCGAGCAGAAAAAACGTTTGGAAGAGCGCAAACAGGCCGAAATGAAAAAGGCTGAAGAAGAGAAGCGTCTGGCTGAACAGAAAAAACGCGACGACGCGAAAAAAGCCGCCGAGGAAAAACGCTTGGCCGAGCAGAAAAAACGTTTGGAAGAACGCAAACAGACCGAAGCGAAAATAGCGGATGAAGAAAAACGCCTGGCCGAACGCAAGAAACGGCTGGAAGAACTCAAACAGGCCGAAGCGAAAGTAGCGGAAGAAGAAAAACGTTTGGCCGAGCGGAAAAAACGTTTGGAAGAGCGCAAACAGGCCGAAGCGAAAAAGGCCGAAGAAGATAAGCGGTTGGCCGAACAGAAAAAACGCGACGACGCGAAAAAAACCGCCGGCAACAAAGCTCAGCAGGCATTGGAAAACAAATCCAAGCCCGCCAAGGCTGATCCGAAGGAAATATTGAATAACCAGAAAGGCTGGCGTGCGATGATACAGGCAGGTGCTTATAATTCGCAGGCGCAGGCTAAAAAAGTCCAGCAGCGCTTGGCGGATGCCGGATACAGTGCTTCCATCAACGAAGTAGATACGGCCAAAGGCAAAGTCTACCGCGTACGCACCGGTACTTTCGGCAGCCAGGAAGCGGCACAGAATGCTTTGGCGAAAATCCGCCTGCAAGGTGTCGACGGCGTGGTGATTTTGGGTAAATAGCCTGAAAAGGCCGTCTGAAAAGTGCTGCATACGGTATTTTCAGACGGCCTGATGCATTTTGCCCGAGGCAGGATTTTTCAGACGGCCACCATAATGGCTGCCCCTTGATAACGAAATGACCTTATTCGATATATTTGCTTTATGTGCCATCGGCCTCTCCGTGATACTTGCTATGATGCGCGGCCTGGTTGGAGAAGTACTGTCTTTGGTCAGCTGGGTGCTGAGTCTGATTGCGGCCAAAATGGCGGCCCAGCCTTTGGCCGAGACGATTTTCAGCTTTATCCGGCCATCTGTTTTGGCAGCCGTGGCGGGCTTTATTGCGGGGTTTGCCGCCGCTTTGCTGCTGCTGTTTTTTTTACGCTCCCTGCTGACCGGTGTAATCAAGGCAATCGGTTTGGGGGGCGTGAACCGTTTTCTCGGCGCGGTGTTCGGCCTGCTGCGCGGTTTTGCCGTGGTCACGCTGGCCGTTTTGGTTTGCGCTTTTACCGATTTGCCAAAGAGCGATGAATGGCAGAATGCCTACAGTTCGCCATTTTTCGAAGGAGCGGCTTCGGTGGCCGTGCCGTACTTGCCGGAATATCTGGCGAAAAAAGTCAGTTATCCGTCGTTTTAACTGTTGGGGGAGAATTCAATGTGTGGTGTTTTCGGCCTTGTGGCACACGAACCGGTAAACCAGTTGCTGTATGACGGTCTGCAAATGTTGCAGCACAGGGGGCAGGATGCGGCCGGTATTGCCACGTTGGAAGGTTCCACTTTCCATATGCACAAAGGAAAGGGCATGGTGCGCGAAGTGTTCCGCACCCGTAATATGCGCGATCTGACCGGCCATGTCGGCATCGGCCATGTCCGCTATCCGACGGCGGGTAATGCGGGCAGCGCAGCAGAGGCGCAGCCGTTTTATGTCAGCTCCCCGTTCGGCATCGTGCTGGCGCATAACGGCAACCTGACCAATACTGACGAGCTGTATCAAAGCGTGTGCAACAAACACCTGCGCCATGTGAATACCGGTTCCGATTCCGAAGTGCTGCTGAACGTTTTGGCGCATGAACTGCACCGCGAAATCGCCGCTTCAGACGGCCACAGGTTGGAAATCGACCATATTTTCAATGCCGTCGGCGAACTGCACCGCCGGGTGCGCGGCGCGTACGGCGTGGTAGCCTTGATTGCGGGCTACGGCCTGTTGGCCTTCCGCGACCCATACGGCATTCGTCCGCTGGTGTTGGGCAAACAGACCAACGATAAAGGCGAAACGGATTGGGGTGTGGCTTCCGAATCCGTCGTTTTCAACAGCCTGGCTTTCGAATTGGAGCGCGACATCGCGCCGGGCGAGGCCGTATTCATCACCCTTGACGGCAAACTGTACAGCCGCCAATGCGCCCGTCAAAGCAAACTTGCGCCCTGCCTGTTCGAATATGTTTATTTTGCCCGCCCGGATTCCGTTATCGACGGCGTGTCCGTTTATCAGGCACGCGTCAATATGGGGGTTAAACTGGCGGAAAAAGTCAAAAGGGAGTTGGACTTGAGCCAAATCGACGTCGTGATGCCGATTCCCGATACCAGCCGCCCCAGCGCGATGGAGCTGGCTGCATATTTGGGCAAACCGTATCGCGAAGGTTTCATTAAAAACCGCTACATCGGCCGCACCTTCATCATGCCCGGACAGGCGACGCGTAAAAAATCCGTACGGCAGAAGCTGAATCCGATGGATAGCGAGTTTAAAGGCAAAAACATCCTGTTGGTAGACGACTCCATCGTGCGCGGAACCACCAGCCGGGAAATCGTCGAAATGGCAAAAGCCTCCGGCGCGGAAAAAGTGTTTTTTGCCTCCGCCGCGCCGGAAGTGCGTTACCCGAATGTTTATGGCATCGATATGCCGACTCGGGAAGAACTGATTGCCAACGGCCGCACGGCGGCGGAAATTGCGGCGGAAATCAGTGCCGACGGCTGCGTGTTTCAGGATTTGGACGAATTGAAAGCCGTTATCCGCGAGATGAATCCGAAAATCGAAGCTTTCGACGATTCCTGCTTCAGCGGCCTCTATCTGACCGGCGACATCGATGAGAACTATCTGCAACGCCTGTCGGCCAGCAAATCGTCGGGCGCGGCAGCCTTTGTGCAGCCCGGCCTGATTGACCACAGTGTGCGGGTGGAAAACGGCAACGAAGAATAGGCCGTCTGAAAACCCCCGCAGTTTAAATTTCCATTTTTATTTTTATTTTTTATCTGTTTGAATTGAAAGCATAATGATGAAACAAACCCTACGCTTCACCGCCCTATTGTCTGCATTGGCTCTGACTGCTTGTCAGCCGGAAAACGGCACCAAACCTGCCGCATCCGATGCCCAACCCGTTGCTTCTTCAGCTGTTTCCGCATCTTCGACAGCTCCCGAAGCCGCTGCCGCAAGCGGGACTCATGCGCCCGTTCCCGCAGCAGGCAACAACAACGAAGATCCGGCGTTTAAAGCCGATGCCTTGGTGTTGTTGAAAGCAATTGAAGAAATCGGCGTACAGAGTTCCACTTATCTGGATTCCGACGAAATGAGGCAGAAGGTTGCCGAATTCGGTAAGTCTAAAGACGAGGCGCAGAAAAACAAACTGGCCGTCGAAATTTACCAAAGCAATATCAATCTGTACCGTGATGCGGTGGAAAAATTGAAAACCTTGCAGGTAAAAAATCAGGATGTAGTCGGACTGCGCGATTTGTGGATTAAAAAATTCGAGACCGATATCGAGTTATTCAACATTCAAATCAAAGAGCAGGGCAAAGGTTTGACAGACGCGCAGATTCAGGAGAAATACAAAGACATTTACCGCCAAAACCGTGATTTGGCGCAGGATGCGGCCGAGCAGAATATGGCACTCTACAAACGCTCCCGTTAAGCCGTTCGATTAAAACAGGCCGAGACCTTTGCAAAATTCCTTCTCCCTCCCAACAGCCGAAACCTAAAT
>ERZ772921.2280-NODE-2280-length-10470-cov-3.042055_pt1 | contig 10470 bp, 9 predicted proteins | sample MGYA00512117_ERZ772921 | MGnify/ENA primary metagenome ERZ772921 (study PRJEB29015, sample SAMEA2737944) | human oral metagenome | biome: human oral; feature: human-associated habitat; material: dental | place: China | collected 2150 ... | reverse complement strand
TCTATAAACAAATATTAATTGACAATGGTATAGAAGTTGTTATACCCAACTCAAAAGATATAGAAATAGTCAATTCGGTTATTTTCAATGAATTATGTCTTGGAAAAATAAAAAAGGAATCAAAAGATGAATATTTAAGAATTATAAGAGACTTATCAAAAGCTGGTGCAAAAGGAGTAATTTTAGGTTGCACAGAGATAGGATTATTAATTAAACAAGAAGATACTGATGTGCCATTATTTGATACAACAAATATTCATGCAACATCAGCAGCATTATATGCAATGGAAGGAAAAATAAACGTAAAAGGGCGTTCAGAATAAAAAACGACTGTAATTAAATCGCTAAAATTTATACCCAAAAGGTTGTTACACTTAAACAAACAACAACGCCCTGTTTTCACATAACAGGGCGTTTTTATGAAGGCGTTTAGTTATTTATACTCCACCACCACATCTGCTTCCGTAATGGCATCACCATAAATAGGCTTTAAAGTTTTTTCGTAAGCTTGTTTTAACACGCCTTGTTTACCTAATTTTTCAATTTCAGCATTTAACCAGTTCAACAATTCGGTATCCCCTTTTCTCACTGCCGGCGCAATGAAATCTTGATCACCTAAATTTTTCACGCCCACTGTAAAGCCCGGATTTTCTTTCGCCCAAGCGAATAATAAGGTGTTGTCATGGGCAAGCGCATCGCCACGACCGTCACGTAAAGCTTCGAAGGTTTCGGTATTTTGCTCAAATTTCAACAGTTTGATGTCAGGATAATTTTTAGTGAAATAAGCGTCTGCCGTAGTGCCTTTATTGATTAATAAGGTTTTACCTTTTAATTGATTTACATCGGTAATCACTGCGCCATCTTTCGACACAACACCCAATGCCACTTTCATGTAAGGTTTAGCAAAATCCACGACTTCCGCTCGGGCAGGCGTGACGGTGAAGTTGGCAAGGATAATGTCCACTTTATTGGAGGTGAGGTATTCCACGCGATTAGCTGCTTCAACTAACACATATTCCGCTTTATTTTCATCGCCCAATAAATCTTTGGTGATGGCTTTGGCGATTTCTACGTCAAATCCTTGGCTTTTACCTTGACTGTCCACATAGCCGAATGGCGGTTTATCGCTAAAGACGCCGATACGCACTTTGCCGGCTTGTTTGAGTTGCTCAATCGTTGACGAGGTCGCCGATTCCGTTTTGCCTTCTTTATCGTTGCAGGCAGTTAAGCCCATTGCCAATAATGCGGTGGCGAAAAGTGCGGTCACTTTTTTAAATGTTTTGTTCATAGTTAACTCCTCTTGGTTCATAATTTAAAATGTTAAGAAAGGTTTTCGCACGGTCGGTTTGCGGGTTGGTGAAGAAATCCGATGGCGAAGCCTGTTCAACGATTTGTCCTTTATCCATAAACACAATGCGATTCGCCACTTGGCGAGCAAAAGACATTTCATGGGTCACGATAAGCATCGTCATGCCGTCTTTCGCCAAGCCTAAAATCACATCCAACACTTCACGCACCATTTCCGGGTCCAGTGCGGCGGTAACTTCGTCAAACAGCATAATATCGGGATTCATACACAAAGAACGGACGATGGCAATACGTTGTTTCTGACCGCCTGATAATTCGCGTGGATAGGCATTTTTACGCTCAAACAATCCAACCCGTTTCAGTAATATATCGGCTTGAGCTTCTACTTCAGCACGTTGGCGTTTCTGCACTTTAAGCGGGCCGAGTAAAATATTGTCAATCACCGACATATGCGGAAATAATTCATAGCTTTGGAACACCATGCCAATATGTTGTCGAGCTTTCACCCAAGGCAAATCTTTGCCCAATACGCCTTCATTTTGCAAAATTAATTGACCGCTCTTTATCTCCTCTAAGCCGTTAATACAACGTAAGAGCGTACTTTTACCGCAGCCGGATGGACCTAAAATTACCACCACCTCGCCTTTTTCAACGGATAAATTAATTCCATTTAAGGCAAGGGTTTCGCCGTAATATTTCACTAAATTTTTAATTTCTAATAAGGGCATACACACCTTCTATTTTTCCCAATAGGTTTCTAAATAACGTGAAAATAAGGATAACGGATAGCAAATCACAAAATATAACAAGAAAATCACACCATAAATCCACAAGGCAGCGGAGGGTTCCGTAAACAGGGAGGTTTCAATAATCTGCTGCCCGACTTTAATCACTTCCAATACACCGATTAACATAGCAAGCGAACTGGTTTTCACCATGCGTGTAAACAAGTTAATGGCACTTGGCGTAACACGTTTCAAACTTTGTGGCAATAAAATATAACGAAACGTTTGTAATGGCGTTAAACCCAAGGCATAAGCAGATTCTGTCTGATGTTTTTCAATAGACGTCAAGGCACCACGCACTAAATCGCCCATTTCTGCGGTTCCCCAAAAAATGAAGACCCAAATACAAACAGTCACGCCATCAATATGCGTATTAAACCATTTCGCCACGCCAAAATAGGTAATAAATAACAACACCAATAACGGAATAATGCGGACAAATTCCAAATAAAAACGGCAAACAGCACTAATCAGGCGATTTTTGCTTGTCATCAACAAGCCAAGAAGAATACCGAGAATGCAGGCGAAGAAAACGGAGACAAAGGCAATTTTTGCTGTTACCCAGAGTCCTCCCAATAACCGTTCAAAATTACTCCCTTCAAATAACACATTAAGCCCCATATTTCGCTCTCCGTGTACGACGTTCCAAGTAAGTGATAAACAATGACACCGGTAATAAAATCAACAAATAAAACACCACTAATAAAAAGAGCGCTTCATTCGTTTTGTAATCCATGCCGATAATCTCTTTTGCCATAAACATTAACTCCGCAATGGCAATCGCACTGACCACGGAAGTTTCTTTCATTAAAAATAAACTGTTGGCGCCGATCGCCGGTGCAGCAACCGCAAAGGCTTGGGGGAATAAGACATAACGAAAGGCTTGTGCCGGTGTCAACCCTAAACTTAACGCCGATTCCAACTGAGCACGGGGAATCGCTTCCAAACCACCCCGAATGGCTTCTGACATATAACTTCCCCCTAAAAACGCAAGGCCAATCACCGCACAAGTAAAGCCGTCTAATTTGATACCGACCTTAGATAAGCCGAAATACAGGAAAAAAACCTGAATCAACAACGGCGTGTTGCGGGAAAGTTCAATATAAAATTTCACAATGGGATTGAGCATACGCACTTTATATGTCGTCACAATGGCGCAGAAAAAACCGATGAACAACGAAAGTACAATCGCCCAGAAAGAAAGCTGCAACGTTATCCAAGTCGCATCAATAAAACGTGGTAAGGTGTTCCAGATATATTGCCAATTCATATGTAATTCAAAACGAAACAAGATTTTCGTGCATTATAAAAAGAAGACAATTTTTTAAGGAAAGAACGGTTTTTTATATGTTATAACCGGAAATCATGACGAACGCTGCCTGATGCCGTCATCCTCCATGCTAAGTGCGGTCTGTTTTTGAAATGTTTTTACTCAAAGAATCAGGCAGCGTTTTTCTGATAGGCAATGCCATGCATAAAAAGCTGTAACACATCTTTAAAGAGTTGCTGTTCTTTGCCGGCATAATGTTGTTGTAAGACGGAAGAATGAATCATTTCATCCATTTTTTGAATCAATACATCAATTAAAATCACAGGAAAATCATCCCGCACGCTTTTGCGTTGTTGTAACGTGCTGAAAAAATAGTGCATATAGAGATATTTTTCCTGTGCCATTTGCCGAAAAAAAGCCTGTAAGGTTTCATCTTGATCATGATTTAAATCATGTAATACGGCGGTGGAATACAACGTTGCCATGGATTCTTGCTGCATCGTCAAAATCTGCTGGATCACCGTGGCTAAATCTGCCTCTGTGGCTAACAATCTATCAAATTCCCGCCGCATATTATTTTTTTGTTCTTCAAAAATACTTTTCACTAAATCTTGCTTGGTGGGGAAATATTTATAAAACGTCACTCGACTTACCCCTGCCGCCCGACAAATTTCTGCGACAGAGGTTAATCTCCAGCCTTGTTGATAAAACAGTTCAGTGGCAACCTGTTTCAAAAAAATATCTTTTTTCATGGTTCGCTCCTTAAGGGGCAATAACATAGCCGAAAGCCTTTAATTGTCAAATGTCAAATTTGAGAAAAATTCTTATTTACTTTCGTATTGTGATTGTGTTAGGTTTACATTATTAATCAGTTAATGCAAAAAGTGTAAACTTTAAACCAAAATGAAGCCTAGGAGAACCCATGAACAAGTTATCCCCACGACTCAGTTTTATCAGCCTTTGCCTGATGAGTGCCTATTCTTTTTCTACCCATGCCGAAGAAAGTCATCAGACCACAGTACTAGACGAAATCACTGTGACCGGTGAAAAATTCGAGCGTAGTCAATCCTCTACCGGTTCAAGCACCTCCGTGGTAACCGCTGAACAACTCAAACGAGAAGCCAATTTACTGTCTGCGACTCAATTATTAAAACGCGATGTGAATATCTTAGACACCGGCTTGGGCAATGACTTACCTACGGTGCGCGGCGTTGACGGGTCCGGCCCGGCGGTAGGTGCGGTGGCATTTTTTGCCGGTTCACGTCCACGTTTAAATATGCAAATTGACGGCAGAACGTCCAGCTATAACGAACTGGCGTTCGGTACAAAATCCCTCTGGGATATGAAACAGGTAGAGATCTATCGTGGCGCGCAAAGCTATGCCCAAGGGCGTAACGCCATTGCCGGTGCTGTGGTCATGACCAGCAATGATCCAACACAAGAATGGGAAGGCGCAGCGAAATTGAATATGGGGAATCATCGATTGGCACAAACGGCAGCCCTGATTTCAGGCCCTGTGGTGAAAGACGAATTAGCGTTTCGTTTAAGCGTAGATCATCAACAACGAGAAACGGCTGTGGATTTACCACATTATGATCCCGTTGGTAACCCACGTTGGTTTAAAGCCACTAACACCCGCGCTAAATTACTGTGGACGCCGTCTGCGTTGCCGGATCTCTATAGCCGTTTAACGTTCAATCATTTAAACGCGCGAGCACCACAAAGCGAAACAGAGTTACAACCTAATTCACCACGTTACACGCCGGAACGCCCGGTATTCCAAACACGCTCTGCCAGCACTATTTGGGATATTGGCTATCAACTCTCAGAGCATTGGAAATGGGAAAATAAATTGGTTTACACCCACTTTATTCAGGATAGAAAAACAACTTCGCCATTCAACACCGCATTGCCGCCAAATCGTCGAGGTGTTCCGGCTCGCGTTGATGGCAATGAATTCCAAATTGAACCCATTGTAAAATACGAAAACGAAAAATACCGTGGGTTATTCGGTTTGTTCTATTTCAATGCGAAACAAGATGAAAGTGTTACGATGCTCAACGGACGCATTGCTCGCACGCCGATTACGACAAATTTTAATGATAAAACGAAAACCAAGGCGGCCTTTGGTGAAATTACCTTTACACCGGATATTCCGTTTGAATTGACGCTTTCTGCTCGCTATGAACAGGAACATCATCAGCGTAAAGGCAAAAGTGCGATGTTTTCCATCAACCGGGATAAAAAATACAATGTCTTCCTGCCTAAAGCAGACATTGCATGGAAAATTAACGATGATCAACGCTTAGGCTTTAAAGTAGGTAAAGGTTATAATCCGGGCGGTGCCGGTGTAACTTTCGGTGTGCCGTACACCAGCTATGAATATGACGCGGAATATGTCTGGAACTACGAACTTTATCATCGTTGGACATCCGCAGATAAACGCCTACGCATTAACAGCAACCTATTCTATAACGACTACAAAGACATGCAGTTACCGTTTACCCTTGGTCCAAATTCCATCGTGATCCGCAATGCCGATAAAGTCGTCACCTATGGTGCGGAAATCAATACCGAATGGCAGGCCACAGAGAAACTGGCACTCAATGCGGGCATCGGGATGTTAAAAACCGATATTAAACGTTATCCAAACAGCGGCATTGAAGGGAATAAACTTGCTCGCGCACCAAGTTTCAGCGGAAAAGTGGGGACCAATTATCGTCTTCTTGACCACCTAGAAATTGGCACTAATTACAGCTATAACAGCAGTTATTATTCCACTGCCGACAACTTAGCCAATGGTAAAGTAGGACATTATGACCAACTTGATGTTTATTTAGCGTACGACTTTAAGCACGCCAGAATCACGCTTTATGCCGACAACGTGCTTAACTCACGCAAAGATATCTTACTCGTACCGCGCTCAGGCGACATTACCCGTCAGCCGGAACGTCAAATTGGACTTTCCACCGAGTTGAGATTCTAAGCAATGAGTCAGCAACACCAACAAATTTGTCAACCTGTTGCTGCGCAATTACGTGCCTCAATGTGGTTGGCAACTTTCGCCCAAGGCTTAAAAATCGGGATTTGGCTTTTGATGATCCACATTGTGTTCACCGTCAGCCAATCTTTTACGTTTCCTTATTGGCAGATTTTCTCGCTGCTTGCCATTTCCATTTTGTATTACACCTGCAAAATTAAAGCGCACGACAAATCTCATTATGCGGCCTTTGAATTGGAAAAAATGCTACGCCAACAGCTTGCGAAAAAAATCAGTCAATTATCGTTAGGCAAAGTCAATGAAATTGGTTCAGGCGGTTTAACCAAAGTGCTGTGTGATGACGTAAACGAATTGCACACCTTTGTTGCCGATGCCCCCCCTCTTAAAGCGGAGGCTTATTCCACACCGATTTTCGTGTTGGCGGCATTGTTTTGGTTAAATTGGCCCATGGCATTGGCTGTGCTGATTTTCCTTGTCGTGTTGTTTACGATTCTGCAACGTTTAATGCAAAAAAGTCGCTTGAATTATCGTGATTACGGTGCTGCCGTGAGCCGAATCAATAGTGCGATTATTGAATATATTCAAGGTATGAGCACGATTCGCACCTTTGATGCGGGACAAAGTTCGTACAGCCGTTTTAGCACCGCATTGGAAAATTTTAATCAGGTCATCTTCGCTTTTTTAGCCAAAGTGGGCGCACCAACACGTCTTGCCCGTTCGCTCTTTACGCCAATGCCGATCATGTTGTTTTTGATCGTGTTAGGCGTGTATTTACACTCGCTTGCGCTGCTTTCCACCTTTGGCTTTTTTGCCTTTTTAGTGTTAGCCGCCGGGTTAATTGAAACCATGCATCCGTACATGGGGCTGTTTCATTTGTTGGAACGCTCCCGCGCTGCCATTGAACGCATTAACGAAATAAAAACGTTGGAAAATGCCACCGCACTTTTGCCGTTACAAACGCCGAAGGGGTATGCGGTTCAATTTGAACAGGTCAATTTCAGCTATGATGCCGACAAAGCGACGCTGAAAAATATTGACTTCAGCGTACCGCAAAATAGTTTTACCGCCATTATTGGCACTTCAGGCTCCGGCAAAACCACTTTGCTCAATTTGTTGTTGCGCTTTTGGGATGTCGATAGCGGAAAAATCACTTTAGGTGGTGCGGATATTCGTCATATGGAACAGGATCAGCTCATGAAGTATTGCTCGGTCGTGTTTCAGGATAATTTCTTATTTTCTTGCTCTATTGCCGAAAACATCGCTTACGGCATAGAAAATGTGACGGAGGAAGCGATTATCAATGCCGCCAAACAAGCCCGTATTCACGACTTTATTATGACCTTGCCGGAGCAATATCAAACGAAAGTGGGTGAACGCGGACAATTATTGTCAGGCGGACAAAAACAACGTATCAGTATAGCCCGAGCCTTTTTACAAAATCGCCCGATTTTATTGTTAGACGAACCCACAGCTTTTTCAGATGCGAAAAATGAGGCGGATTTAATGCGGGCATTTCATGCGCTGATGCAAAATAAAACAGTGATCATGGTGGCGCATCGCCTGTCTAGCATTACCCAAGCCGATCAAATTATTTATTTAGAGAACGGCAAAATCATTGCTCAAGGAAATCACCAAGCCTTGTTGCAAACCAATGTCGCCTATCAAACCCTTTGGGCAGAATATCAACAGGCAAAATCTTGGACGATACATTAGAGAATGTTATGCAATCTTACCTTAATCCTGAAACTCAACGCGTAAAAAGCCTGTGGCAAACTTATCACGCCTTATTTGCCGCCGCCCAACAGCAACAAAGCGCATTCTTACGCTGTCTCGCTTTTGCAGCACTGTCTGCAACCTTATTCGGCGTGGCTATCGGCTTGCTGTATCCGCTGCTTTTGGCATTAGAACAAACTGAAGCAGGGCAAAGTGCGGTCATTTTTTGGAGTGTTTTATGTGGCGTGCTTTCAGTCGCTAGCCTCCTTTTCCGCATTTGGGCGGAATATTATGACACCAAAGGCGATTCATTTTTGGCGACATATCAATTAAGACGTCAACTGGGCGAAAAACTCCGCCGCGTATCTCTTGCCGTCCTCAGTGGATTTCGTGCAGGCGAACTCAGTGCCGTTGCCATCCAAAGTATTAATGAAGCCACAAATTACGCTTTCAGTTTAATTAGTATTCTAATTTACGGCATCGTAACACCGGTGTCTGCCGCCCTTTGTCTTTGTTTCTTTGATTACCGCTTTGGGCTGCTGATCTTCATTATTTTTCCGCTTATCGTGCCACTTTATTTATGGCGGAGAAAAGCTTTCCGTCGTGGATTTAGTATTTTGGCAGAAGCTAATCAGCGACTTAAAGGGGAAACCATTGAGTTTGTGCAAGGTTTGGAAATTCTGAAATCAACAGGGCAGACTGAAAACAAACAACATATTTTCAACCGTGTGATTGAAGATGTGGCAAACATTCAACGCATAGGCACAAAAAAAGGCGAACGTCCGAATTTGATTATTACCTCAAGCATTCAATTAAGTCTTATTGCGGTATTAATTGTTGGCACATTTTGGGTGATTTCCGGTAGCGCTCATTGGGTATTGTTAGCCACAGTGCTGATTTTAATTGCGCGAATTTCAGATGTATTGAACTTCTTTGTGCAAATGTCTTCGCTCTTAGAAATTTTTGTGATCAGTTGTGAAAAATTTGAAAAACTGATGGCATTGCCTGAATTGGCGGAAAATCATGGCAGCAGATTACCCATAGATTATCGCATTCGCTATGAGCATGTCCGCTTTGGTTATAATGCTGAAAAAACCATCCTAAACGATATTAATCTAGACATAAAACCTAACAGCCTCAATGCTTTTGTGGGCACCAGCGGTTGTGGTAAGACAACATTACTTCGCTTATTGTTGCGTTATGCTGATCCGCAATCAGGGCAAATTACGATCGGTGGTATCGATATTCGGGATGTTAGCCAAGAACAGCTCATGCGCTTAATTTCTGTGGTGTTTCAAGACGTGTATTTATTCCAAGACAGTGTATTAAATAACATCCGAATGGCAAAACCCAATGCCTCCGATGAAGAGGTGATTCACGCCTGTAAACTTGCCCAATGCCACGATTTTATTCAGGCATTACCACAAGGGTATCAAACGCAAGTTAATGAAATTGGAAGTAATTTTTCCGGCGGCGAAAAGCAACGACTTGCTATCGCCCGCGCGATTTTAAAAGACGCACCGATTCTCATTTTAGATGAACCGACAGCATCGTTGGATACCCGCAATGAGCTGGCAGTGCAAAAAGCGTTGGATCAGCTGGTTAAAGACAAAACCGTGTTGATTATCGCTCACCGACTTTCCACCATTGTGGGCGCGCATTGCATTTATGTGTTGGAAAACGGCAACATTGCCGAACAAGGCACGCATCAAACACTCTTAGAACAAAAAGGACGTTATGCAGCGTTTTGGCAATGCCAACAAGGCAACATCACTCACTAAGCAGGATTGGGCAATCCTTGCCACGACCGCCGGTTTTAAATTCTGCATAGTGGCGTTTTATATGATTGGCCTCATCACCATGTTAAAAGAAATGGGGTTCGATCTTAAACAGCTTAGTTGGTTCTATTTGCTTGGTGGAATGGAAATGGCGAAATTCATCGTCTCGCCGTTAATTGAACGCTATCGTCTCAAGCGTATCGGGCAATTTCGCGGCTGGCTATGCCTTTCCTCGCTAATCATTTTTATTGCCTTATTTATGTTGCATTTCATCCAACCGCAACGGGATTTTACGCTGCTTATGGTGGCGTGTGTACTATTGAACCTAAGCAGTCTGTTTTTCGGTTGTGCGGCGTTGGGGCTGACGTGTGCCATCCTGCCTTTTGAGCAACGTGGCTTTGGCGGTGTCATTCAGGTGATCGCAGGACGCGTGGGTAAAATGCTTGGCGGCGGTTTGGTGTTACTGATTTATCATCATTACGGCTGGCAAAGTGCGGTGGATTTAATCAGTGTTTTTGCACTACTATTGATTCTGCAAATCACCCTATATTCCGAACCTACAGTTGCCGCTGAACCGCAAAATTCGCCATTGCGTTTGTAGGAAGGGTAGACAAT
>ERZ772921.2279-NODE-2279-length-10471-cov-9.735119_pt1 | contig 10471 bp, 7 predicted proteins | sample MGYA00512117_ERZ772921 | MGnify/ENA primary metagenome ERZ772921 (study PRJEB29015, sample SAMEA2737944) | human oral metagenome | biome: human oral; feature: human-associated habitat; material: dental | place: China | collected 2150 ... | reverse complement strand
ACGGTAATGCAAGACGTCAGTTTGTTCCCACAAACTGCGCTTGCTCCCCCGGCCTCACAGCCCGAGGGAGAGGGCCGTAATCACATCCGTTCTCATCGCCCCCAACCATAGAATAAGCACCACAGAAAACATCGACAACATGCACATCATCGCCAATTGGACCAGCCTTGGTGGAAAGGTCTACGACACCACTTTCGTGAGCAATCGAGCGGCGAGAGTGGCCGAAGAACTCAGCCACAAGTATGGGCTGACCATCGCAAAAGAAGTCGCTACCGCGCGACCGCATCGGAAAGCTCAATCCAACCCGACAAGAGAACACACGAAGCAGCAGGTGCGGAACATCTGCTACGCACTGCTCGAGAAGCACCGCGGGAAAGGTCTGTCGGGGCATTCCATGTTCCTCTACGAACTCCATCGAAGCAGTGTCACGATCGAGCGCATGAAGAACAAGCAAGGGAAAGTCTACGGACTGAAGTTCATCTACGATAGCCATAGTTTCAAGGCCTCCGAGATCGGCCGTGAGTTCGGCTAACGCATCCTGCCGAAACAGTTCGAGATCGGCAATGCGCAGAAGTCCATCATCCCCTTCACCCATTTTTCCACGAGATCTACGAACGACAGTACCCCTATCATACAAATAACAGGTTCCGTTGTGGACACTGCTTTAGACACCGCGGAAAGCCTTCTTTCGGAGACTGGAGAGGTCACAGCTCTACAGACACACGGCGCAGACTACGCCGAGATCGTATGGCAACGACGCTTAAGAAACCAAGCCGGGAAAAAGAAGAGGGGGCGGGGAATATGATATTGACACATGCGTCCGACCATTTATTCCGGACCCCAAATCTGAAATCCAAATCGAGGAAATCGCATCAAAAACGCCTGTCTTTCAAATAGTCATAGTAACATTGCACCCTCAAATAACAAGCGCCTTTTGTTTGTGCAGATTCTAGCAATCCCAAGCGCTTCGCTCGTTTCTACTTCGTTACCCGTCCAATGCCTACGGCTGAGTAACTTCTTCTTTTTCAGGGGAATATTTCCGAATAGTTTTCTGAATGAGCAAGGAGGAGCTGGTGCGTAAACAAAATTTGATCACACACGAGATAGAGAGGGTGACACAAGGACGCGTTTGATGGATGGATCAGGCGGAGGCTGTGTGGGAATAGCCTCAAAAAACGGAGCCAGCCCCGCCGGAAGTGATCCGACAAGGCTGGCTCTATTTTTGTGACAATACAGCGGGGGCATTTTGCCTCCGTTAATCCCTTATACACTTATAGATATGTGGCAGGAAATCATTGTCATTCTGATTGGCCTAGCGGCGTTTGGCGTCGTAGGCTGGAGGTTATACCGATTCTTTACGGGGCGTGGCAGCGCGGGCTGCAGTTGCTGCTCGGGTTGCGAGGCCGCGGAGGTGGTCAAGGCTTCGGGTCATACATGCTGTTCCACCAAGCCGGCTGGCCCTTCAACCAGCGATCAAAAAAGGCCAGAATCGAGCGCGTCCACTTCACACGCTTGTTGTAATCCATAATGAAGTGGTCTTCGCCCTTGACCTGGACGAGCTCGACGGGCTTGCCGAGGATCTTGAGGGCGACGTACATCTGGACGCTCTGTCCGGGGGGGACGTTCGTGTCCGAGGTGCCGTTGATGAGCAGGATCGGGGTGTTGATCTTGTCGGCGTTGAAGAGGGGGCTCTGGTCGACGTAGAGGGCCTTGTTGTTCCAGGGGTAGCTACCGGCGCTGGCGGCGGTGCTGTAGGAGTAACCCCAGTGGCCCTCACCCCAGTATCCGGCGATGGAGCTGATGCCGGCGTGAGCCACGGCGGCGGCGAAGAGGTCGGTGCGCGTTTGCAGGTGCATGGTCATGAAGCCGCCGTAGGAGGCGCCGATGCAGCCTACTTTCTTGCCGTCGACGAAGGGGTGGTCGGCGATGAACTTGCGGGTACCCTCGATGATGTCGTCCGAGGAGCGTTTGCCCCACGCGTTGACGTGCAGGGCGGAGAACTTCTGCCCGAAACCGATGGCGCCGCTGGGCTGGAGCTCATAGACGACGTAGCCGAGCGAGGCGTAGACGTGCATCGGGTAACGGCCGCCGAAGTAGCGGGCGTTGGGCAGCGTGCCGCCGTAGTAGAAGACGATCATGGGGTACTTCTTGTTCGGGTCGAAGTCGGGCGGTAGGTAGTAGAAGCCCTTGATTTCCTGTCCGTCGGAGTTGGTGAAGTTCCAGTCCTTGACGGGTTGCAGCTTCAGCTGGGCCAGATGCTCAGCGTAGGGATCGGCGATGCGAGTCGTCTTTTTCGTATTCAGATCGTAGACGTAGGCGCGGGTGGAGTTCATGAGTCCCTCGCCGCTGTAAGCCATGACGGGCGCCTGGTTGGCGACGTCGAAGGCGTTGACCACGTCCTCCTCCGAGGGCAGTCGGTTGAACTTCTTCGCGGCCACGTCGTAGGCGTAGACGTAGACATGGTCTTCGTCGGCTACTTCAAAGTAGATCGTGCGTCCGTCGCCGCTCCATTTGGCTTTGGAGATGCTCGGATTAAAGTCTCGCGTGAGCGGCTCCACCTTCTTTGTGGCCACGTCCATGAGATAAGCCTGAACGTCGAAGCTGTTTGGCGTCTGCCCTTGGCCGACGTTCAGGCCGATGCGTCCGAAAGCCTCGGGGTCGCCGAGGAAGAGTACCTTGCGTCCGTCGGGTGAGAAGAGCGCCTCGGTGGTGTGCGCTTCACGTGCGCAGAGCGTGTCGACGCGCATGGTGCGGAGGTCGAGGCGATAGTGGCTGTTGACGGTGAAGGGCTGCTCGGTGATCGTCTCATCGGTAATGGTGAAGAGGATCGACTGTCCGTCATGGGCGATGTCGTTGAGTGTGGCGGTGCGATCGCCAAAGGTGAGCTGCGTGGTCAGGCCTGTACCGAGGTCGTAGCGGTAGATGAAGGTTAGGGGCACGGCGCCTCCGGAACGGTCGGTGACGGTCTGCATGCGGTAGACGTCTTCGGTCTTCTTCGGCTCATCGCCCTTGCTGTAGAAGAGCGCTTTCTCGTCGGGCGAGAAGGTGACCCATTCGTAAGGCACGTTGCGGGCCATGACTTTCTCCTCGAGCGTCTCCGGATCGATGGTGATGAGGTTGGCCACGTTGCCGTCGTCCTTGGAGAGGTAGAACAGGCGCTCGCTTCGTGGCATCCATCCCAGGGCGTGCTTGTCGTTGTTGTGCGCGATGGTGACGCGTCGGCCGGTCTTGATGGAGTAGAGTTCCTTGGGGTAAGTGGAGGTCTCACCGTGGTTGTAGGTGTAGGTCATCAAGACGTAGTTTCCCTTGGGCGATACTTTGGTGTCATAGACACGTTTGCCTTTGATGGCGTCGTTCAGTTCGATGGGTCGCTTGCCACTCTCCCAGGTGGAGAGCTTCATGTCCTTTTCCGTCGAGTCCGGTTCAAGGGCGACCTTGATCACCGGTTCCGCCTTCGCACCGGCCGGTCGCAGCAGTTTGACTACCACGCGATCCGTCTCCGGGTAGGGCGTTAACGTCGTCGACAGCTCTTTGGCCTCCTTTCGTCCGTCCTCCGAGGTCGTTTTGGTCGCTACCGATTTACCATTCACAAACAGCTCGGCCAAGTCGGGCGTTGTCACGGTCACCTTCACGTTCCCGTATCTGTCCCCCCTCACATAAAAGGCGAACAGTTGCACTGACGCGCCTTGTGCCACCTTTCCAACCCGGAAAAATCCGTCGGCATCGGCGTCATACTTTTGAGTGAATCCCGTCTGTTCGGGGATCGTCAGTCCGAGCTTTAGGAGCTTGTCTGCTCCGAACGGATCCTTTGCATCTTTTGCCGGGTCCACCATTAGCGGCGCCCGAACTTCCAGCGGTGTAGTGGCGACGATCTTCTTCAAGGTCTCGCCCTGTGCGAAGCCGACTGTCACATATGACGCAAGTAGGAGCGCCACTTGCATCTTTCGCATCATCAAGTTCTTTTTCATCATGTTTTTACGGTTGATTGATACTTCTATTTTATGATCTCTGATATTCTTTTTGTTGGGGGAGGCCCACTTCAACGGTCGTAAGGAGTTCGCAGAGGCACACTCGAGGAAGTGTATGTAGTTCGAGCAGAAGTGTGTTCCAATGCGGCTTTACGACACGTTTTTTGTCGGGCGGCCAAAACTACAAATACAAAGGCGAGATCAAAGGATAGACACAAAAAAAGCCGGCGGAAAGAAACTTCCGTCGGCTTTTTCTAAGTGTTAGGGGAATCGCTTATTTGTTATCGGTATTCATGATAACCACGCGGTTCCAAGCATTCTCAGCATACGGCTGAACCGTGTCACCCATCCATTCGATGGAGATGTTGTCAGACGAAACGCCATACTTGTCGATAAGGCGCTTAGCGACGGCTCTTGCACGTCTTTCAGAGATACCCTTGTTGTAGTCCGGGTTACCCGTCTTCTTGTCAGCATAACCTACCAACTTGATCGGCAAGTTGTACTTCTTAGCGTACTCAGCCGTGTTGAAGATGCTGATCTCTTGGTGCTTGTCGATCTTCGCGCTATTCAGACGGAAGTAAACGACATTCTCGAGATTCTCCTTCTGCTCAGAGGCTTCGGGGCACTTCGGGCATTCGGGGCAGAACTCCGGACGCTTAGCCAGCTCAGCATTCTCTTCACGCAGTCTGTTGATCTGATCGTTCAGGTCGTTCAACAGGTTGTAGTCCATCGGCTCGATTACCTCGAACTCCTTGCGACCCAAGTTGAAGTTCAAACCAAGCATAGCTTGTACAGCGCGATCGTAACGGGGCCGTGGATGCGAATCCCAGTTCCAGTGCTCACCCAGCAGTGTGTACTGTCCTTCCAAGAACAGGTCTACACGCTTAGAAAGGCGGAACATAAACTGAGCACCACCGTTGAGCGATGCCGATTCAGCTCTCGGGAAACTGGTGTGCGTCTTATCATCCGTATAGCCCGGACGCAGTGCGTAACCAAGACCCACGAACGGAATGAAACGGAACACCTTAGATTCTTTGTACGGAGCAAAGAAGTTGGTTACATCCCACATCAAGTCTACGTGAGGATTGATCCACCAGAACTCCTGAGCGTTGTCGCTCTTGTAGTCCGTTACGTAGCTGTAGTTTCTCATCTTACCACCGTTTACCTGCAAGCGGAAAGCCAAGTACGGGTTGTACCACTTTCCAACGGAAATAGCACCTGACGGTGCAATGCGGTCCATCAACTCAGCATTGCCATTCAAGTCGCCAAACAGGACGTTCGCACCTCCGGCCAGCGAAATAAATACGTTGTCCGTCGCTTTGTTTTTCTTGAAGTTCGTCTTAGAACCTCTCTCCGTGCTGAAGCCAACTTGCGGTTCATATCTCTGCGCGTTTTGCGCTGAAACCGCCAATGCAGAACCGAATAAAACGGCTAAAAGTAATGCCTTAGTCTTCATAATCTATTCAATTTCTTATTAAACAATCTTCTTTTCCTTTCTGTTTTGTGATCTCTTACTTAACTCATTCGTTATCTCTCAATTATTTGCGGCAAAGGTAAATGTTTTTTCTTCCCTAGCAAGGGACGCACTTGCTTTGCTCTGGACGCCCAATCTATATACACTTCACGTTCGATTTTACACCAACTGCCGTTACTTTTCCCCTTTCAGCAGATTCAATAGGTACTGTCCGTAGGGGTTCTTGGCCATTGGGGTGGCGTTACGCTCCAGTTGAGCGGCGTCAATCCAGCCTTGCCGATAGGCGATCTCTTCAACACAGGCAATTTTGAGGCCTTGACGCTTCTCGATGACTTCGACGAAGGTGGAGGCTTCGGCCAGTGAGGCGTGTGTGCCGGTGTCAAGCCAGGCAAAGCCGCGTCCGAGGAGTTCGACTTTCAGGCGATGCTTGTCCAGGAAGGCTTGATTGACGGACGTGATCTCCAGCTCTCCGCGGGCCGATGGCTTGACGTGGCGTGCCACTTCAACTACTTCGTTGGGATAGAAGTAGAGGCCAACCACGGCGTAGTTCGACTTGGGATGCTTAGGCTTTTCTTCAATCGTGAGTACGTTGCCCTGAGTGTCGAACGTCGCTACGCCGTACCGCTCGGGGTCGTTGACGTAATAACCGAATACGGTTGCGTTTTGTTTGTCAGTTGCGTTGAAAACGGCGCTTTTTAACATTCGGGTGAAGCTCTGGCCGTAGAAGATATTGTCGCCCAAGACGAGGCAGACGTCGTCATTGCCAATGAAATCGGCTCCGATGAGGAAGGCTTGTGCCAGTCCGTCGGGCGAGGGCTGTTCGGCGTATTCGAAGCGAACGCCCCAATCCGATCCGTCGCCTAGGAGACGGCGGAAGGCGGGCAGGTCTTGGGGGGTGGAGATGACGAGTATCTCGCGGATGCCGGACAGCATGAGCACCGAGATGGGGTAATAAATCATGGGTTTGTCGTAGACGGGGATCATCTGTTTGGAGATGCCCTTGGTGATGGGGTAGAGGCGTGTGCCGGAGCCTCCGGCCAGTACGATTCCTTTCATCTGTAGTGTTGTATTTACGGGGGTTGTTATGATGGGTTTGTTTATCCGTCGTGCTCGTTCCGTTTTCGGGGTTTGGAGCGGCGGATATGGCGCAAAAGTATGCCAATCTTGTCAGGTGATTGGCGTCCGACCTGCTGTTGACGGCTTCATCAGGGCTTCGATGCAAGAGAAGGCGCCGTAGTCCATAAAAATGGTCTGTGTAGATAGGGCGTATAAGATTTATAAGCTATGAAAGTTATTCTACGTATGAAATATAACTTTTATAGCCTATGAAGATAGTTCTCTCTATGTATAGAAGAGATCGTAGGCTATGACAAGTTGTGCTGATAATAATAGTTGTTTTTATTGGCTATATGGATAGGAGTTTGGATAAATAGAGATATTCATAAGCTATGAAAGTTATTATCCGTATGAATAAGAACTTTTATAGGCAATGAAAGTAGGTTTTTATATGGATAGGAATGTTCATAGACTATGAGGAGAGGAATGGATAGTAGGAATGATCTCTATAGGCTATTTCAGTAAGTGTTTAGATGTAGAGAGAGATTCATAGGCTATGAAAGTTGTGTTTCGTATGAATGAGAACTTTTATAGGCGATGAAAGTGATGTTTTGCGCCGATAAGATGTATCATGGTAGGATCTGTAGAGACGACGGGCGTAGGAGTGCTGGTGGGGTGTACGACGGCGGATCGTGAAACAAAAAAGCCTCGACGAGAGGGGCGACGAGGCAAAAAATATGCGGAAGACCCGTCGGGCCCCCCGCATATCCAGAAGAAAAAAACAGCAGGCTGATGTTTCAGCCTCCGAAGTTGTCAAACATGAGGTTCTCGGGCGGTACACCGAGGCTGTCGAGCATGCCCTCTACGGCTTTCGACATGGGGCCGGGGCCGCACATGTAGTACTCGATGTCTTCGGGTGCGTCGTGATCCTTGAGGTAGGTGTCGTGCAGGACATTGTGAACGAATCCAGCGGTGTACTTCACGCCTGCGGCATCGGCGGCCGGATCGGGGCGGTCGAGGGCGAGGTGGAAGGAGAAGTTGGGGTATTCCTTCTCTATGGCCAGGAAGTCGTCGAGGTAGAAGACTTCGTTCAGGGCACGGGCGCCGTAGAAGTAGGACATCTTCCGATCGCGCGTGTGGAGCGTCTTGGTCATGTGCATGATCTGTGCGCGCAGGGGGGCCATACCGGCGCCACCGCCGATCCAGATCATCTCGTTCTTGGAATTGAAGATCGGGTGGAAGTCGCCATAGGGGCCGCTCATTTTCACCTTGTCGCCAGGCTTGAGGGTGAAGATGTAAGAGGATGCGATGCCGGGCATGACGTCCATGAATCCCACCTGAGGCTTCGGCTTGAAGGGCGGGGTGGCGATGCGGACGGTCAGCATGAAGCGGTCGCCCTCAGCCGGATAGTTGGCCATGGAATAGGCGCGGATCGTCTCCTCGTCGTTGCGGCATTTGAGGGTGAAGAGGCCGAACTTTTCCCACGCGGGCAGGTACTCGGCGCCGATGGAGTCTTTGTCGATGTCGACGTTGTAATCCATCGAGAATTTGGGGATGTTGATCTGGGCGTAGGAGCCGGGGATGAAGTCCATGTGCTCGCCCGGGGGCAGGGCTACGATGAACTCCTTGATGAAGGTGGCCACGTTCTTGTTCGAGACCACGGTACACTCGTACTCCTTGACGCCGAAGACTTCGTCGGGTACTTGCACCGTCATGTCGTTCCTGACCTTCGTTTGGCAGGCCAGTCGCCAGTGGTCTTTCATCTGTTTGCGGCTGAAGAAGACCTTTTCGGTGGGCAAAATGTCGCCGCCTCCCTCGATGACTTGCGCGCGGCACTGGCCGCATTTACCGCCGCCACCGCAGGCGGAGGAGAGGAAGATGTTGCCGCTCTGAAGGGCTCCGAGCAGGGTGCCGCCGATGGGCGTTTCGATTTCTTTTTCGCCGTTGACGGTCAGCTTGACGTTGCCCGACGGCATGAGCTTGGCTTTTGCAACCAGCAGCAGTACGACCAGCAGCAGCACGATGATGAGAAACACCGCTACGCTGGCTCCGATCGTCAGTCCTGAGATTTCCAATAAAACCATCTTGTATTCTTGCTTATACGTTTATAAACCACTCAAATTTTGAACCCTGAGAAGCACATGAAGGCCATACCCATGAGGCCGGTCAGGATGAAGGCGATGCCCAGTCCACGCAGCGGTTTGGGGACATCGGAATAGGCCAGCTTCTCGCGAATAGCGGCCATGCCGACGATGGCCAGCATCCAGCCAATGCCCGACCCGAGGCCGTAGACGGTGGCAATGCCGACGTTGTCGAAGGCTTTCTGCTGCATGAAGAGCGAGCCGCCCATGATGGCGCAGTTCACGGCGATGAGCGGCAGGAAGATGCCGAGCGATGAATAGAGCGCGGGGGCAAACTTTTCGATCACCATCTCGACCAGTTGCACGAACGAGGCGATCACGGCGATGAAGAGGATGAAGGCCAGGAAGCTCAGGTTGACGTCCTGGAAGCCCGCACCGAGCCAGGCCAGCGCGCCCTCTTTGAGGACGTAATTCTCGAGCAGGTAGTTGATCGGTAGGGTGCAGACTTGGACGAAGGTGACGGCCAGGCCGAGGCCGAGGGCGGTCTTGACGTTCTTCGACACGGCGAGGTAGGAACACATGCCTAAGTAGTAGGCGAAGATCATGTTGTCGACGAAGATCGACCGGATGAATGTGCTTAATAGGTTATCCATGATTGTTTACTCCTTTCTTTTTCGTCAGTGACATGTGTGTTACTTCTCTTGCAAATCCTTGTTGCGTGCACGGTGTATCCATACGATGACGGCGCAGAGGATGAGGGCCATCGGAGGCATGATCATCAGGCCGTTGTTGACGTAGCCTGCATCGTAGACGGCTTGCGGGATGATGCGGAAACCGAGCAGTGTGCCCGATCCAAAGAGCTCGCGGACGAAGGCTACGACGACGAGGATAATGCCGTAGCCGGCGCCATTGCCTACGCCGTCGAGGAACGACTCCCAGGGCTTGTTGCCCAAGGCGAAGGCCTCGAGGCGCCCCATCAGGATACAGTTCGTGATGATCAGCCCGACGTAGACGGAGAGCTGCTTGCTGACATCGTAGGCAAAGGCCTTGAGTATCTCGTTGACGATCGTCACCAACGCGGCCACAACGACCAACTGGATGATGATGCGAATGCGGTTGGGGATCGTTTTGCGGAGCAGCGAAATGATGACGTTGGCGAAGGCTACGACTGCCGTCACGGAGATGGCCATGACGAGCGCCGGCTGCAGTTTGACGGTCACGGCCAAGGCCGAGCAGATGCCCAGCATTTGCACGATGACCGGATTGTCCTTGCTCAGGGGGTTGAACAGGATCTCTTTATTCTTTGCTGATAAACCCATATCTCTTTATTGTTTTTGCTTGGTTAGGAATCCGGCGTAGTGCCCCAGGCTGGTCTGGATCATGGCGTTGACGCCGTTGCTGGTGATGGTGCCGCCGGAGATGCCGTCCACATAGTCCTGGCCGTCGGCTTTGTTGCCATGCTTCACGACGGCGATTGACTTGAAGGCGCCGTCCTTGAAGAGCTCTTTGCCGGCGAACTGTCCGGAGAAGGCTTTTTGCACGATCTCGGCACCCAGACCGGGCGTTTCGCTCTCGTGGCTAAAGTCGGCGCCGAAGACCGTGTTGCAGTCGTCGTTGACCGACATATAGCCCCACAGCGGCCCCCAGAGGCCGGTGCCACGCATGGCCAGAATGTACTTCGTCTGCCCGTCTACCGTGGCGACAAAGACGGGGAAGACGCCGCGGGCAAACTGCTTCTTGACGTCGTCGCTGAAGGCGTCGCCGTCTACGCGATTGCCGTCGGCATCGACGAGGAAGGCCTCCTTGATCAGTTCCTTGTATTTCGCTTCAGCCTCACTGGCGGGCACGCTGACGTTCACCGCGCGGAGGATCTGCTGTCGCTTGTCGTTGTC
>ERZ772921.2278-NODE-2278-length-10471-cov-15.461598_pt1 | contig 10471 bp, 7 predicted proteins | sample MGYA00512117_ERZ772921 | MGnify/ENA primary metagenome ERZ772921 (study PRJEB29015, sample SAMEA2737944) | human oral metagenome | biome: human oral; feature: human-associated habitat; material: dental | place: China | collected 2150 ... | reverse complement strand
CCCCGCCCGGCCAGGACCACGAGGGCGCGCGAGGCGATGGCCGCGGGTTCGGGCAGGCGCCCCACCCCGGTGTCGCCCGAGCCGAGCGCGCCCTCCTCCGGGTCGATGACCGTGTACCCCCTGCGCCGCAGTTCCGCGACGTTCGAGGCGGTCGCGGGGTTGGTCCACATGGCGGAGTGCATGGCGGGGGCGATGACGACGGGCGCGGTGGAGGCGAGCACCGTGAGCGCCACCATGTCGTCCGCCATGCCCGCGCGGATCCGCGCGAGGGCGTCGGCGGTGGCCGGGACGACGAGGACCAGGTCGGCCGCCCGCGCCAGTTCGACGTGCTCGGCGCCGGCCCCGAAGACATCGACGACGGCGGGGGCGCCCGTCAGGCCGGCCCACGTGGAGGGGCCGACGAAGTTCAGGGAGGCGGGGGTCGCCGCCACGCGCACGTCGTGGCCCGCTCGCATGAGCTCGCGGACCACGCTCACGGCCTTGAAGGCGGCGACGCCCCCGGTGACGCCGACGACGACCGTCGCCATGTCAGACCCCGGGGGACGCCTCGAGGGTGAGCATCCCCTCGTCGATCTCGCGCAGGGCGATCGCCAGGGGCTTCTCGTCGGGGGAGGTCTCGACGACGGGGCCGACGAACTGGATCATGTTCTGCGCGAGCTGCAGGTTGTACGAGTTGATCTGCCGGGCGCGCCTGGCCGCGAAGATCACCAGGGCGTACTTCGAATCGACGTGCTCGAGCAGGTCGTCGATGGGCGGCGAGGTGATGCCAACGGGCTGGGCGACGATTCCTGACATACGTGTCTCCTCTGTTCAACGGCGTGAGTGGCAGTCTACTCCAGGCCCATCAGGGCGGCGAGTTCTGATACGGCGCGTTCCACGGAGTCGTTGACGACGATGTGGTCGAACTCGGCGCTGGCCCGCATCTCCACGCGGGCAGTCTCCAGGCGGCGCCGCTGCTCGGCCCCGTCCTCGGTGCCGCGCGAGACGAGGCGCCGTTCCAGTTCCTCCCACGAGGGGGGCGCCAGGAAGACGAAACGGGCGTCGGGCCGCGTGCGCCGGACCTGCCTGGCGCCGTCCAGGTCGATCTCGAGGAGCACCGGGTGCCCCTGGGCGATGGCCCGGTCGACCGGGCGGCGGGGGGTGCCGTACTTGTTGCGGCCATGGACGAGCGCCCACTCCAGCATGTCCCCGGATTCGACCATTGAGTCGAACTCCTCATCGGAGACGAAGTGGTAGTGGGCGCCGTCGATCTCGCCGGGCCGGGGCGGGCGGGTCGTCGCCGACACCGAGACCCTCAGGTCCGGGTGGCGCTCCTTGAGCGCTGCGACGACCGTCCCCTTCCCAACGGCGGTGGGGCCGGCGAGCACGGTGAGTGCGGGTGCTTCGGTCATGCGCCCATCGTGCCACGCCGGGCCGCTTCATCCGAAACGCTCGACCAGTTGCTTGCGCTGGATGGGGCCGAGTCCGCGCACGCGGCGGCTCGCTGCGATCTTGTACTGGTCCATCAGGACTGCCGCGGTGTTCGTCCCGACGCGGGGCAGGGACTCGAGCAGGGTCACGACTTTCATCTTCGCGACGGCGTCGTCCCTCTCCGCCAGTTCGAGGACCTCTGAGAGGTTCATCGAGCGGGCCTTCAACGCGTTCTTCACCTCGGCGCGCCGACGGCGCGCCTGAGTGGCCTTCTCGAGGGCCTGAGCCCTCTGCTCGGGCGTGAGATCAGGTAGTGCCATTCTGATCACTTCCTCCATTGGGGTCTTCGTGAATTAACTATGTCACCAACCGGATGATTTTTCTCCTGCTTTCCGCGCGCCGTGCCGTTCCGGGCTATCCGGCGAGCTCGGTTACGGCCCGTTTGTACGCCGAACGGAGCCCCCGCAAATCGGGACCCGATTCGAGTATCGCACGCGACGAGGACGCGAGCACGGCGGAGCGCGCGCCGCGGAAAACATCCCTGACCTGCGCCGGCCCGGCGCCCTGGGCGCCGACGCCCGGCGCCAGGACGGGGCCGCGCAGTGCCGCCAGATCGATCCCCAGATCGGCCACCGCCGAGCCCACTGTGGCGCCCACGACGACCCCTGCGGGACCCAGATGAACTTTGTCACAGGAGGCGTTGAAGTCCGCCAGCTGGGACACGATCCGCGCGGCGACGGACACGCCCTCGCGCGAGCGGCAGTGCTGCACGTCCGCGCCCTCCGGATTCGAGGTGAGGGCGAGGACGAACACGCCCCGGCCGGTGCGCTCGGCCAGGCGCAGCGCGGGCGCCAGGGACCCGGCGCCCAGGTACGGGGACAGGGTCACCGCGTCGCCCGCCAGGGGCGAGGCGTCAGAGAGGTAGGCGTCGGCGTAGCCCTCCATGGTGGAGCCGATGTCGCCGCGTTTGGCGTCCACGACGCACAGGGTCCCGAGCTCCCGGCAGGCGGCCACGACCTCCTCCAGGACCGCGACCCCCTGGGACCCGTGGCGCTCGAAGAAGGCGGACTGCGGTTTGAGCGCCGCGGCCCGGCCGCCGAGCGCCTCGACGACCCTGAGGGAGAACTCGCGCAGGCCGCGCGCGTCGTCGTCCAGGCCCCAGCGGGCCAGCAGCGCCGCGTGGGGGTCGATGCCGACGCAGACGGGCCCGTGGGCGCCCATCGCCTCGTAGAGCCTGTCGCCGAAGCCCATGCGGGCGGGTTCCTTGGCGTTGAGGGGGTTCATCGGGCCTCCTTGGACCGGTGGGAGTCCCACTCCTGCAGGGAGCGGACGGAGTAGGCGCCGCGCGCGCGCACCTCGATCGCCTGGACGACGGCGTTGAACGCCTGCAGCGTCGTCACCGCGGGCCGGTCGTGGGCGGCCGCGGCCGCGCGGATCCGGTAGCCGTCGTGGCGGTTCGCCGACCGCTGCGGGGTGTTGACGACCAGGTCGATGCGGCCCTCGTTGATGAGGTCCACGACGGTGGGCTCGCCCTCCGCGCCGCGCCCCTCGGAGGACTTGCGCACCACTTGCGCCGCGATGCCGTTGCGGCGCAGCACCGAGGCCGTGCCCGACGTGGCCAGGACCGTGAAGCCCAGCTCGGCCATGCGCGCGGCCGGCAGGACGATCGCCCGCTTGTCGGTGTCCGCGATGGAGATGAACACCGTGCCCCGCGTGGGCAGCTCCGTGAACGCGCCCAACTGGGATTTGGCGAAGGCCGTCGGGAAGTCGCGGTCGATGCCCATGACCTCGCCGGTCGAACGCATCTCCGGGCCGAGCACCGTGTCGACGACCTCCCCCGCCGCGGTGCGGAACCGCTTGAAGGGCAGCACGGCGGCCTTGACCGCGATGGAACCGCCGTCGGGGATCGTCCGCGCGTCGCGCCCGGGCAGGAGCCCCTGGTCCCGCAGGGAGGCGATCGTGCGGCCCACCTGGATGAGGGCGGCGGCCTTGGCCAGTTGCACGCCCGTCGCCTTCGAGGCGAAGGGCACGGTCCGCGAGGCGCGGGGGTTCGCCTCGATGACGTACAGGGTGTCGGAGAGCATCGCGAACTGGATGTTGATGAGCCCGCGCACCCCCACTCCCCTGGCGATGGCCTCCGTCGAGGCGGTGATGCGCCCGAGTTCGCGCGCCGACAGCGTCATGGGGGGCAGCACGCACGAGGAGTCCCCGGAGTGGACGCCCGCCTCCTCGATGTGCTCCATGATCGCCCCCATGAACAGCTCCTCGCCGTCGTAGAGGGCGTCGACGTCGATCTCGATGGCGGCGTCCAGGAAGCGGTCGATGAGCAGGGGCCCGCGGCTGAAGAGCACGTCGATGTCGGGCCGGTCCAGGTAGACGCCCAGCGCCTCCTCGTCGTTGATGATCGCCATGCCCCGCCCGCCCAGGACGAAGCTGGGGCGCACGAGCACGGGGAATCCGATGGAGCGCGCCACCGGGAGCACCTGGGCGGGCGAGTGCGCGACGTCGTGGGCGGGGGCGGGGCAGCCCGCCGCCTCCAGGACCTTCCCGAACTCCCCGCGGTCCTCGGCGAGGTCGATGGCGTGGGGCGTGGTCCCCAGGACCGGCACGCCCGCCCGCTCCAGGTCCGCCGCCAGGGACAGCGGCGTCTGCCCGCCCAGCTGCACGACCATGCCCTTGACGGGGCCGGCCTGGCACTCGGCGCGGTAGACCTCCAGGACGTCCTCCAGGGTGAGGGGCTCGAAGTAGAGGCGGTCGGAGACGTCGTAGTCGGTGGACACCGTCTCCGGGTTGCAGTTGACCATGACGGTCTCGTAGTCCCCGCGCAGCGCCATGGCGGCGTGGACGCACGAGTAGTCGAACTCGATGCCCTGCCCGATGCGGTTGGGGCCGGCGCCGAGGATGATGACGGCCTCGCGGCTGCGGGGGGCGACCTCGGTCTCCAGGTCGTAGGACGAGTAGTGGTAGGGGGTGCGCGCCGCGAACTCCGCCGCGCAGGTGTCGACGGTCTTGTACACCGGGCGGATGCCGAATGCCCCGCGCACCTCCCGCACCGTGTCCTCCGACAGGCGCCGCATCGAGGCGATCTGCCGGTCGGAGAACCCGTGCCGTTTCGCCCGGGCCAGCACGTCGCCGGTCAGGGCGGGCGCGCCGATGGTCTCCCTGGCGACCTCGTCGAGCAGGACCATCTGGTCGAGGAACCACGGGTCGATCCCCGTGGACGCGTGGAGCTCGTCGATGCCGGCGCCGCCGCGGATGGCCTGCTGGACCTGCACGAGGCGCTCCTCGGTGGCCGTCCCCGCCCGCTCCACGAGCGCGCGCGTCTGCTCGGGCGAGGGGTCGGGCCCGTCCCAGTGGAACTGCGCCCCGGGCTTGTCGATGGAGCGCAGGGCCTTGTTCAGGGCCTCGGTGAAGCAGCGGCCGATGGCCATGGCCTCCCCCACCGCCTTCATGGAGGTGGTGAGCGAGGGGTCGGCCCCCGGGAACTTCTCGAAGGTGAAGCGCGGGACCTTGACGACCACGTAGTCCAGCGCCGGTTCGAAGGACGCGGGCGTCGAGCCCGTGATGTCGTTGGGGATCTCGTCCAGGGTGTAGCCCGTGGCCAGGCGGGCGGCGATCTTCGCGATCGGGAAGCCCGTGGCCTTCGAGGCCAGCGCCGACGAGCGCGACACCCTCGGGTTCATCTCGATGACGATGACGCGCCCGGTGCCCGGGTGGACCGCGAACTGGATGTTGCAGCCCCCGGTGTCCACCCCGACCTCGCGGATGACGGCGATGCCGATGTCGCGCAGGCGCTGCAGCTCCCGGTCCGTGAGGGTCAGGGCGGGGGCGACTGTGACCGAGTCGCCCGTGTGCACGCCGACGGGGTCCACGTTCTCGATGGAGCACACGACGACGACGTTGTCCGCCTTGTCGCGCATGAGCTCCAGCTCGTACTCCTTCCACCCCAGGATCGACTCCTCCAAGAGCACCTCGGTGGTGATCGACGCCGCCAGCCCCTGGCCCGCGATCCTCTCCAGGTCCTCGGGCGTGCGGGCGAAACCGGAGCCCAGGCCGCCCATGGTGAAGGAGGGGCGTACGACCAACGGGTAGCCCAGCTGCTCGGCCGCCGCGTGGCACTCCTCCATCGTGTGCGCGATGAAGGAGCGCGCCACCTCGGCGCCCGACCGCTCCACGATGGCCTTGAACGCCTCGCGGTCCTCCCCGGCGCGGATCGCGTCGATGGAGGCCCCGATGAGCTCGACGCCGTAGCGCTCCAGCACGCCCTCCTCGGCCAGGGCGACCGCGGTGTTGAGGGCGGTCTGGCCCCCCAGCGTGGGCAGCAGCGCGTCGGGCCGCTCCTTGGCGATGATCGAGGCGACGACCTCGGGGGTGATCGGCTCGACGTAGGTCGCGTCCGCGATCCCCGGGTCGGTCATGATGGTGGCCGGGTTGGAGTTGACGAGGACGACGCGCAGCCCCTCCTCCTTGAGCACCCGGCACGCCTGGGTCCCCGAGTAGTCGAACTCGCAGGCCTGGCCGATGACGATGGGGCCCGAGCCGATGACGAGGACCGAGCGCAGGTCTGTGCGGCGGGGCATCAGCGGCCCTCCTTCGCGCTAGCGGCGCCCCGGCGGGCGGCCATCAGAGTGATGAAACGGTCGAAGAGGCCCTCGCCGTCGTGGGGGCCGGCCGCGGCCTCGGGGTGGTACTGGACGGAGAAGGCCGGGATGTCCAGGGCGGTCAGCCCCTCGACCACCCCGTCGTTGAGGCCCACGTGGGACACGACGACCCTGCCGTAGCGCCCCGAGTCGTAGGGCGAAATCGACGGCCCCCCCACGGGCGCGTCCACGGCGAAACCGTGGTTGTGCGCGGTGATCTGCACGCGCCCGGTCTCCACGTCCTTCACGGGCTGGTTGATGCCCCTGTGCCCGTAGTCGAGCTTGTAGGTGCCGTACCCCAGGGCGCGGCCGAAGAGCTGGTGGCCGAAGCAGATCCCGAAGTACGGGATGCGGGCGTCCAGCACCGAGCGCAGCACCGAGATCTCGTGCTCCGCCGTGGAGGGGTCGCCGGGCCCGTTGGAGAAGAACACCCCGTCGGGGCGCAGGTCCGCGATCTGGGCGAAGGAGTAGGAGGAGGGCACGACGACGACCTGGACGCCCCTGGCCGCCAGGTGGTGGGGCGTGCGGGACTTGATGCCGAGGTCCACCGCGACGACCCTCGCGACGGGTTCGGCCCCCTCGAACTCCCCGAGGGGCTCGACCACGTAGGCGCCCCCCGTGGAGACCTCCCCCGCCAGGGCCGCGCCGCTCATGCCGGGCGACTCGGCGACGATGCGCACCAGGGCGGCCACGGCCTCGGGCCCCAAGTGGTCGGCGCCCGCGGGCAGCGCGTCCCCGGAGAACACGCCGGCGCGCATGGCGCCGCGCTCGCGGATGTGGCGGGTGACCGCGCGCGTGTCGACGTCGGCGATGGCGACGACGCCCTGGGAGGACAGTTCCTCGTCGAGCCCGCGCCTCGACCTCCAGTTCGAGGGGCGCCGGGCAGCGTCGCGCACCACGAAACCCGCGACCCAGATGCGCGCGGACTCGGGGTCCTCGTCGTTGACGCCCGTGTTGCCGATGTGCGGCGCGGTCATCACGACGATCTGGCGGTGGTACGAGGGGTCGGTGAGGGTCTCCTGGTAACCGGTCATCCCCGTGGAGAACACGGCCTCCCCCAGGGCGCGCCCCCGGGCGCCCCAGGCGCGGCCCCGGTAGACGGTGCCGTCCTCCAGGACCAGCAGCGCTGTGTCGCCGCTCATCGGTCCTCCTTCGCGACGGGGGCGGCGTCGTCCACGGTGATGGCGCCCGCCAGGATCGTGTAGCGCACGCGCCCGGGCAGCTCCATGCCCGTGTACGGGCAGTTCGTCGAGCGCGTCCACTGCTGCTGGGGGTCGACCGTGCGCCGCTCGGCGGGGTCGACCAGGGTGATGTTCGCGCGCGATCCGGCGCGGATGTGCTGGCCCTGCCCCTCGACCCGGCCGATGGCGGCGGGGGCGGCGCTCATGACGCGCGCGAGGTCCGCCCACGTCATGCGGCCGGTCTCCACCATCGTCGAGATGAGGATGGGCAGGGCCGTCTCCAAGCCGGTCATGCCGAAGGCCCCGGCCTGCCACTCGCAGTCCTTGGCCTCCAGGGGGTGGGGGGCGTGGTCCGTGCCCACGCAGTCGATGGTGCCGTCGGCCAGGCCCTCGCGCACCGCCGCGACGTCCTCGGCGCTGCGCAGCGGCGGGTTCACCTTGTACAGGGGGTTGTAGGTGGAGGCGAGGTCCTCGGTGAGCAGCAGGTGGTGGGGGGTGGCCTCGGCGGTGACGGCGACGCCCATGCGCTTGCCCCACCGGATCAGGTCCACGGATCCGGCGGTGGACAGGTGGCACACGTGCAGGCGCGAGCCGACGTGCTTGGCCAGCAGGATGTCGCGGGCGATGACCGCCTCCTCGGCGACGGCGGGCCACCCGGCCAGCCCGAGCTCGCCCGAGAGCCGGGACTCGTTCATCTGGGAGCCGTCGGTGAGGGCGGGGTCCTGGCTGTGCTGGGCGATGACGCCGCCGAATCCCTTCACGTACTCCAGGGCGCGGCGCATGAGCACGGGGTCCGACACGCATTTGCCGTCGTCGGAGAAGACCCGCACCCGGGCGGCCGAGTGGGCCATGGCGCTCATCTCGGACAGGTGCCTGCCCTCCAGGCCCGCGCTCACGGCGCCGACCGGGTGGACGTCGACCCAGCCGGCCTCGCGGCCCAGGCGCAGCACCTGCTCGACGACACCGGCGTTGTCCTGGACGGGGTTGGTGTTGGCCATGGCGAACACGGAGGTGTATCCGCCCACGGCGGCGGCGCGGGTGCCGGTGAAGACCGTCTCGGCGGACTCGCCGCCGGGCTCGCGCAGGTGGGTGTGGATGTCGACCAGGCCGGGCAGGGCCACCAGGCCGTCCGCGTCGTGGCGCACGGCGTCGTCCGGGGCCTGGGCGGCCGCGTCGGGACCGATCGCGGCGATGACGCCGTCGGCCAGGAGGATGTCCAGCCATTCGCCGTCGGCGTTGATGAAAGCGCCCTTGAGTTCGGGGTGCGCCGCTGCGACCTCGACCGCCCAGTCCATGAAAGCCATGTGTTCATTGTCTCCCGAAAAGCCTGCGTTCCGGACGTCCGTTCATCGACGGCGTGACGGATGTCGTGCCCGATCGTCCCCGTTCGCATTGGCACTGCCGGTGCCGGCGCAATATATTGGGCGGGGAGAGATGCTCACGCGATCTCTTGCAACGCAGGGTCCCATGACCCGGCGACGGGCACGAGTTCACGCACACGCCACCGCATTCCGAAGGAGGTCCCGATGTCTTTGCCGCGCTTGCGCAGCAGGGAACGTAAAGACCCATCGCGTTTGAGGAAGGGCGTGTCCAAGCGCACCCAACGGTTCGTGTCCATCGGCGCGACGGCGGCCATCCTGGCCGGATACGTGATTGCCGTCACGTCTGCTGAGGGCATCGATCGCGCCGAGCTGTCGCTCAACGACGGCGGCGTGTGGGTGACCAATCAGGCCTCGCGCATGGTCGGGCATCTGAACCACCCCTCCAAGACGATCGACGCGGGGGTGCGCGCCGACTCGAACGAGTTCGACATCTACCAGGAGGGCGACACCGTCCTCGTGCGCGACCGGCAGGCGGGAACCCTCACCCAGGTCGACCCGGCGAAGGTCTCGATGGGCACGCCCAAGTCCCTGGGCGACGCCGACCTCGTCGCCTTCGGCGGCGGCACTGTCGCGATGCTCGACATCCAGAGCGGCAAGCTGTGGACGACCCCCGCCAAGGGCCTTCCCTCCTTCGACACGTCGGCCAAGCCGGACATGTCGGGATTTGCCGGGGGAGTCGTGACGGTCGGCAAGGACGGGTCCGTGCACGCCGCCTCCGCCCAGGCCAAGGCATGGAAGTCGATGGTCGTCGAAGGATCGACCTTCCGCGAGGAGGGGCACTCCCTGCCCAAGGAGTTCGCCGGGTCCAAGAACCTCCAGATCGCCGCGGTCGGCTCCCGCTCCGTGGTGCTCGACGCCGAGTCGGGAAAGCTCGCCTTGCCCGGTGGGAAGGCCGTCGAACTGGGGGAGACGAAGAACCTCCAGCTCCAGCAGTCCGGGCCCGCGGCCGACGACGTGCTCGTCGCCTCGGCCACGACCCTGTACAAGGTCTCCCTGGCCGACGGCGCCATCACGGCCAAGCCCGCCAACCCGCAGGCGCGCAACGCCCAGGGCAACCCCGCCCGCCCCGTCTTCCACGAAGGCTGCGCCTACGCGGCGTGGACGGGAACGGGCCGCTCCCTGCGGGACTGCCCGGGGAGCAAGGACGACGAATCCCTGGCCAGCGAGAAGCTCGCCGAGAGCAAGTCGGCGGAGTTCCGGACCAACCGCAGGGTCATCGTGCTCAACGACGCCGCCACCGGCAACGTCTGGCTGCCCGACAAGGACATGGTCCTGGTCAACGATTGGAACGAGGTCAACAACAGCAACCAGGTCGAGAGCGACGAGCACGACGACAGCACCGACCTGACCACGCAGCGCAAGGACCCCGACCGCCAGCAGGAGAACCATCCGCCCACCGTGGAGAACGACAAGTTCGGGGTGCGGCCCGGGCGCACGACGAGCCTGCCGGTCACCAACAACGACTCCGACCAGGACGGCGACGTCCTGACCGTCAAGCCGACATCCACGCCCGCCTTCGGGACCGTGCGCCCCAGCCGCAAGGGCCAGGCGCTGCAGATCGAGGTCCCCGAGACGGCGTCGGGCACGACCACGTTCACCTACGAGGCCGACGACGGCCGGGGCGGGAAGGCCACCGGCAGCGTCACCGTGGACGTGCACCCCTTCAACGTCAACGAGGCCCCGGTCCAGCAGATCAAGACGAGCGCGAAGCTCGCCTCCGCCGGCGAGACGACGCTCCAGCTCCTGGGGGACTGGATCGACCCCGACGGCGACCCCATCTACCTCAAGGGGGCGACGCCCAGCAAGGGGCTGACCGCGTCCTTCCAGGAGACCGGCAGCGTCAAGGTCAAGGACCTCA
>ERZ772921.2275-NODE-2275-length-10489-cov-4.239985_pt1 | contig 10489 bp, 9 predicted proteins | sample MGYA00512117_ERZ772921 | MGnify/ENA primary metagenome ERZ772921 (study PRJEB29015, sample SAMEA2737944) | human oral metagenome | biome: human oral; feature: human-associated habitat; material: dental | place: China | collected 2150 ... | reverse complement strand
GAACAAAAGACAGCTCACTTGAAATAGTGGAAAGATTCAAGGAAAATCACAAAAATGAAAATATAATAATCATATCCCAGGAAAATCAGGGACTGAGTGAAGCCAGAAATAATGGTCTTAAAGCAGCAAAAGGAGAATATATTTCATTTATAGACAGTGACGATTTTGTGGATACTGAAAATTATGAACAATTTATAAATGAGACCATAAAGGACAAAGTAGACATTGGAATAGGAAGATATAAAAAAATTATCGAAAAAAATAATGGAAATGAAATTGAACTGGAATGCGTGACAGAAATAAGAAATTACAATAAGGGAGAAATAAAGACAGGGAAAGAATATTTTGATATAATGTATAGAAATGATATGCATGGTCCTGAAGTATGGGATGATTTATTCAGAAGGGAATTTTTACTGGATAACAATATATTTTTTAAAAAAGGAAGAATGCATGAAGATGAGATTTTTACTGTTGAAACGCTTTTAAAGGCATCAAAGGTAAGGTTTTATGGAATTTATTACTATAATTACCTGCAGCGTGAAAAAAGCATCATGTCGACAAAATCTCTAAAAAACTATCAGGATATGGAAAAAAATATAAATGAGATTTATAATTTTATGCTTACTGAAACAGATAGCAGGACAAAAAAGCTTCTGGAAGATGAAATTCACAGACTATATAAAATTATAATAAAGCATTCAACAGAATACAAAAAAGAAAATACTGTTTTTGAAAAAAATTACAAAAAATTTTTAGCTGAACATGGTGAAAATAAATTACAGAAAATAATAACAAGAATAAAGAAAAGTATAGACAAAAAAATTAAAAAAATAAAGTCATAAAATTGATTTTAGAAGTTGTAATTTATTAAAAAATAAACGATGTTAAAAGGTATAAATATATGTCAAAAGGAGTTTTAAATGAAGTTAAGTATTATAATACCTGCGTATAATACAGAAAAATATATAAAACAGTGTATTGATAGTGTAATAAACATTAGGAATATAGAAAATGAGATAATAGTAGTAAATGACGGTTCTACAGACAGAACAAAGGATATACTTAAAGAATATACTGAAAATAATGATAGAATAAAAGTTATAACACAGGAAAATCAGGGTGCAAGTGCAGCCAGAAATACAGGAATCAAAGCAAGTACAGGAGATTATATATATTTTCTTGACAGTGATGACTGGATTGATACGGTTTCATTTGAGAAAATAATAAGACAACTTGAAAAAGACTATAAAAATGGAGAAAAAATAGATATCGTAGTAGGAAAGGAAAAAGCCTACAGTGAATTTACGAAGGAAGAAGTTCTGGATGAGAGAATTCCAAGGGAGCTTATCGGTAAAATAGTTTCAGGGAAAGAATATATGATAAAATCAATAAAAGAAAAATTCTGGAATGTAAGACTTCCGATATATCTGTACAGCAGAAAGTTGCTTATAGATAACGATATTTATTTTCCAATAGGTAGAAGATCCAATGAAGATGAAGTGTTTTCAATCGGTGTGTTTTATCATGCAAAGAAGTTAAAAATAACAGATGAAATATTTGGATATTACAGAGCTAGAAGTGGAAGTATAATGTCAGTTTTAAATATAACTCATGTAGAGGATATTTTTGAAAATGTGAAGGAGCTTCTTGAAAAATATAAGAACGAAAAGGATTCTGAAACAAAAAAGATAATATTCTACATGATAAAAAGATATTATAAAAGTTCGATGAAAAAAGCTGTACAGTGCGGAAGAAAAGATGTATTTAAAAAGATATACAGGCAGTTCAGGAAAGACTGTAAAGATTATCTTTTCAAGATAAAATCAAAAAAGTTTGAAAATTTAGAACTGTATATATTGTACTATACAGGAGGAGTGTATTATACAGGAGGAAATTTCCTGAAAAAATGTAGAAATAAGTTTAAAGTGAAAAGAGGATAAATGATGGCACAGATACCTAAAAGGCTTCATTATGTCTGGATAGGGGATGATGAAAAACCTGAGATTTTTCATAAGTGTCTGAAATCCTGGCAGGAAAAAATGCCAGATTATGAAATTGTTGAAATAAATGAGAAAAATTTTGATTTAGAAAATCATATAGAGAAAAACAGTTTTTTAAGGGAATGCTATAAAAGAAAACTTTGGGCATATATTGCCGATTATGTAAGAATTCATTATTTATATGAAAATGGAGGAATATATCTAGATACGGATATGGAAATAGTAAAAGATTTTTCTCCTTTGTTTGAAAGTGAAAATATAGAATTTTTTACAGGGTATGAAAGTGATGATGGTATTGGAATGGGACTTTTTGGAGTTGCTGCTAAAAGCGAATTTTTAAAAAAAATGATAAATTTTTATGATAATGAAATATATTCAAGCCCTTTATTTACTTTGCCACAAATAACAAAATATATACTCAAAAAGCATTTTATGTTTGATTTTTCAAAAGATGAAATAAAAGATGAGAAAAATGGGATATACATTTACAGGAAGGAATATTTCTATCCTTTTCTTCCAAAACAAAAATTCAGTGAAAATATGGTAACAGGTAATACATATGCAGTCCACTGGTGGCATCATTCATGGAAGGGAAGTAGACCGTTTTTATTTCTGAAAACAAAACATTTAAAAGGAATAAAGAAATATATAAAGAAAATTGGGATATATTTTCAAATAATAAGGGATGATTTTAGAAATCAAAAGGTAAAAAATTAGAATTAAGGGGAAATTCGATGAAATTATCAGTAGGGATAATAACGTATAATGAGGAAAATAGAATAGGAAAAACGTTGGATTCTGTAAAGGAAATAGCTGATGAAATAATAGTGGTGGACAGTGAAAGTTCTGACAGGACAGTAGAAATTGCAAAGGCCAAGGGAGCACAAGTTTTTATTGAGAAATGGAAAGGATACGGTCCGCAGAAAAACTCAGTACTTGAAAAATGCAGTGGCGACTGGATTCTTTTAATAGATGCTGATGAAGTCGTATCTATAGAACTAAAGGATAAAATAAAGGATATAATAAATGGGAATTCAGATTCTGACGTATATAAAATAAAATTGAGAAACATATGCTTTGGAAAAGAAATAAAGTATGGCGGCTGGGATGATTATGTAATCAGGCTCTGGAAAAAAGGGAAAGTCAGGATAAGTGACAGGGAAGTTCATGAAAAATATGAAATAGCTGAAAACAGCAGGACAGGAAAAATAAATGAACTCATAATTCACTATACCTATGACAATATAGAACAGTTTTTGGAAAAGCTTAACAGATATACTTCCGAGAGTGCCACACAGTATATGAAGGAACATAAGAAATCAGGAATTGTAAAGATTTACTCGAAAATGCTTTTCAGATTTATAAGAATGTATATTTTACAGTTAGGATTTCTTGATGGCTATGAAGGATACCTTCTTGCAAAGTATAGTTCTATTTACACCATGACAAAGTACACGAAATTAAGGGAACAGTATTTTAGAACATTGGGAAAGGATACTTCCCTCATTGTTACAACATATAACTGGCCACAGGCTCTTGAAATATGCCTGAACAGTGTATTAAGACAGACTGTCCTTCCAAAAGAAATAATAGTGGCAGATGATGGATCACGTGAGGATACTGCCAGTCTTGTAAAGAAAATAAAGGAAAGTAATCCGAATATTAAAATAGAACATTCATGGCAGGAAGATGATGGATTCAGGCTTTCAATGTCAAGAAACAAAGCTATAGCAAGAACATCAGGGAAATATGTCATAATAATAGATGGAGATCTGATTTTAGAAAGACATTTTATACAGGATCATATTGAAAATATGGAAAATGGATATTTTATTCAGGGATCAAGAGTAATAATATCTGAAGAAAAATCCAAAGAAATATTGAAGGGAAAATTGCCTGTATTTCCAAAAGTGTTATTTGAAAAGGGATATAAAAACAAAGCAAATACAGTAAGAAGTAGACTGCTTTCAAAAATTTTTGCTAAAAAAGATAAAAAACTTTCAGGAATAAGGGGGTGCAATATGTCCTTCTTCAGGGAAGATTTAGTAAAAGTAAACGGCTTTGAAGAAAAAATTCAGGGCTGGGGACGTGAAGATAGCGAAATTGCAGTTAGACTTTTCAATAATGGTATAGGAAAAAAAAGATTGAAATTTGGTGCTCTGACCTATCATATCTATCATAAGGAAAATGATAGAAGTGGATTGGCTGAAAATGATGAATTTTTAGCTAAGGTAATAAAACAGGGAAAGAAAAAAGCAGAGAAAGGACTGAATGATCATGAAGGATGTCAGTTTGGTAATAACGAGCTGCGGAAGGTTTGATTTACTTAAGAGAACTTTAGACAGTTTCTTTGAAAAAAATACTTATCCAATAAAAAAAATAATAATAACAGAAGATAGTACAGAAGGAAAGAAATTGGAAAAACTGGTTTCCAAATACAAAAATCAAAATTTTAAATTAATAGTAAATGAAACAAGAATAGGACAAATAAAGTCCATAGATAAAGCTTATAAGGAAGTAGATACGGAGTATGTTTTTCATTGCGAAGATGATTGGGAATTTTTAAGGGAAGGCTTTATAGAAAAATCTATGGATATGCTCATAGAAAATCCTAAAATAGCGGTAGTTGGATTAAGATCAAGGGAAGACTGTTCGAGAATTCCTATTTCAAAAGAAAACTACATGGCATCTAACGGAGAGGAGTATTTTGAAATACTGGAAGATGTATTTACATATAATCCTGGACTTAGAAGAAAGGATGTATGCGATCTGTTTGGATCCCATGAAAAGCTTGAAGGAAAACTGTGGGAAGCTGAATTGTCAAAATTTTACAAGGAAAGAGGATATAAAATGATTTCCTTTGTAAATCCATTTGTGGAACATATAGGTAACAAAAGACATGTCCACTTTAGTAAAAGAGGAAAAAACAGCGTTTTGGATTTTAAAATAGATAGAATGATAAAAAAGATAAGATATACGTTTTTGAAACTATTCGGAAAGGTAAAATAAACTGCTGGGAAAGGATAAAAACTATGGAGGAAGTTACTCTGGTAATAACAAGCTGCGGAAGATTCGATTTGCTTAAGAGAACTTTAGACAGTTTTTTTGAAAAAAATACTTATCCAATAAAAAAGATAATAATAACAGAAGACAGTACAGAAGGAAAAAAATTGGAAAATCTTATTTCCCGATATAAAAATGGGAAAAATAAGCATAATTTTTGCCTGATAATAAATGAGACAAGAGAAGGTCAGTTAAGATCAATAGATAAGGCCTATAACGAAGTTGATACCGAATATGTATTTCATTGCGAAGATGACTGGCTGTTTCTAAAAAAGGGATTTATTGAAAAGTCAATGAAACTTCTTAAGGAGGATCCTGACCTGCTTACTGTTGGATTACGAAGTAAGAAGGATTTTAAGGAAGGTTTTTTTAAGAAAGAAGAATATGTTTCAGGAGAAGGAGAAAAATTTTATGAAGTAAAAGATGAGATTTTTACGTATAATCCTGGACTTAGGAGAAAATCTGACCATGATCTATTTGGTCCTCATGAAAAATTGAAGGATAAACTTTATGAAATAGAACTGTCTAAATTTTATAAGGATAGAAACTACAGAACCATCTATTTTAAAGAAAAATACGTTGAACATATTGGTGATAAGAGACATGTTCATTTCAGCAGAAAAGGAAGGAATAGTGTCCTTGATTTTAAGATAGACAGGATGATAAAGAAAATAAGATACAAATTTTTAAAATTATTTGGAAAGGTAAAATAGAATGTACTTACTGTTAGCAGGATTAGCCATAATTTTAATTTTTTCATATTTCTACTATAAATATAAAAAAAAGTCAGTAGCATGTCTTATGTATCATAATGTTTTTCCTGAAAAAACAGAAGGGATAATATCAGAAAAAGAATTTGAAAAGCATATGGAATATATAAAAGATATGAAGACATATAAAATGGAAGAACTTGAAAAAATGAACTATATTCTTGATGAAAAAAGTATACTCGTGACCTTTGATGATGGATACAAAAATAATTATACTTTGGCTTTTCCAATTTTGAAAAAATATAATATGAAAGCTACTATATTTTTGAATACAAAATTTATTGGAAAAGATGAATTTTATTTAAACTGGGATGAAATTAAGGAAATGTATGAAAGTGGACTCGTGGATTTCCAGCTGCATACCCACTCGCATCAGTTGACAATAAAAGATATTTCCGTGCTTGATTTTTACGATGAAGAAAGTTCGCCATATTTTAAAAGAGAAAGTTATAATTTATTTTTTGAAGGAAATTATGATGAAAAAAAAGATAAGGAAAAATTATATGGATTGCCAGTATTTAAATTAAGAAGTAAAATTTCAATCCCTGGATATAAGCCAAAAAAAGATTTTCTAAAAAAATACCAAAATATAAAAGAAGTTCAAAAATTTAATAAAAATGAAAAAAAAGATTTCCTAAATAAATTATTTAAAGAAAAACAAAATGAATTTTTTGATAAAGTTAGTGAAGAGCAATTTAGAAAAACTGTAGAATTTGAAATTTTGGAAAATAAAAAAATTATTGAAAAAAATTTAGGAAAAACTCCAGATTGTCTGGCATATCCTTGGGGGCATAGATATAACGGAAATCGTGAAGATATAAGAAAACTAGGCGTGGATGTCTTTATAACTACAAGAAAAGGGGTAAATTCCTTAAAACTCAATAAAAATTGGATTTATCGTGTGAGCGGAGATGATTTTGAAAATTTTGATGAATTTAAGCAGGAATTAACTGATGGAAGCGGACCATATTATAGAAAACTAAGAAAGATTTTCACTAAAAAATGAAAAAGTAATTTTGGAAATTAACAAAAAATGAAAGGTAAATATATGAACAAAATAAAATTAAATTTTGGAATAATTCAGAAACTGAAAAAATATATAAAAAAGTACTATATATTGATCATACTGAATATCCTGCTAGCAACAATGTCATCTCTTGTCTCTTCCGCTCCAATAGCTTTGATAAAAAGATTATTTGATAAAGGAATTTCCGGAAAAAGTGAAAAGGATATCCTTTATGCAGCGGGAGCAATGATAGCACTTGCTGTAATTGGTGCAATATTGATGTACTGGAATACAATATTTTCAACTGTAATTTCAGCTTCTATTTATAAAGACATTGTTACTGATATTTATAATAAAATACAAACTTTAGATATGGAATATTTTTCTGGAAAAAAAATCGGAGATATGATGACACGTGTAATGACAGATCCTAATAATATAAATTCAATTATACTGGAAGTCTTTAATATGGTACCTGAAATAATAAAAGTTATAATTTGTTTAGGAATAGCATTCTATGTAGACTTCGACTTGACGTTAGGAGTTATGATTGTAACACCGATTTTAGTAGTAACAGTCAGAAGATATGCCAAAAGATTAAAACGATCGGGAAAAGATAGACAGGAAGCAATTGATAGCTTAAATTCCAAATTACAGGAAACATTGGCTGGAATACGAATTATAAGAGCATTTGCTACAGAGAGATCTGAAAAAAAGGATTTTAATCAAAAAAATATCAATTTAAAAAGAATTGCCATAAGAACAGCTCGATATAATGCAAAAGCTAATGCAATAATGGAAGCCTTAAATTATATCATTGTAGCATTATTATTATTATTTGGAGGTTATCGTGTTTTAAGAGCTCGTGATTTTACTGCGGGAGATTTTATTACAATAGTAGGAGCCATTTCGTCAATGTACACACCTGCAAGAAGAGCTGTAACACGACTTAATGCAATAAGTGTAAACTTGTCTTCAATTACAAGAGTCTCTGAAATTCTGGAGGAAACTCCATCTATTGTAAACAAGGAAAACTGTATAACTTTTGAAAATTTTACAGATGGAATAAGTTTTGAAAATGTAGATTTCAAATATAAAGATAATTCTGAAGAAATATTAAAAAATATTAATTTAAATGTAAAAAAAGGTGAGACTGTTGCTTTTGTAGGAAATTCAGGTGGCGGAAAATCCACTCTCGTAAACTTGATACCAAGATTTTTTGATGTGGCGGGAGGTGTTATAAAAATTGATGGAACTGATATTAGAGATTATGAAATTAAAAGTTTGCGAAAGGCAATTGGAATTGTGCCACAGGAAACATTTCTATTTGCAGGAACAATATTAAGTAATATAAAATACAGCCGTCAGGATGCCACCTTTGAGGAAATTGTAGAAGCTGCCAAGCAAGCTAATGCACATGAATTTATTGAAAACCTTTCTGATGGATATGATACAGAAATTGGAGAACGTGGTGTTAAGCTTTCAGGTGGGCAGAAACAGCGTATTGCAATCGCACGTGCGATTCTGGAAAATCCTCAAATATTAATTTTGGATGAAGCTACTTCGGCACTTGATAATGAGTCTGAAAAGCTGGTTCAAGAAGCTTTAGAAAAACTTATGAAAGGAAAAACTACATTTGTTATCGCTCATAGGTTGACAACAATCGAAAATAGTAATAAAATAGTAGTAATACAGAAAGGGGAGATAAAAGAAATAGGAAACCACAATGAACTATTAAATAAAAATGGTATTTACAAAGCCCTATACAACAAAAGTTTTGATGTAAGAAATAAATAAAAATCACATTTTAATTAAAAATTAAAAAAGTCAGGAGAAAAAATATGAAACAAATTAAAGGAATTCTTTTATTCTTAATGTCAATTGTATTAGTAGCGTTTGGAAGTCAAAATTCAAGAAGTTCAAAAAATTTAGTAAAACGATTAGAAGATGAAACTAAAAAAGTTGGAAACAAAATGAAAGAAAGTGAATTACAAGCTAAAAAAGAAGAACAAAAAAAACAAGCAGTTCAGCCAAAACAAACTGTAGCGGCAAAACCAGCTCAACAACAGCAACCAGTACAAAATGTACAATCACAACAACCAGGTCAGCCACAACAGCCTGGATTGGCACCTAATGACGCTGCCTCAAAACAAGCTCTTGCTCTAGCAGCTGAAAATGATAACCTTAATGGAAAAGCAGGAAACAAAAAAAATAAGAAAAACAAAAACTATTTAAATGGTAAAAATGAATTGTACAAAGCACCAAAACATAGTAGATTAAAAAATAAATCTTCATTTGTTTCAAGTGAAAAACCAACAAAAGTTAAATCTCAAGACTCTGCTCCAAAGCCATCGTCTAATAGCGGAAGTAGTAGCAGTAGTGGAAGCAGCAGTTCAGGAGCATCATCGTCAGGTGGAGATTCAAGTTCTTCAGAATAGTACTGTTTTATACAACTTTCAAAACTGATTTATTTGTTTTTATATAGTTGTGTAATATTTTATTAAAATAATATAAAAAATGTAGAAGAAAGGTAGTGAAATTTTAATTATGTTTAAACAAAACAAAAGGAAGCAGCAGGAAAATATAGCAAAAACGAACATTGATATTTTAATATCTTTAATTCCAATGCTACTTGTAGCATTTGCTGCTTATGAGGTTACGCCAGTTTTAGTAATTCTATTATCAATAGCCGCAGCAGAACTGGTAGATATAATATTTTCATTGATATTACAAAAAAACAAAGAAACTTTAAAGGATCTTTCGGGAATTAACATAGGAGCTTTGACAGGTTTTGTACTTGCTCCATTTACACCACTTTATGTGGCAGCCTTTGCAGGAGCAATGGCAACATTATTTGGAAAAGTTATGTATGGGGGAATTGACAAAAAAGTTTTTAATCCAGTAATTTTGGGAAAATTATTTGTATTAACATTTTTTCCAGCTGTTCTTGCACCAAATTCTTCAGCTTGGACAAATCCAGATATCTTTAAACTTCCCAGCGAAGAAGTTACAGGATTAACTTCCTTTCTTGTTATAAACAAAGGAATAATCGGTGAACTTTCAATAATTGCTATGATTTTAGGAGCAATATACTTGCTTTTTAGATCAAGAATAACTTGGCATATACCAGTTTCCTTTTTTATTACAATTTTCTTTGGATATTATATTGCGTCAAATAATAATATCAATGTAGTAACTACTCTTGGGGAAATCATCTTTATGGGTATTTTTGTTCTAACAGACAGTTTCACTACCCCTCAACATGGGTTTGGGAAAGTATTTTTTGGATTTTTAGCTGGACTTTCTACAATCATATTTTGGTTTTTAGGGATTCAAACTGAAGCAATAATTTATTCTGTATTAATTTTAAATCCTTTTACAAGACCAATAAACACGATATTCAAACCAAATGTTTTTGGAGATGAAAAAGTTTCATTCGCTGAAATAATACAAGGACTTGGTCTTGCAATTTTAATAATAGTACTTGTTTTTGCTGTTTCATATTTGCACACTTTAGGATTTGTGCCATATATTGTTTATATTTACATAGTTTATGGAATATGGCGATTGTATAATAACAGATAGAAATAGGAAGGTTTTGTATGAACTTTAATTTAAGTTTTTTAAATAAATTAAAAAATAAAGAA
>ERZ772921.2274-NODE-2274-length-10494-cov-6.620270_pt1 | contig 10494 bp, 9 predicted proteins | sample MGYA00512117_ERZ772921 | MGnify/ENA primary metagenome ERZ772921 (study PRJEB29015, sample SAMEA2737944) | human oral metagenome | biome: human oral; feature: human-associated habitat; material: dental | place: China | collected 2150 ... | reverse complement strand
TCCCGGGTGCGGCCCTACCTGGTCGCCGAGCAGGCCACCCGTCGCCGCGCCCAGCACCGCCTCGCCATGCGAGGCCCTGCCCGGCAAAACGGCGACTGAAGAAACCCCCGCTGCGCTCTCTGCCAAAACAAGCGCACGCCGAGCGGCCTCAAGCCGCTCCGCCGCGCTTAAAACCCTTCCGCCGAGGGCGCAGGCCGCAGAAGTTCTCATGTTTCTCCACACCTCTTATTGAACGTTAGTTCGACAAATAGGATAGGCAGAGGGTCCGACACATTCCAAACGAAGCGCGCTCAGCCCTCGCCAAGCCGCGGCGGGGATCGGGCAAAGACGGGCCGCGCGAGTCCATTGCAGCCGTGCCCGCCCCTTCCCGTGTACGCTGAGCTGGTGTTTCACATCGTCTTCTACGAGCCGCGAATCCCCGGCAACACGGGGGCTGCGATTCGGCTGGCAGCATGCACGGGAGCCACGCTCCACCTCGTCGAACCCTTGGGCTTCTCCTTCGAAGACTCTCACCTCAAGCGTGCGGGATTGGATTACCACGACCTCGCAGACCTTCGAATCCACGCCGACTTCGAGGCGCTCCTTCGCGAGCTCCCGGATTCGCGCATTTTCGCCTTCACCGGGCACACGTCGAACAGCTTTGCCGACGTCGCCTACCGCGAAACGGACGCCTTTCTCTTCGGACCCGAACCGACGGGGCTTCCCGCGGACGTCATCGCCCATCCAGCGGTGACGGCGGCCGTGCGAATCCCCATGATGCCTCACCTACGCTCACTGAATCTGGCCAATTCCGCGTCGATCGCCGTTTACGAAGCCTGGCGTCAATGCGGCTACGTCGGATCGTCGGACTTTTCCTAAGAGAATCGACGCGGAAAACCCCGCACGCTCCCGTCGGTTCGGACATCTTCGAGAAACGTCATTCATTGACAAACAAGTTTCGGCAAGGATCAGAAAAGGCATGCCATAATCACATATTAAATCGGCGTATTCAACCGATAAAAGAACGCCGAGCGCACAGCTAAATACGAAGTGCACAGCCACCGCAAATAGGCGCGTTTTTGGCCCGTGCCCATTATCGTCGGCACACCGAGCCAGCAAGTATGCGCCGAGGCACATCAAAGCCCAGCTGGCAACCGGTTTGGGCGACAGCGACCGGCCTCAACCGCCGCCTCCGGCAACGAGGTCAAGCCGACGTCCGTTTTGTTCGGGAGCAATTCGGCAATCGCCCCGCAACAAGGCCGAGACGGCCGACGCGCGACGAGACCGAGCCGATCGCAGCCCCGTCATCGAGGAGGTCGACGAAGGTTTTGCGAGATTCGGAAAACCCGCGCAACTCGAAGGAAGCCCTGAGCGGCCGCCCCCGCATCGGGGCGTCCGCCGCGGACTAAAGGGTTTCGCCCGCCTCCACTTGCTCTTGGAACGTCTCGGAGGCGGCAAGGAGGAGGTCCTCGACGGGGAGCTCGAGGGCGTTGGCAAGCCTGAACAACGTGAAAAGTCGGGGATTGACGGCTTTGTTCGAGCGCCGATCGGACCTGGCACTCTCCATTAGTTGATAGTGGTTTCTATCAATGTCGGCACGCAGCGCCACCTGTTCCTGAGACAGTCCGAGCTCTTTCCGCCTGGCTCGGATCGTCATGGCGAATATGTTTGCAAGTTGGCGCTCTAACGGCGAAGAATCGGGCATATCCCAACTTTTGCCGTGTAATCAACGCTTTACTACGGTGTATGCACGGTACGTAGCTCCCAGCACGCAACGGCCATCGCAGCTGCTACATTAAGCGAGTCGACGTCGCCAGCCATCGGAATGACGACCGAATGGTCGACCGCGGCGATCGTCGAGTCGCGAAGGCCGTCCCCTTCGGCCCCGAGAATGATCGCGATTTTGGAGTCCTTCGCCGAGCACACCTCAAGGCGGGAGAACGCATCAAGGGCGACGGCGTCGTCCGTCAACGCCAGCGCAGCCGTTGTATAGCCACATTCAGAAAGCATTTTCGCGCTTCGAGGCCAGCCGTCGATTCTGGTCCAGGGGACCTGGAAGACGGTTCCCATAGAAACCCGAACCGACCGCCTGTAAAGGGGGTCTGCACAATCTGATGTGACGAACACTGCATCGACGCCAAGCGCTGCAGCCGAGCGGAAGATCGCTCCCACGTTGGTGTGATCGACCAGGTTTTCGAGTACGACGATCCGCGCGGGGCCCGATCCCACGGCCTCGAGCATCGCTCGAGGGTCGGCCAAGGCGGGGCGATTCATGGCGGCTATCGCTCCGCGGTGAAGGTGAAACCCGGCAATCTCCTGGAGCTTCTCCTCGTCGCACACGTACACGGGGATGTCGCCTCCCTCGCCGTCCCCGCCGGCCTTCGTCAACGAAGGGGCGAGATCGGCGAGCCACCGCTCGTCGGCCAAAACCGAACGCGGTCTGTGGCCTGCGGCTATCGCCCGTTGGATGACTTTCGACGACTCGGCCATATACAGGCCGTTCTCCGTCTCAAGCTTCTTTCGAAGGGCCACGTCGGTCAGCCTGACGTAATCCGACAGGCGATCGTCGTGGATGTCGGTAATTGGCACTAACACAGAACAAGAGTGCCATAAACAACGCCATCGCACGCGCCAAAGAGCGTCTATCGACGCATATGTGCCACCAAGCATTCCGTGCATGCACGGAAACGATAGGTCGTATTCGCGACCGTAATGACGCGCATCGTCGTCTCTCACGAGGCACCGGAAACATTGACGCAAACGTAAATATAGTCAAACTCTTATTAAGATGTCGGTTCCGTAACAATTGAACGCAGGCCTCACAATCTGTACGCCCCGATCTCGCATGCGCCGCAGGACGAGCCCACCCACGCCGGAATCGATCGCGGAGAGCGTTGCAATTGCCGCTGGGATTTGAACCGATCCTGCACATCTGGAACGGAGCGCGCCACCCGAAGGGACGGCGACGTTTGCACTCTGCCACGCGCATGCAAAGCGGGGCGCGAACGGCCGTTCTCCGCTCGCGCCCCGCTCCCAGGGTTCAGCGCCCCAAAAGCGCCTGGCCCGTCAGGGGTTCTCAAGCATCACTGACCCACAGGGGGCGTTCCGTTTCCGTTGGGGCCCTCTTGGTCGAAGCTTCGGAACTCCGGCGGCGCAGGCGTCGCTGGCCTCTGTCCTATCTCCGCGTCCGGGTCGAAATGGCGCCCGGACTGACGCCCCGAGGTCTCGGCCTCGTCGATGGCGACGTCGGCGGCGCCCTTGGCGTCGGCCAGAGCGTCGTCGATGTCGGGCAGCGCCGTGGCAGCCAGGGCGTCGGCGATCTTTCCGGTGCCGTCGAAATCGACTCCCGATTCGCCGTCGCCGCCGTGGCCCCCGAAGCCCTTGGCGACCGCGTTGAGGGCGGCCGTCATCTCCGTCGGGACGATCCACAGCTTCGAAGACGAGGAGTTGGCAATCTGCGGAAGGGTCTTGATGTACTCGTAGGAGAGGAGCTTGGGATCGACGTTGCCGCGGTGGATGGCGTCGAAGACCTGGAGGATGGCTCGCGCCTCGCCCTGTGCCCTCAGAATCGTCGACTGGGCCTGGCCCTCTGCCCTGAGGATCGCGGACTGCTTCTCGCCCTCAGCCGTCAGAACGGCGGACTGCTTGACGCCCTCGGCCGTGAGGATCGCAGCGCGGCGGTCGCGCTCGGCCTTCATCTGCTGCTCCATTGCGCCTTGGACGGAGCGCGGCGGATCGATGGCCTTCAGTTCGACGCGCGACACGCGAATGCCCCAGCGTCCGGTCGCCTCGTCAAGCTGGCCGCGCAGCTGGCCGTTGATCTGATCGCGCCCCGTGAGAGCCTGCTCCATGTCCATCGTTCCGATGATGTTTCGAAGCGTCGTGACCGCAAGCTGCTCAATGGCGGCCATCGGGTCGGCGATCTCATAGGTCGCGGCGATCGGGTTCGTCACCTGGTAGTAGATGACGGTGTCGATGGAGACGTTGATGTTGTCCGAGGTGATGACCGGCTGCGGAGGGAAGGGAACGACCTGCTCACGCATGTCGATCCTCTCCCGAATGGAATCGACGAACGGAAACAGGAAGTGCAGACCCGGCGTAAGGGTCTTGTGATACCTGCCCAGGCGCTCGACGACGTAGGTGTACCCCTGGTTGACCATCTTGATCGCCATGAAAACGAAAAGGATCACGATGAATGCAACCAAGGCCAAAAGTATGAGTCCGACGTTTATATCGTTCATAATGGGTCCTTCTAGTTGTTGCGGTTACTGATGTAGGGTGTGACGGAAAGCGGCGTCGCCGGAAGGCCGGGCAGCCGTCGGCAACGGAGATTTCCCGTGAGAGAGGAAGTCTTCCCATCGGCCAGAGCGCGCACTGTTGGCCAGCATGCAGCCCTTATTGGCCGGAATGAGCCGACTGCGCGACGATGGCCACGACGCCCTCGATGTCGGTGACGACGACGTCGCTCCCCTCGGGAATGACGCCTCCCGCCGAGCGCGAAGACCAGACGTCCCCGCCGATCTTCACCCGTCCGGCATTCTCGTCTATCACTGTGAGGGCGCGGGCCCGCTTGCCTATCTGATCTTGGACCGTGCCGACCTTCGTCCCCTTGGGGTTGAAATGGTTTTTCGCCCACGGGCGCACGATTGCCAGAAGGAGGATGGAGACGACGGCGAACGCGGCGACCTGAGCCACGAGGCTGTCGGTTCCGGCGGATACGCCGGCGGCGACGAACGCGCCTCCCGCGATCATGAGGAAGGAGAAATCGACCGTCATGAATTCCAAAGCGATGCAGCAAAGGGCGATGATGCCCCAAACTTCCCAGCTCACGTTGCTACTCCTAGCTATAGTAGAGATGCACTCTAGTTTAACGGGCGGAGCCCCCCAGTTATAGACTCCATTCGGGTAGGAATCCCCACAGCCGCCGCGGCGAAGAAAACGGCGGGCCCGCACGCGGCGCGGGGTCGACCGCGCACAGGGCGCTCAGACCTTCCGTGCCGAGAACCGCCCGTCCTCGCGGCTCACCGCGAGATTAAGGCCGAAGACCGCCGAGAGATTGGCCGATGTGACAGTTTCCCCTATCTGTCCCGAAGCGTAGACGGCTCCGTCCTTGAGCAAAAGTGCGTGGGTGAATCCTGGGGGAATCTCTTCGACGTGGTGGGTGACGAGCACGATCACCGGCGAAAACTGGTCGAAGGCCAGCTGCGAGAGCGTTTCGACGAGGTTCTCCCGCCCGCCCAGATCGAGGCCGGAGGCCGGCTCGTCGAGGATCAGCACCTCGGGGTTGGGCATGAGCGCGCGGGCGATCCCCACGCGCTTCTTCTCCCCCGAAGAAAGGGTCGAAAAGAGGCGCGTCTCCAGGGATCCCACGCCGAGGCCGGCCAGAAGGGCCCGGGCTCGGCGGTCGTCTTGGGGGTCGTAGACCTCCCGCCACGTCGCCAAGTGTCCGTAGGCGGCCGTTCGAACGACGTCGACGGCCCTCTGGTCCCCCGGGATTCTCGCGTCGACGGCGGCGGACATGGTGCCGACGAGAGGCCGCAGATCCTCCAGGTTGACGCGGCCCAGGCGTTCGCCGACGATCGCCACCGATCCGCTGGTGGGATGCATGCGCCCCGAGACCAGCTGGATCAGAGTCGTCTTGCCCGCGCCGTTGGGGCCGAGGACGACCCATCTCTGGCCGTCGTCGACGCTCCAATCGACCGAATCGAGGATGGCGCGGCCGTCGCGTCGAACGGTCGCCTCCCGAACATCAAGCACATCGCCCATGGAACAAGATTACCGCGAGAGGCCTAAAGTCCCGCTATGACGTCGCGGTAGAAGTCCATCGTCTTGAGGGCGATCGACTCCCATGAGAAGTGCTCCTCCACCCGCTTGCGGCCTGCTGCGCCCATCTCGCGCGCCTTCTCGGGGTCGGCGCACACAGCCTCCAAAGCCGAGGCGAGATCGGCCTCGAACGTCTCGGGATGCACGGGCGTCCCCGTCCCGTCGTCGAGCTGCTCGATCGGGACGAGGGTTCCGGTCACCCCGTCCTCGATGCAGTCCGGGATGCCCCCCGTCTTCGTTCCGACGACGGGAAGTCCGACGGCCATCGCCTCGAGATTGACGATTCCGAGGGGCTCGTAGATCGACGGCGTGACGAAGACAGTCGAGCAAGACAGGAGCTGGATGATCTTGCCGCGGCTGAGGAAGTCCGAGATCCACACGACGCCTGTGCGCCTGCTTCTAAGGTCCTCGACGAGGGCCTCGGTTTCGGCGGCGATCTCCGGGGTGTCCGGCGCCCCGGCGCACAGCACCACCTGGATCTCCGGCGGCAGCTTGGCGATCGCGCGCAGCAGGCCGGGAACCCCCTTCTGCCGAGTGATCCTTCCGACGAACATGACCGTGGGCTTGTCGGGGTCGAGCCCATAGGAGGCGAAGCACTCCCTGGCCGCCGCCGTTTCCTCGTCGGTCTTCGGGGCGTTCCAGCCCGACAGGTCGATCCCGTTGTGGATGACCCGCACCCGATCGGGGTCGATCTTCGGGTAGCAGCGAAGAATGTCGTCCTTCATGGCGAAGGAGACGGCGACGATTCCGTCGGCGGCCTCGTAGGCCGTCCGCTCGACCCAGGAGGAAACTTCGTAGCCGCCCCCCAGCTGCTCGCGCTTCCACGGGCGCAGCGGCTCCAGGGAATGGGCCGATATGACGTGGGGAATGCCGTACAGCATCCCTCCGATGTGGCCGGCCATGTTGGCGTACCAGGTGTGAGAGTGGAGGATGTCGGCTTCCCGCACGCGATCGGCGATCTCCAGGTCGACGCCGAGAGTCTTGATCGCGGCGTTCGCCGAAGCGAGCTCGGCCGGATAGTCGTATCCGTACACCGTGACTCCGGCGGGCGATGCGCCCGCTTCGCGCGGCCCGTCGAAGGCGTGAACATCGACGTCGGCATGGGCCGCCAGCACTTTGGACAATTCCTCAACGTGGACACCCGCGCCACCGTAGACGTTTGGCGGGTATTCTCGAGTCAATAGAGCGACACGCAATGTGGGGTCCTTCCTTCGGTGGTCAACGCTGACCCCTTCACTGTACCCGCTCTGTCGTCCAACGGCGGACAATTCGTGCGCTGAACCAATATATGAGATAGGTGGAACCTATGGGAGCCAAACCCCGCGTCCTCGCAATCGTCCTGGCTGGCGGAGAAGGCAAGCGCCTTATGCCCCTCACCCAGGATCGTGCCAAGCCCGCCGTGCCTTTCGGCGGCATCTACAGACTCATTGACTTCTCTTTAAGCAACATCGTCAATTCGGGATACCTGAAGATCATCGTCTTGACCCAGTACAAGTCCCATTCCCTCGACAGGCACATCGCGCGCAACTGGCGCATGTCCAATCTGTTCGAGAACTACGTCGCCCCCGTTCCCGCGCAGCAGCGGCGCGGCGACCACTGGTACCTCGGGTCGGCCGACGCCGTCTACCAGTCGCTCAACATCCTCGACGACGAGCGGCCCGACGTCGTCCTCATCACCGGGGCGGACAACATCTACCGCATGGACTTCTCGCAGATGGTCGACCAGCACGTCGAATCCGGCGCGGAGCTGACGATCGCGGGAATCCGCCAGCCGCTCGAGCTGGCGTCCGCCTTCGGCGTGATCGACGTCAACAAGACCGATCCGCGCCGCGTGGCCGCCTTCGTCGAAAAGCCCCAGGACACCTCGGGGCTGGGCCTTCCCGATTCGCCCAACGAGTTCCTGGCCTCCATGGGCAACTACGTCTTCAACACCGACGCCCTGTACAAGGTTCTCTCCGACGACGCCGTCGACCCCAATTCGAAGCACGACATGGGAGGAAACATCGTTCCCTTCTTCGTCGGGAAGGGCACCTGCGGAGTCTACGACTTCACCTTCAACAACGTTCCCGGCCACTCCGACCGGGACTGCGACTACTGGCGCGACGTCGGAACGATCGACGCCTACTACGAGGCGAATATGGACCTCATCTCCGTCAACCCGGTCTTCAATCTGTACAACGACAGGTGGCCGCTTCTGACGGGGCATTCGAACCTCGCCCCGGCGAAGTTCGTCTACGGGCACCATGAGAGGCTGGGCCACGCCCTCGATTCAATCGTCTCCCCCGGGGTCATCGTCTCCGGAGGCGAAGTGATCGGGTCCGTGCTCTCCCCCGACGTGCGCGTGAACTCATGGTCGACCGTGCGCGAATCCGTTCTGCTCGACGGCGTCAACGTCGGGCGCAACGCGACGGTCATGCGCGCGATCCTCGACAAGTACGTCGTGGTCGAAGAGGGCGCGCAAGTGGGCGTCAACCACGAGCACGACCGGGCCCGAGGTTTCCACGTCTCCGAGGGCGGCATCACCGTGGTCCCCAAGGGCGCGCGCGTCAAGGCCGCGCTTTACGCGCCGACGCCGGCCGAGGCGCCCGATCCGGCCGAAGCGCCGGGAGCCGCCGGCTCCGCCGATGCGCCCGCGGGGTCCGAGGCATTCGAGGTCTCCGACGGCTCAGGCGGCGCAGGAGACGACGGGGCGACCACACTTGTATGAGCCTGTGCGTGAGGGGGAGCCGGTCAGGTTTTCCCTCGCTTCGCCCGAACCCCTTCCCGCGGGGCTCCTGGTGCACACGAGGCATGTTTTCGGGTCGGCTTGCGGAGAGGTTGCCGAGCGCTCGCCCGCGGTTCCCGGCCTGCAGACGCTGTCGCTGTTCGGCGTCGCCGGATCCGACGCCTCCGCGTTGGAGCGGCTGAGGGACGAATTGCGCGGCCCTGCCTTGGCTTTGGGCGTCGATTGCGCGCTCACGCGCGGAAAAATGGCCGAGCGCGGTCCGCGCCTCATCGTCTCCGACGTGGACTCGACCTTCATCCGCGGCGAGGCCATCGACATGCTCGCCGACGCCGCCGGATCCGGACCTCGGGTGGCGGCCATAACGGAGGCGGCGATGAACGGCGAGCTCGACTTCGCCGAGGCCCTCGCGGAGCGCGTCGCCACGCTGGAGGGCCTGTCCGTCGATCGGGTCGAGTCGATCGCGGACCGCATCGAGCCCGTTCCCGGGGCCGAGACGCTGGTTGCGACGGCGCACGCACGCGGATGCGCCGTCGGCCTGGTCTCCGGCGGATTCATCGAGGTGATTGGAGGGCTGGCGCGCCGTCTAGGCGTCGATTGCGTGCTGGCCAACCGGCTCGAAACGAGCGGCGGCGCCCTCACCGGCAGAACGGAGGGCGAGATCGTCACCCGCGAGCGCAAGGCCGAGGCTCTTCGGCGCTGGTCCGAGGGCGGCCGGCTGCCCGGAGGTTCCGATTCGCCAAAAGGCTCCAATTTGCCGGAAGACCCCGACTCCCCGTTGGAAGCTCGGGGCAGGGAAGGCCCGGACGCTCGTTCTCGTGGCTTCCCTTCGCCGCGCGAGAGGATCGACCTGTCCGAAACCGTGGCGGCCGGCGACGGCGCCAACGACCTGTCGATGATGGAGATCGCCGGGCTTTCCGTCGCCGTGTGCGCAAAGCCCGCGGTGCTCGCCGCCGCCGACGCCGCGGTGACCCGGCCGCGCCTCGACATCCTCGCGGCGATCCTCGGCTGGGACGCGGTTTGACGCCTTCCGCCGCATGGCAGGCTGCTCTGTTTCGCGTCCGGGGTCACAGCGGACCCAAGGTTTCACGCCGTCGCCCGCTGCCGGACGGCGCTTTAATCCCGCCGCCGGAAAGCGCGAACTGGGCTGCCGGGCTGCGCCCTCACCCCGCCGCCAAATCGCGGGGGCGCGCCTTGACTCCCGCGAGGGCCAGGGCGAGGGCCGCGGCGCCGACGCATCCCGTCGCGATCCACGACGGGCTTTCCATGGGAACCCTGCCGACGAGGTAGAGGGGCGAGAGCTTTCGCCCCCACTCGGGAAGGTCGAGGGGGTCGGCCAGGAGCTCGACGACGGCGACCCAGCAGGCGAGAGCCCACACGGCGGCCCACGCCTTCGGCGCATAGGAGAAAACGGCGAAGGCCGTGGCGAGCACTGCGACGATGGGAACGAGCAGGAGCGCCGCGGCCCCCAAAGAAGAGGAAAGCTCCCATTTGCCGGTGGACGCTCCGATGGAGATCCAGTAGGCGAAACCGCCTGATGCGGCCACTGCCGCGGCCGCGAGGGCCGATTGGGCGAACCAGGCTCGCACGACGCTCGCGTAGCCGCAGCGCGTGGAACACACGAGCCCAAGCCTTCCGCTCGCCTCTTCGCCGCGCAATTCGGCCGCGGTCGCCAGCCCGGCCGCGAGCGCGAGAAGCCCGATGATCCCGACGGCCAGAACGGACATGAAGTCGCGCGGCGCGTGCCCTCCGAAAAGCTGGGCGATGCCCGGGTTTTGTTCGGCCCAGACGTCTATCTCGTCTCCCATGGCTCCGACCGGCGCCGCCCAGCAAACCGCCGCCGCGCACCACCCGGCGGCGCTGGAGCGCGTGAGGCGCCAGACGTAGCGTGTGCCGCGTATCCACTTCGCCGCGCCGGCCCTTCCGGGCCTCGGCGAGACCGCGGCGCCTCCGAGGTCGCGGACGCGGCA
>ERZ772921.2273-NODE-2273-length-10497-cov-9.654664_pt1 | contig 10497 bp, 6 predicted proteins | sample MGYA00512117_ERZ772921 | MGnify/ENA primary metagenome ERZ772921 (study PRJEB29015, sample SAMEA2737944) | human oral metagenome | biome: human oral; feature: human-associated habitat; material: dental | place: China | collected 2150 ... | reverse complement strand
AATTTTAGTTTGAGAACTAATTAAATGATAAGCTATCATCATATCCATATACATAAATTTAAAACTTATACCTAAATTTAATAAAGCTTTAAAATTATATGAAATAAATTTTATATCAAGTTGTGAAATAAAGTTGACTACTAAATTTTTATCTATATTTTTAGCAAGTAAACCTCCATGATTTAATGGAAAATAGAAATCTTTATCTTCTGTTGATATAATAATTCCTAAACTTTCATAATAAATAGAGGCTATTTTTTTATAGTTAGTTAAATATTCTTTTTGTTCATTTAAACTAGTTTCACTATCTATAATTAAAACTTGTCTATTAGTAAGATTTAAACTAACTTCTTTTGTAAATTCAATTTCCTCATTTACTATTTCTTCAACTACTTTTGGACTATCTTTCTTTTCTCCTATATCTTCAAGTGAAAACAAAGTAGGATTTTGATGTTTTTCTTCTAAACCTAATTTTTTTATAAACATTTTAAATTCTAGGACTTTACATAAAGAGTAAAATCTTTCTTTATCCATTCCATATTGTAGTCCGCTTTCTTCAACATTTATATCTAAATTAGTAAAAATTTTAGCAAGTTCTCTACTCATAAATGCAATATCTTTTTCATTTATAAGATTTTTTATAAGTGAAGGACCTATTCCATCTATACTTTTTAAATTATCAATATTTTCATAAATTTTTTCTAAACTATCATATTGTGAAAATATTGCTAATGCTTTCTTTTCACCTATTTTAGTTACACCAGGTATTCCATCACTTTTATCTCCAATAAGCCCAAATAAATCTGGAATTTTTTCAGGCACAACACCTAAATAATTTACAACATCCTCTGAATTTTTTAGTGTTCCAAATTTTTCACCTTCTGTTCCTTTACCTAAAAGTGCAACTGTAATATTTTTTTCAACTAACTGAGATAAATCTTTATCTCCTGTTACAATTATAACTTCTATATCCTGTTTAGCTATTTTTTTTGCTAGACTTCCTAAAACATCATCTGCTTCATAGCCATCTATTTTGTATCTATTAATATTAAAAGCATCTAATACTTCTTCTATTCTTGGAATTTGTGTAATTAAATCTTCTGGTGCTGATTGTCTATTAGATTTATAATCACTATATATTTCTGTTCTTTTTAATGATGATCTTTTCACATCAAAAGCAGCAGCCATATAGTCTGGTTTAAATTCATTTATTATACTTAACAATGTATTTATAAAACCATATACAGCTCCTGTTGGTTCATTTTTTGTTCTGAAATTCATATTTGCAAAATATGCTCTATACATTATTGCACTCACATCTAAAAGTACAGCTTTTTTCATAAAATTTCCCCTTAATATTTTTTTATTTGTTTTTATATTATATCATAAAAAAAGCTATTGTATTTTATTTACAATAGCTTTTTAAAATTTTTTCATTACTTATTTAATAAATTAATTTCTACAAAGTTTCTACAAATTTCGATATTATTTTTGATAACTTCTTCCTTAGATGAAGTTTCATCAAAATTTATAACTATTTCCCCTGCTTTTTCTTTTTCTAATAGAAGATTAAAAATGTCTTCATCAGTTCTTGTTCCATCAAATAAAGTTATTATAGATAACATTACAGGATTAATAGAGTCATAGTTTATAGTTCCTTGATAACTTGCTAATGCTATAGCATGATTAGGATTAGTTATAAAATAATTTAAATAATTTTTATATTTAGGATTCAAATTTATTTTTTCTTCTTTTTTAACAGTAAGTTTATTTGAATATCCTTCAACTAATTTTCCATACATTAAATATACTGCATTTGCATAGACATTATTAGTTTCTTTTTTCATTCTTTCTTTTACTTTCTTTTCTAATTCATCTATTGTTATAGTATTTGGATAATTTTCACTTAAAATATCTAAAATTAAATTTACTTCTTCATCTTCAATTTTATTATTTTCTATTGTATAAAAGCCATCTTTATCTTTTTCATATTTTCCTCTAAGATTTATTTCTTTTAAGTCAACTATACGAATATCTTTTGAAATATTTATTTTTTCCTTATTAGCTTTATGAGTTACCACACTAACTCTAAATTGTCTATCTAATAAGAAATCATAATATTGCTCTTTAGCTATATTATCATCACCACATTCAGCAGTCAGTTTTTGCTCTATTTCTTCTGAAATATTTGGGAAAGTTTTCATTAAATCTGAATCAACAACATGGATTAAATCATGTTCTAATAACATTTTACTGAAATCATATAGATACATTGGTTTATTATTTTCTTCAAAATATTCATGTAAGATATAGTAGTCATCTTTTTCTGTAATATCAGTAATACCAGCTTTTATTTTTTCATTTAATACAGAAAATTGACTTAGAAACTCAATTGCTCCTCTTCCATATTTTACTGCATTTTCCTCATTTATTTGTTCTCCTCTATTCTTTAGCATTTCATCTCTAAATAGCATTACATCTCTTGCTACTTCAAGATTTTTCCATCCAGGATATGTATTATATGACAGTATTGCTGAACCGTTTTCTGAGAGATGATTTTTAATTACATTTAAAATTCCTCTTTGTACTTCTTCATTAACCCAAGAGAAAACTCCATGACAAATGATATAGTCAAATTTTCCAAGTTTCTTATCAAATTCTAATACATTTTGATGGATTAATCTTATATTTTCTAAACCTAAAGATTCAATAATTCTATTTCCTTCTTCAATTTGAACGCTTGATAAATCAATACCTACTACATCTGCTTTGGGATTTTCTAAAGCAAAAGGAATTATATTTCCACCAAATGAACATCCTATTTCAAGGACTCTTGCTGTTTCTAAATCAGGAGTTTTAAAACCTAGTAATTTTAAAACCATTTGTTGCCTACCAGGCTGAGTATAGTAAAAAGTTTTTGATTTATATGGTGCTTCATCGTAACTTTTTTGAACCGCTTTTACATTTTCAATTGTTTCTTTGTTTACCATTTTTTTCCTCACTTTTAATTTTTATTTTATTTATATAAAAAATTTATACTAAGATTTTTTCTACTCTTTTTCCATCATTGTTTTCATCATCATCTTTAAACATATCTTGCATATTATTACCTTTTCTCTTATTTAAAAGATAAACTATTGGAGTTGCTACAAATATTGAACTATATGTTCCTGCAAGTATACCTATTAATAATGTCATTATAAAAGTTTTTAAACTTGCCCCACCAAATATTAGTATAGCAATTACAGAAAATAATGTTGTAACTGAGGTATTTATAGATCTAATTGCTGTTTGATTTACAGATTCATCCATACACTCTTCAAGTGTCCAGCCCTTATGTTTTCTTTTTAAATTTTCTCTTATTCTATCATAGATTACTATAGTATCATTTATTGAATATCCTAATATAGTAAGTATAGCTGCTATAAATGGAGTATCCACCTCATAACCCATAAGAGCTATAAATCCTACTGCTATAATTATGTCATGTAATAATGATAAAATTCCACCAATAGCAAAGCTAAATTCAAATCTCATAGTTATATATATTACTATTAAGATCGCTCCTATTCCTAATGAATAGATAGCTGATTTCTTTAAGTCATCTCCTATACTTGCTCCAACCTTATCTTCCTTACCCAAATTATATGCCCCTAATTCTTTTAAACTATTTAGAACTTCATTTTTTCCTTTTTCATCTAATTCAGGAACTCTAACTATAACTGTTCCATCATCAGAAATTTGAACTTTTCTACTATTTGAATTAACTTGTGGTAATTCACCTGCTAATTTATCTAAATTTTCATTGATTTGATTCAATGTAACTGTTGTTCCAGTATACTTTAATTGAAATAAATTTCCTCCTGAGAAATCTATCCCATAATTAAGTCCTTTTGTAAAAAATATTATTATTGATAAGACAACAGCAACAGCTGAAATTGTAAGATACGATTTCGCTCTTTTTATAATATGTAAATTTACTTTCATTATTTTATAACCTCCCCTTCTGTAACTCCAAAAAGTTTTGGACTTCTAAAACCAAATATATTTACAAAAGTTAGAAGTAATACTTTTGTTGCTGTTATTGCTGTAAACATTGAAGCTAATGTACCTAATGCTAATGTTACTGCAAATCCTTTTATTGGTCCAGTACCAAATACAAATAAGATAGTTGTTATAATTAAAGTTGTTAAGTTTGAGTCAAATATTGCTATAAAACCTTTATTAAAACCAGAATCTATTGAATTTCTTATACTATTTCCAAATCTTAATTCTTCTTTTATTCTTTCAAAAATAATAACATTAGCATCAACTGCCATTCCAAGTGAAAGAATAAATCCTGCAATACCTGGTAAAGTAAGTGTTGCATCTATAAAGTTTAAACAAGCAAATGTAATAAATCCAAATAAAATTATTGCTAAGTCTGCTATAATACCTGGTAATCTATAAAAAATTATCATAAATACCCAAATTAAAACTATTGCAACTATTCCAGCATTTTTACTTTGTGCTATTGATTCATCTCCAAGAGTTGCTCCAACAGTTCTCGTTTCAGCTATTTCTGCTTTTATTGGTAATGCTCCAGCATTTAATAATGCAGCTGTTCCCTTTGCTTCTTCAACAGTGTAATTCCCTGTTATAACTCCATTTCCACTAGGAATCTCACTGTTAATTTTAGGTGCTGTCTGAACTACCCCATCAAGAGTAATTGCAAGCTGTCTACCAATATTTTCTCTTGTTATCTTTGCAAAAGTTTGTGCTCCTTCTGGAGTCATTTCAAATGATATTTGAGGTCTACCTAAATTATCATAAGATACATCAGCTTTTTTTAATGCTGAACCTGTAAGTAAAGTTTCACCTAAAGTTCCATCTTCATTCATCAATTTGAATTCCATCAATGCTGTCTTACCAATTAAATTTATTGCATCTTCTGTATTTTGTAAACCTGGTAACTCTATGATAACTCTATTATCCCCAGCTTTTTGAATTGTAGATTCTGCAACTCCTATTCCATTTACTCTTCTATTTAATACTTCAATTAGCCTATTCATAGCTTCATTATCTATTTTTACATTTGAATTCTCATCTTGCACTGCTTCAAGTACAACATAAGCTCCACCTTTTAAATCTAGTCCTAGCTTTATTGGTTTCACTAAACTATAATACAGAGAGACACCAAAAATTGCTATAACCATTAACAATCTAAGAAATAATTTCTTATTCATTCTTTCCCTTCCTCCAAAAATTTTATTTTTTCATATCTAAATATGTTTGTAATATTATTGAGGCAGCGACTTTATCCACTACCTTTCTTTTTTCAATAGCACCATTCTTATTTAATTCTTTTAAGATATTGTCAGCTATCACAGTTGAAAATCTTTCATCTACTTCTATTATCTCAAGATTTTCAATTTCCCTTTTTAACTTTTCAATATATTCCCTTACTTTTTCTGCCTGCCTTTTCTCTTCACCATCAAGACTTTTAGGTATACCTACAACTATCAAATTTGTATCATTTTCTTTACAAATCTTTGCAATTCTTTTTACAGATTTTACTTTTTTTCTATTGATAGTTTCTAATGGAGAGGCAATTATACCCATTGTATCTGATCTTGCCACTCCTATTCTTACATCACCTATATCAAGTGCTATATATCTTTTCATCTTACCTCTTAATTTATTAAACCAGTTTAGCTTCTATGATTTCTCTCACTTCTTTAAAGGCATCTAAAAGTTTTCCTTCATCTTTTCCACCAGCTTGTGCAAAATCTGGTCTTCCCCCACCTTTTCCACCTGTTATTTCAGCTAGTTTCTTTACCAAATCTCCTGCCTTTACTTTATCTGTTAAAGTTTTTGTTACTCCAACTGCAAAAGCTAATTTATCTTGTGTACTTGCTAAAACTATAACTGCTTTTTCATTATTATCTTTTATAGTATCTATCATAGTTCTTAAATCTTCTGCTGACTTATCTTTAAATGCTGCCACTAATACTTTTGCTCCACCAATTTCTTCCATACCAGAGATAGCAGATTTTGTTTCAAATAAAGCAAGTTTTTGTTTTAAAGTTTCTAATTCCTTTTCAGTATCTTTTAAAGTTTCTAAAGTTTTTTCTACTTTTTCAACTAAATTTATATTAGTTGCCTTTAATTTCTTTTCAATGTTATTTAAAATATCAGCTTCTTCCTTTTCAACTAAATATGCCCCATATCCAGTTTTAGCTTCTATTCTTCTAACTCCTGCTGCAATACCACCTTCAGATACTATTTTAAATAAACCTATTTTTCCAATATTATCTATATGTGTTCCACCACAAAGTTCAGTTGAGAAACCAGGTACATCTACAACTCTTACTACATCTCCATATTTATCACCAAATAACATTATAGCTCCAAGCTTCTTAGCTTCTTCTATGGTGTGATGACTTACAGCAACTTCTATACCTTCTCTTATTTTTTCATTAACTATATCTTCAATCTTAGAAAGTTGTTCAGCTGTCAATGCTTCATAATGACTAAAATCAAATCTTAATTTTTCAGAATCAACTAATGAACCTGCTTGTTGTACATGAGTTCCTACAACTTCTCTTAAAGCCTTGTGCAATAAATGAGTTGCTGTATGGTTTTTAGCAGTATCTAATCTCTTTACAATATCTACTTCTAATTTATAAGTTTTATTTTCTTCTGCTATACCTTTTTCAAATTCAATAGTGTGGATAAATATATCTTTTTGTTTTTGTACATCTAAAACTTTTCCTACAAAATTATCAGAGTAGATTTTCCCTTGATCCCCTACTTGTCCTCCTGATTCAGCATAGAAAGGTGTTTTATCAAAAATTAATAAATTTTTTCCATCTTTTGTTTCTCTTAGACTTAAAAGCTTTCCTTCATCTTCTGTTTTTTCATAACCTGTAAACTTTGTTACTCCGTATTTATCATAAAATTCTTCAATAAAGCTATCTTGCCCTTTTTCCATTACAACTTCTCTTGCAGATCTAGCTTTTTCTTTTTGTTCTTCCATTTTAGCTTCAAATTCTTCTCTTAATACAGTTACTCCTCTTTCTTCTGCAATTTCTTCTGTTAATTCATAAGGAAAACCATAAGTATCGTAAAGTTTAAATGAAATTTCTCCATCAAGTTTATTTTTTTCATTAGCAAGTAAATTATCAATTTCTTGATTTACAAGTTGTATACCTTGATCAAGAGTATTAGAAAATTTTTCTTCTTCTATTTTTACTATTTTTCTAATATTTTCTAAATTTTTTCTTAAATCTGGATAAGCTATTTCAAATTTTTCAACAACTTTATCCACCATTTTATACATAAATAAATCTGTATAACCTAATAATCTTCCATGTCTTACTGCTCTTCTTAAAATTCTTCTTAGAATATATCCTCTTCCCTCATTTGATGGTATAACTCCATCATTTATTAAGAAAGTTACTGCTCTTGCATGGTCTGTTATAACTTTTAATGAAAAATCTGTTTCAGGATTTTTTCCATATTGACTTCCTGTAATTTTAGCAGCTTCTTCAAGTATAGGGAATAATAAATCTGTTTCAAAGTTATTAGCCTTTCCTTGTACAACAGCTGCTATTCTTTCAAGTCCTGCTCCTGTGTCTATATTCTTTTTAGGTAATGGTTCTAAACTTCCATCTTCCATTCTATTCCATTCAGTAAATACCAAATTCCAAATTTCTATAAAACGATTATCTGTTCCTTCATCACCAATTTTAGAATTTTCATCTCCACCATACTGAACACCTAAGTCCACATGTATCTCAGAACAAGGACCACAAGAACCAGTAGGTCCTGCTGACCACCAGTTTTCACTTTCTCCCATTCTTACTATTCTTTCTTTTGGGAAATTACATTCTTCTATCCAAATTTTTTCTGCCTCATCATCAGTTGTAAAAACTGTAACCCAAAGTTTATCTTTATTAAGTTTTAATACTTCTGTTACAAACTCCCAAGACCATTTTATAGCTTCTTTTTTAAAATAATCTCCAAATGAGAAATTTCCTAACATTTCAAAAAATGTATGGTGCCTTGCAGTTCTTCCAACATTTTCTAAGTCATTTGTTCTTATACATTTTTGATAAGTTGTAACTCTTGGACAAGGTGCTTCTTTTTGTCCTAAAAAATATGGTTTAAATGGTACCATCCCAGCTACTGTTAAAAGTAAAGTTGGATCATCTGGTATCAAAGATGCACTTTCAAAATGTTTATGCTGTTTTTGCATAAAAAATTCAATAAATTTCTCCCTAATTTTGTTACCTGTTAACATTTTTCCTCCAATTAATCTAATCTAAATTTTTCCCCTAAATATATTCTTTTTGCTTCTGGGTTATTTGCTATCTCTCTTGGTGTCCCCTCTATTAGAACTTTACCTTTTGCCATAATATATGATTTGTCTGTGATACTTAAAGTTTCTCTTACATTATGGTCTGTTATCAATATTCCTAAACCTCTTTTTTTAAGATGTCTTATAATATTTTGTATATCTTCAACTGCTATTGGGTCAACACCTGCAAAAGGTTCATCAAGTAGTATAAAACTTGGATTATTTGCTATTGTTCTAGCAATTTCTATTCTTCTTCTTTCTCCACCAGATAAAGAATATCCTAAAGAATCTCTTACATGAGTAAGTTTAAATTCTTCAAGTAATCTGTCTACTGTTTCTTTTTGTACTTTTTTTGATATGTTTTTCATTTCAAGTACAACTTCTATATTTTCTTCAACTGTTAGATTTCTAAAAACAGAAGGTTCTTGTGCAAGGTAGCCAATTCCCATATCTGCTCTTTTATACATTGGTAAGTTAGTTATATCTTGATCTGCACACATCACTTCCCCACTATCTGGTTTTACTATACCAGTTATCATGTAGAAAGTTGTTGTTTTTCCTGCTCCATTAGGACCCAGAAGTCCAACAATCTCACCTTTATTTACTTCTAAGCTAACCTTGTCTACAACCTTTCTTTTTTTGTATGCTTTTACAAGGCTATCAGCACTTAAACTTATCATCAGCTACTCCTTCTTATTTTTTCTTTTTAGTAGATGTCATATCATTAAATATAGTACTTGTTGATTTATCTCCTGTATAATCAACATGAACATTCCCTTTTGCCCTTATTTTTCTATTGACTATATCATAATGTCCTTCATTTGCAGTTGTAACAGAATCTTTTCTAACAATTTTTACTCTATCATATACGTCTGCCATCTCTCTTGTTACAGTACCTCTATCAGCAGTCAGAACTGTTTCCTCTTTCTTTTCATCAATATTTTTTACATAAACATTTTTATTTAATTTTATCAATTCTTTATCTATATAGCCAGTAACATCATCTGCTTTAACCAGAGTATTTCCTTTTGCTCCATCATCTATTGTAAGTACTGGGTTTTTCTTTGCATAAACTTCCTTCTTTATAAGATCAAGTTCTAAGTAATTAGAGTCTATTCTTCTATTTAGTTGAGTAAATGTAGATTTTGTATCAACAATAACTTTTTTAGCTTGATATTTATCATCAACTTTACTCATATATAAATCTGCTTTATCTCCTGTAAAGAAAACATCTCCTTCTTTTTGTTTAGATTTTCCTTTTACATTTCCTGTAAAATGAACTACATCATTAGTGTTTCCTTTTGCTTGATTTGCTGAGAATTCATTTCCATCTACAGATTTTACATCAGTATTTTTTGCAAATACTGCTCCATTTTCTCTATTTACTTTTGCATAACTTGATTTTATAGTATATTGGTCATAATGTATTACACTACTTGTAGGAGTCTCTGCATCTTTTGTATCAAGATAATAAACTATTTTAGGTCCAGATATATTGTCTTTTCCAGAACTTAAATAAGCATTACCTACTAATTCTAATTTTCTTTCACCTTTATTATATAGAACTATATTTTGTGCTCTTGCTGATCTATCTGGCTCTTTCATATTAAAATTAGTTCCTTTTAATATTGAATCTTTAGGATTATAAGTGGCTGAACTTACTGAACCAACCATAGAGCTTACAGGATCATTAAATTTAACTGGTGTATTTACATGAACTAACTCATCTTTATATAAATATCTAGCATTTGCAAATTCCATATTTGTTGTATCTCTTTTTGCTTTAATAGGTCCAACTAAATCAACATAATCTCCTTTTTTTATAATCATTTCTTTAGCTATACCAGACATATTATCTGCTTTATTTTCAAAAGGAATAGGTCCTTCTATTTTTCCTAAACCACTTATATTATTGTATACTAAATCATGTCCTTTTATTATAGTTCCTTTATTATCAACAATAATTTCTCCTGGACTTACAAGTTCACCTGTTTTTTTATTATATGTGATACTCTTTCCATTAACTGTTGAATCACCACTATTAGATTTTATAACATAAGGTTCAGGTGCAGTTAAAATTCCTGTTTCTTCTTTATATGTCACATTCTTAGTTGTTAAACCATAATCTTTATTCTTTACAGTAATATTTTCTTTTG
>ERZ772921.2271-NODE-2271-length-10499-cov-33.868058_pt1 | contig 10499 bp, 5 predicted proteins | sample MGYA00512117_ERZ772921 | MGnify/ENA primary metagenome ERZ772921 (study PRJEB29015, sample SAMEA2737944) | human oral metagenome | biome: human oral; feature: human-associated habitat; material: dental | place: China | collected 2150 ... | reverse complement strand
CCCCGCGGTGGGAGACCTCCAGGACGCTCATGCCCGAGCCGCGCCAGTCGGTGAGCTCGGAGGCGGCCCGCTCGAGGACGGGCAGAGGCAGCTGGGCGGGGCCCGCGGAGAAATTATGCACGCGCATGGGGGCAGAGTAGCCGGGATGCGGCGGTGGGCGCACGAGCGCCCCGCATGGAAAGGGCGGAGGCTCGGGGCGTCGACGAGACCGTCCCGGGCCCGGGAGCGTCCGGTGCGGGGAGGGTGGAGGCACCCGCGCGGGACGCGGCTCCGCCGGTATGCCCGGAGTCGTAGTCCATTCGCGTCGCAGGGTGCCGTTACAGTAGAGGGGTCAGAGAGCAGCAGGAAGGAGACCTCCGTCATGTCGGCACCCGCAGCGTCAACGGCCAACATCGTTCGCGTCTTCACGCAAGAGGAGCTCGAAGCCCGCCGGGCAGCGGTGGTCGAGGAGCTCGAGCGTCGCTTCGGCAGCCTCGACCACGCCCTGGAGCGCGAGGAGGACTGGGACTACGACGACGACGAGGCCCGGCTCTTCTCCGAGTACCACGCCATCGTCTTCCTCCTGTCCGACTGATGGAGGACTTCTCGGCGCAGGAGCGTCAGACCCACGATTTCGCCACCCAGACCACAACGACTGTCCGCACCGTGTGTCCTGACGCACCCAGCTACGTCGCCAAAGCCATCATCCACAAAGGTATATGGAAGGCGACCATCGCCTCTCCTGGCGATCAGCCAGTGACTATGACCGTCGATCACCGGAAGCTTCTGAGACTCAAAGTATCCTATGAATGCACGGCTTCGGCGCATCACTCCTTCATGCTTGTTGAGAGGTCGGCCTTCAATCTGTTACCCGCACATGGCAGTGAGCCTCTGGTACGATTGGAGTATCTCCGCCATCCTCGCTCCGAAGTGCCGTGTTGCCATCTTCAGGTCCACGCCCACCGCGACGACTGGACCTTCGCAATGACCCGCAACGGCGTCGGAAGCAACAGATCATTGGTCGCCAAACGGGCCAGCACGGAGCGCGCCCCCCAGTTGTCTGATATTCATTTTCCGGTGGGCGGTCCACGCTTGAGACCAATCTTGGAGGACTTCTTGGAGATGCTCATCCACGATATCGGTGTTGACCACGGCGACGACGCCCTTGAGATCCTCGCTCAACAACGTGCGGCCTGGCGAACCGATCAGTCCCGCGCAATCATCGCCTCGCTGCCCGACGTCGCAGCCGAGGTCCTGCGCGATGCGGGCTATTCGGTGACTCCGCCGGACGATTGCGGCAACCTCACTAACCAGCGTGGATGGCTCACACGCTATTGATTGCCGAATGGGACTTTCTCACCAGAAAGACCCATTTCAGTTATTCTCATCTGCGGGTGACGCCGTCTCCATTCACTCCCCCATCAGTTGATCCTACGCGCACTCATGGAACGACCGTTGTCAGGCCCACTTTGCGCTTGAGACGCTGCCCCCAGGCGTAATCGCGGGTGCGATGCTGTGCCTGACCCAGGATGATGCTGGGAGCAATGCCGAGCTCGTCAGCGAGGCTCCGCACGGCCTTCAGACTTCGCCCATCGGGGAGTCGCGCCTCGTACTCCTGCAGCACGAGCAGCCGCATGGCGTACTCGTTCGCCCCCTCCTCCATCTTATCCTGGCTATTGGCGAGATAAAGGCCCCTGGGATCGTGGAGGAGGACGTACCCGATCTCGCGGAAGAGAGTGAACCACAACTGGTCATCGCTTTTAAACAGTCCGGAGAGCTGGATGAGGGGACGACCCTCGAACCAGCGGGTCGCCCCATAGATCCCTAGCCGAGGAACCGCAGGTACAAGGGCTTTGCAGAGCTCGGTGATGCGCAGTTGGAGCCTTTTGGCAATGGCGACATCGAGGGTCCGCCTCATCCGATGTTCGTTGGTGCAGATCTTCGCGACCTTGCGGTCCGCGCACCTCGCTTCCACGACTAAATGTTATCTAAATAGTAACACCGATATGGTCTGATCGGCCGCCGCGTACACAGGTATCACACCTCGCCGTTCCGGACGTCCAAGAGCGGCAGACCCTCAACGATCTCCTGGGTGCGCACGGACACTGTGGTCACACGGGCGATGAGGTCAAGCAGGTAGAGCGGCTGGGCGGGGGCGCCCGGCTCGGCCCCTGCACCCTCGTCCATCCAGGCATTGGGATCGTTGACGATGCCGGAAGCCTTGTCCGTCGTCACCCGATAGCGGGCGATGAGCCAGTCCAAGCCGCTGCGCGAGCCGAGCAGGTAGTGCTGCGCCACCTCGGGGATGCCGGAGACGGTCACGTGCTCGTTATAGACGATGCTCGTCTTGTCATTGATGCTCCTGCCGTCAACCCGGGTCTTGACGTAGCGCATCTTGGTCACGCGCAGGAGCGCGGGCTCAATCCGCGAACGCTGCGCCCACGCTAACTCGGTGCCGTCCACGGTGAGCGTAAGCGGCCAGGGCTCGACCTGCTCATAGTCGAGGTGCAAGTCCGCCAACCCGCGCCCGGCCGTGGCGAGGGCGACGAAGTCCTCGCGCGTGGCCACGAGCGGCACACGCGGCAGGGACTTCTTGAGGTCCGCGGCGTAGCGACTGCGGTACTCCGGATGATGCAGGAGGCCGTAGACGTAATAGAAAATGTCCGCCTTATCGACCTCGGACCCATAGGCGGCACGGTAGGTGAGCAGAGTGGCGTCAGTGATGTTATCGACGCGCCGGTAGTTGCCGATGACCTCGCCTTCGGTTTCGGCGGCGGCCGGGGATGTGGGCGACCTGAGGCTGCCCAGATCGAAGCCGTCATCCCCGGCGGCGTGCCGACCGGAGACCTTCTCCCACGTCCAGCGGGGGAAGAACTGACCATTCTGCCCTGCTCCGAGTACCTGAACGTCAACAACGCAGTCAGACACAAGCAGGGCGAAATCGTTCTTCGCCCCCACACCCAGAACATAATACCCAATGTTGTCGTGAGCCGGCGTAGGAAAGAACTCGGACACTATTGTCTTCACGCTAACTAGACCGTCAGACACGTTCAGCCACTGCTTACAGAAGGGGCGATACATCCCCAAGTACACTGCGCCAGCATCATGTCGAATGGGACGATTGCTGGCTGCAAACCTGTACAGATGCCCTGTCCATTTGATTCGAGTCTCGTCTGTCGTTACGAGGTTACGGACGCTCTTCTCGTTAAGTCGAGCAGTTTTGTTCCCCGCATGAATGCGCATACGCTCGGCATTGTAAGCACTGACGAGACGATCACACGAGTCAAACAGCATCCTGAGAGAGAAATTGTTGACCCACGCGTCGCGCCCGGTCTCTACACCACGACGATAGGCTGAGAACATAGAGGCTCTACACTCTTCTTTGTCATCCTTTCTACCGATCGGCTGCCAGGTCCCGTACCTGGGGTCGCGCTGGTTGATCCAGTCGCCGGCCTCGTTGGGGACCAGCTCGTCCCAGTCCATCTCCTCCAGGCGCGAGCCACTCACGATCGCGAGCTTCTCCTCGCGGCTGAGGTAGTCGCCGATGTCCCGGTAGTGGATGACGGCCGGACCCGTGTGGGCGGGATCCTTGACGAGGAAGGTCACCGCCACAGTCGCCCGCGAGCCCGCCCCAAAGACCTTACCACCCTCCTTCCGGGAAAGGTCCCCTGTAGTGCGCTGGTTGCCCCGCAGGTTGAAGACGTAGACGTGCGCGAACTCCTCGGTCAGGCTCAAGCGCACGCCGTCGGCCGTGTTGGCGTCAATGAAGCCGCCGTTGGTCACGAAGCCGATGACCCCGGTGTCGCCCAGACGGTCGCTCGCCCAGCGGATGGCCCGCAGATAGGAGTCGTACAACGAGTTCTTGTTGACCCCGGTGGAGCGGCGAGCGTAGGTCTCGGCGATGCGCCGGTCTAGACAGGGATAGGGCTGGTTGGCATTGTTATCATTCGCCGACTCCTGGCCCACCGAGTACGGCGGATTACCCACGATGAGACGGATGTCCAGCGCCCGCTGCGCCTCGGCACGGTCGTTGTTGGCCACGAATACACTGCGGTCCAGAACGTCGTCGTCTTCACCCATCTGGAAGGTATCCGTCAGAACGATCCCATCGAAGGGCATATAGGGTGCGCTGGCCTCTTCTCCACCGCGAGTGCCACCAGCGCTGCTGACGCCGTCGTCGGAGCTCCCGGCCTCCGCCTCGACGCCCATCACGCAGTCGCGATACGCCACCTCGATGTTGGCGGTCGCGATGTAGTAGGCCAGCAGGAGGATCTCATTGGCGTGCAACTCGCCCGCGTACTTGCGCGCCAGGTCCGAGGGCGTGATGAGCCCGGACTGCAGGAGCCGGACGATGAAGGTGCCCGTCCCGGTAAAGGGGTCGAGGACGTGCACCCCCTCATCGGTCACTCCCCGCCCGAAATGCTTGCGGGACAGCCAGTCGACACTGCGCAGGATGAAGTCGACGATCTCCACCGGCGTGTAGACGATGCCCAGGGACTCCGCTGTCGCGGGGAAGGCCTTCTTGAAGAACTCCTGGTACAACTCAGTGATAACCCTCTGCTTGCCCTCGGAATTGTCAATGCTGGAGCAGCGCTCACGCACCGAGGCATAGAAGCTCTCCAACTGCTGCGTTTCCGCCTCCAGGCTAGCGCCGTCGAGCACCGCTAGCATCCGCCCCATCACCTGCGCCACCGGGTTCTCGGCCCCGAAGTCGTAGCCGTCGAACACGGCATCGAAGACCGGCTTGGTGACCAGGTGCTGGGAGAGCATGTCGATGGCTGACGCCGGGGTGATCGAGTCATTGAGGTTCGCCCGCAGGGCCGTCAGGAACTGCTCGAAGTCGCTGGCGACCACTGGGTCCTCAATCCGCTGCTCCAGGCGCTTACGGTGTCGCGCCGCGATCTGAGCGACGTCCTCAGCCCACTGCTCCCAGTAGCGGCGAGAGCCCACCTTCTGCACGAGCCGCGCGTAGATCGCGTCCTTCCAGCGCCCCAGGGAGTCAAGGTCAAAGCCCATCTGGACGCCCCGCCCCACTCGACCGCCGCTCACGTCGTCGTCGTGCTCCCCGCCGAGTTCGCCGCCCGGCGCGAAGGGATCGATGATGGCCACTTTGTCCGGTTTGGACCGATTGAGGTCGATCTTGTTGACCATGGCATCGAAGCGCTCGTCGTGGGCGCGCAGCGCCTGAAGAACCTCCCACACGACCCGGAAGACGTTGTTGTCCGCCAGGACATCCTCCGGCGCCATGCCCGCCGGGATTGCCACCGGCAGGATGATGTAGCCGTACTTCTTACCCGGGGCCAGGCGCATGACACGCCCCACGGACTGGACGATGTCGACCTGCGACTTGCGCGGGGACAGGAACATGACCGCGTCCAGCGCCGGGACGTCCACACCCTCGCTCAGACAGCGGGCGTTCGTGAGAATCCGGCACGACGACGTGCCGTCCTCCGTCACCTCGTCTGCACGCTCTGACGACGACGCCTTCCGCCCGGCACCTGTCCGCTCGACGCCCGAGACCGCGGCTGGTCCGGCGCCGTCGGCGAGCCAGGACAGCAGGGATGTGCGTTCCAGGATGTTCATCTTCCCGTCCACATGACGCACCTCGACCGAGGCGAGCCGGGGACCGGCGCCGCCGTCGGACTCCGACAGGGTGCGTCGGTAGTCCTCGACCACACCGTTGAAGGAGGAGGCGAAACGCTTGGAAGCCTTGATGTCCCGGGCGAAGGCGACTGCTGTGCGCATCGGCTGGGCGTCCGCCCCGAAGTCCCCCGCCTCGACACTGCGCTTGGCCAGGGCGTTCCAGCAACCGACAATGCGAGCGGCGTCGTCGAGCTTCAGCTGCCCGTCCTCGGCGAGAGAGGACTGGAGTTGAGCAGCGACCTTGTCCTCGGAGACGGTGAGGACCAGCACCTTGTAGTCGGTGAGCAGGCTGCGGGAGACCGCCTCACCGAAGCCCAGGCGGAACAACTCCTCGCCGTAGAGGGCCGCGTCATCCATCGAGGCGAGGAGCGCGTCCTTGCGACTGGCCTCGGCCTTGGTCGAGTCGTTGTAAATACGGGGCGTGGCCGTCATGTACAGGCGCTTGGCGGCCTTGAGATAGGCGTTGTCGTGGACGCGGACGAAGGCGGACTCGTCCGTGCCGGCCAGTGTGGCGCCCGTTGTGCGATGGGCCTCGTCGCAGATGATGAGGTCGAAGGCCGGGGCTCCCATCTTCTGGGCTCGGGCGACGACGTCTATGGACTGGTATGTGGAGAAGACGACCGTCATCGGTGTGGCGCCGTCGACGGGTGCCACCGGTCGGGTCAGGCGCTGCGCGAGGGCGTCGGCGTCCGTGGTGGCCGGGATCGCCAGGTCCACCACTGAGATGTCTTCGCTCAGGGAGTCCTTGCTACGCCCCCTGCCGACTTTGGCGTCCGAACAGACCGCGAAGGAGCGCAGCGGGACCTCGGCCTCCGCGCTCCACTCACGCAGCGTTTGCGAGAGCAGGGCGATAGAGGGGACGAGGAACAGCACCCCCCCCCCGCCAGCGCCGGCCATCGCCTCGGCGATGCGCAGCGAGGTGAGAGTCTTGCCGGTGCCGCAGGCCATAATGAGCTTGCCCCGGTCGGCTGTCGCCAGACCCTTGGTGACGGCGTCGAGCGCTCGCTTCTGGTGCTCGCGCAGCGCCTTGCGACCGACGCGGACCATGACCTCGGGGGTCTCCAGGCTGAAGGAGTCCCAGTCGATCGTCGAGCTGAACAGGTCCTCTAAACCGATGCGTGACACCGGGATGATGGCCTGGCAGGCGACGGTCTGCTCCGCCGCACGGTTCCAGTGCTCCGTCGTCGAGACGAACAGGCGGGAGGAGAAGTCGCCCGTGCCGGACTCCGCGAGGAAGGTATCGACGTCGGCTTTGGTCACCGAGCGCTCGGGGTCGTAGAACTTGCACTGGACGGCGCACAGCTCGCTCGTCTCCCGCTCACGGGCGACGAGGTCGATGCCACGATCCGGTCGAGTGCCCCGGCCGGGCCAGTCGGACCACATCCACACCTCGTCGAAGCGCTCGGCATAGCGCGGATCCGTCAGGAGGAACTGGCGCACGAGGCGCTCGAAGCTCGTGCCCTTGCCACGCTTGGTCCTCGCCTCGAAGTGCAGGTCGTCCAGGATCGCGCCGATGCTCTGCTTGCTCACGGCATGAGCATACGTGTGGCGGCCCCAGACCTGCGAAGCACCCGGCTGCGCCCTCAGACGCGCCCCTCTGCCAACCTTCATCAGCGCAGGAGCGTGAGACCCTCCCATGGTCGACGACAAAAGTGAGCGTCAGGAGCCGACGAAAGTGAGCGTTTAATCCCGACAATTGTGAGCGCAGCACCGCGGAACGTCAGGTCTGCCAAGAGATCCGGGCGCCCCTCGCCCAGCGCCCCGAATGCTCTCAGCACCGTCTCAGCACGGAGGCGTTCCGGGCGCTTCGCCGCGCCGCGCCCGGGGGACACCCGCCACCTGCTGTGGCTGCGCGAGCGCCTCGCCGACGCCGTCGTGGTCACCACCGGCCGCCACGCCTACCGCGATGAGGACGACGTCGCCGTCGTGCCCGCGGCCCTGCTGGGCCCGTGAGCGCCCCGGCCTCACCCGCGCCCGCGGCTGTTCCATCCGACCCGGCGGGCCGGGCCCGTGAGCGCCCGCGCCACTTCCGCCCCCGGTCTCCCGGCCACAGGGGCGCGAAGCCCAGGCCCGCACCCAGGCGCCACTTCCGCCCCCGGCCTCACAGCCACAGGTCCTTGCGGGGGCGCGCCGCCGCAGCAGCCCCTACGGGCACGAGCCCGAGCATGCGCCGCACGAGGCGCTCGGGCGCGAGGAGCTCGCGCCATTCGAAGCGTTGCACATCCCAGCCGATGCGCCGCAGCGCCAGCTCGCGCCGCTTCTCCGCACGCAGGTCCTCGGGCGTCGCCGTCTTGCCCAGCCCGTCGAACTCCCAGTCGAAGACGAATTCCTCCAGACCCAGGTCCAGGAAGTAGGTGCGCCCGTCCACCGCGACCGGGCGCTGCGTCACCGGGTCGGGCAGCCCCGCCGCCGCAACCGCCCACCGCAGGACGCTCTCACCGGGCGATTCGGCGAGCGGGTCCGCGAGCGCGACGGCGACCCTCGCCCGATGCGCTCCCCGCCTCGGCCCTTGGTGCTCCACCATCTGCGCCAGCCGGGCGCACGCCTCGGCCACCGGCACCGGCGTCGTCGCCCCACGCGTCCGGCGGTCCGGCCGGCACACGGCGCGCAGTGCGGAGTCGATGATCGGCAGGGACTCGCGCACGCTCAGGTCGAAGGCGCAGTCCATGGCGGTGCGCAGCGGCGTCGTCACCCTCAGACCGCTCACGACGGCGACCTCGCCCGGCGCCGGTGCGATGAGCGAGCGCGTGAGCCCGACGACGGCGGCCGGGCGTCCGTCGACGCTCAGGACCGGGAAGCGGTACGGACGGTGCGAGACGCCGGCCGGGGTCGCCAGCCGGATGCCCGGCTCCTGTCTGAGCGAGGCGAGCCCGAGGACGGCGGCCGCCGCCTCGTGGGTGAGGGCGATGGCCGACGGCACTGCGCGCAGAGTGGCGGCGCACCGCGCGAGGGTCAGCTGCCGGCGCACCTTCCACGGGGGCGCGCCCCGGGGAGGGCGGGGGAGGTAGGCGCCGCGGCCCACCCGCACGAGGTCGGCGCGTTTACCGAGGTCCCGGGCGGTTCGCTCGGAGGCGATGAGGAGGCGGGGCGGCTCGGGCGGGGTCGGGTAGATCTGGTTCTCGAAGCTCATGCGCCCAGAGTCCGGGATCGCGCCGCGGCCCGCAGGACGCCGCCGCCGACCTGTGGACGGGGGTGTCGCCGCGGCCGCCTGTGGAGCCCGGGACGCTGCGCGGGGGGCCGTACGGGGCCGTACGGGGCCGTACGGGGGCCGTACGGGGGCCTTGTCGCCGAAACGTGCACTTTGCATTCGAGCGGGCAGTTCCAACCGTCATTCTCGAGTGCAAAGTGCACATCTCGGCGGCAAAGTGCACATCTCGGCGAGAAGGTCTGCGCGCCCCGGGGAGGGCGGGGGGAGGTAGACGACCCGCGCCCGCGCCGCCCCTCACTCCCCGCGCGCCGCCCACCAGGAGTGCAGCGCCTGGCGGGCCAGCTCCTCGCCCACCGGCCCCTTCTCCATGCGCAGGTTCAGCAGGAAGCGGTAGGCCTCGCCCACCACCGGCCCGGGCCCCACCCCGAGCTCGGCCATGATCTGTTCGCCGTCGAGTTCGGGCCGGATGGCGGCGAGTTCCTCGGCGGCGGCGAGGGCGGCGATGCGCGCCTCGAGGTCGTCGTAGGCGGCGTCGAGCAGGCGGGCCCGGCGCCGGTTGCGGGTGGTGACGTCGGCGCGCGTGAGCCGGTGCAGGCGCTCGAGCAGCGGCCCGGCGTCGGCCACGTAGCGGCGCACCGCCGAGTCCGACCAGCCGGCCTCGGCGTAGCCGTGGAAGCGCAGGTGCAGCTCCACCAGCCGGGAGACGTCCTTGACGGTCTGCTTGTCGAAGCGCAGCGCCGTCAGCCGCTTGCGCGTCATGCGCGCCCCCACGTGGTCGTGCCCGTGGAAGGTGACGGTGCCGTCGGGCAGGAAGCGCCGCGTGGCGGGCTTGCCGACGTCGTGCATGATGGCCGCCAGGCGCAGCACGAGGTCCGGGCCCGGCACCGGCCCGTCGGGGCCGGTCTCCAGGTCGATGGCCTGGTCGAGGACCGTCAGGGTGTGCTCGTAGACGTCCTTGTGGCGCCGGTGCTCGTCGACGGTCTCGACCAGGGCGGCCAGCTCGGGCAGGACGACGTCGGCCACGCCGGTGTGCACCATGAGCTCCAGCCCCCGCCGGGGCCGGCGCGCGAGCAGCAGGCGCTCCAACTCGGCGCGCACGCGCTCGGCGGAGACGATCTCCAGGCGCGGGGCCATCTCGGTCATGGCGTCCATGACGTCCATCTCGACGTCGAAGCACAGCTGGGCGGCGAAGCGGGCGGTGCGCATAATGCGCAGCGGGTCGTCGTCGAAGGACTGGACGGCGCCGGCAGGGGTGCGCAGGACCCCGGCGCGCAGGTCGGCCAGGCCGCCGCAGGGGTCGACGAGCTCCAGGTCCGGCAGCCGCAGCGCCATGGCGTTGACGGTGAAGTCGCGGCGGGTGAGGTCGCCCTCGAGCGTGTCGCCGTAGGAGACGGCGGGCTTGCGGGAGCCGACCTCGTAGGCCTCGGTGCGGTAGGTGGTCACCTCGACGATGATGTCCCCCTTGCGGGCGCCAATGGTGCCGAAGTCCTTGCCGATGTCCCAGCAGGCGTCCCCCCAGGACGCGAGGATCTCCTCGGTCTGGTCGGGTCGGGCCGAGGTGGTGCAGTCCAGGTCGTGAGGGGTCAGGCCGAGGAAGGCGTCGCGCACCGGCCCGCCGACGAGGGCGATCTCGTGGCCGGCCCGCGTGAACAGGTGCCCGAGGGCGGCGAGGCAGGGGGGCAGCTCGGCGAGCGCGGCGTGGGCCGTGGCGGTCAGGCCGCGGGCGTCG
>ERZ772921.2266-NODE-2266-length-10510-cov-7.601243_pt1 | contig 10510 bp, 6 predicted proteins | sample MGYA00512117_ERZ772921 | MGnify/ENA primary metagenome ERZ772921 (study PRJEB29015, sample SAMEA2737944) | human oral metagenome | biome: human oral; feature: human-associated habitat; material: dental | place: China | collected 2150 ... | reverse complement strand
GAAGCTCGGCAGTCTGAGGAAAGGAGCCGATCGTAGTGGTAGGTAAAATTCCATATCCAAGCTCTTTTTTCTGCACCTTGATGCGATCCTCGTAGCGATCGGTGCGCTCAAGCTTACTTAGCGAGTTCACGCGAGCAGAGACCTTCTCGTCGTGGATGAGCGGCGAGCTCTCGCGAGTTTTGGCAGATTTTTGATTTTCTTCGTAAGCTTTCATGCCGTGCTCGCACATCGGAATTTCAAAGAACATATGGGTTAAAATCGAAATTTCGCTTAGTTTTTCTACCGCAAAACTTAGCCAGGATTTGATCTCGGCGCTTAGCTTGTCCTCATATTTTAGCGTAAAAGGCACGTGCAAAAGCGAGCAGGAGGTACCCACATAGATGCGCTCCTTAGGAACGTAAGCTTCGATGGCTTTGAGTTGGGCTAGCTTTTTGTCGATGTCGCTCTTCCAGATATTGCGCCCGTCGATCACGCCTGCGAAAAGCACGGTCTTAGCGTCTTTTAAAGCTTGAAGCTCTTTTTTGATATTCTCTTCGCTTGCGTAAACGAAATCGAGTCCGATCGCCCAAACATCGGTCTTTACTATCTCGCGTACGGCCTCGGTCGCATGCTCGAAATAGGTCATAAAGATGATTTTTACGTTACTTGCAGCCTTGCTTAGGCGCTGATAAATAGGCTCAATCTTTGGCGCTAGCTCAGTCGCGCGATCCGTTACGAAAATCGGCTCATCGATCTGAACTAAGACCTCGTTATCAAGCTCGCTAAGAAGCTTTAGCAGCTCCTCATATTTCGCGACAAGGGCATCTAAATGCGCGAGTGGATCGCTTTTGTCGCTTGATTTGCTAAGCGCCAAGTAAGTAATAGGTCCGATTAAATTTATCTTTAGCGCGCAGGAATCCTTAAAATCGTTATTCTTCGCGGCCTTGTACTCGCTTAAAATTTTACTAGGATTTAGGCTAAATTCCGTATACGCCGAGATCTCGGGCACGATATAGTGGTAGTTTGTGTTAAACCACTTCGTCATCTCCATCGCGACTGCGTCTTTACTGCCGCGCGCCATCGCAAAATACTGCTCATGCGCCGAAAGAGCCGCAAAGCGCTGTGGGATCACGCCGAAAAGCACGCTGGTATCGAGCATCAGATCGTAGTATGAAAAGTCGTTCACGCTAATTAGGCCGCTCCAAGCATCCAGCTGATATTTGATGTGGCGATCTTTTAGCTCTGCGGCGACCCGCTCTAGCGCGTCATAATCGCACTTGCCCGCCCAATAGCTCTCCAAAGCCTTCTTTAACTCGCGCTGCTCTCCGATACGCGGAAAGCCCGTAACGTAACTCTTCATCTCTATCCTTTGAGTAAAATTTTGGTATGAAAGTATTGATTTTATCTAAAATTTCTTTTGCCGTCATTAAAATTTTAATCTAATCTCAAAAATGAACGAAATTTTATCCAAAAGCGCAGGGGTGGAATTTCTCGATAAAATCTAAAATAGAATTTTTATCGACGAAATTCCATAAGTTAAAATTTTAGGATTGAATTTAAAGGCGTTAAATTCATCATAATTTAAACCTCGTCGCAAGATTCTACTAAAACTTAGTAAAGCCTTGCGACGAAGCTAGCCTTACCTGACACTCTGCAAAGCTACTGAGTATCAAGGCTCTATGAAAGCAGTGCAACGCCTCAAATATGAAAATTCTTAGAATTTATAATTATATCCTGCGTAAACGCCGTATTTTTTACCGTCGTTATCTTCGATATAATCGCCGTCTTTATACCACGCCTTGCTTGCTTTAAAGCCCATTTCAATCTCGCTATTGGAGCCAAACTCATACGCAGTACCTATCTTGCCGCCTAAAATGAAGCCACCCAGCGTATCGTCCGCTCTAACCCAGCCGCCATTGCTATAGTCTATTTTAACTTCAGTATCTAGCACCGAAAGCCCAGCGTAAGCACCTAGGACGAGCTTAAATCTACCGAAAAGCTCCGGCGTAAAATCCGCACCGGCTACGAAATCGTGCGTGCTCCATTTAACCTTTCTTTTCGAATTGGCATTCGAGCTGGAATCCTCGCCCTTAAATCCGTAAAAATACCCGCCGTAGGCCCTAAACGTGCCGAAGTCATATCCGGCCTTAACGCCGATTTGCGGCTGTCCGTCATCAAAACCTGCAGCTTGGTTTTTGAAATTGTATCCGCCTTCGCCACCTATGAAAAGTCCCTCCGCCATCGCGCTTACTGCAGCTAAAGAGCTAAGAAGCGCCACTTTTGCAACTAAATTTCTCATCTTTACTCCTTTTAAAAAAGTAACGCAATAGTAGCGAGCTAGAGCGAAACCGCGTGTAAATTTAAGGTAAATGCACTGAGATATGAGCATCAAATGAATTTAAAATTATTAGAACGATTTCTCTTTCTAATATATGACAAATTTTACGCAATACAAAACCGCCTCTTAACTTCGCGAATAATTCTTCTTGACTTTTAGATACGAGGCTCAGGCGTAGAATTTTTAGTTTAACTTCATATATAATTTTAGACTACACTATCTTAGTAGCTTATAAATCCGCGCCGAATTGCTTAGATAAATCGGCTCAAACAAGTCTTTGTCGTAATTTTCTAGCACGAAGAGCTGAATGAAAGTCGATTCAAAGACTTTTTCATCTAAAATCAATATTCTTTCGTAGTCCGGTAAGAATATCACATAAAGATCGGAATTCTTATCTAATTGCTTAGATAATTTAACGAGCTTACCGTTTACCTCGCTCACTTGATAATATGTGTTGATCGGTATCTTTTTGCCGTTATGAATCAGATATTCGGGATCGGCACTAGGTAACATATACTCGCCATTTATGCTAGCACTTTTCCCATCCTCACCGATTTCAATATCATAGCCTATAACAGCCAGTGGATTCCAAGACTCTTTACCTGTTTCTATATCTACAGTAGAAAATTTTAAGATATTAGGCAATATATCTATCATGTGCGGTACGAAATAATAATATATATCCCTAGTTTTATGTGGAAGCTTGAAATTCTTATCGCTTAAAGAACTTAAAAATTTATTGATATCCGCTTCGCCATAATCTTTTTGAATTTGATATAGATTTAGTTTAAATTTATCTTCCAGTTTAGGATCAAATTTTTTACCTTGCAACTTTTGTATATATTCGACATTAAGCCTTGCCATATTAGCAGAGCTTACCTCATCTTTATTAAAGGAAAACGCACTCATAAAAGTGTATTCTCCCGCCTGTCTACCTCCAGGATCAGCTACTACTTTTACATCGGAGTAATATCTGATTAAATATCCGTAATCCCACCACGATAGCACGTAATCTTCTCTGCTGGCTTTATTTTTTAGCTCTGCAAGAGGATTTATAGAGTCTTTCGTAAGCGTAGGCGCAACTCGGAATTCATAAATAAAATCCATGCTAGGCATTAGTGCCAAACAGGTTAAAATAGCCAACAAAGTACTTCTAAGCCAGGTGCGTATTTCAAAGTAATTCAGCGTGAAATATATAAAATAAGCAAATCCAAGCGCTATCATCGGCGTAGCGTACATTGTAAAACGAGTTCCACCAAAAAGTGCTAAAACTCCAAGTGCTATCATCGGCAAGGTTAATATAAACGAACGGAATTTTATCAGCAGTAGAGCCAGCCCTCCTACGGCGCATATAAATATAAATAGATGCCCACTAGATTCAAGCACAAATTTCATGAAATTAGCGTTTTCTACCTCATTAACCGTACTTCTAACGCCATAAAAGTAGAAAATTTCCTCTTTGCTTACATCCTTTAAGATGTAAGCTTTAAGCTGCACTGCTATGGGCGTAAGTCCGCCGAATATGACGAACATAATTACGGCGATCGTACCCAAAATCCGAAGAGCTTTTTTGCTTTTATGGCTTGGAATTTTAATCATTAAAAAATATAGCAATGCAATCAGTGAGATTTTGAACAATAAAATATAATTTACAATTATTGTCTCGCCTTCGTAATACGCGCCAAAATTTATAACTGCAACGACCATAAGAATAATCGCTTTGTAATTTTCCTCATTGTGTCTATTAAAAATCAAAGTATAGATTAAAAATATCACTATAATCGCCATATTTAGAGAATACGAGCTAGGATACCACCAATCATAAATCACCGTAAAAACGGCGGGCAAAGCAAAGCTACTCTGCTCACTTCGCCCTATGAGCCTAATCAAAGCCCATAGCGTTAGCAGCGGCAGAGTAACATTTAACATATCGCTATCAAAATACCCGCCCAAGGTCCTAACATAATACCCCGGCAGCACGCAAGCAAGCAGCGCCGCGATGATGCCGGCGCCCAGGATATTATATTCTCTTGCTATCAAAATAATCGGCACGACCACCAGCGGCGCTAAAAACACGCTCATATAGATCGTAATGCTGTTTAAGCTGACAGGTAAAATTTTGCTAATTAAAAATGCTAGAGTTGGGATCGACGCGCCGTACGGGCTAAGATCGCCCGGCTGGTGAAAGCCCGCTATCATATCGCGCGCGCCCTCGGCATTCGCAAAGGCGTCGTTTGTTGTCATAATGAGCTCGCCGCCAAAAGAAAACTGCTCGATCCCGCTAGCCCAATATATCCAAAAAAACCTGCACGCTACGCCGAATATATAAACCAGCGTCATGATCAAAAAAATATCCATGCGTGAACATTCACCGTTTGTAATTCTAAATTTTTGCATCTTTTTCCTTGATTTGCCGTTTGAAGTACCGAGCGGCAGGGTTAAAATTTGCCTCTACAAATTTTACTCGCTTTATCGCGCCCGCACTATGTTTTTAACGGCATTGTTTAATTTCTGTTTATTATAGCAAAATTTACCTGATTTGCGATGCGAGATGTAGAAATTTATACGACAAATTACTGCGGATGGCGCGAGCAAACCGAAATTTAATCTATTTCGCTCGCGCTATAAAGTATCAAAATTTACGCGATTTAATACGCGTCGCACATAAATTTACAGACGGTTTTCGTGCGCAGATTAAGCATGATCGAGCTTAGGCATCTGCCGTCCTTGTTGCCGCTTAGTAGGCGCACGGCGTCGCCCTCTTTCCACTGCGTGCTGTCCCCCTCGATCGTCCTGTAATGCGCGCCGTTAATGACAAGCGACTCGCCGCCTTTTAGCGTTTTATCGATCTTCAGGTCGCTTGCGATCTGGCTTAGATCGCCTTTTAGGGCATTTGCGATTAGTTTTTCCTCGGCCTGCTCATGCGTCTTCATCGAGCTTTTGGCAAAGTCCGGCACCTGCACAGTTTCGGTCTGAGCCGAAGCAAACACGGCGAGCACGCAAGCAGCGTAAATCAATTTCATATTTTCTCCTCGGTTTTTTCAAAATTTCGGCGATTATAGCAAAGTTTACTTAAAAATTTCGGTCTAAATTTAGCTAGAGTTTAAATTTAAGAAATCGCCCGTCTGTTTAAAACAGAGCCGAACTCGATGGCAAATTATAAAATTTCGCCGCAATTTAAAATTTACTTGTTTAAATGCGCCGCGAGCGCGCTTGGCCAAACAAACAGCGCTATGACCCAAGACATCACTCGCGGCGTACCCGCCCAAAACGCCGCAAGCATCGCCGAGGAGAGGATGCTGCTGCCGTATTGCAACGAGCCGATGAGCGCAGCGGCCGAGCCTTTCATCTCCTGCGGCACGCTATCAAGAGCGGCGGCATTGGAGCAAGAAGCGATGATGCCGTTCATGCTAAAAACGAAAAACACCGGGATTATCACGCCAAGAACGCCGCCCGTTTTGAAAAACGCAAACGCAAACAGCACGCTGGCAGCAAGCGCGGCAACGAGAGTGGAGATTATGAGTAGGCGGTTTAGCACATAGCGCTTTACTAGCTTTTTGTTTACGAAATTTAGCGCCATGACGCCCACGATGTTTATGCCGAATAAAAATCCGTAGTATTTGTTAGGAATGCCGAAATAATCGATATATACAAAGGATGAGCCCGTGATAAAGGCATAGGCGGCTACATAGAAAAACGTCACGCTAAGAGTGTAGCGCATAAATTTGGCGTCTTGCAATAATCTTAGATAGTTTATAAAAGACGATATGGTGGGCTTTGTGGGGCGCTTTTGCGGCGGCAAGGTCTCTGGCAGAGAAAAAATCATCACAAACATAACCGCACTAGCTAGCGCCATCAGCCAAAATATCCCGTGCCAAGAGCCAAACTCCAGTATCGCGCCGCCCAATAACGAACCCACTATCGGCGCTATCGCCATGATAATAACTAGCGTAGAGAGCATCTGTGCGGCCTGCGAGCTACCGAAAAGATCGCTAATCATCGCCCTGCTTAGCATCGGTCCTACGCACGCGCCCACGGCCTGAAACACGCGCCATAATACGACACTAGCCATAGTGTCCGACATCGCGCATCCTACTGATCCGATCGCAAAGAGCGCCATACCGATAAAAAGCGGGATTTTACGCTAGGTTCTATCGCTGATAGGCCCCCATACGAGCTGCGCTATAGCAAAGCCGATCAAAAAGCCCGTTATCGTGAGCTCCGCATCGCCATGCAACTGTCGCTCCATCGTAGGCATAGCAGGTAGATATACATCCGTGGATAGCGATGTGCACGCCATAAGTGCGCTTGGCACGACTAAAAAATAGTGAAGTTTTTGAGGAGTTCAAATTTTTCCTTTTGTTGTTATTTGAGTGAGCGCAGGGTTTGCGCGACTAGATTTAAATTTGCCCAAATTTACCGCGTAAATTTTGTGTAATTATAGCTAAAATTTAAATGCCTTTCAGTACAGAAGCTTGGAGTAAATTTAATGTAAAATTTTTGGCATAAATTTAAATACAAGCGGGGTAAAAATTCTACTTAGTTTTGCTTGGGGTTTTTCAAGAAACTTTAATCAAGGTAGACTAAATTTTGCGACAAACTATGTAACCGAACAAATTTAAATACAAGATTATAAGGTACAGTATCTTTCGCTTAAGCAATACTCCCTCATTTTTTCATAAAAAATTTCTCATTTTTAACCTTACTTCGTAAACACAAAGCAGCAAGGCAATATTGCTAAATTTTCTTACAAAATTTGAGTTTTTAAATATTTTTTAAAAAAATATTTTGATAGAATAGAGCAGAAAACATAAGGATTGCACATGAAAGTAAATATAGCTCAGGCCATTAAGAGAATCAAGAAAAGTCCAGATTTTTTTAGACCGCTTTACGAAAGCATTATAAACTCAATACAGGCTGACGCCGATATTATAAAAATAAAATTTCAGCTAGAAGAGCATGGCGGCGAAGGATCCATTTATAATATCGTCAGCTATAGTATCGAAGATAATGGGCATGGGTTCACCGACGAAGATGCGGACGCCTTTTTAACATTGTATACTGAAAGAAATGCCGACAAGGGAGCTCTTGGTAGCGGAAGAATATTATGTTTAAAAGTATTTGACGATATATTCATAACAAGTCAAACTAAAAACAACGGGCAAGAACTCGGGAAAGAAACAAAAATAAATTTTAACGTTAATTTTAATTATAATTCAATAGATGAACTTACTAGAGAAGAAAAAAGTAGCGATAAAAGTTATACTATAACAGAGTACAAAAATTTAAAATAGGCTTATCAAAACAAAGAATTTAACTTAGACCAAATAAAAGAAAATATTTTTACAGAACTGCTTCCGTTATTTATAGAGTACAGCACGAATGATAAAAATTTGACTATTTTTATAGATGATCAGGAGTGGATAAACAAAAAGCTCATAAGCAGCAAGATGCTATCCTATAATTTTCAAGAAAAAGTATTTAGCGTTTCTTCTAACGATAGTAGTATAACAAAGGTTTTTAAGCTTTATTACAGAATAGAAAATGATGATGCAAGAAAAAATATGCAATTTTATGCAGCCGCCTATAGAAAAATTAAAGATTTCCCGAATGATACTAAAGTTAGTGATGATTTACCGGGCAGACCTTCTATTATTTTTTGTTTGACTTCTGATTATTTTAAAGAAATAGTTGACGACTCCAGAGAAGATTTTATAGTTTTTTTTAATCAAAATAATCCAACAGAAGAAGCGCCTATTACTATGCCGTCTATAAATTTGAAATTACGAGAGACAATTAGAGCTATAATTGTAGATAAATTTCCTAATATAATGGATAATTTTAATTTAAAAAAAGAAGAAGTTATTAATCAAAATCCTTATTTGGCTAGGTATGTAAAAGATATGGATGATTTTACTAAAAGTATAGATGATATAAAAAAAGATGCTGAAAAATTATTTGAAAATTCATCCAAAAAAGTTAAAGAGGAAGTTAAAAAATTTTCTGAAAATATTTTAAAAACAAGAAATTTTCAAAAAGATAAATATATAGAAATAACAAAAGATTTTACAGAAACTGGGCAAGAGCAACTGGCACACTACTTTGCCTATCGTCAGGTGATTATAGAGATGCTTAAGAATATTTATCAAACAAATACAAGCAAAGATTCAGAGAAACTTTTTTCTGAGGGCGACATACATGACCTAATAATGCCTAGGAAAACAAGTAATTACAATAATATGGAAAATATTGCACAAAATAATTTTTGGTTATTCGATGATAAATTTATGACTTTTAACTTTGCCGCAAGCGACAATACTATGGAAAAAATTAGAGAAGAATTAGCTACGGATTTAGGAGAAGTACCACAAGGGTATGAACTAGATAGACCAGATTTGCTTATTTTATATTCAGACGATGAAGCATCAATTGACTCAAAAGATGTGGTAATTATAGAATTAAAAAGGATAGGCTTAAATGAATATGACAGAAGCAAGGCCTTGGATCAATTGGCAACATATGCTGATGTTTTTAGAAAAATTATGGTCAATCAAATAAAAGACGTTTTTGTATATTCGTTTTTTGAATTTGATACAAAATTTGAAGATTTATTACGAAGAAGAGGCTACCAACCTAATATACTAAGCGGCGGGGAACATAGATTACATTATTACTATTCATATATTCCCTGGGTCCAAGCCTATATAAACGTATTATCTTTTGATAGTGTTGTTTTTACAGCAGATAAGAGGAATAGACTCTTCCTGGACATATTAACTGGAAATATAAGAAATTCGTAAAAAGGTTGTTTATTGAACTATATAGGTGCCAAGACTAAACTCCTGCCGTTCATCGAAAAAATAATATTAGAAAATATAGATGACAACTGTAGGATATTTTGCGATATATTCTCTGGAACAGGTGTGGTTGGTTTAAATTTTAAGAAATTAGGTTTTAAGATAATAGCCAATGATTTACAATATTATTCATATGTTTTAAATAGACATTTTATAGGAAATCATAAAAAGCCAGAGTTCAAAGAATTAGTAAAATTTTTAAAAATAAGAGATAAAAATAATATTCTAAAAGAAGTATTTCGTTTTTTTAATACTTTACAACCGATTCATGGCTTTATTGCAGAAAATTATTCACCAGCTGGCAAGGATGGCAGAATGTACTTTACAGAACAAAATGCGAAAAAGTGTGATGCAATAAGAACCAAAATAGAGTTTTTTAAAAAAAACAAAGTAATCACAATTGATGAATATTTTTTTCTTATCTCATCCTTATTAGAAAGCATAGATAAGTATTCTAATTCGGTTTCAGTATATGGAGCATATTTAAAAAAATTTAAAAAGGCAGCTTTATTAGAATTTTATTTTAGGCCAAGCAAGCTATATATTAACCACCAAGAACACGAAATATATAATCAAGATGCAAACGATTTAATAAAAAGAATTAGCACAGACGTGCTCTATCTAGACCCTCCGTATAATCGCAGACAATACTATACAAATTATCATATACTAGAAACAATTGCCAAATATGATAATCCAGTGATTTATGGAAAAACTGGATTGCGACTAGAAAATGACAAAAGATCAAAATATTGTCTTGTAAATACAGCATATAATGAATTTAAAAATTTGATTGAAAATGCTAATTCAAAATATATATTTATGAGCTACAATAACGAAGGAATAATACCTATACAAGCAATAAGGGGAGTTTTTGAAAAAAAAGGAAAGCTAAAAGAATTTACTATTTCTTATTCTAGGTATAAATCCGACTCCAAAAGAAAATATTCATCTAATAAAACAGTAGAGTATCTATTTTGCTGTACTTGCAATACATACTGCATCTAGTATTATTAAAAATTTTTCACAAAATTAGAGTTTGTGGCTAAATTTTACCTTGCGAATGAGGCGGGCTATATGTCCCGTCGCAGTGAAGCAAGGTAAAATTTAACAAAGTATAGCGGAAAAAGACAAGCCTAAATTTAGACTTCATACCTCTCGCCCGGTTTCATTTCTATCATCTCCCACGGCAAGCCCTGCTTATTTAGCTCGTCCATGAAAGGCTTGGCGTCGAAATTTTCCATATTAAAGACACCTTTGCCGCTCCAGATGCCCTTTGCCACCATCATCGAGCCGATCATCGCAGGCACGCCCGTCGTGTAGCTCACGGCCTGCG
>ERZ772921.2264-NODE-2264-length-10521-cov-3.442385_pt1 | contig 10521 bp, 10 predicted proteins | sample MGYA00512117_ERZ772921 | MGnify/ENA primary metagenome ERZ772921 (study PRJEB29015, sample SAMEA2737944) | human oral metagenome | biome: human oral; feature: human-associated habitat; material: dental | place: China | collected 2150 ... | reverse complement strand
TCGATTTCTTTTTACGAAGTCGCAAAGTTACAACTTTTTTGGAGAATTACTTGCAGAAAAACCTTCTCTGTTTGTCGCTCTACATTGATATATAAAAAACTACCTCTCGTAAAATGATACGGGCGGTAGTTTGTGTTATTGGCTAAAACAAATCCGTATGTGTTTTTTTATCTCTTAAGCCTTGAGTTCAGATATTCGAGTACTTCGTTGGTAACTATCAAAGCGTCATCGGCATACAATACATTACCATTCTGGGAGTTCGTCGATATTATCATTGCAAAACGTTTCGGGTTATTTATAGCTTTGATAGCCATCGAGAGGCTGTCTTCGATTTGTTTGGAGAGTTTCTGTTGGTTTTCTATGAGCTTATTTTCGAGCGACTCTTTGTATTTGGCAAGTTCTTCGCCTTTGCGTTGCAGACGGGCTTCCTCTTCTTCTTTTCTTTTGACGCTCATAAAGCCATTGTTGGCTTGTTTCGTCTGGAAGTCTACCACTTCACGTTGGAACGCCTCTGTCCGTGTGCGGAGTATACGTTGACTCTCTTCCATCTTCTTTATCATCGACTCTCGGGCTTCAACAGCAAAAGTATATTTTGCCAAAACCGAATCCGTATTTACCACTCCCAATACGAAAGCGGCAGTGTCGTTTTTTATTGTCGGAAGAGCCTCGTTTGTGTTTATCTCTTTCGACGATTTGCCTTTACAGGCTACCAATAGCGATAATGCTACGAAAAACAATAGTGATTTTCTCATTGTCTAATGATTTATACGTTCGTGCAAAGGTAATATATTATTTCTATCTCACACATACAATAATAGTTAAATCATACTATTTGTGTATACCGTACATCTGTTTTTTGATAAATATTCCTCTTTTATGGCGATATTGTTTGTTAAAATAGGAGCATTCACTCCCGTGCCGACTCTCTGTGGCGACACTTCGACCAGAGCCTCGTCCCACGTCCCCATATCTATGAACGATTGCAAGAGTTGCCTACCTCCCTCCACTATTACCGATACTACTCCTTGTCGGTACAAGAAGTCGAGCATTTGGGGGATGATATTTTGCTCGAAATCGAGCTTTACGAAAACGATATTTAGGTGTGTTTCGTCTTGTATACCGTTAAAAACTATAGTCTGTGCCGTACTGTCGAACACACGATAATTACGGGGCGTTCGCAGATTTTTATCTATAATGATTCTTATCGGATTTCTTCCTATCCACTTGCTTACGGTCAGATGAGGATTGTCGAGAAATACAGTGCGTGTGCCTACCATTATCGCGGCTTCGTGGGTACGGATTTGGTGGTTGAGGGTTTTGGTGATGGTGTTAGAGATTTTGAGCGGAAGTAGCTCGGGACTGTCTCTGATGATATCGATAAAACCGTCGGCAGTCTGTGCCCATTTCAGTATAATATATGGGCGATGCCGCCTGACAAATGTGATAAATCGCCTATTGAGCAGGTGGCATTCTTCCGCCAATACTCCTTCCGTAATATCGATACCTGCCTGCCGAAGCTGACCGATGCCTTTTCCGTTTGTCTTGGTATCGACATTGCGCATACCTACGACGACGCGAGGAATGCCACTTTTTATAATCGACTGTGAGTCGGAAGGCTCGATGTTAACGTATAGAGTAGAGTGTCGGAGCAGCGATTTGTCACTTACCGTAGCAATAGCATTATCCTCTGCGTGAGGTTCACCGCAACGACCATAACCCTCTCCGACGATTTTACCGTTGTGTACGACGACCGCACCTACCAAAGGACTTGGCATAGTCTGTCTTTCGGCGTAGTGGGCAAGTGTAAGGCATCTATTGATATGAATTTCGTCGTTGTTCATAGGCAATGGTCTTCTTATTACGTCACAAAATTATAAGTTCACCAAAAGCTCTCTATGCCATATTGATGAGGTTATTTCCATTAGTGGTGAACCCATTGCAAAAAAAAACGCCTATAAGACATATTTCTTATAGACGTTTTTTTTATTATTGCCGCGTTTTAGGGGGAAAAAATTTATTTACAGCAAAAGTTCCAACAAAGGCTATGGCAATTATTATAAGAAAATTGCCAAAAGCCTCGTATGTCGTAAAGAAAGCCCTTATTGTAAAACCTATCAATACGCATAGTGCCGATAGCCCCGATAAAACTTTTAGTCTTAATGATACATTCGGTATAGCACCACTTACAAATGCGGACAATCCTAAACCGATTGATAACCATAGAAAAATGTTGCCTAAAGCGGTCGCTATGTGAAAAAGTTTTAGAGTCGCCCCTGCCAATAGGAGTACAACCATAAAAATCAATAAAATCTTCGTTGGTTTGCTTGTGTTGTTTTTCATTTTCTTAAACTTTAAACTCTCTCCACCTTTATATTTACCATATAATCCTCAAAATCGAGGGCTTCAAAATTGTCTAATTTCTCTACTCTCTCTAGAGAATTTGCCAAAACTTGGCTCGAAATATACGAACCAAACTCGGTAATAGTGTCGTCGATATGTTCATTTGACTCTATCTTGACAGATATTTTGTCGGTTATCTCGTAATTGTTAGCCTTCCTGATATTCTGTATACGATTTACCAGCTCGCGTGCAATACCTTCGCGCTCCAGCTCGGGCGTAACGGTAATATCGAGTGCCACGGTGAGTTTGCCCTCGCTCGCCATAAGCCAGCCGGGCATATCTTCGGTGGTGATTTCTACGTCAGCCTCACAGAGGTCTACCTTCTCTCCGCTCGGCAGCGAGAAGGTGTATCGTCCGCTCTTCTCTATCTCGTTTATCTCTCTATTGCCGAAGGCGGCGAAAGCAGCGGCTATCTCTTTCATCAGCTTGCCGTAACGCTTGCCGAGTGTCTTGAAGTTGGGTTTTATCTTCTTGACGATATTGTCCATCTCCGTATCGGGCGATAGCACTTCGAGGTTTTTGATGTTTACCTCCGTCTTTATGAGCTCTGCTACGTACTTTATCTGCTCGAAGGTCTCCGCATCGTTCGTAGGCACAACGGCTTTGAGCAGCGGCTGCCTTACCTTTTTGTCTGCCTTGCGACGCAGTGCAAGTATCATCGACGATATCTGCTGAGCGTACTGCATACAGGCTTCGAGGTTTCGGTCTATCAGACCTTCGTCGGCTTTGGGGAAGTCTTGTAGATGTACAGACTCGCCTTTTTTCGGCGAACCGTTGAGGTCGAGCCAGAGACGCTCGGCATAGAACGGAGCTATCGGAGCCATAAGCTTAGCCACCGTCAGCAGACAGGTATACAGTGTCTGATAAGCGGCTATCTTGTCGCTGTCGTACTCACCGCCCCAGAACCGCTTGCGGTTGAGACGCACATACCAGTTCGACAGATTGTCGTTGACGAAGTCCTGAATGGCACGCCCCGCACGAGTCGGCTCGTAGTGTTCGTAGTGCTCGGCGACCTCTTTTACCAAAGAGTTGAGCAACGACACTATCCAACGGTCTATCTCGGGACGCTCCGAGAGCGGTATCTCCTTTTCGGCGGGCGTGAATCCGTCGACATTTGCATAGAGAGCAAAAAACGAATAGGTGTTGTACAGCGTACCGAAAAACTTACGGCGAACCTCTTCGACACCTTCGACATCGAATTTCAGGTTGTCCCAAGGCGACGAATTGGTCATCATATACCAGCGCAGCGGGTCGGAACCGAAAGTCTCTATCGTAGAGAAAGGGTCGACGGCATTGCCGAGACGTTTCGACATCTTATTGCCGTTTTTATCGAGCACCAGACCGTTGGAAATAACGTTCTTGAACGCCACACTGCCTTTTATCATCGTGCTTATGGCGTGGAGCGTAAAAAACCAACCACGTGTCTGGTCTACCCCCTCCGATATGAAGTCGGCAGGGAATACTTCTTTGAAATCGGGTTTATTGTTCATTTTACAATGAAATATATTCTAAATGAATTATTTATTTATAGTACAATATTATTTTTCTTTCGTCTGCAAAAGGCTATAAATCAATAAAAATCACTTACCTTCTACCAATTCTTCGGTATCGATAGCGATTGCCAGCTCTTCGTTCGTAGGAATGACTGCAACGCGTACTTTGGAGTTCGGGAAAGTCAGCTCCGTCTCACGCCCTTTTATACGGTCGTTAAGCTCATTGTTGAAATCCACGCCCAAGAACGCAAGGCTGTCGCAGACGTATTTACGCATAATAGGCTGATTTTCACCCACACCGCCGGTAAATATTATGGCGTCTACACCGCCGAGTACGGCTATATAACCGCTAATATATTTCAGTATGTAATAGAAATACATATCCATAGCGAGTCGGGCACGTTCGTTGCCCTGCTCTATGGCGTTCTCTATGTCGCGCATATCGGACGACACGCCCGAGACGCCCACAAGTCCGCTCTTTTTGTTGATAATATCGTTTATCTGCTGTGTGCTGAGGTTCTCTTTATCCATCAGATAGGTGAGCACCCCCGGGTCGACACTACCGCTTCGAGAGCCCATCATAAGTCCTTCGACAGGCGTCATACCCATCGACGTATCGATAGACTTACCGTTTTTGATAGCGGTGATAGAGCCGCCGTTGCCGATGTGTGCGGTGATAATACGCGAGTTTTCGAGGTCGAGACCCAGAAATTCGCAGCCGCGTTTTGCCACATAGCGATGCGACGTACCGTGGAAGCCATAGCGACGGACACCGTATTTTTCGTAGTAGTCGTACGGAAGTGCATATATATATGCATACGGCGGCATCGTCTGGTGGAACGACGTATCGAATACAGCCACCTGAGGCACTTTGGGCAATATCTTTTGTATGGCATATATACCTTTCAGGTTTGCAGGATTGTGCAGCGGAGCGAGGTCGACGCACTCCTCTATCTTGTCTATCACCTCTTGGTTGATGACAACCGACGAACAGAATTTGTCGCCTCCGTGAACCACCCTGTGTCCGACAGCATCTATCTGGTCGAGCGATTTTATGACTCCATACTTGGCGTCAGTCAATGTTTTGAGTATTAGCTCTATACCTGCGGTATGTTCTTTTATCTCTTGTGTGATGACCTGCTTGCTGCCATCGCTAAGGGTAAATTTGAGGAACGAGTCGGGCAAACCGATTTTTTCTATTCCGCCCGAGGCGAGCTCTTTTTGTCCGTTCATATCGTACAGTTTGTACTTGATAGACGAACTTCCACAGTTCAAAACTAAAACTTTCATTGCATTTACTTTTTTATTTATTTAAAATTCAATATATTACATCAATAGAAATAACTTTGCAAAAGTACAAATATTTTGGCTACTAAAAAACATTCACGCAAATTAATACAACCGTTTATTTACTTTCGCAGATAATTTTTATTATTCGGGAGACTGTCGTTTGGTCTTGAAACTCAATATATAAGCCGTAACTATTGTGGCTATCGATACCAAAACTATTTTGACCCATAATATTTTTACAGCAAATACCACAGATATCCCTATCGAAATCCAAATCATAGAAATGGCAAAAATTTTCGTCGGCATAGGTATGGAGCGATGCACTCTGAAATTCTTTATATAACTACCTACATATTTGTTTTCCAGTAATTTATTATATAATTTATCGGAACTTTTGGCAAAGAGCCACGCTGCCAGCAGTAGAAACGGTGTAGTGGGCAGAACAGGCAAAAAAATACCCAATACTCCCAATGCCACACATATAAAACCCAGTATTATAAATAGTTGTTTATGCATAAAATCAATTTTTATGAGCGACAAAGGTAGTAAATATATACAAAATACAAATATCCCAAGATACGTACAGAGCGTAGTTTATTTGCATATCATCGCTCTCCGAAGCTTTTTTGTCGAATAGCAAAATAATATATCCTGTCATTTTTTTCGACAAAAGTAGTTTCGAGCTCTTAGATATTACAGCAAAAATATGTAACTTTGTGCGTTTTTCCAATCGAACTTCTACAAGATTAGTAACTATTTAAATTTAAATAAATTATGTATCAGAATTTTCAGGAATTTCTTACAAAAGAGTTGCAAGAGATAAAAAATGCAGGACTCTGGAAAAATGAGCGTGAAATCACATCACCTCAAAATGCAAACATCAGTGTAAAAGGCGACAAGGTACTCAACTTCTGTGCCAACAACTACCTCGGCCTCGCCAACAATCCACGCCTCATAGCTGCCGCCAAGAAGGCTATGGACGAACGCGGTTACGGTATGGCATCCGTTCGTTTTATCTGCGGTACACAAGACTTGCACAAGGCACTCGAAAAAGCCATCGCCAAGTTTTTCAATATGGAAGACACCATCTTGTATGCCGCTTGCTTCGACGCCAACGGCGGTGTATTCGAGCCGCTGCTCGGCGAGAAAGACGCCATCATCTCCGACGCCCTCAACCACGCCTCTATCATCGACGGAGTGCGTCTGTGCAAGGCACAGCGTTTCCGCTACGCCAACGCCGATATGGCAGACTTGGAGGCTCAGCTTATGGCTGCAAAGGGTTGCCGCTTCAAACTGATAGTTACCGACGGTGTCTTCTCTATGGACGGCAACGTGGCTCCGCTCGATAAGATATACGATTTGGCACAGAAACACGGTGCAATGGTAATGGTAGACGAAAGCCACTCGGCAGGCGTCGTGGGCAAGACCGGTCGCGGAGTTACCGAACGTTACGACCTTATGGGTAAAATAGAGATAATCACGGGTACTCTGGGCAAAGCCTTCGGTGGAGCCATCGGCGGATTTACCACAGGTAAAAAAGAGATTATCGATATGCTCCGTCAGCGTTCGCGTCCGTATCTCTTCTCGAACTCTATACCGCCTATGGTAGCTGCCGCAGGTATCGAAGCGCTGAACATCATGCAGAACTCCAACGACCTGCAAGACAAGCTGCACGCCAACACCGAATACTTCGTATCGAAGATGAAAGCAGCAGGGTTCGACATCAAACCGACGGAATCGGCTATCTGTGCCGTGATGCTCTACGATGCGAAACTGTCGCAGGATATGGCTGCCGCTATGATGAAAGAGGGCATCTACGTTACGGGCTTCTACTATCCCGTGGTACCGAAAGGACAGGCTCGTATCCGAGTACAGATTTCGGCGGCTCACGAGCGCGAACACCTCGACAAATGTATCGCCGCATTCACCAAGATAGGAAAAGAACTCGGCGTATTGAAATGAACTAAATGCCTCTCTGTCCCCTCCTCCAAGCATAACACTATCTGGAGGCAAACAGGCAATATAATTCACTCACAGCAACTCTATAATCTCGTAGTAGTTGCTGTGTTTTTTATGTGTGGTCGGTAAAACTTTCAAAAACGCCGAAAAAAACAAATTAAATCTCAAATCCTGATAAATCGGATAATATCGTCGGAGCAGAAGCTCTCGCCAGATATGGCATCGGTAGCCGCCTCGCCTGCAAGCCCATGGTAATATACTCCGATACGTGCAGCATCCGCAGGCGTGTATCCGCGAGCCAAGAGCCCTGCCAATAAGCCTGTAAGCACATCGCCCGAGCCAGCTTTTGCCATAAAGGCATTGCCCGTAGAGTTGAACCACACGCTGCCGTCGGGCAGACACACCATAGTATAAGCCCCCTTGAGCACTACAACGACCGAATATGCCTCCGCCAGCTCTCTTGCTTTGGCAATCTTTTCGCGTTCGTCTGCCCACTGCCCCACAAGCCGTCTAAACTCACCGATATGAGGCGTAAGTATCGAGTTGTTCGGTATACGCCCGAGCAGAGCCGTATTCGACGATATAATATTGATAGCATCGGCGTCTATTACCATCGGGCGACGGTAGACATCGAGCAGTTGTTCGAAAGCACGTATCGTACGGGAGTGTTGCCCAAGACCGCATCCAATGGCAAGCGACGTATATTTATCGATATTGACAGGAAGTTTGTCGAAATGGTCGGAGTCCTCTCCGATAGTGAGTGCCGAGGGATATGCGGCGGCAAGTGCAGGTATATATTCTTGCACTTGCCGCCGCAGAGCAGCCCCCGTTGCCAGAAAAGCCGCTCCTGCCATACCCTCAGAACCGCAGATGAGGAGCGTATGCCCATAATTGCCTTTGTGCGAAAACTTGTCCCGCTTCTTCGTCAGCAGGCTGTCGATAAAATCTCTGTCCGAGTAGTTGAACGGTGTCTCGGCGGTGTGCCTAAAATTGTCGTTGAGACCGATACCGACACACTCCACATCGCCGCACGCATTGCCTGCTTCGGGCAGCATAAAAGCCAACTTGGGGCATTCGATAGTAAGAGTGAAGTCAGCGTGTACGATGTCTGCGTATCTATTGCCAAACTCCGCATTCATAGCCGAAGGCAAATCTATGGAGACGGTGTAGTTCGGCAGAGAGTTGATATAGTGAATTCCCTCCAAAACCTTGCCTCTCGCCTCCCCTACGAACCCCGAGCCGAGGATAGTATCTACCACTATCTCGTCGGGGCTATCTATGCAATATAGGTCGTGCGTAACGGAGACGCTGTCGGGCAATCTGCTCAGATTGACGGTACAGTTATCATTGAGACTGTCGGGGAAAAGCAACGCCACACGGCACACAAAACCCTTGTTGCTTAGAATACGTGCCATCGCCAACCCATCGCCGCCATTATTTCCTTTGCCCACGAAGAACGTCAGCCTTGAGCAGAGAGGTACTCGTCGTTGCAAGGCATCTGCAAGCCTGCCGGCAGCCAGCTCCATAAGGTCTATTGAGGCAATCGGCTCGTGCCGTATCGTATATCTGTCCCATTCGGATAATTGCTTACCTGTAAATATTTTCATATCATATCTTCTTAAAAATAATCCTCACCGAATTCAATATTGCAAGCAAAGCTACGCCCACATCGGCAAAAACGGCAAGCCACATCGAAGCAAAGCCAAGCACGGCAAGCAACATTATTATGAATTTGATACCGAGAGCCAAAACGATATTCTGTATGACGACCCTCTGCGTAATACCGGCTATCTTTATGGCGTCGGCAATCGCCGTTATATTGTCTGTTTGTATCACTATATCGGCAATCTCTATGGCAGCCTGCGAGCCAAGCGAGCCTACCGCCATTCCGACATCGCTCAGAGCGAGTGCGGGCGAATCGTTGATACCATCGCCAAAATATGCCACTACACTGCCGTCGTCCGATTTTATGCGTTCTATGACCTCCACTTTATTCTCTGGCAGAAGCCCTCCATATATCTCATCTATACCTATGTCTGAGCCTACTTTATGTGCTATCGGTTCGCTATCGCCCGAAAGCATAACAGTACGTATCTTGTACGTATGTCGTAACTTGGCAATGAGCTCCGAAGCCTCCCGACGCACCTCGTCGGCTATTATCATATATCCTGCGAAACGATTGTCGATGCCCACAAGTACTTTGGTCTCTACTATGTCGTCGATGGCTTCGTCGTAAGATATGTTGTTATTTTTCAATAGTTTACCATTGCCAACCAATATTCGTTTACCTTCGACAACGGCTTGCAATCCCTGTCCCGCTATCTCTTTGAGCTCTGTTGCCTCGTATTCGTCGAGCGGGAGTTTTTGGGCAAATGCCACGATTGCCCTGGCAATGGGGTGGTTAGAGTGTTTTTCGACAGTCGCTGCCATCGCCACAAGTTCGTCCTCAGTAATATCTCGGCTATCTACACTTTTTACCGTGAAAGTGCCCTTTGTAAGCGTACCCGTCTTGTCGAAAGCGATGTGTGTAAGCTTGGTAAGGGTCTCCAGATAGTTGGCTCCCTTGAAAAGTATCCCGTTTTTCGACGCCAAGCCAATACCGCTAAAATAACCGAGTGGCACCGATATGACAAGTGCACACGGGCAAGAGACGACAAGGAAGACAAGCCCCCGATAGAACCAATCGGCAAAGACATAATCGACAACAAACAGCCACGGTAACAATGTGAAAGCCGCTAATTGACCTTTTGGTAACGCGCCTACTTGTGTTCCCACTACTTGGCCGTTTTTCACTAAAAGTAACGTCGGAATGCTACGCACGCCGTATTGTGCGGCCACGCCTTGGTTTTCATCCACGTTAATTTTCACGATTTTCGCTTTGCCGTCAAATGCCGGAGCAAGCTCGTCTAAGACCGGCGCAATCATTTTGCAAGGGCCGCACCATGGCGCCCAGAAATCAACTAATACCGGAAGATCGGATTTTAATACGTCCGCTTCAAAGGTTGCGTCTGTGGTATGTAGTACTTGGCTCATTTTTTATTTCCTTTGTTAGTAAATATTGCACCCTATTTGGGCAATTTGCTGAATTGTAAGCGTGCTCAGAATAGCACGCGCTTTTTTAAAGTACAGTTATTAATTTAATCGCTTAAAACTAAGAGGCTAAAACAACATTTTCGCAAGGTTTGCCGGATTTGAGTCTATAAATGTTAGAAAGTGTAACATCGGCGATGCTGGTCAGGGCTTCCTCCGTTAAAAAGGCTTGGTGACCGGTTAATAACACGTTATGGCATGAAGACAAACGACGGAATACGTCATCTTGAATCACTTCATTTGATTTGTCTTCGAAGAATAAATCTCGTTCGTTTTCATAAACGTCCAT
>ERZ772921.2263-NODE-2263-length-10527-cov-4.387414_pt1 | contig 10527 bp, 14 predicted proteins | sample MGYA00512117_ERZ772921 | MGnify/ENA primary metagenome ERZ772921 (study PRJEB29015, sample SAMEA2737944) | human oral metagenome | biome: human oral; feature: human-associated habitat; material: dental | place: China | collected 2150 ... | reverse complement strand
TGGCATCACAAAGACAACAAGCTCCGCTCAGTTTGTAACTATTCAGCAATAAGGCGTATAAAACATTATTGATTATCAACAAGTTACACAAACAGACACATACAAAGTCTGGTAAAGTAATGTCATTTCGAGCCTTTTATCACAACATTACGTTTATAAGTTCTTGATAACCAACGTTCATTGTTGCTGAATCGTTACGCTCAGTTTATAGAAAGATTAAAAGTCAAGACGGTTTCACTAACGTAATGGTTACTTCTCTGGTACACTTTAAGCAGATACACATGTCATTGAGAGAGAAATCATGTCGCCTTGCAGATGCTTATATAAACAATCGCATTCTATTAAGACATCCAATACCATGCTATATAAGGCCAAATCTCTTTAACAGTTTCGTGTTCACTGTTGGGCTTTCCTTCACTGTATTGATGAGAAGGTCTATGAATTCAGGATCAGATATTTCCCCGCGATAGGTGTTCTTAGTGAACTTTGCCTTATTGGCCACAATGATCTTTGAACAATTTACGAAGGAGTTATATTTTAAGAAAGGGCATTGCTCCACCTTTATCGGCAGTTGGTAATCTGTAACACTTAAAGGTAGGTTATAATTAATCTTAGAATTGATTACCAAACCGCCAATAACATTTCCCTCGTTGTCAAAACCTAGTACAATAAAGAACTTATCGCGTGTCAAATCACCATTCTTGGGAGTTATTCCATTTTGTTGATCAAGGTTAATAAGATAAACGTTCCCGACTTTAATTTTATCCTGGGCAAGTTTGTCGCCAACATCTCCAAGTATGTCACCAAGAATTGTCATGATAAGGCATCTTCAACGGCTAAGTTTTCTTTGATGTACGCTATCATACCATCAGAAGCCATTCCGTCTTTTGCCATCCCTATTACATCCATCACCTTACGGCCATGTTGTTCAAAGGCGCGTTTCCATTCTTCTCCATGCGATTTAGCACGCAAGTCGCCATAAGGGAGGTACGCATTTTCAGATATAGACTCGTCCAGCACCTCTATATCCGCTTTTGAGAGGTATTCCTCATCGGCCTCTCGTTTTGCTTCAAGCATGTAATAAGCATCGTCTTTCCCCTTTGATATGCTATTATCCAACATGGATTGCAAATCTTTATCGCAAAATTGTTCGCCTTTTACACAATTATAAAGGATGGAAGGCACAGGTCCATCTGGCAAAGCGCAGAAATCATCAGACACCATAAGAGAGCCGTACTTTGCCAAATGTGCAACATTAGCAAAATATATAACCTTGAATACATGGTAATAGTCCAAGCCCTTTGTTTTATTCAAGATATATAAAACGATTTCTGTGAGTCTCAACTTATCGAAATGTGTCATTTCCAAAAACTTTTCCGTACGCAAAGTTAACATATAATATTTACATAACAAACTTTTGTGCTTATTTTAACCTCAACCAACTCGCCACACAACGCATTAAGTCAAATATTTCAGCGACTTACGGTAAGTTCTGTTTAGTAAAAACCAAATGCCTAAATATTTATATACTAACAACAAAATCTCACAACATGTTTTCATATTGTTTTCCATTGAACTGTATTTTTATCAGAAGGGTCATAAAAAGAAAATCAGAAGACTTGCGTCCTCTGATTTTCATGTTTCAATACGTCTATAACCTATCTTGTATTTACCTTGATATAAAGTTTACAGCAGAGATAAAATAATCAAAGGAACTAAACGCCCAATTAGTCGTTCAACAAAAGAAAGGATTATATTGAGCCTAGCTAATCTCAATCTCTCAAACTCATACTCTGTCATCCCCCTATTGAGCATGACGTTGTTTTTTTGATGTCGGTTACGTAATGCCTTATGACCGACGTTTTTAAATTGTGCCATAAATAATAATTTTTATGGTTCGCCGGTTCAAAGACTCTATGGAATCCATGTTCTAGATACTTAGTGCAGTTTCCTAATCACTCTATGCTTAGGACAACCACTAAGTTTACGTGTGCAAAGTTACACATTTTTAGCTTACCACCAAAGATTAACACGAACAGATTTAAAACTATTTTTCTAGCTACCGCAAAGTTTGTTTGCTCCTCCCAACGGTATTCTCTAGGCAATTAGATGCAACAAGCCTAATGCACCTACACCATCGCGCGGCATCCTCTACGCCCCATTTTTCGCTAATAAGCGTTAAAAACATTGTATAGTTAGAGTTTTTTTCGTTACTTTGCAGGAAATTCGGTGTAATAGTGCCATTTTAAAATGAGAAAGAAACACAACAAAGCCCGCAGCCGCTACGGGTTGCAGGTAATAACGCTATGCATAAGCACCGCACTGGTGCTTATTTTGCTGGGCATAATAGTGCTCTCGGTATTCAGCACACGCAACCTTACCAACTACGTAAAGGAGAACCTCGTAGTTACCATGATGCTCGACCAAGACCTAACAAACCCCGAAGCGCAACGCCTTTGCACACGCTTGCAGGCGCGCCCGTACATAAAGAGCCTCTCCTTCATCAGTAAAGAGCAGGCCCTTAAAGAACAAACGGCCGCTATGGGCAGCGACCCCAGCGAATTTGTTGGGGGCGACAACCCGTTCCTTGCATCCATCGAGCTAACCCTTAAAGGCGATTACGCCAATAACGACTCGCTTAATTGGATTTCGAAAGAACTCAAAGCCTATCCCAAGGTGGCCGACATCACTTATCAACACGAACTGGTTGAGGACGTGAACAGTACCCTAAGCAAAATATCTTTGGTGCTGTTGGCGCTGGCCGCACTGCTCACCTTCGTGTCGTTCTCGCTCATCAACAACACCGTTCGCCTGGGCATATACGCACGCCGTTTCTCCATACACACCATGAAACTAGTTGGTGCGTCGTGGGGATTCATCCGCCGGCCCTTCATTAAGCAAGCCGTCGGCGTGGGTATTGTGGCCGCCTTGTTGGCCATTGTGGTGCTGGCATGTTGTGTGTACGGGCTTTATCGCTACCAAGAGAATATGCTGAGCATCATCACTTGGCAGGTATTGGCCATAACGGGCTGTGCCGTACTGCTCTTCGGCATCTTCATCACCGCCATTTGCGCATACATTTCGGTGAACCGATTCTTGCGAATGAAGGCGGGAGAACTGTATAAGATATAGTAGATTGCACGGCAAAGCACACGCCGCCTATATATAATAAGGTGTAATTCGACCGAAAGAAACGGCCGACACTTTGCTTTGAACAATCGCCACCATATATAAATAAGGAGTGCACCGACCGAACAAAGCGGAAAAAACATCCGCCTAACGCACGCCACACATTATAATTATATGGTGTAAACAAACATCGCAACATCAATGTTGAGGCCACAGTCGCACAACGCCAACACACGCGCGGCGAGGCCAACACACAAATACGAATACAACAAACATGGATAAAAAGAACTTCGCTTTCGACAAGATGAACTTCATCTTGTTAGCCGTGGGCATGGCAGTAGTGCTGTTGGGCCTAATACTGATGAGTGGCCCAGGCTCTACCGAGACGGCCTTTAACCCCGACATTTTCAGTGCTACGCGCATTAAAGTCGCCCCCGTGGTGTGCTTTATTGGTTTCATCTCCATCATCTACGCAGTGATACGCAAACCCAAAGACCCGAAAGAGCAGCAGGAAGAGCAACAAGAAGCGTAACACGACATGGATATATTGCAAACCATTATCGTGGCCATCGTGGAGGGACTCACCGAGTTTCTCCCCGTATCGTCTACGGGCCACATGATTATTACACAAGCCCTGCTGGGCATCCAGAGCGACGAGTTTGTGAAAGCTTTCGACGTTATCATTCAGTTTGGCGCCATCCTGGCGGTGGTGGTGCTTTATTGGAAACGCTTTTTTAGGTTCGACCACTCCACGCCTCCCGAAGGACTGACGCCCGTTCAACGCACATTGCGCAAGTGGGACTTCTACTATAAGCTGCTCGTTGCCTTCATCCCTGCGATGATTATCGGCGGACTTTTCAACAAGTACATTGATGCCTTACTGGGAAACGTGATGATGGTGGCCGTTATGCTCGTTGTGGGCGGCGTGTTTATGCTGTTCTGCGATAAGCTTTTCGGCAACGGTTCGCCCGAAACAAAGCTCACCACACGCCGTGCGTTCGCCATTGGCGTATTCCAATGCCTCGCGATGGTACCTGGTGTGTCGCGTTCCATGGCCACAATCGTAGGCGGTATGACACAAAAGCTCACGCGAAAAGATGCTGCCGAGTTCTCGTTCTTCCTAGCCGTGCCTACCATGTTCGCCGCAACATGCCTCGATTTGCTGAAACTTTTCCTCCACATGCACAAGATTGGCGACTATTCTATGCTTGCCAGTCATGTGGGAACATTGTTTCTAGGCAGTGTGGTGGCTTTCGTTGTGGCACTCGTTGCCATCAAAGCCTTCATCGCCTACCTCACCAAATATGGGTTCCGCGCCTTTGGCGTGTACCGCATCATCGTGGGTGGTGCCATCTTAGCGTGGCTGCTCGCAGGTAATTCACTAGCTATGGTAGACTAATGAATATCCAAGAAGGCGAGATTATCTGCATCGACAAGCCCTACGAGATTACTTCTTTCGGGGCGTTGGCTCGCGTAAGGTACTTGTTGTCGCGACGTCTTGGCGTTAAGCGCGTAAAGATTGGGCACGCAGGAACACTCGACCCGCTTGCCACGGGCGTATTGGTGCTGTGTACGGGTAAGGCAACAAAGCGTATTGCTGAGTTACAAGCCCACACCAAAGAGTATGTGGCCACACTGCAATTGGGTGCCACCACACCTAGCTATGACATGGAACATCCTGTTAACGAGACTTTCGAAACAAGCCATATCACTCGCGAGGCTATCGACACCGCCCTACAACAGTTTGTGGGCGAGATACAACAGGTTCCGCCAACATATAGTGCCGTAAAGGTGAACGGCGACCGCGCCTACGACCTTAGACGAAAGGGAAAAGACGTGGAACTGGCACCAAAGACGCTACGAATAGACGAAATAGAAGTGCTGAACTTCGACCCAAGCCAAATGCAACTCACCATCCGTGTGGTGTGCGGCAAGGGTACGTACATCAGAGCCTTGGCGCGCGATGTGGGACGAGCACTGCAAAGTGGCGCATACCTCACTGCCTTGCGCCGTACAAGGGTGGGCGATGTGCGCGTAGAGAACTGCCTGCAACTGGATTCCTTTAAGGAATGGCTCGACCAACAAGACATCGAGAGCACCATCTCTTAGGAGTAAGGAGTAAGGGAGTAAGTAGTAAGGGAGTAAGTAGTAAGGTTGTAAGGGAGGAAGAAGTAAGTAGTGAGGTTGTAAGGGAGGAAGTAGTGAGGTTGTAAGAAGTAGGTAGTGAGGTTTAAGGAGTAGTTACTAAGAAGAAGTAGTCAGGAGCAAAACCAATAACTTAGTTGCAGAGAGCGAAACGGACTCGTGAACTTGTTAGCTTGTCAACTCGTTAACTTGTTTACTCATCAACTTTACCAACTCACCAACTCACCAACCCATCAACTCACCAACTCATCAACTCATAAACTCACAACTCACCAACTCATAAACTCACCAACTCACCAACTCATAAATTAACAACCCCTCCACAATATAAAACATCAACATGAAGCTATCACAATTCAACTTCAAGCTGCCGCAAGAGCTAATCGCCCTGTATCCCAACAGCGTGTATCACGAGATAAAAAACGAAAAGGGAGAAAAAGAAATGTCGCGACTGACACGCCGCGACGAATGCCGACTGATGGTACTTCACAAGAAGTCGGGCACCATCGACCTCTTTCGTAAAGACAAAAAAGGAAAGCCAGTAAAGGGCGACTTCCTGCAATTCCGCGACGTGATAGACTATTTCGACGAAGGCGACACGTTTATTTTCAACGATACCAAGGTGTTCCCTGCACGCCTATACGGCATGAAAGAGAAGACCGATGCCAAGATTGAGGTGTTCTTGCTACGCGAACTCAACCAAGAGATGCGACTTTGGGATGTTCTGGTGGAGCCTGCACGCAAAATACGCATCGGCAATAAGCTATTCTTCGACGACAGCGGAACAATGGTGGCCGAGGTGATTGACAACACCACGAGCCGCGGACGCACGCTGCGCTTTCTATACGACTGCGACCACGACGAGTTCAAACGCTCGCTCTTTGCCCTCGGCGAGTCGCCCCTGCCACGCTACATTATCGACAAACGCGAGAACCATCACGGCACGGAAGAGGACATGGAGGACTTCCAAACCATCTACGCAGCCAACGAAGGAGCCGTAACGGCACCTGCAACAGGGCTGCATTTCAGTCGCGAACTGCTTAAACGGATGGAAATTCGCGGCATCAACTCGGCTTTCATCACGCTGCATTGCGGATTGGGCAACTTCCACGACATTGAAGTGGAAGACCTAACCAAGCACAAAGTTGATTCCGAATCAATGCACATCGGGGCAGAGGCATGCGCCATCGTGAATAAGACCAAAGCAGAAGGCAGACGTGTTTGCGCCATCGGAACGAGCGTGGTGAAGGCCACTGAGACGGCCGTCGGTACCGACGGGATGCTGAAAGAGTACACGGGATGGACCAATCGCTTTATCTTCCCGCCCTACGACTTCGGACTAGCCGACACGATGATGGCCAATTTCTATCACCCACTCTCCACTTTGTTGATGTCGACAGCGGCATTTGGCGGCTACGATCTTGTGATGGAGGCCTATCGCCTGGCGGTAGAAAACGAGTATAAGTTTGGCTGCTTTGGCGACGCATTACTCATTCTCAACGACTAACAGCCGTGCGCGAACATAAGGTTTACATGAGTCTTGGGGCTAACTTGGGCGACCGCGAAAGCAATATCAAGCTAGCCATCCAACAGATATCAGAGCTGATTGGCCCCGTTGTGCGCCAATCGGCTCTGCTCGAAACCACCCCTTGGGGGTTCAACTCGGCCAACACCTTCATCAATGCGGCTGTATGTAGCCAAACATCACTGTCGCCAAGAGAGGTGTTGAAGGCCACACAAGACATCGAACGCGCATTGGGACGCACCCAAAAAAGCACTGATGGACAGTACCACGACCGCCCAATAGACATCGACATCTTGTTTTACGACGACCTGCACGTGAACGAACCCGACCTCGTGATACCGCACCCACACATGAACGAACGTCAATTTGTTCTTCAACCACTGAGCGAAATCATCGAGTAATCCACCTGAACAGGCGTTCGCCGATGCCAATTGTCGCCTTGCCAGAACGCAATCACAGAGTCAACTGCCCATGAGCGAAAAGCGTTGTCCCTTCTTTCGCCGCCAATTACAAGCAGACAAGGGGAACCTCCCCCTGTCGTTAATTTCATATTTAAAAGTGATGTGCCGCCAATTACAGGCAGACAAGGGGGCTTTCCCCCACTCCACCCTCCATTATGGCTGTGCAAAAGCAGCATTAAGCTCTCCGCAGTAACAGCATTTCAAACCCCACACTATTCACCATTCTCATGCTCCATCCCCGTCCTTTGCTTTCCCTCGTCCTCTCGGCGTTGTCGCTTTGCGGTTTCGCCAAAGGCAAATCGTCTGCACAACTCACCCTCTTTGTTGGCACTTACACCGAAGATAGCCCTTCGGAAGGCATCTATGTGTTCCACTTCAACCAAGAAACGGGACACTTCTCACTTCGTTCTTCGGCCAAGGCAGGCAATCCTTCGTTCGTGGTTTTGTCGTCCAACGGCAACCGATTATATGCCGTAAGCGAGTTCAACGATGGTCGACAAGGGGCGTATAGCTTTGACTATAACCCGAAAACGGGGCGTCTTTCAAACCCCACTTTCGTCTCTACCAAGGCAGGCGACAGGCTCAACGACCCCGAAAATCGACCAGGTAGCGACCCTTGCAACCTCTACACCGATGGGCATTGCCTAATAACGGCCAACTATTCGGGTGGCGACATCAGTGCGTTTAAGCTCGACAAACAAGGCAGACTACATGGAACTGCCCAACAAACGCGATTTATCGGACGCGATTCGGCAACCGTTTCGCACATCCATTGCGGACTTCCCACGCCCGATGGCAAGTATTTCTTGGTCACCGACTTGGGTAACGACCGCATACACAGATTTAATTTCGCACCCAACGGAACGGAAATCTTAACCAACCCCCACGTGGCCTACGAGGTAAAACGCGGCGAAGGACCGCGCCATATCACTTTCGACAAGGGCGGAAAGCATCTCTACCTCATCAATGAATTGGGCGGAACGTGCGTGGTTATGCGTTATAACGACGGCAAATTAACCGAAATACAAACGCTAATGGCCGACGAAGGCGGCGGACGAGGTAGTGCGGACATACACATTAGTCCCGATGGAAAGTTTCTCTACACGTCGCATCGCTTGAAAAAAGACGGCATTGCCATCTTCTCCATCAACCCACAAACGGGCCTGCTCACCAAGGTGGGCTACCAACTAACGGAACTTCACCCCCGAAACTTCGCCATAACACCCAACGGCAAGTATCTACTTGTTGCCTGCCGTGACGATAATACGATACAGATTTTCGAGCGAAACGCCAACACGGGGCTACTCGTCGACACGGGAAAGCGCATCAATCTGGGTAAACCCGTTTGTCTAGTGCTTCGCAAATACTAGTCGGCAACTTTGCCCATAGCCCTTTTTCGCCCACCTTTCACCCCGTTGCACCTTATATACAACAAGAGCAAAAGTTCCCAATATCCACTCGTGGCATGCCCCATACAGGCCTACCACCATATAGCCTCACCCATCAGGATGCACGAACAGGCCACCAACAGCCGTGCAATTAATGCGTACGCGTCCTTTATATTGAGGCAGACAACACAACAGAAGCAAACCATTCAACATGATGCAACTGCAAACTCCCGTAGCCATCCCCCAGCCCACATTCCACATTCCACCCTTCGAACGCATACTCCTTGTGGGTTCGTGCTTCGCCCAGAACATGGGCAAACGGTTTGTCGATGCCCAATTTCGGGCCACAGTCAACCCTTACGGCGTGATGTACAACCCTGCAAGTATTCTGCATACAGTGGAACGTTGCGGCGAAAGTCCTGCTGTGGGCATCTTTACGTTGGGTACAAACCATGTTTATTGTTGGAAAGAGACGGGCGAAATAGCCGACAACTGCCGCAAGCTACCCCAAAAGCTTTTTGAGGAAAAGGAGCTATCGGTAGACGAATGTGTGGATTTCTTGAACCAAGCCGTCGGCATTTTGAAGGAGCGCAACCCACAAGTGCAGATTGTTCTCACGGTCAGCCCCATCCGTTATGCCAAATACGGCTTTGTGGCTAGCGGCTTATCAAAGGCCACACTGCTTTTGGCCACGCACCGTTTGCTTGGCCTTCGTCCCGATTGTACAACCTATTTTCCCGCCTACGAGCTAATGAACGACGAGCTGCGCGATTATCGTTTCTATGCTCCCGACATGCTCCATCCCTCTGAACAGGCTGTGGAATACATCTGGCAACGCTTTGCCGATGCCTATCTCTCATTCTCTGCCCACACTTTTTTAAAAGAATGGCAACCCCTGCAAGCCGCATTAAACCACAAGCCCTTCAATCCCGACGGTGCAGAATACAAGGCTTTCCTTGCCAAAACCCTGCAAGACATACGGGCTTTGGAAACAAAATACGGCCACGAACTAGACCTCTCGGCCTATGAAAACATGGCCAAACACGATGATTGAAACCAGTTCACGCTGTAGAACACTAACGCATTGCAAGGTAAGACTATCGCTTATTAGAACTGATTTTGCGTAACCCATGCAGTTGCATGGTCACAAAACGTCCCACCAGCGAACAAGTTAACCCTCTATTAGTGGCAAGCTGTCTACTAAACCACGAGGTGTTAATCGGTACAACAGGTGCGATTTACATGGTTGCGTACTTAGAATGCACCTTCGTTATCTATAAATGGACTTATTTCTTAGGAGGAACAGCAGTCTTCACCCTTTGATATCTATTGAAGATCGTTGGGAAATACTGCACGTCGAAAACATCTTGGTTTAAGGAAAGTACAGTAAACTTCAAAAAGCCCATGTACAAGTATCTCTTATCTCCATCAACTTTCACTTTCCATTTCTCACGATCATATTCTTCTCCGTTAAGCAAAGTTATCAGAGTTCCATCAGCTTGAAATATCAAACGAATATCCGCTGCTCCACTCGTTTTCTTCCCCTTTTCATCAAAAAGCCCCATATCCTTCCATTCGCCCACGAACTTTGCTTGAAGTTCAGCTACCAATGCAGCTTCCTCATCCTTATCATTGTCCTTACTACATGATGTCAACGACAACAAGCCTGCCGTCATGGCCGTTAAGGCCACGAACACAAGATAGAGTAATTTCTTTTTCATAAGCGTACAATTTAGATTATTGATAGTGTTAATGCTATGTTCTTCTTGTTACTCGAAAAATGCGTTTTCTCGCCATGACAATGTTCGAGTAAACTCGACATTATTCATTTGGCTTAACGAAAACGTTCTTTTCTCGTTCCTCGAAAAGTGCGTTTTCT
>ERZ772921.2262-NODE-2262-length-10532-cov-9.469314_pt1 | contig 10532 bp, 9 predicted proteins | sample MGYA00512117_ERZ772921 | MGnify/ENA primary metagenome ERZ772921 (study PRJEB29015, sample SAMEA2737944) | human oral metagenome | biome: human oral; feature: human-associated habitat; material: dental | place: China | collected 2150 ... | reverse complement strand
GGCTTGTATCCGCGGCGGCCGGCGGCCGTGCTGCGTCGCCCTTTGCCGGTGCGCGCGGTGGGCTCGGTGCGCCCGGTGCGGGGGCGCTGAGCAGCACCCGCGGAGGCGGCCCCCGCTCTCCCGTCCGCCCTGGCACCGGATGACCGGGAGAAGGAGGCGCTGTCTTGGGACTTCTTGCGGAAGCCGACCATGGTGGTCCTTTCGGGAACGGTTCCGAGCGGCGTCGGGCCGCCCGGGGGACGAAGAGCTGACAAGCCGACGGGAGGGCGAAGGAGTCGCGCGATGCGCCGTCGGGCTCGAGCCGTCTGCGCGCCGCCTGCGTGCCAGGCCGGGCGGACGGCGGGTGGGAACGCTAGCGGGGCACCTCGCAGGAGAGCTGGTCGGCGGCGTGGGCCTGCTGGCTCCACAGCTCCTCGGTGAAGGTGTTGTCCAGGATGGAGCGGGCCAGCGGGTCGTCGGGGCGCATGATGTCGCGCACCGTCTGCAGGATGAGCTCGCGGCGGTCCTCGAGGCCCTCCTGGCCCAGGATCTGGGCCGAGCGGCCCAGGCCGCCCATGAAGTTGACGTACTCCATGGCGTGGTACTGGGGGGAGACCTCGTCGGGGCGCAGCTGGTGGGTGCGGGTCTCCAGCGCCTTGCGCACGTCGCGGCGCAGGGCCTCCTGGCCGCCCTGGGAGCGCACGTAGAAGGGCAGCAGCCGGTTCATCATGAGGTGGTGGGCGATGGCGTAGTCGACGTAGTAGAAGAAGGCCAGGCCCACCCCCTCCTCGGCGGCCTGCTCCGACTCGGACTTCTGCCACTCGGCGTAGCAGGTGGTCTTGGCGACCTCCTTGGCCCAGGTGGGCGCGGCCGCCATGGCCTCGGTGGGCTGGAAGGCCACGCGCGACTTGCAGCGCGGGCAGGTGATGAACACCGGCATGTGGTAGAGCTCGGGCAGCGGCACCGGGTCGCCGCACTTGTCGCAGGTGAAGGAGAACTGGGCCTGGCGCCAGTCGGTCATGGCGCGGTTCCACTCCTCGCGGGCCTGCTCGGCGCGGCCGGGGGCGAAGACCTCCTCGATGATGTTGCGCAGGCGCACCTCGAAGCCGCCCACGAGGTTGGCCGCATCCTGGAGGCGGGCGGAGAGCTGACGGTCCTCGTCGATGGACAGGTCGGCGTCGATGTCCAGGAAGGGGGCGAAGTGCTTGGCGAAGACCCGCTGGGCCTTGGTGTGCAGGAACATGATCTGGGCCTCGACCTCCGAGCGGAAGGCTGAGACGGAGGCCGGGTCGGTGATCTGCATCTCCATCGCGGTGCGGGCCGAGCTGACGCCGAACTCCCGGGCGCGAGCCTCCAACCGGTCCAGGTAGGTGCTCAGGCGCTGAGTGAGTGCCTGAAGCCGCCGGTAGTAGCGGACGTAGGCGGACATGTCAGGCTCCTTGCGGTGGAGGATCGGGATTATCACTGAGGAAGGCGCCGATTGCCGAGGAGGGAGACACGCGACCCCGGGGCCGGCGACAACGCCGACGCACGAGCCCAGCGCAGAGGCGCCCACGGCTGCCAGCACTGTGGATGCTACTCAACTGGAGACTTCAACTGCGACCTGATCGTGATCTTTTGAAATCTCGGTGCCCGATATCCGGGCAGGACTCCCCCTTGCCATTCATCCGATGACATGGCTTCTCGACTGTCTACAACGGCGGCGGCAAGCCGGAGAAAAGTCGAGGCCACTCTCGAAGCGGAGTAACCCATGAGGCGCCAGTAAGTGACAAGGATCATAGTGTCGGTGCTGGCGCATATGGGCTGTTCATGGCGCATGCAGTGATCTCGCTGTGATCCAAAAGCGGCCGGAGTCAGCACGCCGTCCCCGCAACGGTCCCCGTCCTCACTCTCGGACACAGGCCTCGGACACATTGACGTGCCTGCTCATAGGTGCACCCCTTGAGGTACCTGTTTCAGCGGTGTGATGGTTGGTGGAATCGTGCGAGGTGAGATAGCAGCGATCCACCTGAAGTCAACGGCCGGGGGCGTCCAACGCGTGCGGGTGCAGGATTCCTGTACCCGCTCGCGCAAACCGCACCCGTTGGCGAGAAAGTGTCCCCGGCTGCGTGGAGACTCCCCACCGAATGAATCTCATGATGCGGCCTTTCAGGAGCGTCCGCGGCGTCGCGCTTGCACTGCACGAACCCCGGGGACTACTGGGAGACACATAGGCGTACTCCACGACGGTCCGGGGTCCGTGCAATGCGCTTAACCCCCGACCAATACGCCCCGAGGTTCGTGGAGAGGGACTCCTCCCACGGAGTCATCTGAGGGAGGCGGCCTCCTCAAGCGCGGAGGCGAGGTACCCGGCGGACGCGCCGAACCCGGCCGAGGCGACCTGCGCCGGGGTTCCCGATACGACCACCGTGCCGCCGTCGTCTCCCGCTCCGGGGCCGAGGTCGATGACGTGGTCAGCGGCGGCGACGACGCGCATATCGAGCTCGACCGCGACAACGGTGTTGCCGGCCTCGACGAGCGTGTGCAGGTGGGTGACGAGACGGTCGGCGTCGGCGCAGTGCAGGCCGGAGGTGGGCTCATCAAGCACGTAGAGGGTGTCTCCCCGCTGGGCACGCTGGAGCTCCGAGGCGAGCTTGACGCGTTGGGCCTCACCACCGGACAGCTGTGTCGCAGGCTGCCCGAGCCGCAGGTACCCGAGACCCACGTCGATCAACGCAGTCAGCGAGCGCATGATGTCGAACTCGCCGTCGAAGAACTCGTGCGCCTCCTCGACGCTCATGGCGAGAATCTCTGCGATATTGCGCCCGCGCCAGGTGATCTCCAACGTACTGGACCGGTAGCGGGTGCCGTGGCAGTCCGGGCACTCGGTGTAGACCGAGGGAAGGAAGAGCAGCTCCACCATGACCGATCCCTCGCCCTCACAGGTCGGGCAGCGGCCGCCGGCGACATTGAAGGAGAACCGGCCCGGCTTGTACCTGCGGGAGCGGGCCTCGGGAGTCTCGGCAAACCGCCGCCGCACGTGATCGAACAACCCGGTGTAGGTCGCGATGTTGGAGCGCGGGGTCCGGCCGATGGGCTTCTGGTCGATGCTCACGACTCGCCGTACCCCGGTCAGGTCGCCCTCGACACGCCCACCGAGCTCGTCGGGCTCGTCCGACAGCAGCAGCTCATCACCCTCGGGGGCCTCATCCTCGCCGGCCTGGACGGTCCGGCCCAGCCGCTCACTGAGCAGGACGGGCAGCGCCTGGCTGACCAGGCTCGACTTGCCCGACCCGGAGACCCCGGTGACGGCGGTGAAAACTCCCAGCGGCAGCGAGACCGACACGCCGTGCAAATTGTTGCGGGTGACGTTCTCAAACCGCAGCCACCCCTGTGGCTCCCGGGCGACCCTCGCAGGCAGGCCGCTGCCGCCGAAGACGTATCCACGGGTCACCGACTCCTCGACGTCGGCGAGCCCGGCCGTGGGACCGCTGTAGATGACGCGTCCACCGCGCTCGCCCGCGCCCGGGCCGATATCGACCATCCAGTCCGCGTGCCGCATCACGTCCACCGAGTGCTCCACGATGAACAGGCTGTTCCCACGGCGCTTGAGGCCGTCAAGAACGCCGAGCAGCGCGCTGACGTCCTGGGGATGGAGCCCGGCCGAGGGCTCATCGAGCACGTAGACCACGCCGAAGAGCTCGGAGGTCAGCTGGGTCGCGAGCCGCAGCCGTTGCAGCTCCCCGCCCGAGAGCGTGGGCGTCGTGCGCCCCAGGGAGAGGTAGCCCAGGCCGAGGTCGATGATCGGCCGCAGCCGGTCGATGAGCTCCGCGCCCAGGCGTGCTGTCGCGGCGAGCTTCTCGGCCGAGCGGTTCGGCGTCCTGCGCACGTCGGGAGCCGCCGCGTGGGCGGATCCGCCGGCGTCGACGCGCTGACGGACGGCGTCTTGGCGGGCGATCTCGTCCAGGGGTCGTCCGGTGATCTCGACGTCGTCGCCCCCTTCGGAGGCCTGCTCGACCGCCTTCTCGATCAGTGAGAGCAGCTCGGCCAGCGTCAGGTCGGAGATGTCGGCGACGTCGAGCCCCTCGAAGGTGACCCTCAGCGCCTCCGGCTTCAACCGCTTGCCGTGGCAGGCGGGGCAGGGCGCGGCGGTGAGGAACTGCGCCACGCGCCGCTTCATGGATGCGCTCTTGGTGTTGGCGAACGTGTCGAGCACGTAGCGGCGCGCGCCGACGAAGGTGCCCGAGTAGCTCGGCTCGACGCCGGCCGCGATCGCGGCACGGGCCTCGGAGAGAGTGAGCCGCGAGTGCACGGGAACGTGCGGCGTCTCCTCGGTATAGAGGATCCAGTCCCGTTCCTCCTTCGGCAGATCCTTCCAGGGCACGTCGACGTCGTAGCCGAGCGCGACCAGCACATCGCGCAGCTGGTGACCGTGCCAGGCGGTCGGCCACGAGGCGATCGCCCGCTGACGGATCGTCAGGGAGGGGTCCGGCACCATCTGCTCCTCGGTGACCTCGTACACGCGGCCGATGCCGTGGCACCGCAGGCACGCGCCCTGCACGGTGTTGGCGGAGAAGTCCTCGGCGTAGAGCATCGGCTGGTCATCGGGGTAGTCGCCGGCCCGGGAGTAGAGCATGCGCACGAGGGAGGAGAGCGTGGTGATGCTGCCCACGGAGGAGCGGGCACTGCTGCCCCCGCGCTGCTGCTGGAGGGCGACGGCGGGAGGCATGCCCGTGATCGAGTCGACGTCGGGGACCCCCGCCTGGTCGATGAGCCGGCGGGCGTAGGGGGCGACGGACTCGAGGTAGCGGCGCTGGGACTCCGCGTACAGGGTTCCGAAGGCCAGCGACGACTTCCCCGACCCGGAAACACCGGTGAACACCACCAGCGCGTCGCGGGGAACTGTGAGATCGACATTCTTGAGGTTGTGCTCGCGAGCGCCGAGAACACGTACGTCGGGCTGGACGAACGACGAGTCATCCGACGAGTCATCGGGGGCGGGCACTGGTTCTTGGGTCATGCTGGGGAGGCTAGCAATGTTCGCCGTCATGACGGCGAACATAGGCAAGCATGAGGGCGAAGGATCGTGGGCCTGGAAGTGCCCGGTCCTCCGTCTGGCACGCAGTGTTAGTACGGTGGCACGCATGGCGATAGAGGACGAGCCCGCCAAGGTTCTACCGTGGATGTTTGCCGTGGTCGCAGCCCACGAGGTCCCGGGTTGACCGCTGGGCGCCGTTGCGACCAGGCCATCCACCGTCAGAGGAGAACGTTATGGCAAGCAGCAACCGCGCCGTCGTATTCGAGGGCACCAGAGACATGCGGGTCGAGTCCCTCGACTTCCCGAAGCTCGAGATGCCGAACGGCAAGAAGGCCCCCCACGGAGTCATCCTCAGGATCGTCGCCACCAACATCTGCGGGTCCGACCTGCATATCTACCGAGGCTCCTTCCCCGTTCCCCAGGGCATGGTCATGGGGCACGAGATGACCGGGGAGGTCATCGAGGTCGGCTCCGACGTCGAGTTCCTCTCCGAGGGCGACCTGGTCTCGGTCCCGTTCAACGTCGCCTGCGGGCGCTGCCGCAACTGCCGAGCGGGCCGCACGGACGTCTGCGAGACCACCAACCCCGCCGTCTCCTGCGGCGCCTACGGGTTCAACCTGGGCGACTGGCAGGGCGGCCAGGCCGAGTACCTGTTCGTCCCCTACGCCGACTTCCAGCTGCTCCGCTTCCCCGACCGCGATCAGGCCATGGAGAAGATCCGCGACCTGGCGCTGCTGTCAGACATCCTGCCCACCGCCTTCCACGGTCTCATGGAGGCCGGGGCCAAGCCCGGCTCAACCGTCTACATCGCCGGCGCCGGCCCGGTGGGCCGCTGTGGCGCCGCAGCGGCCCGGCTCCTGGGAGCTTCCTGCATCATCGTCGGCGACTACTACCAGGACCGCCTCGACCTGATGAGGAACAACGGCTGCGAGACCATCGACCTCAGCCAGGACGTTCCACTGACCGACCAGATCGAGGCCATCCTCGGCGAGCCCATGGTCGACTGCGCGGTCGACTACGTCGGGACCGAGGCCCATGGCATCGGCCGCGAGGCTGAGGATATGGGCCCCGCCCACGCCATCAACCAGGTCATCGACGCCACTCGTGCCGGCGGTGCCACCGGGATCATCGGCGTCTACGGCCCGGACCCCCTGGCGGAGTCCAAGGAGGAGCAGGCGGGCACCTACCCCATCGACTTCGGCAAGGCGTGGATCAAGTCTCCGAAGATCACGGCCGGACAGGCCCCGATCATGCGCTACAACCGCCAGCTGATGATGGCGATCCTGTGGGACCGCATGCCCTACCTCCGTGACATGCTCAACACCAAGGTCATCAGCCTCGACGAGGCCCCCGACGCCTACGCAACCTTCGACACCGGCGTCTCGGACAAGTTCATCATCGACCCCCACGGCCTGGTCGCCGCCTGATCCCAGGTCTGCACCGATCCTTCGGTCCGCGGTCGTCGTCCAGGCGACGACCGCGGACCGGCCTGTTTCACGTCCGGACCTCCCGCGTTCTCCCACAGCGGCACGGACCAGGCCCCGCGGTGATTCCGCTGTACGGTGGAGTGAGGGTCGGCTTAATCACGGAAACCACCGGCGTCGACCAGCGAACAGGGACGTGATCCATGGGGCAGGAGAGCACTTTCGTGCCACAAATGACATCCTTCTCGACCCGGAACGCCGGACCCGGCAACGAGGTCGACTACTGGCGCCAGGCTCGCCGGGAGGCCTATGTCTCAGCCAGAACCGATCCCATCGGCACCGGGTTCGGTGGCGAGATCCAGCTGGGCCAATACGCCGACTTCCGCCTGTCCACCAAGCGGGCCCGTACCGAGCACGTCCGACGCTCCCGCAACGACATCGCCCAGGGACATGAGGACCAGGACTACCTCTACGTCCTGTTCCAGGTCCGCGGCACCCTGCTCGTCGAGCAGGCCGGTCGCACGGCACTCGCCTCTCCCGGGTCGCTCGTCATCTACGACAGTGCGAGTCCCTTCTCCTTACGCGCCAAGGACTACTACGAGCAGGTCGTCCTCGAGCTCCCCGCCGACGACGTATTCGCCCGCGTCGGCATCAACCGCAGCAGCCACTTGCTGGCGAGGACCTTCACCCGGGACGGGGCGATGGAGCCGGTCGCAAGCTTCTTCACGGGTCTCGCCCGGAGCCAGGCCGGTGACCCTACAGGCGCGCAACGGCTCGAGCCGCAGGCCTCGGCCCTGGGGTCGTCACTCATCGCTCTTCTCCTACCGATGCACACCCACGCCGAGGCACCCGATGCCGTACGGCGTAGCGAGGCACTGGCCTACATGCGGTCTCATCTCACCGACCCCGACCTGGACGCCGGGCATATCGCCACCAGCCTCCATCTCTCCCGGCGCACGCTGTTCCGTCTGTTCGAGGGGACCGGTGAGTCAGTCATGGGCCACCTGCGCTCACTGCGGCTGGAGAGGGCCCGTCTGATGCTCCGCACCCAGCCGGCCAAGCCGATCTCCGCAATCGCGCTCGAGACGGGTTTCTCCGGACCCGTGCAGCTGCACCGAGCCTTCCGCACGACGATGGGGATGACCCCGGGCGAGTACCGAGAGCTCGCCGACCGCGACGCCGTCCTACGTGAGAGGGATTCGGACCACAGCCCATGAGCAGCGACGTCGAAGAGACCGGCAGGCAGCGGCTCAGGCGTTTAGTCATGGACCGGGAACGGCTGGATGACCTCCTGAACGGCATCACACGGACTCCGTTCAGGTCAAGGTTCGCACTGCGCCCATCCGAGCTCACCTACACCGCGTCACACGGCCCTGATGCCATTGCCCGGCACGCGAGAAAGATCGTCGACGAGCGGCTCGCACCGGCCTGTCCGGACAAGGACGGCAGGCAGACCCCGTGGGGAGGACATCCCGTCTTCCGGGCCCAGCACGCCACCGCCACCTGCTGCAGGAAGTGTCTTCAGACCAATCACGGGATCGCCCGAGGACACGAGCTCAGCGAGCTGGAGCGCCAGTACGTCGTCGCCGTCGTCTGTCGCTGGATCGAGCGCGAGAGCAGAACGAGGAAGGCGGGCGTACCGCCCCCGACCCTGTTCTGAGCCGGCAGGCGGCGAGACGGGGACGAGGAAGGTACCGGGTCAGGCGGCGGGCGCAGCGGATTCAGCGGCCTCGGCCTGGAGGGCCCGGCGGCGCTCGCGGCGGGCACGGAGACGACCGTGCTCGTGCACGGGCTCCGGCACGACGACGAGGACGAGCCGCCGGCGCGCGGTGCGGCCGTCATCGATGTCGGCGACCGCCCGAGCGTGGAGAGCCTCATGGCGGTCTCGGACGTGCTGGTCTCGGACTACTCGAGCATCGTCCTCGACTACGCCCTCACCGGTCGTCCGATCATCCTGCACGTGCCCGACCTGGCCCGTCGTCGCGACGCCGGGCGGGGGCTGTACCGCGGCTGGCCGGAGAGCTCGGGTCTGCCGACGACCGTGACGCAGGCCGACCTCGTCGAGCGGGTGCGCGAGGCGCTGCGCGACGTTCCGGACGGCGACTCGGCCAGCCGGCCGATCGATCCCGAGCCGATCAAGTGGACGCTGGACCGAGTGCGCGCCTGGATCCTGGGAGCCCTGTCCGAGGAGGTGTGAGCGCGAGGGGCCCGGCGCGGCGCGTGCCCGCCCGGCCGGCTCAGGCCGCCGACGGCATGCTGCGCGGCGCGTGCCCGGGCGCCGCGGCCGTGAGCACCAGCCAGCGACGCACGACGGCGTCGGGCAGGTCCCGGTAGACGTGCTCGCACAGGTCATCGATGGCCCCCAGCACGGACATGGGCGCGGGCGGGACGGCTATCTGCGAGATCAGCGGGTGCAGGGTCTGCTCGCAGGCAGCGCCGGCGACGTGCTCGGGCACCCTCTCCGGCACGGTCCGGGGGCAGGTCACACGCGCCTCGGGGTATCCCCGTAGATCGGCGAAGCGTCGAGCAACCTGCTCGATATTGTGCGGCCTGCCCATGTCGAGGACGAGCGCCTTGCCGCTGAGGCCCATCGCGCCCGCCTGCAGGACCAGCTGGCACGCCTGGTCCGCGCTGGTGAAGAAGCGGCGCATCCGCGGATCCATGATCGTCGCCGGCAGACCCCGTTCCACCTGGGAGGCGAGGGCCCGCAGCAGCGGGCTGTGCGGGTCCAGCACCGCGCCGAAGCGCACCGAGATGAAGCGGCGGTCCCCGCCCAGGTGCTCGCCGAGGGCCGAGGTCAGGCGCTCGGCGATGCGCTCGGAGCAGTCCAGCACGTCCTCGGGGCGGGCGGCCCCGTCCGTGGAGATATTGATGAAACGACTCACGCCGTACGCCGATGCCGCCAGCAGCAGGTCTCGGGTCGCCACGACATTGGTCAGGAAGGCCTCGCTGGGGAAGCGGTCGGCCGGTGCGAGCCGGCTCAGGCCCGCCGCGTGGAAGACGATCGTCGGACGGGCCTCCTCGAACAGGGTGTCGACGAAGCCGGGAGCGCGCAGGTCTCCCAGGACCAGGTCGGGGGAGTCCGGCGCCGGCTCCCCGTCCACGGACAGCTGCACGCGCAGGAGGGCGGACTCGTCGCGGTCCACCATCGTGAGCCGCTCGGGCTCGTAGCGCGCGATCTCCCGGCACAGCCGGGAGCCCAGGGAGCCCCCGGCGCCGGTGACCAGCACCCTCTCACCGGTCAGGTAGGCGGCGATCGCCTCGGCGTCGGTCTCGATCGCGCGCTGCCCCAGCAGGTCCGTCATCTCCAGCGGGCGGAACACCTGGGTGCCGCGGACCGGCGAGACACCCGGGCGCCGGGCGGGCACCGTGCCCGCCACCTCGGCGGAGGAGGGCATGACCCGTACCTCCAGTCCCAGCGCCCGGGCGCGTCGCACCGCCCCGTCGACCCTTTCGGGGTCGGCCGCGGACGCCAGGAGCACCGCCTCCGCCCTGGTCGTCCGGGCGACCCGTCCGAGGGCCTTCCACGGGCCCGCCACCCGCACGTCGCGGACACTGCGGTGGTGCGTGGCGGGATCGTCGTCGAGGACGGCGACCGGCTGGAAGGCGGAGCCGGGGTCCTCGCGCATGAGGCGGATCGCCTGGGCGCCCGCGAACCCGGCGCCCAGGACGACGGTCCGGCGTGGCCGCCGCCTCCCGGGGCGGCGGCCCCATGGGGGCGGGGCAGCTCCAGACCGACCAGGACGACCTTCTCCAGGCGGACCTGGCGGTACTCGACCTCGCTGACGTCCTCCAGCTCGGTGGACAGCCCGGCCACGCGGCGACGAGCGGCGCGGGCCTCGCGCTCGAGGGCCCCGTCGTCGGCTCCCTGTCCATAACCGGTCTCCCGCTCGTGCTGGGCGGCGGTGGAGGCCAGGGCGGTTCCGGTGCGGGAGAGGACCCGGGCGACGACGTCATGGACGTCGGCGTCGTCGGGGGTGGAAGAAGTGTTGGAGTGGTGCTGGGTCACAAGAAGTCCTTCGTCGTATGCCTGCGTCCCCTCGGTGGGGCGCGATAGTTCTTCCGGGAGCGGCGACTGCCGCCGGTTCAGCGCATACGAAGGATCCACATGG
>ERZ772921.2259-NODE-2259-length-10541-cov-8.120160_pt1 | contig 10541 bp, 8 predicted proteins | sample MGYA00512117_ERZ772921 | MGnify/ENA primary metagenome ERZ772921 (study PRJEB29015, sample SAMEA2737944) | human oral metagenome | biome: human oral; feature: human-associated habitat; material: dental | place: China | collected 2150 ... | reverse complement strand
GGCGCGTGATGAAAGCCGCCAAGGAAGCGCTTGGCTCAAGCGTGGACGGCAAGCGGCTGAGCGAGGCGGTCAAAGCGTCACTGAAGTAGCCTGCGTTTGAGGCTAAATTTAAGTCCGGCTACGGCTAAATCGTATCGGCGCAAAATTTCGCTGCTGAAATTTTTTAAGATAGAGCTTGGGCTGCGGAATTCATACGCTAATTTAAAATTTTAAAGGATCATCATGAAAAAATTTATCGCGGTTTTACTAGCCGTCCTGCTTGTGGGATGCCAGTGCAAACAAAACGTAGTGCCTGGGGCGAACGAAACGCCCGAAAAGATCACGGCATTTTTCATAAACGATGGCAAGGAATACATCGTAGGCGAGAAGCTCAGCTATGTGCTGACGGACGGCTCGTCGCTTAAGAATATCTCGGAATTTTACGATGGCGGATACGCCAAAGGGCTTAAGCGCGAGTTTGTGCGGATCGAAGTGATGGATGCGAAAAACGGCGAGGCGCGCGGTAGCTTCAGCGCATTTTTGAATTCCGCAGCTGGTGCAGATGTCGCCAAAATCAAAGCTCTAGCAAATCGCATCGAAATCGATGAGAAAAAAGGCGAGATCGAGGTTATTTTTAACTTTGATGCGCGAGTAGTGCAAATCAAAAATCTGAGCGAAATAATGAAGCCAAGCGATAGGCTACGCTCCCCGATACCCGCTCACATCGAGGTTAGGTCTGAACGCTGCGAGAGTAGCGCTCTATCGGATGTGATAAGAGGCATCGTAGCTATACCGGTGGTAATCGTGGGAGCGGTACTGTTTCTGCCCGTGGTGATGATGCAGGAATATAGCCCTCGATAATAAAAGCCGTGAAATTCCGTATCTTGCAGCGAAACTTACAATGTAATGATCGATGAAGCTCGGCGAAATTTGGTATAACTTAGATCGCAAGTTCGATCTATTTATGATCGCATTTTATTTGGCGGCGATGTGGTACGGATTTCTTTTTAGCTTGAATCCTAAAAGCTTAGATGATCTGAAAATCGCAAATGGAATAATCATGGATGTCAGAAGCGATGATGGGCGCGAATATATGCAGATTTTTACGGATGAGCGCAAATTTATCAAAGTCTTTTTAAATGGCGATACGGATAACTTAACCTCTTTTTATAAAAATAAAATTTTGCTCAATGCAGCAATTGCTGAAGCTAATTTCAAGCGATCAGGAGCGGACGAGTGGCAAGGCGTAAATATCAAACCTTCTATCTCGCTAATCGCATACAAATGGCTGGAAGGCAAGCGAGTTAAAGCTTGGTATCAAAGCCGTCCGTTTCCGTTTCGGGGTCGCGGTACGGCATATCAGGTCTTATTTTTGGATTATAATGCGAGCGTCGATCCGCCGCAGCGCGAGTATCTGATGAAATTCAGATATGACAAATACGCTACGACGGATGATAAATTTACAGCTACGATATTTGGAGCTTTGACGCTCATTTTTCTTGCGATAATGGCGGGCAAATTTTATCAAGCATGGCGCCAACTGCAATAAACATTGCGCCGCGAAATTTTAAGTAGCATCGGATAGCCTGAAAACACGGCGCGCAGTATTGATACGAAGTACTTTAAAAGACGCTAGGCTTGCGCTGCGTAATTTATCGCAGATAGCGGCGCGAGCAGGATAAATTTGCAGTGTTAAATTTGAAGCGCTATTAAAATATAGACCGAAACGAGATTTAAAATTTTGATAAATAGCTTGCGCCGAGTTTTGAAATTTTGCGGCTCTAGCTGCGCCAGCTAGCGCTAAATTTTAAAATTTAAACTGCTCGAGGTTTTAAAATTTTAAAATTTTAAATTTCGCGCTCGTTTAGCAGCATCCATAAATTCCAAACGTCAAATGGGGGCGGATGGGCTAAAATAGCCCATTTATCAGCCCTTTAATCGCGTCAGATTTTTCCTTTTTCGCGTCGTTTTTGCTGCTGTTATCGTCCTTTTTCACGCCGAAAAGTTTGTCGATACCCTTGCCGATCTGCTTGTCGAGCTTGCCCTTTAGATAATCCGATTGGATATTGTATTTCGGCTCTTTGATCGTGCCGGTGATGTTTATTTCAAGATCGGTTTTTTCGATGTTTGCCTTAACGGGCACCGAAATCGCGCCTGTTTTGCTGTCCAGCGTGCCGCCCGTGACGTTTAGCTTGCTTTTTTGCGCGCTCATATCGGCGTTGAAATTGATTAAATTCTGCTTGATCGTGCCGTTTACTTTGGCGTCGTTATAGACCTCGCCGCCTAGATCGCGGCCTAAAATTTTACCGATTTTATCGATCAATCCGCCGCTAGGAAGGCGACCGTTATTGATGATCGAGTCAAATTTTCCGCTGTGCGAGCTCGTATTATACGTAAGATTTGCGTTACCCGTGCCGTCATAGACATGATCGATATTTAGAAGCGTCGTAAGCTCTTTGACGATGAAATTTTGGATTTTAAAATTTGCCTCATCGCCCGCGATCTGTCCGTTCAGCTCACCGCCCGCGACCTTGGAATTTATGGTCGCAAACAGGCTCTTGCCGTCGTGCGAAAGCTCGCCGGTAGCTGCGATCTTGCCGTTTAGCCTGCGACCGAGTAAAAATTCCAAACTCTGCAGACTCGGGATTAGTAGCGCGTAGTTTGCCTTAAGCGCTTTGTTTTTAAGCTCATAAGTGCCGTTTAAGCTCTGCAGCTGCGCCAGATCGGAGTTTGCGCTTGCGTTAAAGGTCGCGACGGAGTTTTTGATATTTGTCTGCGCCTGCGCATCCGCTTTTAGATCGCTTGGGAAGTTCTTGCCCGTCGCGCCGTCTAAAAATTTCTTAAAAATCACGCCGTTAGCGAGCGAAATTTGCGCCGTGCCGTTGATACCGTCCTTTAAGCTTAACTTCGCATCGCCGTTTATCGTGCCGTTTCCGATCGCGTTGCCGTAAAACAGAGCCGAAAGCACAGCCAGATTTAGATTGCTCGCTTTAAGCTTTAGATCGCTTAAATTTCCGCTCGCATTCAGGTTGCCGCCCATCGCGTTTAAATTTAAGTTTAGATTTTTAAGCTCATTTTGCGCTAAAGCCGCGCTAAGCTCGCCGTTTGCCTTGCCTTGCAGCTTCACTCCCAGGACGTTTTGCAGCGCGGCTAGATCGTTTGCGTTTAGCTTTGCGGACAGCTCGCCGTTTTTATTTTTCAGATCGTATTTGGCTCCCGCATCCGCTTTAAGCGCGTCTTTAAACGCTGAAATTTGCGAGTTTGAAAGCTCAAGCGTAGAAAAATCGGTCTTTAAATTTCCGTTTGCTTTAACATCGCCAGAAATTTTACGCCCGAGCAGGCTTTCGAGCTTCGCTAGATCGGGCAAATTCAGATTAAAATCTGAGTTTAAAGTTTTGTTTTTCAGATCAAATTCCGACTTTTCGGCGCTGATATTACCTAGCGTCGAATCGATCTTGCTTGCTGCTCGCAAGACGTCATTTTGCGCCGTGATGTCCGAGTTTAGCGTGATCTGCACGCCTTTTGGGATGGAGATATTCATATCTTTAAACGCAGATTCGTTTAGGATCAAATTTGAACTCTTGATGCTTGCGTTGCCCTCTGCGCCGCTACCTCCGGCTTTGATGTCCGAGAGAACGTCGATATTTCCTTTGGCGTAGATCGGCAGAGAAGCCACGGCAAGGGCTTTTTCGACGTTTAAGCCCTTAGCGTCGATTTGCAGATCAAGCGGACTAAGGTCTTTTAAATTTGCTAAAAATTTTACGTTGCTATCAAAAATCCGCCCGCTGCCGTTGATACCGAATTTGCCAAGGTTGCCCAAAATTTGCCCTTTGAGGCTTAGTCCTTCGCTCGTTTTTATGCCGAGCTTGGCTAGATCGTGCGCGTTTGCGTCGTAGTTAAGATCGAAAGAGCGCGCAAAAAGCGAGTATTTGCCCTTTACGTTTACGTTTGCAGCGTCATTTACGTTAGCGCTGATATCCAGATCGCCGAAATTTAAATCAAATTTCTCAAGCTTCACGTCAAGGCCGCTTTTTTCTTTGATCAAATTTTCTATGTAAGGCTTAGTAAGATTGTTGCCAAAATCGCTGAAAAATAGGCAGCCTGCGCCTACTATAAGCAGGATTAAAATTCCTGCGATTATGCCGAAAATTTTCATTTCGTCCCCTTAAAATTTAAAATTTGAGGGTATTATAGCCCTTAAAATTTAACGTTTAAAATCTCAATACTTGAGTTTAAATCACTAAAGTTTTATAAAAATTTTTCATAAACTATTGACAAGAATATAAATTTTGCATATAATCTTAGCACTCAAACACATTGAGTGCCAATTTTAGAAATCACAAATCAAAGAAAGGACTGAAATGAAATTTCAACCACTTGGCAAGCGCGTTCTAATAGAGCGCGAGGAGGAAACAAAAAAGACCGCTTCGGGCATCATCATCCCCGACAATGCTTCAAAAGAGAAGCCTTCGACCGGCAAAATCGTAGCCGTCGGCAGCGAATGTGAAGGCGTCAAAAATGGCGATACCGTAGCGTTTGCAAAATACGCAGGCAGCGAGATTAGCTTAGACGATAAGAAATACCTTATCTTAAATTTAGAAGACGTTTTAGGCATAATTAAATAAAAAGGATTGAAAATGGCAAAAGAGATTATTTTTTCAGACGACGCAAGAAACAAGCTTTACGCGGGCGTTAGGAAACTAAACGACGCTGTAAAAGTTACGATGGGACCTCGCGGTCGCAATGTCTTAATCCAAAAGAGCTTCGGCGCTCCGGCGATCACAAAAGACGGCGTAACCGTCGCTAAAGAGATTGAGCTAAAAGATACGCTAGAGAATATGGGCGCTTCTTTGGTGCGCGAAGTAGCGAGTAAGACCAACGATCAGGCAGGCGACGGCACTACGACTGCGACCGTGCTAGCTCACGCGATCTTTAAAGAGGGCCTACGCAACGTAACCGCGGGCGCAAATCCGATCGAAGTCAAGCGCGGTATGGATAAATTTAGCGCTGAGGTTATTGAGGAGCTAAAAAAATCCTCTAAAAAAGTAAACGGCAAAAAAGAGATCGCTCAGGTTGCTACGATCTCTGCGAATAACGACAGCGCGGTGGGCGATCTGATCGCAGACGCTATGGAAAGAGTCGGCAAGGACGGCGTTATCACCGTTGAAGAGGCAAAATCTATTAACGATGAGTTAAACGTAGTCGAGGGAATGCAGTTTGACCGCGGCTATCTAAGCCCATATTTCATTACAAATGCCGAGAAAATGCTAGTCGAGCTAGCTTCTCCACTAGTGCTTCTATTTGACAAAAAAATTACAAATTTAAAAGATCTACTTCCGGTTTTGGAGCAGGTTCAAAAAAGCGGCAAACCGCTTCTAATCATCGCCGAGGATATCGAGGGCGAGGCACTTGCGACCTTGGTCGTAAATAAACTTCGCGGCGTGCTAAACATCTCCGCGGTCAAAGCCCCTGGATTTGGCGATCGCAGAAAGGCAATGCTTGAAGATATCGCGATTTTAACAGGCGGCACCGTCATCAGCGAGGAGCTTGGCAGAACGCTAGAAAGTGCTTCTATGGCCGATCTTGGACAAGCCGAGCGCATCGTGATCGACAAAGACAACACCACTATCGTAGGCGGCGCGGGCAAGAAAAAAGATATCGACGCGCGCGTTTCGCAGATCAAAGCTCAAATAGCCGAGACTACGAGTGATTACGACAAAGAGAAGCTTCAAGAGCGCATGGCTAAGCTTAGCGGCGGCGTCGCGGTCATCAAGGTGGGCGCTGCGACCGAAACCGAGATGAAAGAGAAAAAAGACCGCGTGGACGACGCTCTAAACGCAACCAAAGCAGCCGTAGACGAGGGTATCGTAATCGGCGGCGGCGCTGCGCTAATCAGAGCGGGACTTAGCGTAAAGCTAGCCCTAAGCGGCGACGAGCTTATCGGTGCAGACATCGTTAAGCGCGCGCTTTTCGCTCCGCTTCGCCAGATCGCAGAGAATGCGGGATTTGACGCGGGTGTCGTAGCAAATAAGGTCGAGCAGGGCTCAGACAAAAAATTTGGCTTCAACGCCGCAAACGGCGAGTACGTCAATATGTTTGACGCAGGTATCATCGATCCGGTCAAAGTCGAGCGCATTGCGCTTCAAAATGCGGTCTCCGTAGCAAGCCTGCTTCTAACGACCGAAGCGACCGTAAGCGAGATCAAAGAGGAGAAACCTGCAATGCCTCCAATGCCTGATATGGGCGGAATGGGCGGTATGGGCGGAATGATGTAGCCCCATGGGAGCGTCATTCGGCGCTCCCATGCCATTGAAACGGCGCTGTGAGATTTTGCAGCGTTCCGCAATGCCTTATGTGCGGCGATATTTTTGCTATGCGCCGTAAAATGAGATGTGCCGCGTTTTGGATATGTCTAAGGCGCGGCGATTTATTATGAATTAACGATTAAGCGGTGTAATTTTTAGTCACCGCATGATCTGATAAATTTCGTATCTTACCGCAAATTTACGGTTTTGCCGCATTATCCTTTAAATTTAAAAACTTTATCTGAGCTTCCTTTTTACCTTAAATTCTGACTTGCCACTCAAAATCTAAGCGCAGAATTCTAAAACTTTAAAATTTTCAGCTATCCCACCTAAACGCTTACAAGATAAAATTTTTTCGTGGCGTCATATTTTTAGTGCGATAAAATTCTATTGCCAAACAGAATCCTAGCTACTGAATTTTTAAAGCTTAGCCTTTTGTTTGGCGATACGGCTTGGAATTAGAGCTGAAATTTCATAGCCTCACTCATTAAATTTAACGCGGCTTAATCTAAGCTTTGCTAAATTTCGCCTAAAATCCATGGAAAGGAAAACGATGAAAAATTTAGCTCGTATTTTTTTAATTGCGTTCATTTTGACGAGCTTTTCTGGCGCTTTTGCCGCGCAGCAAAACCATAAATCTAAAATTTCATCTCAAAATTTGCGAGCCAAAGATCATTCGAGCAAAAATATAGCGGCAAGATCCTCTGCCGAGCCGCATGCTAAAAAACCTGCAAATGCTAAAAGCCTTTCCAAATCCAAGCTCACAAAAAATACGCGCGCATCTAGGAATTTCGCTAAAAATTCCACGCAAAAAAGTGCGAAAAATTTTACTAAAAATCCCGGGCAAAATTTCGCATCGCATTCTGCGAGAAATAAAGCATCTAGGCGCCCGGCTAATCAATCAAGCAGTCAGAATGAAGCTAGCAAGAGTCTAGTCACGATGCTGATGCGTTTGCCAAAGACCCGCATCTATGAGGATGAGGCGCCAAGCGCCCGTAATACTACGCAAACTTACAGAGGCACAGATATGCGGAGAAGCGTAAGCGCGCAAACTCACGGAGGTGCAGATGAGCAGACTGACAAAACCGTAGACGCACGAGCTCGAAAATTAACGACGACTCGAATTGCACAGCCGCAAGCTCGCCACGGCTATAGTGTAACTCGTTCTGGCACTATGGGGCATACAGCTGCATCTCATTCGAGCGCCACGAAGTATACGGCTCGTCAAAATGCCCGCGCGCCCTATCTTCCCACATCTGCTCGCTCTAGCCGTGCGATAGGGCGCCCTAGCGGTAGCGCGCTTAGTAAGATGTCGTCGCCAAAGCGGGGTAATGCGCTAGGGCAAGGTGCTGCGATGCGTTATGATGAGCGTTGGGCGAAGCCCGCTCCACAGCCTTACGAGCCTGCGCCTGAGACCGAGAAAAAGCGCGGGCTGATATTTTCGTCGCAGTGGGGCCCCGCCGCGCCGAAAAGCAAGTGGCAGCAGCACGAAGCCCCGACGGATGACGCTTCGTCGCGCAATGAGTCGGTGATGGATATGCTGCAGGACAAGATGAGCAGGGTCAAGGTGAATATGGAGCTAGTGCGCTAGCCTAGGCGGTACGCCGGCGCAATTTATATGCGTAGGCGGTTTAAATTTTGCTGCCTCTATAAGATCGCGATACTGGCGCGGTGTGCAAACACGAACGCTGACGTTTTTTCGGCTTTGCCGCCGTGCGAAAAATGCCCTACTGCTGCAATTAAAAATAAAATTTTCATATTTCATCCACGCGCTTTGAAATTTCACGGCTGTATGCCGCGCTGCTAGGATAAACCAGACTGCACTCGTTTTGCGCGAACGGGCACTGCGACGATACTGCGGTTACAATTTCGCCGAAATTTTAAGAGCTTAATTTTGTAATTTTACGTCGCAGGACTTCGCTTGCCTGCTAAATTCGCAGAATTTTGCTTAGCTACGTGGTTTATTAAATTTCGCTTGCCATCAAATTTTGTAGAGTTTCATTTGTCGCCGGAATTTTTAGAATTTTATTAGATGGCGGAATTTTATAGAACTCTATTTGCTCAAATTTCGCAGCGAAATGAAATTTTTTGCAAGTGCGAAAGTAAAATTTAGTGGGTAAAATCCTGCAGGCAAAATTCTGCGGCGGCTAGCGAGCGCGAATTATTAAATTTTAACCCCGTTTTGAATAAAATAGCGCAAAAAATTCTAAAGGCTTAAATTTGAAAAATCGCTATCCGACCCGCCAAATCTCTGTCGGCTCCGTCAAAATCGGCGGCGGCGCGCCCATCTCCGTGCAGTCGATGAGCTTTTCTAAAACGAAGGACGTGGAGGGCACGCTAGAGCAGATTAACCGCCTGTATTTCGCTGGCTGCGACATCGTGCGCTGCGCGGTGCTCGATAAGCAGGACGCAGACGCGCTCGCACGCATCAAAAAAAGCTCGCCGCTTCCCATCGTAGCGGATATCCATTTTAATTTTCGCTTGGCGCTGCAGGTCGCGGAGTTTGTCGATGCTATCCGCATCAATCCGGGCAATATCGGCGGCAAGGACCGTATCAAAGAGGTCGTGCGCGCGTGCAAAGCTCGCAGCCTGCCTATCCGCATCGGCGTAAATTTGGGCTCACTCGAGGAGCAGTTTGAGCAAAAATACGGCCGCAGCGTGGAGGCGATGGTGCAAAGCGCGCTGTATAACGCCGCGCTGCTTGAGGATGAGGACTTTAGCGACATTGCGATCTCGCTTAAGACTTCGGACGCGCCGAGCACGGTGGCTGCGTATCGCGCGCTGCGCCCGCTGTGCGAGTATCCTTTTCATCTGGGCGTGACTGAGGCGGGGACGAAATTTCACGCGAGCATCAAGAGCGCGATCGCGCTTGGTACGCTTCTAATGGAGGGGATCGGCGATACGATGCGCGTGAGTATCACGGGCGAGCTTGAGGAGGAGATCCGCGTCGCGCGCGCGATCCTACAGGACGCGGGCGTGCAAAAAAGCGGCGTCAATATCATTTCGTGCCCTACCTGCGGGCGTTTGCAAAGCGATCTGCTAAGCGCGATCAAAATCGTCGAAGAAAAAACCGCGCATATCAAAACGCCGCTAAATATCAGCGTCATGGGCTGCGTCGTAAATGCGATCGGCGAGGCGAAGGGCGCGGACGTGGCGATCGCGTTCGGCAACGGGCGCGGCATCGTGATGCGCCACGGCGAGGTGGTCGCTAAACTCGATGAGAGCAAGCTTGTGGAGCGGTTTTTGCAAGAGGTCGAGGACGAGGTGCGGGCTCGCGAAGGAGCGTGAGAGCTGCGGAGCGTCTAGCCGGTTAAAGCGGTTAAAAGCCGCTACGGCGCGCGGCTCAGCCTCGCGGCTCGGCGTTTCAGCGCGCTGGACTCACTGCGGTTCGTTTAGGCTCATCAATACAGCGTGTCTTGGCGTAAAATTTTAAAATTTAATTCTGAGGCAGCGCTTTTAAATTTGAGTCTTTGGGAATGCGGCTTGGAATTCCGGATTTAAATTTTAACTCTGGAATTTTGTTTTTAAATTTTGGGTTTGAAATTTTAACTTTGCAATTCGCCGTGAAATTTTATTTTAAAATTTGAGCCTCGCGATTCGGTGCTAAATTTGCGGCGTGAAATTTCGATACGTAAAATTTTAAACCATAGAGCTCAGCGGCGTAAAATTTCAAGGCACGGCGCGGGAGTCGGGCCGCATTAAATTTAGCGTGACGGACGCACCGTTTGCGAAACAGCGAGCGAGCGTTAAATTTAAATGCCGCGGCATTTGGCTCATTGTTTAAGGCATTTGAAAAATTTCAGATCGCGACGCTCGGTTTAAGTTTAGAAAGGTTCGCTCGCCGCAGCTCGGGCGCAAAATTTAATGCCCGAGCCGGGGGCGCTAAATTTTAATAGGCGGGCTTAAAATTTTAAAAAATTCTAAGCCCTAGCGAAATTTCAAGCTCTATGAAATTTCAAAATTTTAAATCCGCCGCGGCAGCCTTTGGGCGCAGCCTTAAATCGCCGCAGTATATGCGGCATAAGAGCGTAGCGGCTTAAAATTGCGTGGCTTTTTGAAGCGCGAAATTTTCAAAGCTGCGATAGTTCTAAGGTCTCGCGACTAGCGTTCAGAGCCGCATCGGTTTTCAAAAAGCGCGGATCGGGACTACGGATTAAAATTTACGATTTTATAGAGCTTAAAATTTAGACGCGCAAAAGCGCGCGAAACGAGGGGAAGCGATGGCAACGAAGCAGAATGTGCCTGCAAATTTATACG
>ERZ772921.2252-NODE-2252-length-10562-cov-10.097459_pt1 | contig 10562 bp, 14 predicted proteins | sample MGYA00512117_ERZ772921 | MGnify/ENA primary metagenome ERZ772921 (study PRJEB29015, sample SAMEA2737944) | human oral metagenome | biome: human oral; feature: human-associated habitat; material: dental | place: China | collected 2150 ... | reverse complement strand
GTGGTGGAGCATCTTTAGAATTCTTAGAAGGAAAAGTTTTACCAGGAGTTGAAGCTATATCAAATAAATAAGAAAGGAGAATAATCTATATCAAAATAGGTTAGTGTGAAATTATGAAAAATTTAAAAAGTTTAATGGCAATTTCTTTTGCAGTTCTAAGTCTAGGAAGTTTCGCAGCTGATAAAGTATATGAAGCTAAAGCAGAGGCAAAAGGTTATAATGAAGAAGGAATACCGATAGTTCTAACTGTAAAAGCAATTAAAAAAGATGGTAAAGTGGTTGTTACTGATATAGTTGCTAAACACCAAGAAACAGATAAAATTGGTGCAGTAGCAATAGAAAAATTAATAGAAGAAGTTAAAAAAAATCAAAACTATTACAAATTAGATAGTGTTGCAGGAGCAACTTCTACTTCAGCAGGTTTTAGAAGAGCAATAAGAAATGCTGTTAAAGATATTGAAAAACAAAATTAAAATAGGAGTAATCAATGAATTTTAAAGATTTTGGAATTAGAGAATGGCTAGTTATTATTTTTATTGTTTTAGGTCTAGCAGCTTTTGCTTTTGAAGATATCTTTAAACCAAAAATATATTATGCTGAAGGAACTGGAATAGGTTATAATGATGATATTACTTTGAAAGTTAGTGCCTATAAGAAAAAGGATAAAACAATTAGAGTAATTGATATTGAAGTTGAGCATGCAGACACACATGAAATTGGTGGTGTTTGCTGTACAAAATTAGTTGATGATATCAAAGCAAGACAAAAATTTGAAGATTTTGATTTTGTTGCAGGAGCAACTTTTACTTCAGAAGGTTTTAAAGAAGCTTTAACTATGGCTATTGATGATATAAAAAATCAAGAGTAATTAATAATTAAAATAATTTAGAGAATTTTTTTAAGAATAAAATCTTGAAAAGGTTCTCTTTTTTATTAATATTATCAATAAAAAGATATAAAATAAATATTTTACATCTATACTTTTAAAGAGTAGTATAACGATAATATTATATAATTAAGGGAGGGATAAACATGGAAAAAATTATTTTAGTAAAACCTAATTTATCTTATGCTGATGAAATTCTAAAATATAAAAAAGAATTTTTAGAAGATGAACCTATTATAAATGGTTCAGCTGGATTAGATAGATTTTCTACTATTGAAGAATGGCTAGAAGAATTAAAAAAGAGAAGCAGTAAAGATACAGTTCCAGAAGGACTTGTCCCTTCATCCACTTATTTAGGTATAAGAGAAAAGGATAATTATATTATTGGAATGATAGACATTAGACACTATTTAAATGATTTTTTATTACAAGCGGGTGGACATATCGGTTGTGGTGTTAGAAAATTTGAAAGGAAAAAAGGTTATGCTAAACAGATGATAAAACTTGCCTTAGAGAAATGCAAGAAATTAAAAATAGAGAAAGTATTAATCACTTGTAATGAAGATAATATAGCTAGTGAGAAAAGCATTATATCTTGTGGTGGAATACTTGAAGATATTAGAACTGTTGATGGGAAGAATTATAAAAGATTTTGGATAAAATTATAAACAAAAAGATCTGTTGCAAATTAACTACAACAGATCCTTTTTATTTAGTATATTTTAGAATGCTGGAACAACAGAACCATCACTATATTTTTCATTTATATATTTTTTAACTTTTTCACTACGTAAAGCTTTTAATAATTTTTGGATATCTTCTTTCTTTTCATCACCTTTACGAACAACAAGTATATTTGCATAAGGAGATTCTTTACCTTCTAATATTAATGAATCTTTAGCTGGTGATAAATTAGCTTGTAAAGCATAGTTTCCATTGATAATAGCAGCTGTTACATCAGGCAAAATTCTTGGTAATTGTGCAACTTCTGTTGGTTTAAATTTTAACTTTTTAGGGTTTTTAACTATATCAAATTCTGTTGCAAATAAGTTTTTAGGATCTTTTAAAGTTATAACTCCTTTATTATGTAATAAGATTAATGCTCTTCCTCCATTTGAAGGATCATTGGGAATTGCAATAGTATCCCCTTTTTTCAAATCATTTATTGATTTAATTTTCTTTGAATATAATCCAAGTGGTTCAACATGAACATTTCCTAATGAAACAAGATTTAATTTCCTTTCTTCTACAAACTTATCAAGATAAGGTTTATGTTGAAAGAAATTAGCATCAATTTCTTTATCAGATAATGCCAAGTTAGGTGTCACATAATCTGTAAATTCAACTATTTTTAAATCTACTCCTTGTTTCTTTAAATCTGGTTTAATTAATTCTAAGATTTCAGCATGAGGAACTGGTGTTGCTCCGACTTTTAAAGTTCCAGCTAATGCTCCTGCTGATAGTAATAAAAATGCTCCTACTGTTCCAAATAATTTTGTAAATTTCATAATTTTTCCTCCTGTTATTTTCCTAATTTTTTTTGTCTTCTATATACAATATAATTACCAACTGATTGAATAACTTGAACTAAAATGATTATTATAATTATTGCATAAATCATTATATCAAGTTTAAATCTCAAATATCCAAATCTTATTGCCAAATCTCCAAGTCCACCAGCTCCTATTGTACCAGCCATAGCTGAATAACCAATTAAACTAATTATAGTTACTACAATTCCATGAACTAATGTTGGATAACATTCTGGCAACATAACCTTAAAAATAATTGTTGAATTACTAGCTCCCATACTTTGACTTGCTTCTATAAGTCCATGGTCAACTTCAAGTAATGCTCCTTCAACTATTCTTGCTACAAAAGGTGCAGCTCCTATTGAAAGTGGAACAACAGCTGCTGTTGCACCTATTGTTGAACCAACCACAAATCTTGATAATGGGAATAAAAGTATCATCAAGATAATGAAAGGAAATGATCTTAAAGCATTTATTATAACACCTAAGATAGCATTAAATTTTTTCATTTCATATATGCCACCTTCTTTTGTTATAACAAGTAACACACCTATTGGAAATCCAAGTAACAATGAAAATACTGTTGAAAGAAATACCATATATATAGTTTCAACAGTTGAAACTGCAAGCATACTCACAATAGGATTTTCAAAGTTTTCAAATAGAGGCTCAATTAAAGAACTAATCTCCATTATATATCACCTCCACTATAACATCCATAGTTTGCATAAGTTCTATTGCCTTTGATTGTGCATTTAAGTCACCTTCAAGTTCAAGGTATAAATGTCCTATGTTCATTGTTGCAAGTTTATCAATAGCTCCACCAAGAACACTTATATCAATTCCATATTTTTTTATAACTTTTGAAATAATTGGTTCTTGTGCAGATGTACCTAAAAACTTAACTTTAATTATTTTTTTACCTTTATGATGTAAGTAATTTAATTCAGTATCAGCTTGTTGATGTACATAAGAAATTAATTCTTTTGTAATTTCATTTTTAGGTTCAGCAAATATATGGTGTACTCCACCTTGTTCAACTATTCTACCATCTGACATTATTGCAACCTTGTTACAAATTTCTTTTACAACTTCCATCTGGTGAGTTATCATAAGAACAGTTAATGAAAACTTTTCTTGTATTTCTTTAATAAGTTCCAAAATAGATTTAGTTGTTTTAGGATCAAGTGCTGAAGTAGCTTCATCTGATAGTAAAATATCTGGATTATTTGCTAAGGCTCTTGCTATTGAAACTCTTTGCTTTTGTCCTCCACTTAATTGACTAGGATAGTATTTAGCTTTATCAGATAAACCAACTATTTCTAGAAGTTCAGAAACTCTTTTTCCAATATCCTTTTTGTTCCAATTTGCAATTTCTAATGCAAAAGCAACATTCTCTTCAACTGTTCTTGATGAAAGTAAATTGAAGTGTTGGAATATCATTCCTATTTTCTTTCTTCTTTCTAAAAGTTGAGTTTTGTTAAGACTTAAAATATCTTCCCCATTAATTAAAATTTTTCCACTTGTAGGCTCTTCAAGTCTGTTAATAAGTCTTATGAGAGAAGATTTTCCAGCACCACTTAAACCTATAATTCCAAAAATATCCCCTTCATTAACTTTTAAATTAACATCTTTTACAGCATGCAAGCCATTGGAATAAATTTTATTTACATTTTCAAGTGTAATCATTCTTCCCCCTGCTTTCTACTATATAATTTTACTTAATTAAAAAATCCACACCTTATAGAGTATGGATTGGTTATTTGTTTAAATTGACCTCTCCATCTCTCTGGAATTAGCACCACACATTTAAGTAGGTTGCTGAAACATCATTGGGCCAGTCCCTCAGTTTCTCTGGATGGTTATTTATTTTAAGTAATCTATTTCTTGATGTTGGAACAAGTATATAATATTCTATTAAATTTGTCAACAATTATTTATTAAAAATTTTTCAGATTTTTAATAAAGCTATATTAATATATTCTTATATATGAAAAAGTATAAAAAGATAAAATTCTTGATAAAATTTAATTAAAATTATATAATTAAAGGTAATTTAATAAAAGAATTGGAGAAAATATATGTTACATAAAGAAAATTGTTTTATTGCAGAAATAGAAGGTATATTTGACAGGAAAATTTTAGAGGAAGCTAATAATATTAGCTTTGTTTGTACTTCACTTGCAATCGGAAGTGATAGACAGCTTGGAAAAGTACTTTTAGAAACATATATTTATACTTTATCAGAATTAGAAATTTTACCTAAAAATATTTTTTTATTAAATGAGGCAGTTCTTTTAACACTACCCATTTCAGATTGTTGTCTTTATTTAAAAAGATTGCAAGATAGAGGAGTAGAAATTTTAGTTTGTGATACTTCAGCTAATTATTATGATATAGTAAAAAAAATGCAAGTTGGAAAATTAATTGGAATGAAAACCATAATTGAAAAGCAATTAGGAGCTACAAAATTAATTAACATAAGTTAAAGAAAGAAGGGATAAAAAATGGATTGGAATGGACGTGTTGATGGTTCAGATGAAGACATACTGAGAATACATCAAGTTGTACAAGTTAAAAGTTTAGATGAATTAATGGCAGATGACTATACTGGGAAAAAAGTATGTTTTGTTAGCTATAATTCTAATGAAGGAATAAGAAGAAATAATGGAAGATTAGGAGCAGCTGATGGATGGAAACATTTAAAGACAGCATTATCTAACTTTCCTATATTTGATACAAATATAAGATTTTATGATTTGAGAGATCCAGTTGATGTAAAAGGAGGGAAATTAGAAGAAGCTCAAGAAGAATTAGCAGAAGTGGTTGCTAAGCTAAAATCAAAAGACTATTTTGTTGTATGTATGGGTGGGGGGCACGATATTGCCTATGGTACATATAATGGAATTTTATCTTATGCAAAAACACAATCAAAAAATCCTAAAATTGGGATAATAAGTTTTGATGCCCATTTTGATATGAGAGAATATGATAAAGGTGCAAACTCTGGAACAATGTTTTATCAAATAGCAAATGATTGTAAAAGAGATGGAATAAAATTTGATTACAATGTTATAGGCATACAAAGATTTTCAAATACAAAGAGATTATTTGATAGAGCTAAAAGCTTTGGTGTAACATATTATTTAGCTGAAGATATTTTAAAATTAAGTGATTTAAACATAAAACCAATATTAGAAAGAAATGATTATATACATTTAACTATTTGTACAGATGTATTTCATATAACTTGTGCACCAGGAGTAAGTGCTCCACAAACATTTGGTATTTGGCCAAACCAAGCAATAGGGCTTTTAAATACTATTGCTAAAACTAAAAAGAATTTGACATTAGAAGTTGCTGAAATCAGTCCAAGATATGATTATGATGATAGAACTTCAAGGCTTATTGCAAATTTAATTTATCAAGTTATATTGAAACATTTTGATTGTGAAATAAATTAAAAATATTAAAAATATATTATAGAAGCTATTGTAAAACCTTAAATTACAATAGTTTTTTTACTACAAGAGGAAAAGCAAAATTAAAAAAAAACACAGTGGTTACAAGAATGAATATTCAGCTTGATGGAATGAAAAAATATGAGAAAAGTTATATAATAGGATGAACGAGAAATTGACAAATTTGAAGTTGTTTTGATGAAAATTTATAATGGAACATCTGTCAGAAATGGTAGATGTTTTTCTTTTGGCTTGGATTGTTTCGGAACTAAGTATGATGGGAATTTTCTGAAGAATAATAAGTGTAAAAATAAACATTGACATCAATCTATGTATAGTGTATAATACTAAACATAGATGACTATCTATGTAAAGGAGAAAATATGAATACAATAGACGTAGCATTAATTTGTAAAGCTCTGGGAGATAGTAACAGATTGCAGATTATCCAAATGCTCTCCGATGGGGAAAAATGCGGTTGTAAACTATTGGAGGCATTTGAAATTACACAGCCAACACTATCTCATCATATGAAAATTTTAAATGAATGTGGATTGGTTAATTACTGGAAAGAAGGTAGATGGCATCATTATTCCTTGAATTGTGAGACCTTGAATATTTTTAAAACTTTTGTTGAAGGATTATCTTGCTACAAAGAAGAAAGCGGGTGCAGTCAGTGATGATTTGGGATTTTATTCAAAACCAGATTCTGGGAATGAAGTGGATGAATACACTGATTGGAAATCTATTAGAGAAAGCAGGAGTTGATACTTCAGGCAGAATGGGGGGAAGTATACAGTTTTTCCTATATGATGTTTTGAAGATTATGATACTACTTTGCATCTTGATTTTTATGATTTCATATATTCAAAGCTACTTTCCACCAGAGCGAAGCAAGAAGCTTATGGGGCGTTTTCATGGAGTATGGGCAAACGGTATTGCGGCATTGCTTGGCACAGTGACACCATTTTGTTCCTGCTCGTCTATTCCACTTTTTATCGGATTTACCAGTGCGGGGCTTCCATTAGGTGTGACATTTTCCTTTTTGATTTCATCGCCAATGGTAGACTTAGGGAGCCTTGTTTTACTGATAAGTATCTTTGGTTCTAAAGTTGCTATCATATATGTGATTGCAGGGCTTGTTATTGCGGTGATAGGTGGAACGATTATTGAAAAACTGGATTTAGAAAATGAAGTGGAAGAGTTTGTTCAAAAAGCGAATGTAGTCGATATCGATATGGATGAACCGACGCAAAAAGAAAGGATTTCTTTGGCAAAACAACAAGTTATAGACACGTTTAAGAAAGTATTTCTCTATATTTTGATTGGCGTTGGAATAGGAGCTGTTATTCACAATTGGATTCCAAAGAGTTGGGTAGAAAAGATTCTTGGCAGTAATAATCCATTTGGTGTAATTCTGGCAACGCTGGTTGGTATTCCTATGTATGCAGATATTTTTGGTACGATACCAGTAGCAGAGGCACTACTTGCAAAAGGTGCACAGCTTGGAACAATTTTAAGCTTTATGATGGGTGTAACTACACTTTCCTTACCGTCAATGATTATGCTTAGAAAAGCAGTAAAACCGAAGTTAATTGGGATTTTTATTGTAATATGTGCTGTTGGAATTGTTATTGTAGGCTATTTCTTTAATAAAATTCAGTATCTATTAGTTTAGAAAAATATAAGAAAAAAAGGAGATTGAAATTATGAGCTTATTTAGAAAGAAAAAAGAAGAAAAGGAAATGGTTAAGGAACAATCTAGCTGCTGTGGAGGAACTTGTAATGAAGAAAGTGTTGAAGCAACGAAGGAAACTCTTTCATCAGGAGCAAGTGTCAAAGTTCTTGGTGGCGGTTGTGATAAATGCAATGCATTGGAGAAGAATGTGAAAGAAGCACTTAGCGAACTTGGTATGACGGATGAAATTGATCATGTTGCTGATTTTGGTCAGATTGCAGCAATGGGAGTTATGAGCACACCTGCTCTGGTTATTGATAATAAAGTTGTTTCAATGGGGAAAGTGTTAAGCAAGGATGAAGTGATAAAGGCATTAAAGAAAATAAGGGGATAGGTATGAAGAAAGTAGCATTCCTTTGTGTCCATAATTCATGCAGAAGTCAGATTGCAGAAGCATTGAGAAAGTATTTTGCATCCGATGTATTTGAAAGTTATTCTGTCAGAACGGAAACAAAGCCACAAATCAATCAGGATGCAGTTCGTATTATGAAAGAAATGCATGGTATTGATATGGAGAAAGCACAGTATTCAAAGCTAATTTTGGATATACCAGAGCCGGATATTGTTATTTCTATGGGATGTAATGTTGGATGTCCTTTCATTGGAAGACCATTTGATGATAACTGGGGATTGGATGATCCGACTGGAAAATCAGATGAAGAATTCACTGAAATAATCAGCCAGATAGAACTTAAAATAAAGAATTTGATAGATAGAATGAAATAGACAACTCCCAGTTTGTCGCTATAAAACAATTAAATAAAACCACTAAGAGGAAGTAAAAGCAAATAGCCGATACTTCCTTTTTTGATGCTTAAAAAAAGGAGGAAAAGATGAAAATAAGGAATAGATCCCCGACTGTATTGGTGAAAATACTCATAATAAGCAAGTAGTTAGGGCGATAGAGAGAAATCCTATCATCTATTTTTTAATTAAAAATATTTCTTGCAATTTTTCAATATACTGATATAATATAACATATGTTATTTTATTGAAAGGAGGAATTGTATGATTTCAAGAATTAAAAGAAATTTTACTGAATTAATGGAAAGTCTAGTTACTAAAAAAGATGAAATTTTAAAACAAAATAAAATTATAAATCTTGAAAGTCTACTTTCCTTTTATAAAGAAAATAAGAAAATATTTTTAGAAAAAAAAGAAGTTTTATTATCTGCTATAAATGAATATATCACTTCAATTAATTTAAAAATTGATTTAGATTTATCATTTATAGAAAAATTAGATATAACTTGTATCAATGAGTTAATAGAAAAAGTTGAAAAATTTTATGAAGATAATTATATAGAACCAGTAGAAAATGATGTTAGAGAAAAAGTTGTTGAAAAATTCAAAAAAATAATAAAGTTTTCTAAAGTTTTATATATAAATTTTATTGATACAGTTTCAAATTATAGTTTAAATTATTTTAGTAAAAAAGCAGAAAGAGCACGGTCGCCGTATACATGAGACGGATTGCCCCAAGGATATGCTTTGCCGAAATATCCATATGCGCGTCCCCCATGTAGGCGCGGAAATGCCGCTCTCCGAAATAGTAGTTCACACCACCGAGTCGAATGTGCAACGCTCCTGCAACAGGAGCCTCCGCATGTCCGCCATTCGGACTCGGATGTCCTGCAGCATCGCGTACAAGGATGTTCAGCGCATTGCGCCCGTCATAACCGAGGAGAAACGCCGCCATCACGAAGAGCATACCCGTGATGCGCGCAGGTACGAAGTTCAGAATATCGTCAACGCGTGCCGCCATGCGGCCAAAGTAAAGATAGCGCTCATTCTTATACCCGAGCATGGAGTCCATCGTATTCGCCGCGCGATAGAGCACGGCGAGCGGCGCACCGCCGAACGCAAAGAAGAAGAGCGGTGCGATCACGCCGTCCACGGTATTCTCTGCCACGGTCTCAATCGTCGCACGCGCCGCATCTGCCTCATCGAGCTGCGCTGTATCACGCCCGACAATATACCCAACGTGCTCGCGTGCCGCCGCAAGATCCCCTTTGATGAGGAGTGCATGGATGTCCTGTCCTGCCTTTGCGAGCATACGCGGTGAAATGCAGAAATAGAGCAGGATCGCACTGACGATATCCACTCCCCATGCTACAGGCAGCGCGCGTGCCGCTAGCAAAAGTCCCTCCGCAAACGCATAGGAGATGCTGAGCACGAGCAGTGTAAGGAGTGCCCCCATTGCAAATTTTCGCTGATCGCTTCCATTTATGGGATAAAGCAATTTTTCAAAACACGAGATCAGTCGACCAAGTACGGCAACGGGGTGCCACCGCGACTGCGGGTCACCGAGGACAGTATCGAGGAAGAATGCCGCCATAGCGATAAGCGAGGCAGGAATCATCTGCTCCCCTCCATAATCGCCCGCAGCTTGTCTATATCAATGCTCGCGCGCACCGTTTCCGCGAGGCGATCATAGGCGCGCTCCTTCGCTTCGCGATAGCGATGCTGCACGGACGTTTCTTCCCAGCCACGCCGCACACGCAGACGGTTGAGCAGATCACGTCGAAAGTTGTCGTCATCAAAGACACCGTGAATATATGTGCCCATAACAAGCCCATCCGCCGAAACCGCGCCGTCAGGAACATCGATCGCAGTTCCGCCTGCCGAAATAATGTGAAACGGACGATGAACGTCCTCGACGAAGCACGTTTCTCCCATATGGATCTCATAGCCTTGGAGATTCACTCCCGAAATCTGTGTGCCGAGAAATGAAAGCTCTGCCGATGCCGTGACTTGCCGCAGACGTTTATGTGCGGCAAAGGTCGTTTCAATCGGCAGATAGCCGAAGCCCGCTGTTTCATCATGTTCCGACTCCGTATGAAGCGGATCGCGCACAACTCTGCCGAGCATCTGATAGCCGCCGCAGATACCAAAGAGCGGCGTTCCATCCTTCACACGCTCCCGAATTGCCGCTTCAATCCCCG
>ERZ772921.2250-NODE-2250-length-10569-cov-4.141526_pt1 | contig 10569 bp, 10 predicted proteins | sample MGYA00512117_ERZ772921 | MGnify/ENA primary metagenome ERZ772921 (study PRJEB29015, sample SAMEA2737944) | human oral metagenome | biome: human oral; feature: human-associated habitat; material: dental | place: China | collected 2150 ... | reverse complement strand
ATTGCGCATTTGCGACATCGACGGCAAACGCGGCAAAAAAGGGAAGGTTTTGGACGTATCAGGTCGTCTGAAAACCATTAAGGCGGGCGATTAACCGCCGAGGCCGTCTGAAAACACGGCGAAAGCCGCCGTGCGATAATCCTATCGAAAACATTACTGGAATAACCGACGAAACGATTACGAAACCGATACGAACATGGATAAGTCTTTTTTCCCGAAAACCAATGAATGGAACGAGCAGGTAGACCGCATTCCGTGGCTGCTCAATATCTGCCGGCTGACCATCCTGCTGTCGATGTTTGTGCTGTATCTGATGTCGGTTTTTTCGGGAAACGTCGGGCTGAAAAAAATGGTGCCGCCAACCGTTTTCTACATTTGGGCCGCCGTTTATGCCGGAATTACCCTGATTTCGATTATCCGGCCGCATTGGGTGCGGCAGGAAAACGATAAATTGCCCAATGCCAGCGCGGTAGTCGATATCGTGATGATTATGGCCTTGGTGTACTTGACGGGCGGTATAGGGACGGGTATCGGTATTTTGGTGCTGCCGTTTGTCGCCACATCGTGCATGCTCAGTTACGGCAGGTTTCCGGTTCTGTATGCCGGTTTTACCACGGTGTGCATCCTGTGCGTGATGTTTTTGAGCGACCAATTGAGTTTGGATGCCGAAACATGGGACGGCCGAAATATCGGTACCGCCATTATGTTGATTGGTGCATCGTTTGCTGTGGCTTATCTTACTTCATACAGTGCCACTTTCCTGCGTGATGCCACTGCTTCGGCACGGAAGCACAAACGGAACTACAACCGCGTGCGCGGGCTGAACCAGTTGGTGTTGAACCGGGTGCAGGAAGCGGTGATTGTGATTGACCCGGAATTGAAAGTATGGTTGTTTAACCGTCAGGCGAAGAATTATTTTTCCGGCTTGGCGGCAGAGCATAAAGAACCGATTTTCGAAGATTTGGTTGCGCGTTGGTTGTTAAACCCTGAAAAATCATTTGAGGCCGACATCCATCTGCATCGGTTTTCCATGCACGTCCGTGCCGTGCCCATGGTGCAGGAAGACGGCAAATTGCTGATGTTGTTTTTGCGCTCGTTGCGTGAAATCGCTGCCGAAGCCATGGCAACCAAACTGGCTTCCCTCGGCCAGCTGACCGCCAATCTGGCGCATGAAATCCGCAACCCGATGTCTGCCATCCGTCATGCCAACGACCTGTTGCAGGAAAACATAGAAGACCCGGTCAGCAAGAAACTGCACGGTATCATCGACGGTAATATTCGTCGTATCGACAAGATGCTGGAAGATGTTTCTACATTGAACAAAAAAGACAATCTCGGCCGTGAAAGCATCAATCTGATGAAATTCTGGCTGGCATTCAAGCAGGAATTTACACTGAACAACCCAAGCTCGGTCGGCTGCATCAAAATGGAAATGCAGGGAAAAAATCTGACTGTTACAGCCGATCCCATGCATGTGCAGCAAATTATGTGGAACTTGTGCAATAACGCTTGGCGGCACAGTACGAAGGGCAGTGACGCCATCAAAGTATCGATTAAGCCGAGCGGCAAACTGAATGTTTCGATCGTGGTGTCGGATGATGGCCCGGGTGTGGCTCCCGAAATCCGCAACCAGTTGTTCGAACCGTTTTTCACTACCGAAAAAGGCGGCACCGGGCTGGGGCTGTATGTTGCCCGCGAACTGGCTCATGCCAACTTGGGACAATTGCACTACCATCCCGAATTGAATGGATTCGAATTGATTTTACCGAAAGACAACAATCATGAAGAGTAACGATCTGCAATATCCGGTATTGGTCGTAGACGACGAGGCGGACATTCGCGACCTGATGGAAATGACCCTGATGAAGATGGGGCTGCGGGTGGAAACCGCCGTCGGTGTGGACGATGCCAAAGAAAAATTGGAAAACAACGACTATTCGCTGGTATTGACGGATATGCGTATGCCCGACGGTTCGGGTTTGGAAGTGGTGCAGCACATCAATAAGCTGATGCTTGACACGCCCGTGGCCGTGATTACCGCTTTCGGTAATGCCGACCAGGCAGTGGAGGCATTGAAAGAGGGTGCGTTCGACTACCTGCAAAAACCGATTACCCTGTCCCAACTGCGTTCGTTGGTCAAATCGGCAGTCAAAGTAAACGAACCTGAAGAAAAGCCCCAGGCTGCTCCGGCCGCACCTACGCCCGCTCCGGCTGCCCAACCTGTTCCTTCATTTGTACCGCCGCCCGTGCCGCCGAGGCCGCAGCCCATAGCTGCCGTCCCCTCAAGGCCGTCTGAAAGTGCGGCGAAAACTGTCAGGAAAGGCATTTCCGGCGGTATAGACCGTCCGATGACGCCTCCGAGTGCATTGAGTTCCCTGCGCGAGCGTTTCCGCAGTGCCCCGACGCAAAATACTCAGGCTGTAGCAGGCATGGCATCGGAGCCGGAAGTCGGCGGCGATATCGATATGCCGCGCCTTTTGGGTATGTCGCCGCAGATGGTGGAAGTGCGCCACTTAATCCGCCGCTTGGCCGGAAGTAACGTGCCGGTTTACATTTCCGGCGAATCCGGTTCGGGTAAAGAGCAGGCCGCCCGCAGCATACACGAACTGTCTCCGCGTGCGGTCGGTCCGTTTATCGCGGTGAACTGCGGCGCAATTCCCGAAAACCTGATGGAAAGCGAATTTTTCGGTTACAAAAAAGGCAGCTTTACCGGTGCAGACCAAGACCGTCTCGGCTTTTTCCAACATGCCGACGGCGGTACGCTCTTCCTCGACGAAGTCGCTGATTTGCCGTTGGCCATGCAGGTCAAACTCCTGCGCGCCATTCAGGAAAAGGCCGTCCGCCGCATCGGTGATGCCAAAGAAACGCCTGTGGACGTGCGCATCATCTGCGCCACCCACAAAAACCTGGAAGCGTTGGTAGAAAGCGGCGCATTCCGCCAAGACTTATACTACCGCCTCAACGTCGTGACCCTGCATATGCCCCCGCTGCGCGAGATGCGCGAAGATTTGGGCGGCCTGATTCTGCGCCTGTTGAACAAATACCGCGACGGCGTTCCGGGCGGCTACAAACTCAGCCCCAAGGCACAGGAAGCCTTGTTGTCGTACAGCTATCCGGGCAACTTCCGCGAATTGGAAAACATCTTGGAACGCGCCATTGCCCTGACGATCGGCAACATCATCCAAGTAGACGATTTGCAGCTGACCGCAGGAAACGGCCCGCGCCTCAGCGATTTGCCGACCCGTTCGGCAGCCGAGCCGCAGACTGAAGCCGTCGTCGAAAAGGCTGCGGACGATGCTGCGGAACTGCCGCCGATGAATTTTGACGATTTGCCGCAGTTTATTCCCGGTCAGACGCAGATTCAGGAATATCTCGACCTGTTGGAGCGTTCGATTATCGAGCAGGCCTTGCAAATTACGCGCTACAACCGCACGCAGGCCGCCAAGCTGCTGGGCATCAGTTTCCGTTCGATGCGTTACCGCATGGAACGGTTGAGCATCGAATAAACGCCCGCCGTTGTTTGCCAAAAGAAAACAGGCCGTCTGAAAAAGGTTTTCAGACGGCCTGTTCGAATGTGTTGCAGACTAATTAGTAGTCTATGGTTTCACGGATGATTTTCAGGTCGGGATAGGACAGGATAATGTCGTATTCGCGGCCGTTTTTATAGGCTTCGATTTCCAGTACGGGTTTGCCCCAGTGGTCGTCGGGATCGACTTCGTGTACTTGGTAACCGCGTTGTTCCAACATTCTGACTGCTTTGGCACGGTTTTGCTCGAAGTTTTTGTCGCTGTAAATTTGATGTTCGATGTAGTCGTTGGCCGAAGCAGAAGCAGCAGACAGGGCGATGATGGCGGTAATGAGGAATTTTTTCATGATGTTTTCCTTTCGGTTGGTGAATGTTGTTTCGATGAGTGTTATTAAACCGTATTCGGATTAGGGGAAAATTAGAGGAGTGTAATTGAAGTGTAAAGCTGTCAAAAAGGCCGTCTGAAAAAGGTTTTTCAGACGGCCTGATGTATTGATTCAGCGGCAGGAGTCCATGCATTCGCGTACCAGCTCCGGCCCTTGGTAGATTAGGCCGCTGTAGAGTTGGACCGCCGTTGCGCCGAGCCGCAGTTTCTCCGCCGCATCTTCGCCGCAGACGATGCCGCCTACGCCGATGATGGGGACGGTGCTGCCCAATATTTCGGCCAAACGGCGCAGGACGAGATTGCTTTTTTCGCGCACCGGCAGGCCGCTGAGGCCGCCTTGTTCTTGGGCGAGCGGATGGTTGCCCAAGGCCGTTTTGTCGATGGTGGTGTTGGTGGCGATGATGCCGTCCATTTCGACGTTTTGCACCACATGGGCGATGTCGGCGATTTGCGTTTCGTCCAGGTCGGGCGCGATTTTGACTGCCAGCGGCACATAGCGGCCGTGGGATGCGGCCAGTTGCGCCTGTTTGTCTTTCAGCGCGGTCAGCAGGGCGGTCAGTTCGTCGCCGCCCTGCAGGGCGCGCAGGTTTTTGGTGTTGGGCGAGGAAATATTGACGGTGATGTAGTCGGCATGGGCGTAGGCCTTTTCCAGACAGATTAAATAGTCGTCGGCGGCGTTTTCAATCGGGGTAACGGCGTTTTTGCCGATGTTGATGCCCAGTATGCCCCGGTACGCGCTTTTTTCGATGTTGCGAATGGCTGCGTCGATGCCGTGGTTGTTGAAACCCATGCGGTTGATGACGGCCTGTTGCTCGGGCAGGCGGAACAGGCGCGGCTGCGGGTTGCCGTCCTGCGGCCTGGGGGTAACGGTGCCGATTTCGATGAAGCCGAAACCGAGTGCGGCCAGCGCGTCGATGTATTCGCCGTTTTTGTCCAGTCCGGCGGCCAGCCCGACCGGATTGGGCAGCTGCAGGCCCATCAGTTCGGTGGGACGGCTGCGCGGCGGCACGGGGGCGGTCAGTCCGAAACGGGCGGCCAGTTTCAGCATGGCCAAAGTGGTGTGGTGGGCCTGTTCGGGTTCCAGGCGGAAAATCAGGGGTCGGAGTAGTGAATACATGATGGAGGCCGTCTGAAAAATAGGGAAGGAAGGGTCATTTTAACCTAAAACGTATCGGCCATGCGGCGGGAAATACCGCTTCCGGCAGGCAGGCGGATGTATTTAAAACGACGAACCCGGCCGGCTGAGAAAGTCTTGTTCCTCAGCCGTGCTTTCCCGACCCAAAACGGCATTGCGGTGCGGATAACGGCCGAAGCGGTCGATGACGGCTTTATGCCGCAATTCGAAATCCGACGCTGATTCGGAAGTGTAGCGTTCGAAGAGTGTGGCGGCTTGGGTGTGGATGGCGCGGCTTTCGCTGTGCATCAGCGGCATCAGTATGAAATGCCGCTCTTCTTCTTTCATGGCGGCGAATCCGGGCAGACGGACGGCTTCCTGTGCGAGGCAGACGGCGGCCAAATCTTGCGCGAAGGCGGCCGGGCTGTCGCGGAACAGGTTGCGCGAAAATTGGTCGAGTACGATGATTTCGGCCAGCCTGCCGCGCAAGGTGTCGCGCCAGTCGGCCAGTTCTCCTGCCGCCGCCTGTTGCCACAGCGGGAAAAAACGGCTGCGGATTTGTTGGTCGAAATCGTCGTTTTTGGCAAACCAAAACGGGCGGTTTGGTTCGGCAAACCAAAAATCCAATACGTCTTGGGCATTCATTGGTTTTCCTTTCTGATTGGAGGCAGGGTCGCAGGGCATCCGAGGCCGTCTGAAAAGGCTGGTTGCGGTTGCTTGGTGAGGTTTGCGGCAGCGGCAAAGGTTTTATTGGGATTCCGCAGCAACGCCGATTCTTGTCGGAACTTTGTTTGGATTTTGCAGAAACCCTTCTTCCTAGCGGAAGCTCCGTTTTAGCTTCGCAGAAACTCGCTGCGCTTGTTTTAGCTTCGCAGAAACCCTGCTTCCTAGCGGAAGCAGAGTTTTCAGACGGCCTGTGTTTATTTGGCTGCTTCGGGCAGGGTTTGTTCGAACGATTCGGTCAGCAGTCCGCCGTGCGTGAGGTCGGCGTGGTGGCGGTATTGTACCTGCAGGCCGTGTTGCCGCAGGCGTTCGGCCAGTTGTTTTGCGCTGTCGGTCGGCACGGCGCGGGTAACGGCTTCTCGGTGGGATAGCATGGCGGCCTGTTGCGGGTTGGCGGGTCGTTTGTTGTCGTTTGTACCGCTTTTTTCGATGGTAAGGCTCAGGTTGCTTGGAGGAGGCCGTCTGAAAAACGGTTCGGCGTATTGCAGCATCAGACCGTTTTGCCACCACAGCGAGGGGTCGGCGGCGACGTAGCGGGTGAAGGCCTGCGGCTCGTTGAACAGGGTGTGGAGGATGAACAGGCCGCCGTAGGAGTGTCCCCACAGGGTTTGTTTGTGCGGGTCGGTGCGGACGAGGCGGTCGATTTGCGGCCGGACTTGGTGCAGGATGAATTTGAGGAATGGCGGTGCGCCGCCGTTGCTGCGTTCGGGTGTCAGCTGGTCGGGCATGGTTTTGCCTTGCGGATCGGGTGGGGTGTAGTCGTAGGCACGGGCGGCGGTATCGAAGCGCAGTTCGGTCGGGTAGCCGATGAGGACGAGGACGGGCAGTTGCTCGGGCGGGAGTTTGAGGCGGTCGGGGGCGAGGTATTCGAGCAGGGCGTTGCCGTCAAGTGCGTAAAGGGCGGGGAAGCCGCGGGCGGGCGGGGCGGCTTTGGGAATACCGACGAAGATGCGGTGCGGCCGGTTTTGGCTGTCTTTGATGTCGAGTGTGCGGAAGGTGTAGGCGTTGTGCTGCTGCGAGAGGACGGCTGTATCGGCGCGGCGGGTGATTTCGTTGTTGGGCGTCGGCGCGGCGGAAACCATGCTCGCGGCGGTCATCAGGGCAAGGGGGAGGAAGTGTTTGTTCATGGGTTGCTCGTTGTGTCGGGTGGGTCGGGATGCCGTCTGAAAGGGTTTGGCGAGGGTGTTTGGATTTTGCAGTTTTTGTTTCTGTTTTGCAGAAACCCTGTTTACTGATGGAAGCCTCGTTTTGGCTTCGCAGAAACCCGCTACGCCCGTTTTAGCTTCACAGAAATTCTGCTTCCTGATGGAAGCCTCATTTTAGCTTCGCAGAAACTCGCTGCGCTCGTTTTCAGACGGCCTGTGTGTCAGCGTTTGGCTTTAAAGCTGAGCAGGTGTTGCCGTGTGGCCAGCCATGCGCCGGCGATGCCGAGTGCGGCGACGATGCCGCAGACGGACAGCCATTCCCATGTGTGGAAGAAACGCCATTCGATGTTGAGGCCGTAGGGGCGGAAAATCTGTGCCACCAGGGGTTGGGTGGCGTGTATCAGCCAGGCGCACAGTGCAAGGCTCAGGCCTGCGGCCAGAAGGCTTTGCCAGACGGCCTGATAGAGGAAGGGGCGGCGGATGAAGGAGGACGGCGCGCCTAGGAGTTTGGTGATTTCGATTTCTTCTTTGCGGCTGAGGATTTGCAGTCGGATGGTGTTGTGCGCCACCAAAACGAAGGCCACGCTGAGGGTAACGGACAGGAAGGCCAACACTTTTTGAACGAAATCGTCGATTTGGTAGAGGGTTTGCATCCATTCGGTGTCGAGTTGGGCGGATTCCACCATCGGCAGCTTGGCCAAATCCTGCCTCAGTGCCTGCATTTCAGACGGCGTGCCGCCCGGCTTGGGGCTGACGACGAATGCGTCGGGCAGCGGGTTGCTGTCGAGCATGGAGACGATGTCTTGCTCGCCCATGCTGGTTTGCAGTTCGCTCAAGCCCTGCGTCTTGCCGATAAATTCGCTTTTTTCAATCCGTTTGTCGGCGGCAAGCAGTTCTTTGACGACGGCGCTGTCGGCTTCGTCGGCGTTTTGTTCCATATATAGGGTGATTTGCGGCGATTCGTTCAGTTTGCCGAGTACGGCCTGGCTGCTTTGCACGCCGAGGTAGAGTGCCAGCGGCAGGCTCATGGCGATGGCCAGCATGACGAGTATCAGCAGGGTGGCCAAAGGTTGTTTGAACAGCTGGCGGACGGCGTTTTTGGCCGCTTCGAAGTGTAGGGTGAAGTAGTTCATGAGGCAAACCTGCCTTCCTGCAGGCGCAAAATGCGGTGGCCGTAATCGGCCATCAGGGTTTCATCGTGGGCGGCGACGATGACGGTGGTACCCGCTTCGTGAAAGGTTTTGAACAGTTCCATGATGTCGAGCGCGTAGGCGCGGTCGAGGTTGGCCGAGGGTTCGTCGGCAATCAGCAGGCTGGGCTGGTGGACGACGGCGCGCGCGATGCACAGGCGTTGCTGTTCGCCGCCCGAAAGGGTGACGGGGTCGGCGTTTTCACGTCCGGCCAGTCCGACTTTCGCAATCGCCACCCGCGCGCGTTTTTCTGCTTCGGCACGGCCGTAACCGATGATTTGCAATGGCAGCAGGACGTTTTGCAGCACGCTGCGGTCAAACAGGATTTTATGGTCTTGGAAGACGATGCCGATATGCTGGCGCAGGAAGCCGATTTGGTTGTCGTTCAGGCTGCCGATGTCGCGGCCGTTCATCCACACTTTGCCGGAAGACGGTTTGGTAATGCCGGCAATCAGTTTGAGGACCGTCGATTTGCCTGCACCCGAATGGCCGGCGACAAAAATCATCTCGCCTTTTTCAATTTGGAAACTGACGTTTTTCAGCGCCTGGAAACCACCTCTGTAGGTTTTGGAAACTTGTTCGAAACGTATCATGGAAAAACGGGGTTATCGATAAAAAACGTTGGCATTATAGCCGAAAATAATCGCAGGCCGTCTGAAAGCCGTTCAGACGGCCTTGAAGGATAAATAAAATTGATGGGGACGTGCAAATACAGTAAACTGCGTCTATTTAAAAAATTTATGGTATCCGCAGTATGAAACCTGCTTTTGAAATCAAATCCGCCCGCACCGACGCATTGGCCGTTTATCTGCACAATGCCGATGCCGCCGCATTGGATGCCGCATTGGCCAAGTGCGCGGCGCAATATCGCGAGCTCAACCTGCCGCTGATATTGGATATGCAGGATTTCCGTCCGTCCGAGGCCGATTTGCCCGCCGTGCTGGCCGTTTTCCGCCGCCACCGCCTGCCTGTCGCCGCTTTGCGGCACAGCGACGAAGCCTGGGCGGCAACGGCAGCCGGCAACGGCCTGCCTTTTACGGTGCCGGGTAAAGACCGTCCTGTTCCGCTGGAAACGGCGGATGCGGGGACGGTGGCCGAAATCACAAGTGAAGTTGCATCCGAAACGGCTAAACAAGCCGGACATCCGACCGTCCTGGTTGCCGATCCGGTGCGGACCGGGCAGCAGGTGTATGCGGAAAACGCCGACTTAATCGTTACCGGAACGGTCAGCGAAGGGGCGGAGCTGATTGCCGACGGCAACATCCATATCTACGCATCGATGCGCGGCCGCGCGCTGGCGGGGGCCAAAGGGCGGCGCGACGCACGCATTTTCATTCATTCCATGCAGGCCGAACTGGTATCGATTGCGGGCATCTACCGCAACTTCGAACAGCAGTTGCCCGAACATTTATATCGGAAGCCGGTACAGATACACCTGCAGGACGACCGTTTGGTCATTGCGGCCATCGCGGCTTAGCCGGATGCCGTATCATTCGAACCCTGAATATTTTGCATTGAAAGTAAAGGAAACATTGTGGCAAAAATCATCGTTGTAACTTCAGGCAAAGGCGGTGTGGGTAAAACCACCACCAGTGCGAGCATCGCTTCCGGTTTGGCACTCCGCGGCCATAAAACCGCCGTGATCGACTTCGACGTCGGCTTGCGCAACCTGGATTTGATTATGGGCTGCGAACGCCGCGTGGTATACGACCTGATCAACGTCATCCAAGGGGAAGCCACCCTCAACCAAGCCCTGATTAAAGACAAACATTGCGATAAACTGTTCATCCTGCCTGCCTCGCAAACACGCGACAAAGACGCGCTGACCAAAGAAGGAGTGGAAAAAGTACTGAACACGCTGACCGGCGAGATGGGTTTTGAATTCGTCATTTGCGATTCGCCTGCCGGTATCGAACAAGGCGCACTGATGGCACTGTATTTTGCCGACGAAGCCATTGTAACCACCAACCCAGAGGTTTCCAGCGTGCGGGATTCCGACCGCATCCTCGGCATTCTGCAAAGCAAATCCCGTAAGGCGGAACAGGGCGGAAAGGTAAAAGAATACCTGCTGATTACGCGCTATTCGCCGGAGCGGGTTGAAAAAGGCGAGATGCTGTCGGTGGACGACATCTGCGATATCCTGCGCATCCCGCTGATCGGCGTGATTCCCGAATCGCAAAACGTATTGCAGGCCTCCAATGCCGGTATGCCCGTCATCCATCAGCAGGATGCGGTGGCCGCAGAAGCCTACAAAGACGTGATTGCCCGCCTGTTGGGCGAAAACCGCGAAATGCGCTTCCTGGATGCCGAGAAAAAAGGCTTTTTTCAACGTTTGTTCGGGGGGTGATATGTCGTTGATCGATATACTGTTCGGCAAAAAACAGAAATCGGCCGAAGTTGCCCGTGACCGCCTGCAGATTATCATCGCGCAGGAACGTGTCAAAGCCCAGGCTCCAGACTATCTGCCCACCTTGCAGAAAGAATTG
>ERZ772921.2244-NODE-2244-length-10581-cov-7.189246_pt1 | contig 10581 bp, 9 predicted proteins | sample MGYA00512117_ERZ772921 | MGnify/ENA primary metagenome ERZ772921 (study PRJEB29015, sample SAMEA2737944) | human oral metagenome | biome: human oral; feature: human-associated habitat; material: dental | place: China | collected 2150 ... | reverse complement strand
GCGCGGTCGCGGGAGAGGCCGCCGGGGCCAAGAGCCGAGAGGCGACGCTTGTGGGTCAGGCCCGCGAGTGGGTTGTTCTGGTCCATGAACTGCGAAAGCTGCGACGTTCCGAAGAACTCTTTGATGGCTGCAACGATCGGCCGGATGTTGATGAGCGAGGACGGTGTGATGGCCTCCGCCTCCTGCGTCGTCATGCGCTCGCGAACCATGCGGTCCAAACGCGAAAGCCCGGTGCGAACCTGATTCTGGATGAGCTCGCCGACGGCGCGAATGCGACGGTTGCCGAAGTGGTCGATGTCGTCGGTCTCGATCTCCACTTCGGCGCCGCCCTCGCCGCACACGACCTTCTCATGCCCGGCGTGAAGCGCTAAAAGATAGCGCAGCACGGCCGTGATGTCAGAGATGCCGAGCTGGCGTGACTCGTTGGCCGGGTCGAGGCCGAGCTTCTTGTTGAGCTTGAAGCGGCCGACCTTGGCAGTGTCGTAGCGCTTCGTGTTGAAGTAGAAATTGTTGAGAAGCGCGCGCCCGGCCTCGGCCGTCGGCGGCTCGCCCGGGCGAAGCTTGCGGTACAGGTCCGTCAAAGCCTCTTCTTGGGTGTGCACGGTGTCCTTCTCGAGCGTCTCGATGAGCGCCGGGAAATCGCCGAAGATTTCACGGATCTCTGACTCGCTCATGCCGAGGGCCTTGAGGAAGACCGTCACCGACTGCTTGCGCTTGCGGTCCACGCGCACTCCGACGGCGTCGCGCTTGTCGATCTCGAATTCGAGCCAGGCTCCGCGCGAGGGAATGATCTTGACGTTGAACACGTCTTTGTCGGAAGTTTTGTCGGCGAGCCGCTCGTAGTACACGCCCGGCGAGCGCACAAGCTGAGAGACGACGACGCGCTCGGTGCCGTTGATGATGAACGTTCCACGCTCGGTCATGAGCGGGAAGTCGCCGATAAACGTGGTCTGGCTTTTGATCTCGCCGGTCTCGTAGTTTTGGAATTCGGCTGTCACGTACAGCGGAGCGGCGTACGTCAGATCGCGCTCGCGGCATTCGGCGATGGAGTATTTGGGATCCTCCAGGTGCGGGGAGGAAAGCACGAGACCCATGGTTTGGGCTGCGTTTTCAATGGGGGAAATCTCTTCGAAGATCTCCTCGAGGCCGGATTGGGAACCGGGGTTCCGCGAGGTCCACTGCTCGGAGCCGACGAGCCAACCGAAGCTGTCGGTCTGCAGGCCCAGGAGGTTCGGGGGTTGAAGAGGCTCGTGAATCTTGGCAAAGGAAACGCGGTCAACGACCGGCTTTCCATTGCGTGCGGAGAGCGAATAGGTGCGCGAAGCAGCCAAAGGGGTTCCTTCCCTGACGTTGGTAAGGCGGTCGCATCCGGGTATTTCCAATAGTTTCCAAGCTTTGAGGGCCTTCTGGACACACTGGTAGTTACACGAAGCAAATACCTACAATACACCAACTGGCAGGTGCGCGCCACAGCGCGCCCTGTGGAAGGCGTCACTGAACAACTGCGTTCGGAAAAACTGTCCCACACCCGAGCGCGATGTGCAAGTGCGACGCGGTCCGGGGCGGCGATCGGACTCGCGGAGATCGGTCTCGCACCTCGTTCGTCCAAGAATCGGAGCGCTGTTTGCCGGACACCGCTCGTGTCCTCCGCTTTGCGAGGCCGGTCAAGGGGCCGTTTGCAGGTCGACGTCGACGCGGCAGGCGAGGGGAAACACCGTCGGGTCCCTGGACAAGACGCCGTTCACAAGCCGGTGGGCGCGGCTCGCCCGCCAACCGACGCAGCTCACAAATGCTCACAGCCAACCACACGGCTCACAAACCAATCGGCGCAGCCCACAAGCCGACCGACGCAGCCCACAAGCCAACCGGCGCAGCCCACAAGCCGACCACACTGCTCGCTTGAAAATGCCGTCATCGACGACAGTTGACGATAAACGCATGGCGATTAAGGTGACTTCCAGTGGCGATTTGCAACATTCTAACAATATAACGCTATAAAGAATTTCTACACACGTCATAAACTCCGACTTTTGGTTTCTAAATGTAACAAGAAACCTTATGTAACAAAATACTTTTCACGTCGGGCAGTTATATTACTCTTTATCAACTTGCAGTGACAGTTGAGAACTCGAAACGGCAATTCAATAGCCTCTTGCTTCCGAAGAGCCGTCACATAACCGGTCCATCCCCCACCTCGACGAGCAGGCACCTACCTGAATTTGCGGCAAGAGCTGCTAACAAAAGTGATTCTAAACGAGATAAAACCGAGGCCGGCCAACACGCTCCGAGGAAAAGCGACCGACAACGAAGCGGCCTCGGGCTCAAGTAACCTTGAGCCCGAGGCCGCTTTCAGGCCCGAGCCGCTTGGATGGATCCAAGCATTCAAACCGCTTGAAACCGCTGCCGCTCGCGCCTTTGCCTTGGCTTGCGCCACATTGACGTTGCGCAACTCGCGCCGACGCATTCACGCTGAAGCGCACGTGCCTCCGGCACCGCCGCGTTGGCTCTAAGCCGTTCGCACCACTGACATTGGCGCGGCGGGCGTCGGCTCGACGCGGCCCGCTCCCCTTGAAGCGGCAAGCGTGCCTGGCGCCGTTTTAATCCGCTCGCGTCACTTGACGGTGACGGACGCGCCGGCGCCCTCGAGCTGCTCCTTGGCCTTGTTCGCGGCCTCCTTATCGACGCCCTCGAGGACGGCCTTGGGAGCCGAATCGACGAGGTCCTTGGCCTCCTTGAGGCCGAGGGAGGTGAGGGCGCGAACTTCCTTGATGACCGCGACCTTCTTGTCGCCGGCAGCCTCAAGAACGACGTCGAACGAGTCCTTCTCCTCTTCGACGGCGGCGGCCTCTCCACCGGCGGCCGGGGCCGCGGCGACGGCGGCAACGGGAGCCGCGGCGGTGACGTCGAACTCCTCTTCGAACGCCTTGACGAAGTCGTTGAGCTCAACGAGGGTGAGCTCCTTGAATGCAGCGATGAGCTCTTCGATGGTGAGCTTAGCCATGATGGCCTTCCTTCCTGATGCCTGCTACGCGAGCAGATGTATCTGTTGATTGCGCGGCGCCGATCAGGCAGCCGCTTCTTCTTTCGCGCGCAGCGCGTCGATGGTGCGCACCGTCTTTGACACGGGCGCCTGGAAAACGTATGCCGCCTGGAACAGAGCAGCCTTGAGCACGCCTGCGGCCTTGCTGAGGAGCACCTCGCGAGACTCGAGATCAGCAAGCTTCTTGACGTCGTCCTCCGAGAGCAGGTTGCCCTCAAGGACTCCGCCCTTGACGAGGAGTGCCGGATTGTCCTTGGCGAAATCGCGAATGGCCTTGGCGGTGTCGGCAATTTCACCGGTGACGAAGGCGAATGCGGTGGGTCCGGTCAGAAGGTCGTCAAGGCCTTCGATCCCGGCTTCCTTGGCCGCAATCTTTGCCAGCGTGTTCTTGGCGACCTTGAACTGAGCGTTGGCGCCGATCGCGCGACGCAGCGTCTTGAGCTGCATCACGGTCAGGCCGCGGTATTCAGTGAGCAGCACGGCGTCCGAGCTCTCGAACTTCTTCTTGAGCTCGGCAATGGCTGCTGACTTGTCGGTCCGTGCCATAGGGCCTCCCTTCGGTCGTCTGCCGCAAGTATCCGAACATGCAAAAGCCCCGCGCAGGCGCACGGGGCTGGAAGGTCCTCGTTGTCTCACCTGCGCCGGCCTCTTGCGAGTTTCGTCCCGTTTGGCGACGGGCAACCTGCGGTCTTTGGCGTCGCTCAGTTTATTGGAAACATCCCCGATGCGCAAACCGTATAGGCCTCGGCCGCTTGCGTTGTCCGCAGTCATGCCGCTGCGCCCTGCCGTTCCGTCCTCGGCCGACCGTCGCACCTAGGCTCCTCTCGGCAGACTGCCGTGCCTTCGGCGGATCGCCACGCCTACCCGGCCTCAGCCGATCGCCCTCTCGACCTTGTTGATGAGCATGTCGAGCGCAACGAGGTTGTGCCCTCCGTTGGGAACGATGATGTCCGCATTGCGCTTCGACGGCTCCACATAGAGCTCGTGCATCGGCTTGACCGTCGTCAGGTACTGACGCTCCACGGATTCGAGCGTCCGCCCACGTTCGACGACGTCGCGCTTGATGCGCCGGAGGATTCTCACGTCGGCGTCGGTGTCGACGAAGACTTTGATGTCGAGCAGCTCGCATATTTCCGGCGCGGCGTATATGAGGATTCCCTCGACCACGATGATCGGCGCGGGCTCGATCCGCCTGGTTCTATCCGACCGATTGTAACTGGAGTAGTCGTAAACCGGACACTCAACGGGCCGCCCTGCGGCGAGTCGGCGAAGATGCTCGACCATCAGATCGTTGTCGAATGCGTCCGGGTGATCGTAGTTGAGCAGGCACCGTTCCTCATAGGCAAGGTCGTCGTGGGCCTTGTAGTAACTGTCGTGGAAGACGACGGAGGACTTGCCGGGAAACCGCTCCACAAGCTTCCTTGTCAGGGTGGTTTTTCCGCTTCCCGTGCCTCCGGCAACGCCCACTGTCAGCGAGGCCATCACGCGTCCTTCCATCCATGTGCTCTCGATGTGCGTCGCAACTACGGTACGCGTCAGAACCGCCGCACCCCAATCCGCGCCGACGCCGCGCACCGTTCCTCTCTCTCCCCGCCGCAGATCGGCCCTCCGCCCGTCGTCGAACCGGCCTCTCCCCCGTCGTCGGCTCAGACCTACGGGACCTTGGCCATCGCGACCCCGGCGGACATGAAGACGCACCCCGCGATAGCGAAGACGAAGAGCAACTTCGCTCGCTTTCCGTTGCACAGCACGGCTGCGAGCGCGCAGTGCAGGGCGACCGTGCTCATGGCGTACCTCCCCGACACGACGTCGAAGTAACCGCTCGTCGTCATGATTTCGCGGACCTGCACGACCAGAGCCGTCACGAACGGCGATATAGCCGTACTCAAAATGAGGCCGCGCCTGTCCACTGCCTTCCACATGCAGACGACCGAAACGATCAGAAGGACGATGTAGAAAATGTAGAGAATGCCCGCCCATGCGAACGTGGCGCCGGATTTCAGGCCGGGCTGCATGTAGAAGTCGGTGCGCGGATCGGTCAGCCCGTAGGCGTCGATAAGGGTGGGAACCACGTAGTGCAGCGCGCTGTCTTTCAACTTGATCGTCGACAGCCCGTCAATCGCCGGAACGTATCCGGGGGGCGTGCGCACCGCCTGGAACTGGTTCCAAAATAGGTAGGGAACAGCCGCGGCTCCCACTGTCGCGCCGAAGATTCTGCTCAAGTCCTGTCTGTCGTCGGCCAGCAGGCCGAAGACTTTCGGCATGAAGCATGCGAGCAGCACGACGCCGGCGACGGCCAGCATAGCCCCCAGCGACACCACACGGAATGAGGAGACGATGAAGGCCAAGAAGGCGGGGACCCCCCAGCCGAGCTTGTAGCGGGCGAATATTCGCGCACCAACCCAGACGGCAGCGTCACCCGCGAGAAGTGTGATCGCGTCGTTGTGGACTATCGCGGACGACGCCGCAACGGCCGGCGTCGTCAAAGCCAGAAGCGCCCCGGAGAACGCGGCGAGGCGATTGACTCTCCACGCCCTGATGGCGAGAAAGAGGCCGGCGACGCCGAGGGCGACGAACCCCGCAGACACCAGCCTGGCGCCGGTCACGAAATCGACGCCCGTGAGCTCGGAGATCGTCTGGCCGCCAAGCCCCGCCGCGAAGAAATAGGTGGGCGGATGGAATGCGTTGTAGTTCTCGCCCTTGAACGGCCACGACGTCGCGGGTGTTCCCTTGTAGATCGATCCGCATTCAGGCGGCGTGACGTCGCGGATTCCGCCTTCCATTCCACGGCAGGACCAGTCCTCCAGACTTTGCGCAGCCAAAGGCTCCCCCTGAATCGGGATATGCCCAACCGCCACCTTGCGGGCATAATCAATGTATGTCCACTCGTCATACCGACTGATCTGCGTGCCCTCGCTGACCGCTACGAGGCTCCACCCGAGCGATATACAAATGAGCAGAAAGGCCAAGACCCCGTCCCGTCTGAAAAACGAAATCGCCCCACGCACAGCACGACGAGCAACGCCCTTCCCAGTCTCGCGGATCACGAGTCAAGGGTAGGCGATGAAACGCCTGCACACATCATCTTTTATCGAATCCCACAAAAAACCACCAACGAGGAGCCGTGGAGAGAGGCGACGTAGAGAAAGGCAGTTGCGGAAGGGACGCGACGAAGGGCCTCCATAAGCCCGACCGGCATGGGCAAGGCGAAAAATTCAGGACAACAAAGGGCAGCAGCTGCATGCCCAAACTTCGAAGAGTGCCCGACATACAGAGGCCGTCTAACGCAGCGAAGTTGCTGAAGCGCCCCGGCGCAGGGCGTGCCGGGATGCTTCAGCAGACTCAGGCAGGCCGAAACTAGTTCGATTCCGTACCTCGCCTGAAATCCGTCTCGTTCCCGTCGCCTAAGGCCGTGCCCTTTTCCTCCGTCATGAAAGCGGCATCCTCTCCTCCGACAGCGGCCTTTTGCCCCGTGCCGTTAGACGTCTCGCGGGTTCCTGCGCCATTGCGAGACCTTCGCGGCTTGGGCACCGACAGGAACACGACGGCGAAAAAGATCGAGGCAACGACAATGACAATCCCACGCTCATGACGCGCCTCCCGGCAGAGCCTCTGAATATTCCGTCTGATCTCGTCATTGACCTCCATCCTGTACGAAAGACCACCGTCTAAGTACTTCTGAATCTCTTCGGTGCTCTCGACGTCGAATGAATCTGTTATTAGAGGATCCAAGTCATCATTGAAACTCCATCCGACTGCGTGGCACGAAGAGTACACATTGCCGCGCGCGCCTCCACTGTCGATTGAAGGAGGCGTGAGGAAGAGATGACGCACCGTAAAGAACGCCACAAGTGCCACGAGCACTCTGATCCCGATGTAGATGCCCTTATACAATTTGGTTTCCTTTCACAGTCCAGACGAACGCGATGGCACAACATCGACACTCAATAGAGACCATCTCAAACACCTTGGTTCCTTCCACCATCGTTTTGAGAAACGGAGCCATCGTTGCTCTTTAGCACGCCCCATGAAATCACCGAGATCCCTTGTATCCATAGAAGAAGCAAGCGGAGTTGCATTTCATGAACGTCATAGCCGCTCCTCAGTAGAAGAAATCCTGGCGTCTTGCGTGACTCAGTCTTTCCGTGTACCAATCTTTCGATCGGCCAAGATCAAAATATCATCGACGAAACAGAGCTTCAAGACCAACTCAGAACTAGAGAAACCGTTCAGACTGTCTGCAAAAAAGAGCAGACGAAATGGATCTCTCAAGAACAAACGATACGGGTTCCCCAAAGACCGAACTCCCAAGGAACAGGCGAAGCGGGTTCCTGCCACCCTCGCTTGGCATCGCCACAGCTACACAGACCGTCGTTGACAGACGGCTTAGCGGAGCACGACGATTGAAAGGATGCATGCAGCGAATCGAGAAGGATAAAACATGAACGACGTCGATATCCCAGGAAGCGGAACCTTGGCGACACTGCCGGCCTTGGAGAACCTGGAACTGCTGGCGCCTCCGACGGCGGCCGCCCTTCAGGCGATCGCGGCGACCCACCCAAATCTGGCGGCAAAGGTCCGGGTGGCCAAGATCGACCCAGAGCTCGCCGACACCGAAACGATGACAGAGGCGTTCGGCATGGACCTCGCCCTGTCGTCGAACTGCATCCTCGTCGCCGGGAAACGAGCGGGCGAAGAGAGAATCGCTGCGTGCGTCGTCCGCGCCACCACCAACGCCGACGTCAACCACACCGTGAAGAGGACCCTCGACGTGCGCAAGGCTTCCTTCTGGCCGCAGGAGCGGGCGGTGGAAGCTTCGGGGATGGAATACGGCGGAATCACCCCGGTGGGAGTGCCGGCGTCGTGGCGCCTGCTCATCGACTCGCGCTGCGCCGAAGGCTGGTCATGCATCGGCTCGGGGCTGCGCCGTTCGAAGCTCTTTGTCCCCGATGGATTCCTCACCGCACTCCCCGGGGCGGAAGTCATTGAGGGTCTTGCCGTCGAGTAGCCCGAGGATCCAGCCAAGCAGACCGGCTCGACGATTCAACAGACTCGCCGTCGGCCCCCGTTCGTTTCTCTGTGCCACGGGAATTTTCAGCGTTCCGAACGCTTGGGCCTCCTAGGACAACGCAGGCGCCGTCCTCTCACACAACCATAAAATAAGTGAAAACCCCGCCAATCACGCTGGTTGGCGGGGTTTTCACTCGCTTACGCGATGGAGTCAGGACGGATCTTCCGACGTGAGATTGCGGGTCTTGCTCGTGTCGAGCGGAATGCCCGGCCCCATCGTGGTCGCGACCGTGCCTTTGAGCAGGTAGCGGCCCTTCGACGTCGACGGCTTGAGGCGCAGGACCTCGTCGAGGACGGAGCCGTAGTTCTCGGTGAGCTGCTCGGCGGTGAAGGACGCCTTGCCGACGACGAAGGAAAGGTTGCCGTTCTTGTCCACGCGGAATTCGATGCGGCCGCCCTTGATGTCAGAAACGGCCTTGGCGACGTCCATCGTCACCGTGCCCGTCTTCGGGTTGGGCATGAGGCCGCGGGGGCCGAGAACGCGGCCGAGGCGGCCGACCTTGCCCATGAGGTCAGGGGTCGCCACTGCGGCGTCGAAATCGGTGTAGCCTCCTGCGACCTTCTCGATCAGCTCGTCGCCGCCGACTTCGTCGGCTCCGGCGTCGATAGCCTCCTGCGCACGCGGACCGACGGCGAAGACGAGGACCCTGGCGGTCTTGCCGGTGCCGTGCGGAAGGTTGACGGTTCCACGGACCATCTGGTCGGCCTTGCGGGGGTCGACTCCAAGGCGGAACGCGACCTCGACGGTCGCGTCGAACTTCGTGGTAGACGTCTCCTTCGCGAGGCGCATTGCCTCGAGGGGGCTGTAGAGGACGCCGTCAGCGATCTTCTGAGCGGCGTTGCGGTAGTTCTTAGAGCGCTTTGCCATTGACTGTTCTCCTTAATGAGCAGTTTGTGGTCATGGGGCCCGCGCAGGCCCTTCCACGATCCGTTCACGGCGCTTGCACGCGCCGGGAAGCGATCAGATCTCGTCGCTGGTGACTCCCATGGAACGAGCGGTTCCCGCGATGATGCGGGCGGCGTTGTCGAGGTCGTTGGCGTTGAGGTCCGGTTCCTTCGTCTTGGCGATTTCGCGGAGCTGCTCGGCCGTCAAATGCCCGACCTTGTTGTTGTGAGGCGTAGACGAGCCCTTGGCCACGCCAGCGGCCTTCTTGATGAGCTCGGCGGCCGGAGGCGTCTTCGTCACAAAGGTGAACGAGCGGTCCTCGTAAACGGTGATCTCGACGGGGATCACGTTGCCGCGCTGGGATTCCGTCGCGGCGTTGTAGGCCTTGCAGAACTCCATGATGTTGACGCCGTGCTGGCCCAGAGCCGGGCCGATCGGCGGAGCAGGCGTCGCCGCCCCAGCCTGGATCTGGAGCTTGATGTAACCTGCAACCTTCTTCTTGGGAGGCATATAGGGTCCTTTCTTGTCAATCGCCGCAATGGCAGAGGCGGCGACCATCTGTCAACGTTACGCGCGAATCACGCCAGGCTCAATTTTGCCTGGCGTGATCTTGAACGAATTTCAGTCGTCTTTGCGCACCTGGTTGAACGAAAGCTCGACGGGGGTTTCCTGGCCGACGAGGGTCATGAGCACCGTGAGCCGCTGGTTGGCGGCGTCGACTTCGGAAACGGTGGCCGGCATTCCCGCCCACGGCTCCGAGGTCAAAGTGACGGCGTCGCCGACCGCGTACGGAGAAAGGGTGGCCGGCGTCGGACTTGCGGCCTTTCCGGCGGCGACAGCCTCGGCCGCAGCCTCCGCCTCGATCACCGGGGTGAGCATCGAGACGACCTCGTTCTCGGAAAGCGCGACCGGTGTGCGGCCGTTGCCGACGAATCCGGTCACTCCGTTGGTCGATTGCACCACTCGCCACGAATCGTCCGTCAGATCCATGCGAATGAGCACATAGCCCGGCATGCGCACGCGAGAGACGAGCTTGCGCTGGCCCCGGCGGATCTCGAAGACCTCCTCCATGGGGACCTCGATCTGGAAGATGTAATCCTCCATGTTCATCGAGTGCATGCGCACCTCGAGGTCCTGCTTGACGCGCTTCTCGTAACCCGAATAGGTGTGAAGGACGTACCAACGCCCGTCGAGGCCCTTGAGCTTGTCGCGCACCTCGTCCTCGGTCACGAGGTTCGCGCGGGCCTCCTCCACGGCCTTCGCCGCTTCTTCCTCCTCCGAGAGCAGAGGATCGCCGGAAGGCTCGGGGGCAGGCTCCCCCGTCTGATCGTGTGCCGGTCCGACGTCGCCGGAGGGATCCGAACGCCCCTCGCCGGAATCGAACCGAAGCTCTTCGACGCCGGCTTCCGACGCATCGGCAACGGGCTCAAAGATATCGTCAGCCACGCTTTACTGCTTTCTACTCGTTTGTCCGAACGGCCAAGACTACCCGAAAACCCAGAGGCTACCCGAAGACCCAGAAGGTCAGGCGGCCGAATCCAAGGTCGAGAAGGCCGACGACGATCATGATGATTGCCACAAAGGC
>ERZ772921.2242-NODE-2242-length-10588-cov-3.043293_pt1 | contig 10588 bp, 8 predicted proteins | sample MGYA00512117_ERZ772921 | MGnify/ENA primary metagenome ERZ772921 (study PRJEB29015, sample SAMEA2737944) | human oral metagenome | biome: human oral; feature: human-associated habitat; material: dental | place: China | collected 2150 ... | reverse complement strand
CGATCCGAACATGCCGCTCAACATCGAGGCGGATGCGGCGGGCGGCGCGGACGTGATCGAACGCACGGTACGGGAGCTCATCGCGGGCTTTGACGCGCTCGACCTGTCGGGATTCCGGAACTGACACGTTCCGTTCCCGCCCCCTTTCAAAGCGCCCCCTTCACCATGCTGCACATGGTCCCACACCCCCGCTGCGGCGGGGCTTTCATAAAGAACGGCTGCCGTACGGAGACATCTCCGCACGGCAGCTTTTTGTTCCAACGCAGTTGTTATCTTACATTTCGCAACGGATAAGTCGGTATGCAGTTTCTTCATTCTGTGCTATAATATCATTTATATAAATATTATAATTGCAGGAAATTATCTCCCCGATTCAAGAATACAAAGGGGCACGAACAGACAAATGACAGCTTTTCTCCAAAAAATATGGCACAATCGAATCACGCTGCTCTGTGCGATCGCCATTGCGACGATCGCAAGTCTCTCCTGGCAGGCACTCTCGGATCTGCCGTATTCAAATCTGCGGCCGCAATACGCGGTCATCGAGGGCGATCTTGCGTATAAGGACATCATCGGCTTCCATCCCGATCATTTTGACTGGCAGCCCTACCACTACCCCACACCGCCCCCGATGGATCCGGGCACGAAGACGGTCTGCCTCACATGGAAAATACCGGAGGACACACCGCTTTTTGTCAACCATCTCCTCTTTACGACGACAAATCAGGATGCCTACGTGTACCTGGACGATGAGCTCATCTACATCCACGGCAACTGGGACAAGCTGACCGACTCGCGCGGGCGGACGCTCCATCTCCTCCACATCAATGAGGGTATTGCAGGCAAACAGCTCACGATCATGCTGCACTCCGGCTATGCAAACTGGCTCGGCAGCCTCGACTACTTCTTCATCGGCAGCGAGAAATCCCTCCTCCACAAGATCAGCCTCGCGGACGCGATCTACATCACCAGTGTCTCCATCGCGCTCTCGCTCATCGTCTTCCTCGTCATGGATCTCATCTGGCGCGGGATCGACCGACGGCGGAACCTCCAGCTCTACGTCATCGCCTTCCTCGTCAGCTTCATCCTGTGGACGACGGGCACCTCGTCCCTCTTCTCGCGCCTCTTCGGCATGCCGGGGCTCTGGTGGGAGATCCATCTCATCATGCTCTACATCATGCCGATCACATTCGCCAAAGTCGCACAGGAAATCATTGCTCCTGTCTATAAAAAAACCATACGGAATATCCTCATTATCTATATCCTGCTCTTTGTCATCGCAACCATCACGGAGATCATCGGGCTGGACGGCTATATGAACCTCCTCCATCTCTTCTATCCCATCCTCCTCACGGGTTGCCTTGTGCTCATCTGCACATTCCTCCGCTCGAACTGGACGCACCACCCTGCCTGCCGCTACGGTGTGGTCTCCATGATCTCGCTCACTGTCTTTGTCGGCTTCGACGCCCTGCACTTTGAGTACCACCTCCTCGCCGGTATGCTCTCGACAACGATCTTCTCCATCTACTCCACCATCCCGTTCGTCTTCTTCCTCATCCGCGAGCAAATGAAGGAGGACGCCCGTCTCGCACAACAGAACGAAACCCTCGTGCGTGAGCTGCAGGAGACCCAGAACGAGGCGGTGCGCGACTTCCTCACAGGCGCATACAACCGCCACCAGCTCGAAGACGGCATCGGGAACTACTCCATGCTCGCCAACACGCGCGGCTTTTCCTTCTCGTTCGCCATCTTTGATGTGGATCACTTCAAGGCGGTCAACGACACGCGCGGGCATCTCGGCGGCGATCAGGTGCTGCGACAGATTGCCGATACCATCCACGCGAAAATCGACCGTCGTCACATCTTCATCCGTTACGGCGGCGATGAGTTTATCCTCCTCGCGCTCCATCACGATCTCGCGCAGATGGTCGCATTCTGTGAGAATCTGCGCAAAACACTTGAGGCGACACTGGGCGGCGTCACACTCAGCTTCGGCGTCTCCACGTGGCACGGCACCGACGATCACATGACGGCACTGATGGAACGCGCCGACCGCGCCCTCTACCGCTCGAAGGAAAAGGGACGCAACACCGTCTCCGGCGAGGATGAATGCACGGAAACCGACCCCACCGCGCCGCATTCCTGACGGTGCTGTAAACTCTGTCACAAATACGGAATACCGACTGCTGCACACCTGCATTTCCTCTTGTGCGGCAGTCTTTTTATGTATACACAAATCTTCTCACTAATATTCGTACTCTTTTTCATTTTCCTATTGTTTTATCCCTAATTCGTATGGTATAATCATCCTAAATACCGGCAATCATCGTTACCCTGCTCTCCCCAAGGGGGTGCGAACCCATGAAAAAAGTACTATCGTTTCTGCGGGGAAACCTTCTTACCCTGCTCTGTATATCACTCCTGATCGGAGCGACGACACTGGCGTGGCGGCTTCTCGCCACCCCCCTCGATCCCCACATGCGTGCAGAGTACGCCGTCATGCAGGGGAATCCGGAGTACAAGGACATCATCGGGTTTCGTGCGGGCAATTTTGACTGGCAGGAGTACGATTATCCTGCGCCTCCGCCCATGCCCGAGGGGACGACAACCGTCTACCTCTCGTGGCGGATCCCGCTCTCCGCGCGTTTTGTGAACGATCACATCCTGTTCTCCACGACAAATCAGAACGTCTACGTCTACCTCGACAACGAGCTCATCTACGTACACGGGGACTGGACCCGGCCGACCGCCTCGCGCGGACGCGCATTCCACTACGTACACCTCGATCAGAACCTCGCGGGCAGACGCCTCACGATCCTCTTGAACTCGGGCTATCCGAACTGGCTGGGCAGCATGGACTACTTCATGCTCGGTACCTCCCGCATTTTCCTGCGCAACCTCAGCCTCACGGATGCCATCTGCGTCTCGAGTATCTCCGTCGCGGTCGCGCTCATCGTCTTCCTCATCATGGATCTTGCGTGGCGCGGGGGGCGTGAGCGGCGTCGGCGGATACAGCTCTACCTCATCGGCTACCTCGCGAGCTTCATCCTATGGACGGCGGGCAGCTCCTCCTTCTTCCCGCGCATCTACGGCATGGCAAATTTCTGGTGGGAACTTCACCTCATCACGCTCTACATCATGCCCATCTTCGGCGCGCGCATCACACAGGAGGTCGTCGCCCCCCACTACACCGCACGCGTGCGGATGACCATGATCATCTTCACCCTCATCTTCGGTGTGGCGGGCATCACCGAGCTGCTGGGGCAGGACGGGTTCATGAATCTGCTCTTCCTCTACTACCCGCTCCTCCTCGTCGGATGTCTCCTGCTCATCTACACCCTCGTCCGTTCGCGCTGGACCTATCATCCCGCATGCCGGTACGCTGCCTTTGCCGTCGTCGCGATCGTCATCTTCGGCGGCATCGACGCCCTGCACTGGGAATACCATCAACTCTCCTCCATGCTCTCGACCACCGTCTTTTCCATCTACGCCGCCATCCCCTTCATCTTCTACACAATCCGTGAGCAGATGCTGCAGGATGCGACCCTCGCGCAGCAAAATGAGGAACTCGCGCGTGAGCTTGAGATCTCACAGAACGAGGCGCAGCGCGACTTTCTCACGGGCGCGTACAACCGTCATCAGCTGGGCAGCGGCTTTGCCGCATTCTCCGCCCTCTCCTACGAGCGCGGCTTCAAATTCTCGTTCGCCATCTTCGACGTGGATCACTTCAAGACCGTCAACGATACGAAAGGACATCTCGCGGGCGATCAGATTCTCAGGCAGATCGCGGACACCATCCATGAGAAGATCGACCGACGCCACCTCTTCATCCGCTACGGCGGCGACGAGTTCGTCCTCCTCGCCCTCCACTACGACCTCGATACAATGGTCGCATTCTGCGACCATCTCCGAGGCATCCTTGAGCAGCGCCTCGACGGTGTTACACTCAGCTTCGGCGTCTCCACATGGCACGGGAAAAAGGATCGTCTGCGCGCCCTCATCGACCGCGCCGACCGTGCCCTCTACATCTCGAAGGAGAAAGGACGCAACACCGTCTCCACCGAGAACGAAGCGGGCGCCGCATAAATTTGCCCCCATACCACACTTCTTTCTATTGATAATGGACAGAGCGCCGTTTCCGCAGACGGCGCTCTGTCCATTTTAGCGTTACAATTCCTTTCTTTTGCCAATTCCCGCACAATATGCTACAATGAATGCGTTTTTATCATACGTTATTACGGAAGGAGAATCCTATGCACCAGATCGACAACGGTATCAAAGAGAATTTCTTCCGGTGGCGCGGCAGACTCAACCGCCTGCGCTTCCTCAAGCGCCTCCTCGTGCTCTTCGGCGTCAGCCTCGTGCTCTACATCCTCATGGTGCTCCTCGTCGTCCTCATGAGCGATCACGCGATGCAGCCGAATGAGTCCGCGGCGGAGGGCGTCTTCGGCTTCTTCACCCTGCTCTGCATCCCCATCACGGTCTCAAGCTACATGCTCATGATCCGCCGCCTGCACGACATCGGGCTTTCGGGCTTCTTCGTCCTCCTCAGCTTCATCCCCATCGTCAGCCTCGGATTTATGCTTTACATCTTCTTCAAGCAGGGGACGGCAGGCGACAACCAATACGGCGCGGACCCGCTCGGCGAAGTCGCTCCCGCTGCGCCTGCGGAGCCTGAGAACCCGTATGCGCGTGCAACCTATGCGGATACGCCGACCGACATCAAGCCGCCCTCCGACCGTCAGGACTGAGATGCGCCTATGAATCACGCAATCTTTTCCACGGCGGGCAGGCTCACGCGGCGCGACTATGCGCTGACCATCGCGGCACTCTGCGGCGGCGCGTCCCTCCTCACATTTGCCGCCATCTCCCTCCTCCTGCCGCTCACCTATGTGACGGCGACCCTGTTTTTCCGCGAGATGGCGCTGATGTTCTGGCTCCTCTTTTTCATGGGGGGCGCGCTCATCCTCGCCTCTGCCGCCATCCTCCTGCCGCTCCTTGCCATTCCTGCCACCGTGCGGCGGCTGCACGACATCGGGCGCGGCAGTTGGCTCGCCTTCCCGCTCGTCCTCCTGAGCCTCATCGCGTTTGGGCTGCCCGTCTTCTTCCTCTTCATCTTCGCCGCCCTCCTTGAAGGCATCAATCAGAGCGGCAGCATGGTCTTCTTCGACAGCCCCGAGCAGCTGGAACTGATCCTCGGCAGCTTTGTCCTCGGCTATTTCATCCTCTGCTTCGTGACCCTTTTTATCATGTCCGTCTACGGCGCATGGATCTTTTTGAAAAAGGGAATGTCTACGGCAAATTGCTACGGGGACGTTCCCGCAGAGGAGCAGATCCCGTCCGTCCGCGCCGCATATTTCTCCGGACAGGGAACAATCGACCGCGCGCACTTTGTATTCCGTACGCTCATCGTCATCGCCGCCGCAGGGGTGATCGTCCCCACCCTCGGGCAGTCCGTCCTCTATCCCGCTGCCGCCATCCTCAAATCGCTGGGAGCAGCGCCCATGGGCACGGACTTCTTCGCCCTCCTGATCGGCGGCATGATCTATCCGCTCGCCGCGCTGCCGCTTGTCCTGCGCCGCCTCCGCACCCTCGGCAGAAGCCGGTATGAGGCTCTCGTCGTCTTTGCCGCGCTCCTGCCGAACCTCCTCTCTGCGGCGGCAACCGCGCGCTTCCTCGGCAGCCTTGACCGCCTCACGGAGGACGCCATCGGCGACGCCATCATCGAGGAATTCATCACCATCGGCACGGCGAACGACAGCCTCTTCATCGCCCTCTGGCTCCTCTGCGCCCTCCTCTCCCTGATTGGCGTTGTGCGCCTGCTGAGAGCGGATGAGGAGAATGCGGAAGCGAATGCAATGGCGTAACAAGGTGTTCGCGAGAAGCCCGCACCTTACAAATAATCTCCCGATACAAAATACAGAAAGCGAGGTTTTCCCATGTTCTGCCCCAAATGTCACAAATTCGTTCCCTCCGCCGCAAATGCCTGCCCGACCTGCGGCATCCCCATCATCTCCGGGTTCTCCCCGAACTACGGCACGGGCTTTGACCTCGGCGACGACGACACGGAAAGCCGTAACGATGCAAAACCGCGCAAAGTGCAGGACTCCGACCTCTATGACGACGTACCCGATATGGACAACGTCATTGCAAGTGATAAGGACTCTTCCGGTATCGGCAGCAAACTCAAATCCCTGTTTGGATTTGGGAAGGGATAACGCCAATGCAAAACGCCCCGACAATCGTCGGGGCGTTTTGCATTGCTCAGGATCGCCGAGGAGTCTGTCATACAAAATAGCAGTTCTACATATTGTGGGGAAAAGGTAAACGCGCAATAGTCCTATTTTATCATATTACAATTACAATCAGGTCATAAATTGGTTGAGAGCACGAAGTGCCTCCTGAGGCTCACCAAAAACCATATCATAGTAGCTACCATTTGAATATACAACACGTATTTCATATTTCATAAATGATACATTGCATGATGTCGGGGGTGTATTCATAATATATACACATGCCTCTTGGATGGATGAAAACTCCTGCACATTTCCGTATAAAGAGGCGATCATCACTTTCGTAATGTATCTCTGGACCGAGCTGCGTAGGGCATTTGTAAATGTGTCAATTTGTTTGCGCCCAGATCGTATAAATATGCTTTTTATAATCTCGCGATCCTGCTCTGTAAGATGACTACATTGAGAAACTTTTTTCTGCAATATATCTTCCGAAGTTTCTTCATCCCAGAATATATCAATTCCAACATTCTGAAATGCCGACCATATGACCTCTATAGGTAAATGGACAACAGCAAAGCCCTCCGATCTCAATTGATCCAAGGCAGTATCCGTAAACTCCCCCGCGAGTACAGCCCCATAAAAAGGACAATATTGTCCATATCCTCTTACGATAGGAAGGATTGCGGCAGAGACTTCCTGCACTTTATTTTTCGAATGTTTCGTATACCTTCTCCATGCAACTTCTATGAATGCCTTTGCCGCTCCAAAGACAGATTCACTTCCTCCATTTTCCATCACAATATCCAGATCATGCAAATTTCCGTTGATATCCCTCCACGATACAACCTTATTCCCATTGCGTGCAGGACGTGGATGCTTATAGTCTAAATATAGTGCAAGATCATGCGCAACAGGTTTATAGAAATCAATGATTGCTTCCTCAAGCAAATCACCTATAATCTGCCCCAGAAGATGCGATGGTGATTGAGCCATATCTTTTATCCCTCCACCCAGAGAAGTCCTTCCTTTAATGGAACACTGTGTTTTCTGTTTTTCCATTTGACATTACGATCCCGAATTTTTTCAAAAGAAAAGCCTTTGAAGCCCGCTGCGACCGCCAACTTGCCAAGCCATTCATCTACAGGAACATAGATGCCATATGGCGCCGAATCACCAATGACAAAGCAAACCTGTGCGCCTGGACGACAAAGACATCGCAAGTTTTTCCAAACACGCGCCAAATCAAAAAAATATAAGGCTATCATCGTATGATAATTTTTCTTGCCCCCATGTGAACTTCTTTCTTTTTCCAGTTGTAAACAAACATCGTAAATATCATTATAAATCGGTGTCAAATTTGGTGCCTTTAGTATGTCAAATGTATATTTCCTCTCTTTTGCAACCATCTGTGAACACGATCGAATAAGTCCCGGACGGATTTTTGTTTGCAATTCTCCCCACGACTTTACCCTTCCCAAAACAGACAGTTCTAAGCGAGTGGCATCTGCATAGTCATAATTATTTGCATATGGAGGAGATGTAATAATAAGATCAATCATATTGTTTAGCTCGCTTAACTTATTCCTCGAATCATGATATAAAAGAACTGCCCTATGATCCAGCCATGAGCTCTGTGCTATAATAATATCTGCTACCATGAGCTCTACCTGCGCCATATATGCCTCAAACACATCCGAAACTTTTGCCTTTTGCTTATTAGGTAGCACATACTGCCAAATTGCCGTTCCTGCCTGTGAGGCGGTTCTTAAGATGGAAATAAATGCGAGCCATGCTAATTTATGTTCACTGGAACCATCATCATGTGCCTTGATTGCTTTATGCAAAACATCTACTTTTCGCAAATTATCTTCATCATAGCATCTCTGAACAATGTCAGGATAATCATCAATTGCGCCCACCTCTGACTGTGCTTGACATAGAATCATATCGGCATATCGTCGAAAACTACAACTATTCACGTGCCAAAGTAATTTAACACTTGCAATTTCTGATACAAAAGGATGAGCCTCAAACCCATAAGACGAAACACCTAATTTATCACACTCCAATAATACTGTTCCGACCCCAGCGAAAGGATCAAGAACCTTGAAATGACTTCCTTTATTTTTATCTATCGCATGACGAATAATGCTTTCTGCCCAACTTGCAGAAAATCCTGCTGCGTAGCGAAACCAACGATGAATTGGTAATGACATATTCCCTAGGAATGTAGTCGTATGCGCCTGATGTGTCCTACTTTGTTCCATCATCTTAATACCAGCTTTCCTCACTCCCCAAAATCGCGCTTGAACACCTCGGGGTACACGGCGCGGCGCACGGTCAGCTCGAAGCTGCCGTCGGCATAGGAAGCGATGTCATAGGGATTGTAGAAGACATGAAGATCGTTGTTCGCATCGAGCATCCACGTGATATACTCCTGCCAGTTTCCGCCATCATGATAGTCAGCCAGTGCCTCGTCAATGTCATGCGCGAAGAGATCTTTCTCCCGCCCGGGGTACTGCTTGCGGAAGGCATCGGCAAGCGCAAGCAGGAGGATCTCGCGTCCCGTAACGATCCGGTCAATGGAAACGGGTTCCCCCGTCTCGGCATCGAGGTTCACTGTCACAATCCCATGCAGCGGATGTGCGCCGCCGGTGTATGAGGTACTGCGCAGCGCGAAACTGACCATCTCATTGTCGACCCGTCCCCAGCGGTCCACCACCGTATAGTCATAATAGGCGGCAGAGGGTTTCAGGTCGCGCGCCATCTCCTCCATATCGGCGGCGGCATCCTCCCACGCCTGTTTTTGTTCCATGCTCCAGTTGCGGAGGATGCGCTTCAGCACGGGGTAGTCATCACCCGCGACCGTAATCTCGGGATAGCTCCCCCACGCGAGAACGCGTCCGTTCGCGCGCAGCGCACGGCAATGATCCCGCACGTTCAGCCACGGGAAGAGCTTCGGCTCCGCGCTCTCCGTATAGCCTCCCCCGATCGCCTGCACCTCGGCAGCCGTGATCTCCTCGTCTGCCGCTGCCGAGACTTGTGCCGCCGCGCCGAGCATCAGCAGAGCCGTCAGCCCCACGATCATCATTTTTTTCATCCCGCATCGCTCCTTTCGGGATTTCGCCAAAACTTAGAAAAGACTCCTCACCATGAGAAGTCTTTCATGCAAAACAAATGGTGCGATTGGCGCGAGTCGAACGCGCGACCCTCTGCTTAGGAGGCAGATGCTCTATCCATCTGAGCTACAACCGCATTGGATAGAGTTTATCAAATTTACGCACGATATGCAAGTCCCATAAATCTGCAGGTCTACGTCAAATCTTACGGATCTGCGTGCGATCCGCGGGAACTGTATTTTTGCATTTGCAAAGATACACAAAGAACTGCCCCGTACCGTATACAAGGCAGTCCTTTTCATCACAGCTCAGTGATTTGCCATCCCGTAGATCGCAATGACATCCGCACGTGTGAGCGGGTGGAAGTTGCCGAGGGCAATCGTATCGTTTGCCGTTGCGGCACTCGCGATCTCCTCAATCGTGCCCTTTGTGAACGAACCGACGCCGAGATCCGCAAGACCCGTCGGCATGCCGATCTCCGCAAAAAATTCCTCCATTTTGCGGATGCCAGCGCGTGCGCGCTCCTCGTCCGTGCCCGCATCGACACCGAAGATCGCCCCCGCAAACTGCGCAAAGCGCGCGGCATCGTATTTGTATACATAGCGTGCCCACGAGCCCCAGAGTGCGGTCAGCGTCATCGCGTGCGTCGCGTCGTAACGCGCGGAGAGCTCGTGTCCGAGCTTGTGCACGGAGAAGTCCTTCATCCGCCCGAGCTCGGTGAAGCCGCTGTGCGAAACACTGCCGCACCACATGAGCTCGCTCATCGCATCGTAGTCCTTGCGGCTCACGAGAAGGCGCCGGATCGACTCCATCACCGTCAGGATCAGCTGCGCGGAGACGCGGTCGGTAAAGAGATTCGTCTCCTTCACACTTGTAAAGTAGCGTTCCATCGTGTGCATCATGATGTCCGCGCCGCCCGCCGCGATCTGCTCACGCGGCAGGGTAAAGGCGAGCTCCGGGTTCATAAAGGCGACGACGGGGCGGTTCAGCTGTGTGTTCAGCCCCACCTTGCGTCCTGTATCCTCGTTCGTGAGCACGGCCGAGTCGCTGGTCTCGCTGCCCGCCGCCGGGATCGTGAGGACGGAGCCAAAGAGCATGGTCTTTGTAAGCTCCGCCTTGCCCGTCCAGATGTCCCAGATGTCCGTGGTCGGGTTCGCGATGCCGTGCGCCACCGCCTTTGCCGAGTCGATGACGCTGCCGCCGCCGACCGCGAGGATGAAGTTGACATCT